>Ga0299906_10004865_pt1 | contig 10979 bp, 9 predicted proteins | sample RVTome_14_FD_200259 | JGI IMG/M metagenome (GOLD analysis project Ga0299906, IMG submission 200259) | Soil microbial communities from uranium-contaminated site in the Upper Colorado River Basin, Wyoming, United States - RVT145D125 (version 2) ... | reverse complement strand
TGGGAGGTGGCGTCTCGGTGGCTCGCGACCTCACCGAGGCGATGGCGCAGGAGAGCCCCGAGACCCGGTTCACGCTCTTCTGCGTCTCCGACTCCCTCGCGTCGACCCGTTTTCCCGACAATGTCGACGTGGCGCACCGTCCCGAACTCGGATCCCTGCTCCTGCGACTGCGCTGGGAGCAGTTCGAGCTTCCTTCGCTTCTCGCGAAGGACGGTTACGACGCGCTGCTCGGGCTCGGAGGCTATGCGATCTTCCGAAGTCCGATCCCCCAGGTCTCGGTCTGGCAGAACTCGAACGTCTTCACCCGTGTCCCGGTCGCGCGCACCCTCGTCGTGGACCTCTACATCCGGGTGCAGCGGATCGTACAGGCCTGGTCGATGCCTCGCGCAGAGATGAACGTCTTCATCACGCGCGATTCCCTCGAGGAGGCCGGAACCCGCTGGGCGATGGATCGCGTCGCGCACACCGTGATCCCCCACGGCCTGCGCGAGCCGGCGGCGGCGGCATCGACGACGGGCGCGTCCCCGGCTCCGGACGCGCCCTACGTGCTGACCGTCGGACATCTCTTCTTCCACAAGAACTTCGAGACGTTGATCGAGGCCGCCGCTCTCTACCGGCAGCGCTTCGGCGAACCGCCGCGGATCCTGGTGGCCGGTGGGGTGGTGGACCAGGCCTATCGCGATCGACTCGAGGACAAGATCGCTGCGGAAGGGCTGGAGGACGTGATCCGCTTCCTCGGTGCGCAGCGGCCCGAGGAGGTGGCAGCGCTCTACGGTGGCGCGCGCGCCTATGTGACCACGTCGCTGCTGGAGAGCTTCGGGTTCACCCCGCTGGAAGCCATGTCGCACGGTGTGCCGGTGCTGGCGGGGCGCGCGAGCTGCATTCCGGAGGTGTGCGGCGACGCGGCGCTCTTCTGTGATCCCAGGGATCCGACGGACGTCGCCGAGCAGCTCCACCTCCTGCTCGAGGACGAAGGCCTGCGTTCCGAGCTCGTGGCCCGCGGAAGGGCCAGGGCGCGCGACTTCTCGTGGTCGCGATCGGCTCGCGCCTACCTGGACACGCTGGAGGACAGTGTCCGGACCTCCCGCCGGACGGACGGCTCTTCGCGAGGCGGTCCGCAGGCGAGATGACGGCCGTACCCTTCCCGGAGATCCCGCGGCGCGTTCGCGAACCGATCATCCTGCTGGGCGCCGGGCGCTCCGGAACGACGCTGCTCGGGGATCTGTTCTCCGGACATCCGGACGTCGCCTTCTGGGGAGAGCCCCGGCCGATCTGGATGCACGGGAACGCGTACCGGCGCGACCATCTGCTCCGCGCCGAGCACCTCACCGCCCGGATCGCCCGCTACATCGACCGCCGCTTCGGAGAGTTCCTCGAGGCCTCCGGGAAGAGCCGCTTCGCCGAGAAGACCCCGAGCAACTGCCTGCGGATCGACTTCATTCGCGCCCTGTATCCCGATGCGAAGTTCGTCCACGTCATTCGCGACGGACGCGCCGTCGTGCGGTCCATGGTCGAGATCCGCAAGCGCGGCGCCAACGCGGGCCTCCTCCGGCTGCGTTTCAGGGAAACGCCGGTCAGCGACTGGCCGGCCTACTTTCCCCTGTTCCTGCGCACCGTCTGGCGCACCGGGGTCCTCGGCAAGCCCAACGTCTACTGGGGAACGGAGCCGCCCGGTTGGCGAGACTGGCTTTCGCTTCCGCCTCACATCATGTCTGCGCGGCAGTGGAAGGCCCTCGTGACCTGCTCGCTGGAGGATGGGCGCGCGCTGTCTCCCGACCGCTATCTGGAGATGCGCTTCGAGGACCTCCTGTCGGATCCGAAGGCGAAGCTCGCGCAGCTGCTCGACTTCACGGGCCTCGCGGACCGCGACGGATTCTTCGAGGCGGCGCTCGAGCGGATCGATCGAGACATGGTCCGTCCGTGGAGCAGTACGCTCACGGCGCAGCAGGAGGAGGAGGTCGCGCGCGAGCTCGAGCCGCTGCTCGGCGAGCTCGGCTATGGCCAGGAGCGAGATGACGCGTGATCCGGACGAAACCGCGGGATCCGGGGTGCCGCGTCTGCGGATCCTGATGGTCCACAACCTCCTCGAGGAGAAGGGCGGGGCCGAGACCTTCTTCCTTCGCGAGGTGGAAGTCCTGAGGCGCGCGGGCCACGAGGTGTTCACCTTCGGCTTCGGCGAGGAGGACGGCGGCGACGAGGCGGGCGCGATGCTGCAGGTCGGCGAGCCGAGGCGCATGTGGCTCCGGAAGCTCTTCAAGTTCACCTTCCACCCTGCCGCCTATCGCGCCCTGCGGCGCTTCGTCCGCACGGTCGATCCGGATCTCGTGCACCTGCACATGGACACGAAGTACCCGCTCACCGTCCTGGCCGCCCTGCGCGGCCGCCCGGTGATCCAGATGTTCCACGGGGGCACCCTCCTCTGTCCCACGGGCTGGCTGGTGCATGCCGACGACGAGGAGCCCTGCGAGGGCGGCGCCGGACTGAAGTGCGTGCGTCACGGCTGCCTGCCGGCGTACGAGCTCCCGCTCCACGTCGCTCTGCAGCGGGTGTGGCAGGCCTCCGCGCGACGCGTGGTCACGCACTTCACCCCGCCGAGCCGCTACCTCACCGACTATCTGAAGCGCTTCGGCTTTCCCCGCGTCACGCGTCTTCCCTACTTCTCTCCCGTCGGACTGCCCTCCGAGCCGCCGCCTCCGAGTCGGTCGAGGACGATCCTCTTCACCGGGGTGCTCACGCACCAGAAGGGCGTGGAGTACCTGGTGCGGGCGGTGCCGCAGGTGATCGAGCGACACCCCGACGCGGCGTTCGTGATCGTCGGAGACGGTCATCTCGATCAGACGCTGCGCGATCTGGCGAGAACGCTCGGCGTCGACGGGAGCATCACGTTCACCGGTCGTCTTCCCAACCAGGCGCTCGAGCACTACTACGGGTCGGCGCGAGCCACGGTGATTCCCTCCATGTGGCTCGAGAACTCCCCCCTCGTGGCCTACGAGGCGATGCTGGCCGGGCGTCCCATCGTCGGCAGCGCGCGGGGCGGCATCCCGGACCTGATCGAGGCCGCGGACTGCGGATTCGTGGTGCCGCCGAAGGATCCCGCGGCGATCGCCGAAGCCCTCGTGCGGCTGCTCGATGATGCCGACCTCGCCGATCGCCTCGGCGCGAACGGTCGGCGCCACGCGATCGAGTCCCTCTCGGAGGAAGCCTTCCTCTCGCGTTTCCACGAGGTGGTGGCGGCCACGCCCGGCGTGCGAGCCGCGAACGGCGGACGGGTGGCCCCCGCGTGAACCCGCTGCGCACATGGGCTCGACGGTCGCCCACGCTCCTCGGCCTCTATCTGCGCTGGAAGGGGCGCTCCCAGCTCGGCGTGTACCCCGGCAGGACCGCGATCTGCATCGAGGCGTACCCCCGCTCCGCCAACTCGAGCACCTTCCGCAAGTTCAAGATCGCCAACCCGGACGCCATGGTGGCGCATCACACCCACACGGTCGGCAACCTCGCCGCGGCCGTGCGTCACGGCATCCCCACGCTCGTCCTGATACGCAGGCCTCCGGAGCCGATCCTCTCCACGCTCGTCGCCATGCGCACACCCGATCCGGACGATGCGCTGTCCCGCTATCTGGACTTCTACGGCTGGGTGGAGCGTCGGCTCGACGCGCTGGTGCTCGCCGACTTCGAGCGCGTGCTCGAAGACTGGAACGGCGTGATCCGTGCGGTGAACACGCGCTTCGGCACCCGCTTCGCGCTCCACGGCGATTCCGAGGAGGCCGACCGTCGGATGAAGGACTTCATCCAGAAGCGCATGGACGCCGAGGCCGAAGCGCGCCACGTGACGAACATGCCCCTTCCCTCGGCCGAGCGGACCGCATTGAAGGAGCAGTACCGCGAGGTCGTCGAGGGACACGCGCTCTATCCCGAGGCGCTCGGGGTCTTTCGCAGGCTGCTCCCGCACTGCGTCGGCCGCGGCGATGCCGGTGGCGTCGACGGGCCGGGGGCCGGCCTCGAGCGGAGCGCCCCGGCCGGCTAGGACCCCGCGGACCCGTCGATCCGCACCGTGTCCCCGCGCCAGCGCGCGCGATCGATCGCGAGCGTGGTCCGGGAGACGGCCAGCAGGTCGTCGAGGGCGAAAGGGGAGGGTGCTCCCCGCTTCACGGCGTCGATCACCTCGCGGACGGCGGTCTCCTGGCCCTTGTCCTGGTTGAGGGTCTTGAACGACCGGGCGCCGGCGAAGCGCGTCTCGCGGTAGTTCTCGCAGTGAGCCGTGACGCCGCCGCCCGAGACCTCGAAGCGCTCCTTGGGGAGCGCCGACGCCGCCTGGGCCAGGTAGTGGAGGGTGGCCGTCGAGCCCTCGGCGAAGGCGATGGTGGCGATCGTCGAGTCATCGGCCTCGGGATTCCGACCGAGGGCCCGGGCGTGCACCGACAGGGGCGTCGAGCCGACCAGGAAGAGCAGCAGGTCGACGAAGTGGCAGACCTCGCCGAGAATGCGGCCGCCGCCGGCCGCGGGGTCGGTGTGCCAGGTGCCGGACGGGGTGGGGCCGGCGGCGACGGCGTAGTGGATGGCCAGCGGCCCGCGGTCGGCGAAGGCGTCCCGGATGCGCCGGGCATGGCTGGAGAAGCGGCGGTTGTAGCCCACCGCCAGGAACCCGCCGGTCTCGCGGGCCGCTTCCTCGAGGAGCCCGAGCTGAGGCTCGTCCAGGGCGGCCGGCTTCTCGAGCCAGACCGCCTTGCCCGCGCGGAGCGCCGCCGCGGCCAGGGAAGCGTGGGAGTCGTGCCGGGTCGCGACGAAGACGAGGTGGACGTCGGGATCGTCGAGGACGGTGCGGGGGTCGGTGCCACAGGCATCGAAGCCGAACTTCTCGGCGGTGTGGCGCGCAGAGGTGCCCGTCGAGGTCACGATGCCGACCTTCCGCACGTGCGGCGCGCGCGTCGCGGCGGGAAGGAGGACCGCCTTCGCGTAGTTGCCCGCTCCGAGGAAGGCGATGCCCACCTCCCCTTCCGTCGCCGCGCGAGGCGCCTTCCGCAGGAGGAGTCTGGGCTCGAGGGCCGCGGGAGCGGCGTCGTAGCGGAAGAGGACGGCCAGCGAGCGCAGGCGTCCGCCCGCGAGATCGTCGTAGGTCTGCACGGCCTTGGCGAAGTCGACGATCTCGAGGGAGAGCCGACTCGGATCGATCGCCTCCGACGCCGCGAGCGCGAGAAAGGACTCGAGGTTGCGCTTCTCGGTCCAGCGCACGTACGCGCGCGGGTAGTCGAGGCCGGTCTCCTCGTAGCGGTAGTCGTAGCGGCCCGGGCCGTAGGACATGCTCATCCTCAGCTCGAGCTCCTTGTCGTAGAAGGAGCGGCGGTCGAGATCCATCGCCGTGGCGCCGACCGCCACCACGCGGCCCTTGAGGCGGCACAGCTCGGCGGCGAGCTGGAGGGGGGCCGAGTCCGACGATGCGGCGGTCACCAGCGCGAAGTCCGCGCCGGCCCCGTCGGTGGCGGCGATCCTCCAGGCTCCGTGGTCGTCTCCCGGCGAGGCGCCCCACTCGGCTCCCTGGGCGAGCGCCTGCTCCACCCGGGCCGGGTCCAGGTCGATGGCGAGCACGCGGCACCCGTTGGCGCGCAGCAGCTGCACCGCGAGCTGGCCGATCAGGCCCAGGCCGATCACCGCGCCGACCTCGCCGAGCTGGGGAGCCGCCACCCGGAGACCCTGCATGGAGATCGCGCCCAGGGTGGCGAAGGCCGCGCGCTCCAGCGGCAGACCGTCGGGAATCCGTGCCGTCAGGTTCTCGGGCACGCACACCCACTCGGCGTGGTTCGCGTAGCCCGCGCCCGCACAAGCGACGCGGTCCCCGGGGACGAAGCCCGCGACGCTCTCCCCCACCGCTTCGACCACGCCCGCGCACGAGTATCCGAGCGGCTGCGCCGCGTCGAGGCGCGTCATGACCGTGCGATAGGTCGGAAGCGGACCCTCCTGTCGAAGCTTGCGGACCACCTGATTCACGAGGTCGGGTCGACTGCGTGCCTTGCCGAGCATCGACTTCCGCGCGAACTCGATCGCCATCCGCTCGGTGCCCGGCGAGACGACGGAGAAGTGGTTCCGGACGAGCACCTGACCCGCCGCGACGGAGGGGGTCGGCACCTCCACCAGCTCGAGCGCGCCGCTCTTCGGGTTCTGCACGATCTGTCTCAAGGGCGCGTCCTCTCGAGATGTCCGGCCCAACCCGGGTGGGGTCGGAAGACGCCGTCGGAGCGGAGCTCGTCGAGTCCGCGGAGCACGATCCGGCCCGCGACGCTCTCTCCGACGCCCACGTCCTCCGCGGCGCGCACGGCGGTGACGCGCAGCCCCGTGTCGGAGATCGCCTCGCGGACCTTCGGAATCCGCTGCTCGTCGAAGCCCATCAGGCGGACGGCCACCAGGTCCACGGCGACCGGGTCCGTGCCTGCGACGACGACTCCCAGGGGGCGGTCGTCGGGCGCGAGGGGGCCCTCTCCCTCCCCGGCGACGATTCCGTCCAGCAGGGTCAGCACGGGACGCACCGGCGTGTCGGCGTCGAGGCGCGGTCCCTCGGGAGCGCTGTAGTAGAGACACCGGTTGAGGTCGAGGCACATCCGCCAGGTGGTGCGGTTGCCGTGCCAGTTTCCGCTCCGCAGGAAGTCCTGGCCCCGGGTGGCGTTCTCGAGGCGTCGCGCCGCCCGGATCAGCCCGCGGCCCAGGCCCCGCTTGAGCAGGGCCCGCCCGTGCTCGGTGGCGCGGCTCCGCAGGCGATCGATCCACCGCTCGCCCGGGAACTCGTCACCGCCCTCCGCCGGCGAGCCGACGCAGTGGTGCGGGAGCCAGTTCTTGTCCCCGTTGATGCCCACGAGGTTCTTCAACGCCAGGGTGACGCCCGTCTTCTTGTGTGTCTTGAGCTTGGGCAGGTTCACGACGAGGTCGGCCGAGAGGACGGTCTCCGAGAGCAGGTAGGCGTGTCGTCCCCGGCTGTGGTTCTCGATGGTGGGACCGGCGTCGTAGTCGGCGCCGCGGAAGCGCGCCGGGTCCAGTCCCGAAGCGTGGAACCAGCTCTTCTCGCCCAGGTCGACCACCCGGTAACCGGCGGGATCGCCCGGCAGCGCGCGGCGATCCACGATCACGGCGTCGCGGTAGGTGACGGCCTCGCGGCGCAGGTCGATCACCTCGAAGAGCTGCCCGAGCTGCTCCTGATAGAGGTCGACCAGCGCGTCGAGGCCGGCGATCTCGCGGATCCGGTCGAAGTCGCAGTCGTGTTGCGGCGCCTCGGCGATCGCGACGCTGCCTTGCTCGCCGACTGCGATCCAGGCGTAGTCGGCGGCCGCGCGCAGGACGGCGCCGTGGGTGACGACGCTCTCGATCGATCCGCCCTCGCGGGGGTTCCAGTGCCGGATGAAGTTCGGCTTGAGCACGACCCGACCGCCGCGCTCGACGAGGTCGCCGAGCGGGTTCCAGTCCTCGGTGCCGAAGCGGTCGGCGTCGAGGCCGAGCGCGAAGAGGGCCGACCGCACGCCCTCGTACGCCGGGTTCGGCGCGCCCCCGACGGCGCGCTCGCCTAGCAGGCGCACGATCTCCGGGTGGTCCTTCCCAGGCGGGTACGGCGGCGACGTTCCGCCGTAGTCGGTATTCGTGCGGGCCAGACCGACCCGGATCATCCCTTCACGCTCCCGACCCTCGACTTCACCGCGCGGAACTTACCGTTTGCCTCGCGCGGAATCTCGTTCACGCGGCGCAGGTTCACCTCGATCCGGTCGCCGAGGCGGGTGCGCACCTCGTGGAGCAGCTTCCGCTCGCTGGTGGCGTCCCAGGTCGGGTGGGGCACGAAGAGGATGTCGATCGCCTCGGGCGTGTCCTGGAGGATCTGGGCCTCGGCCACGTCGAGCTGCTCCTTGAAGATGTGATCGAGGCGACCGACGAGACGGCCGTCGGGCGTGGAGACGTAGTCCTCGATGCGTCCGTCCACCTCGAGGAAGACGTCACCAGGCCGACCGCAGGGACAGGGATGCTTCGAGCGCGTCCCCACGTCTCCCACCCGATAGCGCAGGAAGGGCGTGGCGTCGTTCGCGAAGCCGGTGACGAGGAGCTCGCCGCGCTCGAAGTCGTCGGTCTCCTCCTCGGTCTCCAGCTCGACGATGCCGAACTCCATGTCCACGTGGAGACGCCGCTCGGCGCACTCGGTCATCGAGACGGCGAGCTCGCTGACTCCGTAGCGATCCCGGACCGGGGCGCCGAAGGCCCTTTCGATCGTGTCGCGCTGGAACGCCAGGAGCGACTCCGAGGAAGTGAAGACTCCGCGCAGGCGCCCGGGAGGGAGTGGCCGGTCGGCGGCGAGCAGCGCCCGCGCCACCAGGAAGATCGAAGAGGGATAGCCCTGAGCCCACGTCGCCGGGTGCTCGTGGACGCCCTCGACGTAGGACTCCAGGTTCTTCCGGCTCATGTGGTAGAGCGAGAAGAGCGTCTGGTGACCGTGATGGTTGTGCCTCCAGAAGATCGGCCCCTCCGACTCGAACGGTACGATCGTCTGTCCGTTGAAGGTGAGGTTCGGGTCGCCGAGCTCGACGCCGAAGTGCCTCCGCTGGCGCCAGAAGCTCGCGAACTCCTCGGCCACGGCGCGCCGCGTGTAGTAGAGGGGCAGCGCCGTACCGGTGGTGCCGCTCGTCTTGCCCCGGATCCGCTCCCGCGGCGGCACGTCGCGACACAGGAACGACTCGGGCCGGTCCCGGTAGGTCTTCTTCTCGAGCACCGGGATCCGGGCCAGCGTCTCGGCGATCGCACGCGCCGGGTCCGTGTGATCCGAGGGGGGCGTGAGGTCGGCGTAGTGGTCGGTCGTGGCGCGCGCCCGCTCGACGAGCGTCCGAAGCCTGCGCCACTGGATCTCGAGCAGCGCCTCGCGCGGACCCGCGACCGAGCGCTCCCACTCGGCGAGCGTGGCGTGGAAGTGCGGGTTGAAGCGCATCCTCGCCCGTCGGAACCCCGCCCAGGTGCACGCGGCGTTCTGGAGCGGGATCGGCATCGCCGCGTAGAGGCGTTCCGAGAGAGGAAGCACGTCGCCGGTCAGCCCGGAATGTATTCCGGGATCAGGGGGAGCATCTCGTTCGCCAGGGAGTGGAAGGCCGAATCGGCCTCCTGCTCTCCCCCTTGCCCGATCGGGACCGTGAAGCGCACCAGCGCCCCGTCGCTGCGCGTGCGCGTCGCACGGTCCCAGAACAGGTAGAGGATCTTCCAGTAGTCGCTCGCGATGACGCGTCCCCGCTCCTGATACCAGTAGTAGACGAGCTGTCTCTGGTCGCCCTTCGCGATGATCAGCCGGTTCACCTCCGCCGGCGCGACTCCGGGCAGGGCGATCTCGGCGATCTCGGCGTGGATGATGTCCCAGCCCGAGCCGGGCAGGCAGTGTCGGGGCGGGTGGATCGAGCTCTCGGCGAAGGACTTCGCACCCTCTCGGACCTGGCGCTCGTGGTAGCCCAGGTAGACGGAGACGATCTCCTCGTCCTCGGGAAGCATGTAGTCGCACAGCCAGTAGTCGGAGACGCCCAGCCGCTTCTCGATCTTCGCCCCCATCTCGTGCCGCTCCGGGCACTCCCACGCGCCCAGGGTCTGGGGAAAGGCGTCGAAGGAGGTCCGGGGCGGGAGGTGCTCCTCCGAGCCCATGAAGTAGAAGACGTAGGTGTTGAGGCCGAGCACGGACGCGGCGATCAGGACGGCGAGCTTCGTCATGCGGTCTCCACGGTCCGTCGGGACCAGAAGCGCTGGAGCAGGGCAGCTTCACCCAGCAGCAGCAGGAAGGCGATGCCGAAGGTGAAGAAGCCCTCGGTCTGGTGGATCCACCCGCCCGCGGCCTCCTTGCCGATGTAGTGCGTGAGGATCCCGGTGAGCGCGACGCGGAACGCGTTCACGAAGATGGCGATGGGGATCGTCGACGCGATGATGATCGCCCGTTCGCCCCAGCCCTTGCGAAAGAAGTAGGCGAAGACCACGCCGAGGGTGAGCAGCGCCATCAGCGAGCGCAGGCCGCTGCACGCCTCCTCGACGAAGAGCTTGGTCTTCGGGAGGTGCAGGATGTTTCCCTCGCGGAGCGCGGGAATCCCGAGCCATTGCATGAACTCGGTGGCGGAGTCCGCGGCGATCAGCTGGAGCGGGAAGGCGATCGTGTTCACGAGCGACTGGGGCAGCGGCACCATCAGGAAGAGGAAGAAGAGCGGGAAGGCGAGGATCTTGAAGACCCGCCGGCCCAGGACGAGCAGCACGATCCCGATCAGCGTGAAGACGAAGGAGATCCGCATGTTCATCAGCTCGACGCCGAAGCGTCCGATCGCGAGCGTCAGCGTCCCGAGCAGGAGCGGGATGATGCCGAGCAGGTCCGGGGAGACCGGCGCGCGCTCGAGCTTCTTGCGCCGCTCGAGTGCGAAGTAGATCGCGAGCGGCGCGATCAGGAAGCCGTGGGAGTAGTCGGGAACGGCGCCCCAGTGTCCGACCATCGAATGCAGGATCGGGAAGTAGACGGCGACGGCGGCCACGACGAGCGCGGCCGCGAGCATCCACGCCAGGCGGCGCTCGGGGAGGGCCTGGGGGGTGTCGACGCGGGTTTCACTGGTCATGGGACGGGACGGTTCCGGTCTCGGCTCCCTGCCGGCCTCAGAAGAGTGCGTAGATGAACGGAGCCACGGCGGACCCCTCGGTCAGGACGATCAGCGCGGACAGCAGCAGCATCGTCACGACGATGGGTCCGAGCCACCACTTCTTGCGGATCTTCATGAAGGACCAGAGTTCCGAGAATATCGACGTCATGCCGGAGTTGGATCGCGCCACTGGGTCAATCTCCTGATCTGGCGAATCGCCTCGGCCCGCGGGGACCGGTTCGCCGCGGGCCGATGGGTCAGTCGAGGGCGTAGATCTCGCGCCAGTCGACGTCCTCGTGAAGCTCGGGCTGATCCTGCTTCAGCAGGATCTGGTTCCCGAGCACGAGCACGTCCATCTGGGTGCGCATGAAG
>Ga0299906_10004864_pt1 | contig 10979 bp, 10 predicted proteins | sample RVTome_14_FD_200259 | JGI IMG/M metagenome (GOLD analysis project Ga0299906, IMG submission 200259) | Soil microbial communities from uranium-contaminated site in the Upper Colorado River Basin, Wyoming, United States - RVT145D125 (version 2) ... | reverse complement strand
GCTCAGGAAGAAGTCGCGGCTCCGGCTGCTGAAGAAGAAGCCATGGAAGAGGAAGAGGCCATAGAAGAAGAGGCCCCGGCTGAAGAAGAAGCCATGGAAGAGGAAGCTATGGAGGGCGAGGCTCTTCTGGATGCGATCATGGCCAGTGGCACCCTCCGGGTCTCGACCGACCCCAACTATGCCCCCCAATCTTTGCTAAAACCGGATGGCACCTTCGAAGGCTTTGACATCGATGTGGCGACCGAGATAGCCAACCGGTTGGGCGTGGAGATCGAGTTTGTCACCCCTGACTGGGATGTGATTACGGCCGGTAACTGGGGCGATCAATGGGACATTAGCGTCGGCTCCATGACGGTGACGAAGCCACGGGCTGAAATTCTGTACTTTACTTCGGGCTACTATTTCACCCCCGCTCAGTTTGCGGCGCGGGCCGGTTCCGGGATCGAGTCGCTTGACGACATTGCCGGACAAACGGTCTGTGTCGGTACCGCCACCACCTACGAAACCTACCTCAACGGCGAAGATATTGGTATTCCGGCGGAACATGTTCTGGTTCCCCCGCCGGCGGATGTGACCGTGGTTCCCTTGACCACCGATGCCGAATGTGCTCAGGCGATCCAGGCCGGCCGCACCGAGTTTGACGTTTTCTTGACCTCCGGCACGGTGGTTGACGAAGCTATGGCTAACGGTATCGACGTAGTCAAAGTGGGCGAGCCGGTCTTCGTCGAAAACCTGGCCGTAGCCATCGACAAGAATAGCTCGCTCGATGGGGCCAGCTTGCGAGATAAGATTTCCGAGGTCATCGACGGGATGCATGCCGATGGTACCTTGAGCGACTTCTCTCAGAAATGGTTTGATGGCGTTGACTTGACCATGATCTCCGGTGGCGAGGAAGCGATGGCCGAGGAAGAGGCCATGGAGGCGATGGCCCTGCCGGAAGCAGGCTTGAATGAAGTGGATGGGCTGCTGATCCAGAGCGCCGGCAGTTGCGACTACGGCGGCAAAGTGGGCGCGGTCCAGGCAGTTGATGAGTTGACGGTCCAGTTCACCATGTGCCGACCTGATCCGGCCTTCCTGGCCAAAGCCGCTTTCACCCCGTTCGGCATTCAACCCCGTGAACACCTGGAAGCGACCGGTGGCAGCGGCGACCTGCTGGAACAACCGGTCGGCACCGGACCGTTCATGCTGGAAAGCTGGAACCGGGGCGACAGCGTCGTCTACCAGCGCTTTGACGACTACTGGGGTGAACCGGCCATTGTGGAGACATTGGTCTTCCGCTGGGCCACCGAAGGCGCCGCCCGGCTGCTTGAGTTACAATCAGGCACGGTCGACCAGATCACCAACGTCAGCCCGGATGACTTCGAGACGGTGGCCAACGATCCGAACCTGCAACTGCTGCCTGTAGCCAACCCGAATGTGCTGTACCTGGCCATGACCAACACCTTTGAGCCATTTGGCGATATTCGGGTGCGGCAGGCGATTGCCATGGGCATCGACCGGCAGCGGATTGTGGACAACTTCTATCCGGACGGGTCGGAAGTGGCCTCCCACTTTACGCCGTGCAGCATCGCCAATGGTTGTACCGGCGAAGAATGGTACGGGTTTGATCCGGAGGCGGCCAAAGCCTTACTGGCCGAAGCTGGCTACCCGGATGGGTTTGAGACGAGCATCTTCTACCGCGATGTGTTCCGGGGCTACTTACCGGAACCGGGCCTGGTGGCGGTCGAGTTCCAGACCCAGTTGCAAGAAAACCTCAACATCGCGGCCGAAGTGGTGGTCATGGAGTCGGGTGAGTTCATCGCCGAGTCGACGGCCGGCAACCTGGATGGCTTCTACCTGCTGGGCTGGGGTGCGGACTATCCGCACGTGACCAACTTCCTGGACTTCCACTTCAGCGGCTCCAACCCGCAGTTTGGCGATCCATTTCCAGAGATTTATGAAGTGTTAGAAGAAGCGGCAACGATAGGTGATTCGGCTGAAGCGGAGCCATTGTATGTCGAGGCCAACAATGCCATCAAAGAGTTAGTGCCGATGGTGCCGATCGCCCACGGGGCCTCAGCCCAAGCCGCGCTAGCGGGGATCTCGACAAATGTGCCGCCCTTTGGCGCGGTGCAGGCTCAGTTTGTCGATCCGGGCAAAGACACCTTTGTGTTTATGCAGAATGCGGAGCCGATCAGTCTGTATTGTGGCGATGAGACCGATGGCGAGTCGCTGAGTGCCTGTCAACAGGTAGTTGAAACCTTGTTGAACTACAAGACCGATTCAGGCGATGTGGTACCGGCCTTAGCGACGGGTTGTGAACCGAACGAAGATTCGACGGTATGGACCTGCACCCTGCGAGAAGGGGTGACCTTCCATGATGGGTCGAGCCTGGATGCCAATGACGTCGTGGCGTCGTGGGCTGCCGGGATCGATGCGGCCAATCCGCTGCATGTGGGTAACACCGGCGCGTATGAGTACTACTCCTACCTCTGGGATGGCCTTATGAATGCTGAATAGGCTTTGCCAGACCTGACAGGTTTTGTAAACCTGTCAGGTCTTTTTTTGAACGTTGAACCCAACCAGACCCTAAAGGTTTCAATAACCTTTAGGGTCTTGACAAGGACCTGCCCATGTACAAGTATGCTATTCGACGCATTCTCCACGCCTTACCTGTGCTGTTTGGCGTGCTGGTGCTGGCCTTTATCCTGGGCCGGATCGTGCCGGGTAATCCCTGCAAAGCGATCCTGGGTGAAAAGGCGACGGTCGAAGTATGTGAGAAGTTTGATCGTGACCACGGCCTGGATCGACCTATTCCGATTCAATTTCTGGCGTATGTTGGTGAACTGGCTCGGGGTGATTTTGGCAATTCGCTACGTTTTAATCGCTCGATTGTGCAGATTTTGATCGAGCGCCTGCCGATGACGGTCGAACTGGGCATGGCCGGTTTATTGATTGCTTCGATTATTGGCATTCCCTTGGGGATAATTTCGGCCGTTCGCCATAATTCAGCCATCGATCTATCGACCATGGTAGGCGCTAACATTGGGGTGTCGATGCCCGTCTTTTGGCTGGGCTTGATGCTGGCCTATGTTTTTGCCTTTTTACTCAAAGATACCCCGTTCTGGCTGCCGCCGTCGGGCCGCGTCTCGGCCGGCGTCACGGCTGTGCCATTTTATGAAGTGTACGGTTGGGAATTCGCCGGGGAAGGCGTTGTCTCTAATGTTGCGGAGTTTTTGTCCAACATGTTTATCTTGAACTCCTTGATCACGTTAGATTGGGAAGTTCTTAGAGATGCGATCACCCACCTGATCTTGCCATCGGTGGCCTTAGCCACAATCCCTATGGCCATTATTGCCCGAATGACCCGCTCCAGCATGCTCCAGGTTTTGGGGCTGGATTACGTGCGAACGGCCCGGGCCAAGGGCCTGGTCGACCGGCGGGTCATTTTAGTCCATGCCTTGAAGAATGCCTTGCTGCCGATTGTGACCATCATCGGTTTACAGTTGGGTCTGGTCTTTAGCGGCGCGATTTTAACCGAGACCATCTTTTCGCTGTCCGGGGTGGGCCGGACCATGTTTGAGGCCATTACGGCGCGTGATTTCCCCATTATTCAGGGGTTTACAGTGGTCATCGCGACGGCCTTTATCCTCATCAACCTGGTCGTCGATTTATCTTATGCCTTTCTTGATCCCCGGATCAGGCTTGATTAGGGTATTATCTCACCTACCCAATAAATTCCGAACTCAGACGAATAAGGATTTGGATTATGGCGACCACAACAGAAAATAAGGCCCTGCCGATTGGATCAATTGGGACGCGGTCACACTCTGAAAATCTATGGCTGGTGGCGATCCGACGTCTCTTTCGGCAGCGATCGGGCGTGGCCGGCATGATCGTCCTGGCTTTCCTGGTCCTGGTAGCCATATCCGCACCGCTCATTGCTCCCTACGATCCTAATCGAAGCCTGATTGGGGTTGAAGACATCCGCAAACGGACCCCCCCTTGCGTTCACGCTCTGGGATGTTCGACGGATGAACCCCAGCACTGGATGGGCGTCGACGGCAATGTCCGGGACGTGTTTAGCCGGCTCGTGTTTGGGGCCCGTATCTCGCTCTTCGTCGGGTTTGTAACGATCGGTTCGGCCGTGATCGTGGGGACCGTATTGGGGGCCTTCGCTGGTTACGTCGGTGGCTGGGTCGATGACGTAATCATGCGCATCATGGATGTACTGCTAGCCTTTCCGTTTCTGTTATTAACCATTGCCATTACCAGCGCGCTGCGCACCTTGTTTGACAACAACGAGGGCCTGGAAGATGCATTCAAGAGCGCCCTGCCCGAATTCGTTTTCAATCAGCGCGGCCTCGTCTACGCTATGTTTGCCATCGCTATCGTCAGCATTCCGGCCTATGCCCGCGTGATTCGCTCGACGGTGCTATCGATCAAGGAAGAAGAGTATGTTTCGGCGGCCCGTTCCATTGGCAACAGGCCGGTGCGTATTCTGTTTCTGCACGTGCTGCCCAATGCCTTTCCCCCCCTGATCGTCGTGGCCACGCTCGGTATCGGCGGGGCAATCCTGGAGACTGCCGCCCTCTCATTTTTGGGCCTGGGCGCGCAGCCCCCCACCCCGGAATGGGGCTCGATGCTGGCTTCCGAGCGCAACCAACTCTTTAGCGCGCCCCACCTGGTCTTGTTCCCTGGATTGGCGATCATGCTCACCGTTCTGGGTTTCAACCTATTGGGTGACGGCCTGCGCGATGCGCTCGATCCCCGGCTGCGGTTGTAAGCTGTCCTCATGCCACTTCTAAAAATCTATCAGGGCCGGCGGCTGAAACAGGCCCTGGCCGAGATCGTCACGCCAGTGCAGGTAACCTACACCGCGCTCGATCAACCGGAACCGGATACCCTGACCGCATTGGCCGAGCTACAAGCACTGACGCCTCACCTGTCTGTCTCCATCATTCACCAACCCGCCGGGCCAGTCGACCGGGTCAATGTCCGGGGCGACCACGGCGGCGAGCTGGTCTTCCTCGGCCCGCCCCTTGGCGCCGAACTGGCCGCCCTGGTTTCGGCCATCATCATTGCCGGACGAGGCGCCACCGGTCTGGCCAACTCTACCCGGCAGGCTCTAAACCAGATCCAATCGCCCGTCAACCTGGAGATCTTTACCACGCCCACCTGAGCCAACTGTTCCCAGGCGGTCAGCCTGGTCCATAAATTCGCCTTCGAAAGCCCTCACCTCACCGCCGCCGCCATCTCCGTCGTCGCCCTGCCGGATTTAGCTTACCACTATAAGGTGTCGGCTACGCCTCATCTTGTCCTCGATGGCGTTCATCATCTGCGGGGACGATTGAGCGAGGATCAACTATTGCGGTCGGTCGTGGCGGCCTAGTCCGGGCCACCCCCAAATTGGCGTAACGGCGCACTAACGGCTATAATTAAGGTTTGTGTCCGCGAACTTCGGTTTACTCTATAACGGACAAAGCAATTTATCAGACATCATCGGGCTAAGAGTGCGACTTGGCTCAACTGAGTCAAGGAGCATTTTAAGTGAATTTCGAACAATTTTCTCTTGACCGGCGTATCGTCGCCGGCATCAAGGCGGTGGGCTATACCACGCCCACCCCGATTCAACAGCAAGCCATTCCGGCGGTGCTCAAAGGCCGCGATGTGTTGGGCCTGGCCCAAACCGGGACCGGCAAGACCGCCGCCTTTGCCCTGCCTATTCTACAGCGGCTAACCACCGGCCCACTACGCCGTGTGCGGGCCCTGATCGTGGCCCCCACGCGTGAACTGGCCGAACAAATCTGCCAGATGACCGAGGACCTGGCCCGGCAAACCAAGGTGCGCAGTATCTCTGTCTACGGGGGCGTGAGCAAAGCGGGTCAAGTTTCGGGCTTACGAAACGGCGCGGAGATCGTGGTAGCCTGTCCCGGCCGCTTGCTGGACCTGGTCGGTGATGGCGATATCGATTTGTCGCGGGTGGAGGTGTTGGTACTGGACGAAGCCGACCGCTTGTGCGACATGGGCTTCCTGCCCGATGTTCGGCGCATCCTCAAGCTGCTGCCGAGTCAGCGCCAGACCCTCTTCTTCTCGGCGACTATGCCAGACGAAATCCGCGAGTTGGCCGACAATATCCTCAAGGATCCGGTCACCGTCCAGATCGGCGTGATCGCCCCGGCCAAGACCGTTTCACACGCGCTCTATCCGGTTCCGCCTGATCTCAAGAAAAATCTACTGTTGGCCCTGCTGCACCAAACCCCGACCGGACGCGTCCTGGTCTTTACCCGGACCAAGTATCGCGCCCGCAACCTGGCCCGTGATTTGGAACGAAAAGGGTATCGCGCCTCAGCCTTGCAGGGGAATATGTCACAGAATCAGCGCCAGAAGGCGCTCGATGGGTTTCGTGATGGCAAATACGACATTCTCATCGCCACCGACATTGCGGCGCGCGGTATCGATGTATCCGACATATCACACGTGATCAACTTCGATATACCCGACACGACCGACGCCTATACCCATCGCATCGGCCGCACCGGCCGGGCCCACCAGAATGGTGAAGCCTTCACCTTTGCCGTGCAGGACGATGAACCGATTGTCCGTGATATTGAAACTGTGCTGGGCGTGCAGATCGAACGGCGGCGCTTGCCTGATTTCAACTACGGCAGCTTTGCCCCGGAAAGTCAATTTCAGAAGAACCATTCACAGTCGCCCCAAAAGCCACCATCACAACCCCAGCGAAACCAGTCTCGTGGCAATAATGGCAGCAGTGGTCCTCCCCGCCGGAGACGGCGGCGTAGATGATATTCGCATCCGCTTCGCCTGACCAGGTTAACCTATTCGGTAATCAACATAAACAATACACCTTGGTCAGGCCCTTTTCTACACCTTCGGTGCTGGCACTGACGCCCAATGCCCGGATCGGCTCAAGAAAGCGGCGACATTGTGTCAGCCAACCGCCTCAGGTCCAAGCAAAGCCAGGCGGAAGCGGTCCTTGAGATAGGCTCCGTCTTTGGGGGGGAGAACGAGAGGCAGGGTCTCGGCCCGGACTTTGATGGTGAAAAAGAGGGGGCCGGGGGCATCATAGATGTGGGGCAGCGCGCCTTCGAGGGCGGCCAGGTCGCTAATGGTCCGGGTGAGGGGAAACCCGGCGGCCGCGGCGATGGCGGCCAGGTCCACCTCGCCGGCGGTGTGGGTGGGCTGCATGCCGGTTTCGCCGTAGCGTTCATTGTCCAGGACCACGATGGCCAGATTGGGCGGGCTCTGAACGGCCACGGTCGCCAGCGAGCCGAGCCCCATCAGCATTTCGCCGTCCCCTGTGATGACCAGCACCCGCCGGGCCGGTTGGGCCAGGGCCAGACCCAGCCCCAGCGGCACGGCCCCACCCATCGCGCCCCATAACGGAAAATTCAGCGGCCCATCCCCTGCCGCGGTCACGTCCCAGGCCGGCGCGCCGAGACCGGCCACGACCAGCATCGCGCCTCGCCGGTCGAGGATCAGCTTGACCACCTCCCGGCGGTGGAGAGGGTAAGATTCACTGCGAATTGGATCCATGACAACTTACGCAATTCAAAATAATTTAACCACGGATTACACGGATTTCACGAATTTTTACGCTTTTTTGCAAGGGTCAACAAGATGTTGAACAATTATTTATCGCGCAGAGACGCCGAGACGCTGAGAAAAATACTATTGAGAAAATCTCTGCGCCTTTGCGCCTCTGCGCGATATCTCAATGACATGCTATTTGTTCAACATGTCTTTGACCACAACACTTTTTCTGTGTAATCCGTGGTTGATTTTTGGACAGGGCACTTCAACTGTGTAACCCCTATTTTATTCTTCATGCCCTTCCTGGTTGAGCATTTTCTTGCCCAAACGTCTTCGCCCCCACGATCCGCTGCGATATCAACACCGCCGTTGCAGCCGGCCCTTCGAAGGCCATGCGAGCGGCGGCAGCGACGGTTTCGGCGACCTGGGTTGGTTCGCTGACAGGAAAAGTGATGACGCCGGCCAGGGTCAAGACCCGGTCCGCGGTCTGCCCCATCGGGACCTGCCAGGGGTTGAACTCGCCCCATTCGCCCCGCATGGTGACCAGCAGCAGCAGCGGCATGTGGCACACCCGGGGCAGCGCCAGTATATTGAGGCAGGTACCCACCCCGCTGCTTTGCAGCAGCAGCACGCCCCGCTCCCCGCCCAGCCAGGCCCCGGCCAGCAGGGCCACGCCCTCCTCTTCGCTCGTCAGCGGCACCGAAAGCATTTCATCGCACTCCCCACACAGCCGGATGAGGTCGGCATGCCCCGCATCAGGTACAAAGGCCACCTGCCGGACCTGATACTGCACCAGGACTTGAAAGACATCGTTGGGCCAGGGGTTTCTATTCGAGACGTTCGACATTCGGATGGCGCTCCGTCGCCCATTCGTGACATAAGTCATCGAGGTACTGCTCTATAGCGGCTGCCTCAAGGTCGGAGGGCACCACGATGTCGATGGCCGGCCTTCTTTTTCCCTCTTCACCGAAATAAAACGCCTGCCATCCGTCCTCAGAGGAAACGACAAGGACTCTTCGGCCAAATACATTGAACTTTAGGGATTTCATGATTTGCTCATTGCTTTCTCTTCTGGCCCACATACCGAGCCCGACCGCGGTCACCAGGCCAAAACTCACCAATGGGGTGAGCCGCGTAGACAATACCAACCACAGCCGCCAGCCACGCTGCCAGCGCGGCGACGATGCGCCGGTTGCGTTCCTTCACCGCTTCCCGGCGCAGGGCTTCGAAGCGCTGTTCCAAGGGTTCGAGATAACAGGTGTAGTAGAGCTGAAATCGCCCATCCTCGTCGATTAGTGATGATGATCTTTCAAGATTCATTGAGCCCTAATCCTCGCTTTCAATCGTGCCCCAAAGTTATGGACATCAGGCACAAAGGCCACCTGCCGGACCTGAGAAAGCATCATTAGGAAGGGTTCCCCTATCCCCAATGATGTTAACATGCAAAATCAAATGGATGGAAGGGTGGGTCCGCCTTTCTCAACCACTGCGATTCATCATTCTGCCATTTCCAGGCCCCAAACGCACTCGCACAGGCAGCGATCATATGATCGCCAGAATCCTTGAGCGTTGCTGCGCCTTGTACGCCTTGCTGTTCAAGCCAATAGAGTAAATCGTTTTGGACGGTCTTACTTGATTTGAGATTCACAACGTTATCAATGGGAGCGCCATGTAAAGCCAGAACGGCCCCAGGATGCGTTTCGACAATTGAAATAGGTTCAGACACCAGGTTGCTTAAAATGTGAGCCAATGAAAGACCTCTCAACGTCAAATAAACCATCCGAGGCGCGGTGGGGGTCATGACCGACCCAGAGCGCAGGCCGGTCTTGACAATCAGCTTTCGTAATTCGGAGTCAGCCGGGTGGTCGCCGCCCCCTGGATTATAAGAAAGAGGGGCGTCAAGACCGATAACAAGGCCAGCTTGCTGCTGACAGTCGACGATGAGGTCAACGATTTCACGATCGGATACATTTTGTTGAGCATGAACCAAATGAAGATAATCTGCCCGGCATTGAAAACAAGTCAGCGCCGTATCTTTGATATTACTTGGTCCGGAAAGGTCAATGCCTGCAATAAACATAAAAGATTATTGCTCGTAGAGCAGGTATAAAAAATCTATCCGGATTGACTTTTCGCGCCGCTTCAACATCTTCAAGCGCCCAAGAAGACATATTCTTTCTCCATGTCAAGACCAGACTTCATCCAAAGCAGACCTGAATAGACGGTTTAGTTCCTCGGCTGACCCGTTTTGTGTGCCATCTGTGAATTGTTGATTTTCCAGCCGAGCGATTTCCCGATCAATAAAATCCCCAATTGCCGGAATACGAGGCCCATAGTCCAATTCGGCTCCCTGTTCTTTAGCCTTAATCAACGTTTCGATTTCCTGCTTCAGGTCCCTATCACCTACAACCTGATTAACCAATTTTCTAAATTCTGTAGGGACTATCCCCATTTCTTTTTCAAGCCAATTGATCGCTAATAGGGGTCGTAAAATGTAAAAATATTTCTTAATCCAAACGCGCTCGCCTTTTAGATATTCACGATAGTTCCCCCGGGCCATATGTAGATAGTGATACATACAAGCCTTTGGGGAATAGTATTCTGGCGCTAACGTTCTTAACTGAGAAGCAGTTGAATATTTTTCCAGGTAAATGATAGGCGAACCAAGCCATTCCAATAAAGGCGGATTTGATTTACGATACAACCACAGCGCCTTACGCAAATCCCATCCATTGAGGTCAATTTGGTCATTGATAGGGCGTTCAATGACAGCCCTTTTCTTTTCAAGGTCAATGGACAAGTACCAATCCTGGGGCTGCAAATAAATGAAGCGGACATCGTAATCGCTATCAGTCGAAGGGAACCCCCAGGCACGACTACCCGACTCACAGGCGTATAAAATCCTGACGCCTTCTTCTTGTTCAAGATGGCTTAATCTGGCTAATATTTCCTGTTTCATCACCTCAGCTTAACCTGACTCTTTCTGCCCGCTAACCTATATGTTCATCCAGCCGAAAATCCGGTTGCCAACCCAGGCTGTCTGTCGCTTTATCGATGGAAACGGTCCCGTCCTCCTCCGCGATGTTGTATGTCCCCGGTTCTCCCCGCGTGATGGCCCGTCGGGCCGCATCGGCTGCGGCATCGACGTGCAGTGGTCCCTCGTTTGGCGGGTTATCGAAACCAGTCCCCGGCCCATACAATCGACCGTAGCGCAGGACGATGCCTTCGAAGGGGGCGGACAGCACTTGCCGTTCCAGACTGGCTACAGCTCTGACCGTCAAGCCAGAATCAGGATTATCCAGATCCAGCGGCATCTCCTCACGATAAGGCCGCGAACCGGGTGCATAAACGAAAGCAATGCTCTGGGCCACCATGCGTTTCACCCCGGCCGCCGCCGCAGCAACCACCAGATTGTGGGTGCCGATCTCGCGGAGCCGAGCATTACG
>Ga0299906_10004862_pt1 | contig 10980 bp, 9 predicted proteins | sample RVTome_14_FD_200259 | JGI IMG/M metagenome (GOLD analysis project Ga0299906, IMG submission 200259) | Soil microbial communities from uranium-contaminated site in the Upper Colorado River Basin, Wyoming, United States - RVT145D125 (version 2) ... | reverse complement strand
CGTCTTCCTGCTCGTCGATACGCTGCGCGCGCACCGCATGGGCCTCTACGGCTACGAGCGCGACACGAGTCCCGTGCTCGACGCCGCCGCCGCTCACGGCATCGTCTTCGAGGACGTGGTGTCGCAGTCGAGCTGGACGAAGACCTCGATGGCGTCGCTGTGGACCGGCACCCATCCGGTGAAGAACGGCGTGCTGCGCTTCGATCACGTCCTACCCGACGAGGCGGTGGTGCCCGCCGAGCGCTTTCGCGACGCCGGCTATCGCACCGCCGGCATCTTCCGCAACGGCTGGGTCGAGGGGAGCTTCGGCTTCGACCAGGGATTCGACACCTACGTGCGTCCGGCGATCGGCCGGGAGCGGGTGCGCCTGCACCGCGAGGCGCGCACGGTGGGTCCCGTCGTGGGAAGCGACGAGGACCTGACCATCGCCGCGGCGGCGTTCCTCGATCGTTTCGGCGACGAGCGCTTCTTCCTCTATCTGCACTACATGGACGTCCACCAGTACACCTACGACGAGACCTCGGCGCTCTTCGGAACGAGCTACTCCGACGTCTACGACCAGGCGATCCGCTGGACCGACCGCCTGATCGGCCTGCTGCTGGCGCGCCTCGAGGACGAGGGGCTGCTCGAGCGCACCCTCGTGGTGATCGCGTCGGATCACGGCGAGGCCTTCCTCGAGCACGGCTTCGAGGGGCACGCCCGCGATCTCTACGACGAGGTGGCGCACGTTCCGCTGGTGCTGCTCCCTCCCTTTCGCCTGGACCCGGGCCTGCGCGTCTCCGCGACGATCTCGAACGCCGACGTGTGGCCGACGGTCCTCGACCTCGTCGGCCTTCCTCCTCTCCCGGGCGCCGACGGACGCTCGATGCTGCCGCTGATCCTGGAGGCGGGCGGGGTGCCGTCGGAACGCGCGGTCGACGATCTCGTGCGTCCGGTCTTCGCGCAGGTCGCGCGCGACTGGGGCAAGGCGCGCCGCGAGGAGCCGCATTCGCTGGTGTCGGTGACGAGCGAGGGGAAGCGCTTCTTCGCCGCTGCGGGGGGAGCCCGGCGTCCAGAGCTCTACGACCACGCCACCGACCCCGCCGAGCAGCACGATCTCGCCGGGTCCGATCCGGAGACGGTGGCCGAGATGCAGTCCCGGGTCGACGCCTACGCCGCCGATGCCGAGCCGCCCTGGGGACGCGCGCCCCTCCGCGTCGAGCTCGACGAGCTGCGCCTCAACCATCTCCGGGCGCTGGGCTACGCGATCGAGCGCTAGCTGCTAGGCCGGTGGCCGGGGCACTCCGACTCCCTCCATGCGGGGCGGCGCGTCGTCCTCGCGGCGTTCCGGTCGGAGGATCAGGAAGGCCAGCGCGCCGATCGGGATTCCGACCTGCACGAAGACCGGATCGAGCACGCTGGTGCGGAAGAAGCTCGCGCCGAGCAGATTGAAGCCGACGAGCTGGAGGCTGAGCTCCCCGGTCGTCCAGTTCAGGATCAAGACCGGGAAGGTGACCGCGATGAACGGCATCCACAGCCAGCGGAAGCGGGGTCGCCGGCGCCAGCAGAGCACGAGGGTGGTGACGCAGAGCAGCGGGACGGCGACTGCGGCGGCGAGCACGACGTAGTGCACCGCGCTGCGCCCCTCCAGGCCGAAACGATGCACCTCGACCAGCGATTCCGGCAGCCGGTCGAAGCGCAGTCCGTAGAGGCGCTGCACCCCTTCGTGCTCCCGGAACGCCGCGACGAGCAGGACGAACCCCTCGTCGAGGGTCAGCTCGTAGGCGAGCTCGTGCACGCCCACGGCGTCGACCTGGCGCCATTGCCAGGTCCCGAAGGTCGCCGTGAAGGACGACGACGCCGAGATCACCTCGGTGATGGCGCGAAGTCCCTCGCGCGCCGGCTCGGGATCGGTGTCCGGGTGGAGCGAGGCGAGGATCGCCTCCATGTCCCCCGCCTCGAGGTCGACGAGCAGCGCCCGCGCCGCCTCGCGCGGCGCGTCGGGAACCAGCTGCTCGACCTCCTCGGGAGCGGGGAAGCAGGCGACGGTCGCCGCGACGACCGCGATCGCCGCGAAGCGCCGCACGGTCAATCCCTCGCCGGACGGTGGAGGAGCAGGAGCGCGACGGCTGCCGCGAAGAAGCATGCCCACACCGAGGGCGGCGCACCCAGCACGCCCAGCACGAACCCGTAGATCCCGATCGACTCGTCGAGCACCCAGGCCAGCAGGTACGAGACGAACGCGGCGCCCGGGTCCACGGGCTCGGCGTGCAGCGGCCGCCCCGCGCCGCTCGCGCGCCGCCAGAAGAAGTGCGCGCCGCCCGCCACCCCCAGCGCGAGCGCGGCGAAGGCGACCGGGAGCAGCGGATTCGACGCGCCGCCGCCGAGCGGCGCGAAGCCGCCGACGAGGATCCCGGCGTAGACGACCTGCGAGGCCAGCAGCGCGAGCCACACGGTGGTGCGCGCCCGTCGCGCGCGCTCGGGATCGAAGCCGTCCACCACCGTCAGCTCGTCCGGTACTGGGTCTCGAGCGTCGACCGCTCGCGATGGTCCTCGAGCGCGAGCTCGATGAGGCGGTCGAGCAGGGCGGGGTAGGGGAGCCCGCTCGCCTCCCAGAGGCGGGGATACATCGAGACGTCGGTGAAGCCGGGCAGGCTGTTGACCTCGTTCAGCCACACCTCCTCGCTCTCGCGGTCGACGAGGAAGTCGACGCGGCCGAGGCCGCGCCCCTCGAGGGCGGCGAAGGCGCGCACCGCGAGGTCGCGCATGCGCTCGGCCGCCGCGTCGGAGACGGGAGCGGGGACGAGCAGCTCGGTGGCCTCGTCGACGTACTTCGCCTCGTAGTCGTAGAACTCGTGCGCGGTGCGGATCTCGCCGGCCACCGACGCCTCGACCGGATCGTTGCCGAGCAGCGCCACCTCGACGTCGCGGGCGGCGATGCCCTGCTCGACGACGAGCTTGCGGTCGTAGCGGAACGCGTCGCGCAGCGCGGGAAGGAGGTCGGCCCCCGTCGCCACGCGGTGGATGCCGACGCTGCTGCCTCCGTTGGCGGGCTTCACGAAGAGCGGGAGGGGAAGCGCCTCGAGGAGGCGCCGGGTGCAGCCGGCCGGGTCGTCGTCGAAGGCGTTCCGCCGCACGCAGCGGTAGGGGAGCACCGGCAGGCCGGCCGACACCAGCAGCCGCTTCCCCACCTCCTTGTCCATCTGGAGCGCCGACCCGAGGACGCCCGATCCGACGTAGGGCAGCTCGACCAGCTCGAGCAGGCCCTGGAGCATGCCGTCCTCTCCGCCGCGTCCGTGGACGATCGGGAAGATCAGGTCCAGACCCGCCACGACGACTCCGCCGGAGGCGTCCACCAGGTCGCGCTCGCCGGGGGTCCCGGAGAGGTGCACCAGCGGGCCCTCGATCCCGTCGCGCGTCGGCAGGGTCCCCGGCGCGAGGTGCCAGCGTCCGTCGTGGTCGACGCCGATCAGGCAGACGTCGTAGCGCGACGGGTCCAGAGCGCGGGCGATCGACGTCGCCGACGAGATCGACACCTCGTGCTCGACGGAGCGGCCCCCGAAGAGCAGCCCGACGCGAAGCTTCGTCATCTCCTCCCCCTCCCCCGTCACGGAGCAAGCCTATGGGATCGCGCCCGGGCGTCCCAGGGCTCTCCGCCCCGTCTCGGTTGACCGCCGTCGACGCCGCTCGTACCCTCGCCCGACGTGTCGGCCATCCCCCCGGATCTCCAAAGGAAAAGTGATCGGCTCGAGGCGGCGCTGCGCGCCGCGGGCCGCGTCCTGGTGGCCTACTCGGGCGGCGTCGACTCGAGCTATCTCGCCTTCGCCGCCCATCGCGCGCTGGGCGACGGCGCTCTGGCCGTCACGGCGCTCTCTCCCTCCTACCCGGCGGCGCATCGCGAGATGGCCGAGCGCGTGGCCGCCGACTTCGGCATCCCCCATCGCACGGTCGACACCTCCGAGATGGCCAACCCCGACTACCGCGCCAACCGGCCCGACCGCTGCTACCACTGCAAGAGCGAGCTCTTCGCTGTGCTGGGCCGGATGCGCGAGGAGCTCGGCTTCGACGCCGTCGCCTACGGGGTGAACACCGACGACACCGGCGACTTCCGACCGGGACATCGCGCCGCGGACGAGCGCGGCGTGCTCTCTCCCTTCCTCGATGCGGCGCTCTCGAAGGCCGAGATCCGGGCGCTCTCGCGCGCCGCGGGTCTGCCCACCGCCGAGCTGCCCGCCTCGGCGTGCCTGTCGTCGCGGCTGCCCTACGGGACCGAGGTCACACCCGAGCGGCTGCGCCAGGTGGAGCTCGGCGAGGAGGCGCTGCGCGGTCTGGGCTTCCGCCAGGTGCGCCTGCGGCACCACGGCGACGTCGCCCGGATCGAGGTGGAGCCCGCGGAGCTGCCGCGCGCCCTCGACGCCGCGATGGCGAAGCGCATGTCGGAGGTCGTGCGGGCGCTCGGCTTCCGCTGGGTGTCCCTCGACCTCGACGGCTACCGCACGGGCTCGCTCAACGAGGTGCTGACGATCCGCAGCGAGCCCTCGGCGCGCTAGGCGCGGGATGAAGCGCATCCACTGCGAAGGCGCTCCGCGCGACCTCGGACGCGATCAGGGCAGCGCGCTCCGCGCGGAGATCCGCGTCGCCCTCGGCTGCGAAGGGACTCTCCGCCGCCTCCTCGCCCTGCGGCGCGACGACGCCTCCGCGCGTCTCGCGCGCGACCTGCGCCGCTACTTCCCCCATCAGTCCGAGTGGCTCGAGGGAATGGCGCGCGCGGCGGGGGTTCCCGAGCGCGCGCTGCTGCGCGCCCTCGCGGCGGGCGCCGGACCCGACGCCGCGCCGTCCGCCGCGCTCGCCGCCGGCGACGCCGTGCGCGTGGTGATTCCGGTCCCCGCGCGATCCACGGTCCGGTTGGTGCGGCCCGAGGGACGCTTCGCGTCGGTGGAGCTCGCGCTGCCGACCGCGATCGCTCCCCTCGCCGGCGTGAACGAGGCGGGGCTGGCCGTCGCGACCGTGCCGCGCGGCTGGCGACCCGGCCGCTTCGCGCCGTCCGTCGCGCTCTTCGCCCGCGACTGTCTCGAGCGCTTCGAGAACGTCCTGCCGGCGCTCGAGTGGTGTCTGTCCCGGCCCGCGGCCGAGGGCGGGATGCTGCTGCTGGCGGACGCTCGCGGCGAACGGGTGGTGGTGGACGCGTCGGCACCGCGCCGGCGCGCCGTCGCACCGGTCGACGGCTGGCTCGCGGCCGGCCTGTCGGGCGCGCCGCCGCCGGCTCGGGTCAAGCGCGGCGACATCGCCGACCCCGACGTCCTCGAGAGTGCGCTGGTGACGGCGCTCGCCATCCACGCGCCGCGGGTCGACACGGCGGGGGTGCTGGATCCCGGGGGTCGACGCCTGCGGACGAGCGGCGCGGAGTGGATCCCCGTGGCCGGGGCGGGAGACGCCGCGTGAGCGAGGTGGACCGGGTCCTCCGCACGCGCGATCCCCTGGACGACTTCGAGGTGCGCGAGCTCACCTTCGACGGTGCGACCCGGCGCGTCTTCGTCGCGGGCGAGGGGCCGGCGGTGATCGTGATGGCCGAGATGCCGGGTCCCCATCCGCTGGTCTGCGCCTTCGCGCGGCGCGTCCGGGACGCCGGGTTCACGGTCTGGATGCCGGTGCTCTTCGGAGATCCGGGTGCACCGCTCTCCACGCTTCGCGGCGCCGGGGTGATGCTGCGCGCCTGCATCAGCCGGGAGTTCCGCGCCTTCGCGGCCGACCGCTCGAGCCCCATCACCGACTGGCTGCGCGCGCTCGCCGCTCACGCGCACCCGCTGTGCGGCGGGCGCGGCGTCGGCGCGATCGGGATGTGCTTCACGGGAAACTTCGCTCTCTCCCTGATGCTCGAGCCGGCCGTGCGCGCGCCGGTGCTCTCCCAGCCCTCGCTTCCCCTCCTCGCGAAGGACGGGCTCCACATCGCCCCGGACGAGCTGGCGGAGGTGAAGGCGCGCATGGAGCGCGAGGACCTCACCGTGCTCGCCTATCGCTTCGAGGGCGATCCCTTCTGTCGCGCCGAGCGCTTCGCCGCCTACGAGAGGGCGCTGGGCGAGCGCTTCGTCGGGCGCGTGCTCCCCGACGCGTCGGCGAATCCCGAAGGCCTGAAGTTCATGCGCCCGCACAGCGTGGTGACGCTCCACCTGATCGACCGGGAGGGCGAGCCGACGCGCGCCGCTCTCGACGAGATCCTGGGATTCTTCCGCGAGCGCCTCGTGGAGGGTGGCTCCGCTTGAGACGACGGGAGGACTCCGGATCGCACGCGCGCGCACCTCGGCTCCGTCGTCCCGATCCGGGCGACCTGCGCTGGGCCGCCTTCCTGGGAGCGCTGCTCGGGGTCAGCCCGCTGACGGGCTCCGGGCGAGCCTGGCTCTCCGCCCTGCTCGGCGTGGGCGCGGGGATCCTCGTGCTCGGACTGCGGCTCTGGCTGCCCCGCCCTCCCGGACGCGACGCGGAGCCGGTCGTCGCGCGACCGGGCTCGGCGGTGGGCCTCGCGCTGCTGCTCGTGGCCGTCGCCTTCGGGCCCACGCTGGTCTGGCTCTTCGAGGCGAGCACCATGTCGGTGTGGCGACACGCGCACGGGCTCTTCGTGCCGGTCTTCGTGTTCCTGCTGGGAAGGTCGACCCTGCGCCGGGACCCGCATCCCGACCGCGTCGAGCAGTCGGCCTGGGGCCTCGCCTTCCTGGCCGGGGGGCTCGCGCTCGCCGTCCTCGACGCCGGCGTGCAGACGCGGTACGTGGCGGCGATCGGACTGGTGCTCGCGCTGCCCGGACTGTCGCTCCTCTTCCTGGGCGCGCGCCGGAGCCGCGCGCTGGCGGGAGTGCTGCTGCTGCCGGTCCTCGCGATCCCCGTTGCCCAGACCGGGACCGATCCGTTGAAGCTCACCGAGGGCACCTCGGTGCTGGCCGAGCCGCTGGTGCGCGCCTCGGGGATCCCGGCCGTCCGGCGCGAGTCGTACTACATGACGCGGCACGGCGAGATCGAGGTGAGCCAGAACTGCAGCGGCCTCGCCACCGCCTACGCCGCGTTCGCGCTCGCCTTCGCCCTGGCGCTGCCCGCGCGCAGCTGGCCGCGACGCCTGGCGCCGTTCCTGCTCGCCTATCCCGCGACCCTGGCGCTCAACTCCGTTCGTCTCGCCGCGATCGTGTGGGGCGCGGATCGGCTCGGGATGTCCTTCCTGCACACCGCGCTGCACGGTTTCGGGGGGCTCGTCGTGGTGTGGACGACGCTCTTCCTCGTGTGGTGGGTCTCGGATCGCGCGGCCGTGCGGGAGGCGCTGGCGTGATCCCGCTCTCCGCACGTCTCGCTCCGGCCGCGGGGCTGCTGGCGGCGCTGGCGGCCGTGCCGGTCTGGCTGCACGCGGGCCTCGATCCCCGGACCGACCCCTGTCCCGGGGCGGAGGCGTTCCTGGAGTCGGACCGGATCGGGGGAGGCCGGGTCACCGAGCGGGCGCCCTTCGACGAGAAGCGCGAGTTCCGCTACGTCGACGGCGAGCTCGAGGTCTCTGGAGGCATCGACTCGCTTCGCTTCCGCGTGGCGCGCGGCTGGAGAGGCGATCTCTTCCAGGCGGGATCGCTGGTCCGGACCTTCAGCGAAACACACTACCGCCGGGCTCCCGAGGAGGTCTCGGCCATCGACCTCGGGGACCGGACCCTCCACGTCCGTTGGGGCGTGGATCGCCTCGACGTCGCGATGCACCGGGTGCGCGCGTACGCTTTGTTCCGCGGTCGGGATCCGATCCGGAGTCCGCACTTCGTCGGCCTCGGCGAGGCCCTCGACCGGCTCGTCCGGGGGAGGGCGCCCCATACGGCGTTCATGTTCCTCGGTATCGGCCCGCGCTACGAGGAGGAGCAGGTGCGCGAGGCCGCGATCGCCTGGTTCGTGAGCGCCGTCGGGGAGTACGACCGGGCGTGCGGCGCGTCGTGACGGACGCCCCGCGTCGACTGCCCGCCGCGTGGTGGATCCTCCTGATCGGGATCGCGCTGACGCTGACCGCCGCCGACACCGTGCTGCTCGGCGCCGCCAAGGGCTTCCTGACCCACGGCTTCAACACGCCGCGCATCGGCTGGGCGGCGCTCTCCTTCCTCTTCCTCCCCGCGTCGATCCTGCTCGACGTCTGGCTCGTGCTCTGCCTCTGGCTCGTGGCGATCCCCGTGCTCCGTCGGGTCGTCCGCTCGCCCGTCCAGAGGCTGCTGATCGCCGCGCTCGTCGCCACGGGCGTGCCTCTCGGGCTCGCGATCGCCCGCTACAACGTGTTCTCGATCCTCGGCGGGATGTTCAGCATCCGGCAGTGGTCGGGTCGCGGCTCCGCCCTGGTGTGGGACACCCTTCTCGGCCTGCCCGATCCCCTGCTCTGGTCGGTCGGAGCGGGGATCGCGGTGCTCGTCGCGCTGCGCCTGGCGTCGTGGATCGAGCGGCGTCACCTGTCGGCGGTGGGCGGTCTCGATGCGCCATCCGCGCGCGCCCTGCTCCGCGGGTGGGTCCCCCTCTCCGCCGCGACGCTGTCGATCGTCGCCGCGGCGGCCTGGTTCGGAGGGGAGCTCAACTACGGGATCGGCCGGAAGATCAGCGGACGCTTCGCGGTGACGCTGATCGACTTCGCCACCGACCTCGATCGCGACGGCTCGGGTCTGCTGAGCCGACCGGTCGACCCCGCGCCCTTCGACTCGAGCGTGGTTCCCTACGCGATCGACGAGCCGGGCAACGGCGTCGACGAGGACGGCGTCGCGGGAGACCACCCCGCCGATCTCGCATGGCCCGAGGACGAAGCGGATCCGGGGGCGACGCCTCCCTGGCAGGCGCATCCCCACTTCCTGCTCGTCTACCTCGAGAGCTTCCGCTACGACCTGCTCGAGCAGGAGACCGCCGACGGCAGGCCGGTGACGCCCTTCCTGCGCCGGCTCGCGGGGGAGGGAAGCGCCAGCCGCCACACCTACGTGCACTCCCCGTGGACGCTCGAGTCGCGCTCCCAGCTGTTCTCGGGCCACTACCTCGCCGAGCCCGGCGCGCCGACGCTGATCGACGACTTCAAGTCGCGCGGCTACACCGTCGCCCACTTCTCCGGACAGGACGAATCCTACGGAGGCAGCGAAGAGGTGCTCGGGACGGCGCGCGCCGACCGCTTCTACGACGCGCGGCAGGACGCCTCCCGCCGCACCTCGCGCTCCACCGCCCCCGTCAGCCTCCAGGTCTCCTGGCGCACGCTCACCGAGCGCATCGACGCCTTCCTGGCGGAGTGGGACGGCGAGGGTCCGCTCTTCCTCTACGCGAACGTCGTGGACACCCACTTTCCCTACTGGCACGACGAGAACGAGGACCTGCTCGGCGTGCCGCCCCTGCGGCGCTCCGACATCCGCGCCAGCAACGCCGACCACGTTCGCGCCGCCTACGCCAACACCGCTGCGAACGTGGACCGGGCCGTCGAGCACATCGTCGCCTCCTTCCGGAGCGCGATCGGCGGCGCCGACCATGCGATCCTGGTCACCGCGGACCACGGTCAGGCCCTCTACCACGGCGCCCTGCTCGGGCACGGCGTGCGACTCGACCACGACCTCACCCAGGTGCCGCTCATCGTCTGGCGGATCGGCGGAACCTGGCCCGAGCCGATCGGGCCCACCGACCTCCGGGGTCTGATCCTGCGGAACCTGGGCCGGGCGAGGCCCGCGGAACGCCCGCCGCGCGCCCGCTTCGTCGCCGATCCGACGCGCCGGGTGTTCCAGTACGCCCCGCGCATCGCGCGGCCCTCCTTCGTCGCGCTGCAGGGCATCGCCGACCGCGTGGAGTACTCGTTCCACCGCAATCGCCTCGATCGGATCGATGCGGAGGAGGGTCGGACGCGCCTGGTTCCCGCGGAGGAGCGCGACCTCTTCGAAAGGATGATCTGGCGCTGGGAGTCGCTAAGGCGTCGTCGCGCGGCGCCGGACGAGGTAGAGCGTCCCGGCGACGACTAACACGAGGACGAGCGCCAGCCGGGCGCCGATCCCCGAAGACGAGACCGCCGGCAGGAAGAACTGGTGCGCGGCCAGGCAGTCGAGGCGCGGGTAGGCCATGCCGTTCTTCGCGTCGATGGGATGCACGGCCGAGCTGTGCAGCGCGGCGGTGAGGTCGTCGGGAGTCGCCTCGGGATGCGCCACCGAGAGCACGGCCGCGCACGCGCTCACGTGGGGCGTGGCGTAGGAGGTCCCGCTGGGATTCGCGGTGGTGGCGTCGAGGTTGGAGGTGCGGATGCGGCCGCCGGGAGCGAGCAGGTCGAGCGTGGCGCTGCTGTTGCTCCAGCAGGCGACCTGATCGGCCGCGGTCGTCGCGTCGGTGCAGCCGAACTGGGTCCGGGATCCGACGTCGTCGTCCCAGACGGCGCCGACCGAGACCGCGCTCGCGATGCAGGCGGGGGCGATCATCCCCGCCCCCTCGCCGTCGTTCCCGCTGCCCGCCACGACGAGGATGCCGGAGTCGTGGAGGAGGTCGACGGTGGCCGCGAAGGCCGTCGTCGAGGCGTCGGCGTCGTCGCAGTCGCCGTCGTAGAGGCCGAAGCCGAGGCTCATGTTCACCACGTCGGTCTCGGGGTGGATCGTGAGCACCCAGTCGAGACCGGCGAGGATGTCCGAGCTCAGCCCGGTGCCTTCCGACGAGAGCACCTTCACCGCGAGGAGCCCGGCGTTCGGGGCGCCGCCCACCGCGGCATGCACGCCGGCGGAGGTGACGACGCCGGCCACGCGGGTGCCGTGGTGGTGATCGTCCTGGCCCGAGCCCGGTCCCGACTGCTCGTTCTGGCCGTTGGGGCAGCAACCCGCGAGGCCGGGGAGGGTGTCGTCGCAGAAGCAGCGTTCGTCGACGATGGCGTCGACCAGGTCTGGATGGTCGAGGTCGACGCCGGTGTCGACGATGGCGACCAGCGCGCCGTCGGCCAGGTGGTTGCTCGCGTGCATCGCGTCGAGGTTCACGAGCGGGAGCGACTCCGCCATCTGCACGCGCGTGAAG
>Ga0299906_10004860_pt1 | contig 10982 bp, 14 predicted proteins | sample RVTome_14_FD_200259 | JGI IMG/M metagenome (GOLD analysis project Ga0299906, IMG submission 200259) | Soil microbial communities from uranium-contaminated site in the Upper Colorado River Basin, Wyoming, United States - RVT145D125 (version 2) ... | reverse complement strand
AGCGTCGAGGCTGAGGACGCAAGCCGATAGGGTCGGGGTTGATCGTTCCTCGTTTCTCCCTTTCCAACCCGAAGCCTTGCACCGGCTCCATGCACCTCTTCACGTACGGCACGCTGATGCTTCCCCGGGTGATGGAGGCCGTCACGGGCGATCTTTTTACGGCATGCCGGGCCGTACTATCCGGATATGCCCGCTTTCGAATCCACGGAGCCACCTATCCCGGCCTCATCGAACAGCCCGGCACGAAGACCGAGGGCATGCTCTACCTCAACGTCGATGCCTCGTCCATAGCGCGTCTCGATGCCTTCGAAGGATCGCTCTACGACCGCGTGCATGCCGAGGTCGACACCGTGACAGGAGGCCGGGTGCTTGCGGCGATGTACGTCGTCAAGGCGGGCCAGCGCCCTCGCCTCTCCGCCGAAGCCTGGCACCTCGACGCTTTCGAACGCAACCACCTCGATACCTTCCTGGCCGGCTATCACGGCTTTCAGGCCCTTGCGGGAAACGCCAAAAAGTCGGACCTTGAGACGCCGGTTCGCGAGACGCTGTCCTGAGCGGCCTCGCCTACCGCACCATCCATCTTCAGCATCAACACACGTCCGGAGGATACTTCATGGGTAAAGGTGATCATCGCACACGGCGCGGCAAGGTAGCAAACGGTTCATACGGCAAGAGCCGTCCCCGCAAGAAGAAAGGATCCAAAAGCAAACGGAAGAGATCATAGATCGGCCTGTTGTCCGACACCGTCGGCGCTTCGTACCGCGATACGAACGCAACGTCGATGTGAAATTTTCCGGCTGAAGTAACGGTTCTGTGCCGAACTGGCGAGTTTTTAAGCCTTGCGTTAAGTTGGATAAATCCCCCCTGCCGGTCCACGTGCAGCGTCGCCCTCTTCGACCCTGCAAGAGCGACCGTGGGCGGTTCAACGCGACCCAAACGCTCAGATTACACACACCAACACTAAGGCTAGAGGCTATCTCACCATGAAACAATGCATCTCCCTCCCACGCTGGTTTCCTCTCCTGCTTCTGCTGGGTGGACTCATTATGACGGGGTGCAGCCCCAGAAACGTGGAAGTGCTTTCCGTCACAGGCCCGGACCGGCTGGAGACCAACCAGGCCGGAACCTTCGAGGCCGGGGTCAACGAAGACGCCAAGCCGCCTGTTGTGTACGACTGGAACTTCGGAGACAACGGGATGGGCGGCGGCAACCCGGCGTCGCATGCCTTCTCTCAGGCCGGTACGTACACCGTGACGCTCACCGCGTCGAACCGCAAGGGCAAAGGCGTTGATACCGGCCAGACGACCGTCACCGTCGTCGACCCGCCCGTACCGGCACAGGTCATCACCCTCCTCGCCGATCCGACGAATCCGGATACACGGACGTCGGTTCGGTTTGGCGCCAACGTACGGGGAGATGCCCCGTTGCGCTATGCCTGGAGCTTCGGGGATGGCACCACCGACACGGGTGCCGCCCCCATCCACACCTACGACGAACCCGGCAACTATACGGTGACGCTGGAGGTGACCAACGACCACGGCCGCGACGCCCGTACGCTCTCTCTCATGGTCATCCCCTATGAAGCGGACTACTGCGCCGAGCTGGCCGAGATGAACGCCGTCCTGTTCGAACGCAACTCAAGCATCCTGACCGCTGAGGCGGACCGCATCCTGGGTGACAACCTGGACATCATGCACGATTGCCCGAACCTGAACGTGCGCGTAGAAGGTATGGCGGATCCGTTTGAGCGGAATCCGCAGCAGCTCTCCGAAGACCGGGCCCGTGCCGTGCAGCAATACTACGTCGACAACGGCATTGCACCCAGCCGCACGACTATGATGGGGAAAGGCCGTGCCGGCCAGGGATCGAAGAAGAGCGGGACCGAACAATTCCGCCGTGCCGACACCATCCCTCTGCGCAGCGGCATGTAAACCTGCGTAGCCCAAACAGGATGGCCCGGCGGGTAGGGGAAGGTCTGAAAAAGGATCCGTCCCCTACCCGCTTTTTTTGAGCCTCAATGCGTATGCGTGTAAGGCCTCAATTGCTGTAGGACCGTCGGCCGAATTCGAGCCAGAGCAGCAAACCGGCATCGCTCTCGCCAAAGGGAGATCCGGCCTGCCGGTAGAGCGGCAACACCCGCCAGTGCATCCCGAACAAGCGGAACTGCAGGCGTGTAGGGTTGGGACCCTCCATGGGTGATTCGTCAGGCTGCTGCCCTCTGTCGGCTTTGCGGTAGCTATACCCGTATGGTTTTCTTTGCGCGTTCATAGCTTCTCTCCGTTTCCCCAAGTATCGTTTCGGAGATCTTTTTCTATAGAAGCGCGCAAACTTTCAGAAAGAGATCACATGTAGGGCCGAAAGCCGGTCTTGATAAATTGCTTGCTCTCCGCGGACTCCTCTACCATGCCCTCCTGTAAATAGGTGCGTACGTGCTCCGCCGCTTCGCTCTCGGTCAAATCCAGCTTTTCAGCCGTCGCCAGCACCTCTTCCAGATCAAATGCCCCAGGTAATACTTCAAATAGAATAACCGCCCGGTCTGAGATGGGAAGATCCAGGGGTTTCATCAAACGGGGTTGTTTGGCATATTGGCTGAAGAGCAAACGACGCAGCATGGCGTTCTCATATTGTTCTTTCTCCAGTTGTGCCTTCAGGGACTCCATTTCCTGTAGGAGCATCATGCGCTCTTGCGTATCCATCCTTGTTGCTCGGTCCGCCATACATACCATGCTGGGCTCGACAGAATATCGGCGCGGCGGCCTGAGACGTAAATGCGCCGGGCGAGTATCTTACGTCGGCCGTGGAGGCGCCTGGCTTCCTTGAACCGATATCCGGGCTGCGCTAGACAATCCGGTGAAAAGCCTGCGCTATGCGTAACATCGTACAGGCGATGCATGCATCGCCCCGGCATGGCATCCATACCATCGCCTAGTCATCCGGGCACGGTAGGTCCTCCGAGCCACCCGCGCCGTACGCTGCCGTCCTCGGCCATCTCGTAGAACGAAAGGTCGCGACCCGTGCGTAGCTTGGTCACGTAGATGATCTGACCGACGTGGGTGGAGAAGTGCTCGACGACGTGATAGACGGCTTCCAGCACCGTCACGTCGAGCCCCTGGATGCGGCACGGTTCGAGCAGGCGGTCCCCGTCGAGCTCGGCCAGGACGCGGTCGGCGTCTTCGAGCGTTTCGCGCAGCCGGGCGAGCAGCGCGGTCGTCGCCATCGGGGTTCGCGCATCGAATTCTTGCTGCCGGCGCCGGGCATCGGGCGCCCCGCCGACCCCGCTCACGATCCACTGCCGCACGTTGCCGCTGAGATGCAGGAGCAGGTTGCCGACGCTGTTGGACGCGTCGTTCGGCCGCCACCATACATCCTCGTCTGAAAGCGCGTGCACACACCGCTCGATCTTGGGTAGATATTCGGCGAGGAGAAAACGCCGCGACTGGTCGACGAAAGCCTGTGCTAAATCTACCATGGCCGCTCTGCCTGATTCATACTGGATACTGAACCACGCACAAAGTTACGAAGCCGGAAGCATTGTTTCTCCGAAGCATCCGGTGCTACCCTCTACCGCAACGCAGCGGTCAACGCTTGCACAGCCATAGCCGTAGCGAGCAGCGGGTCGTCCTCTTTGTTCGCCGCGCCGTAGGGATTGGCGAAGCTGCCGTCTTCGTACTGCCGGCCGGCAAGGAGGCGTACCATCTCCTCGCGCCAGGGACCCGGCTCCTCGATGCGTTGATAAACTTCTGCGCGGACGCTGAGGTGGTAGTAGAACAACACCCGGCGCCACTGCGCGGGGTGGTCCTGCGGGATGCCCTCCGGATAGGCCAGTTCGGGATGAGCACGCAGCCACCGGACAGCGGCCCGGACGCGTTCGTCGTCCCGGCTTATCCCGGCGGCGAGCAGGGCCAGCAGGCCGTCGCACGTGGCGGTGGCGTAGCTGCCAAAGAGGGTAAGGTCCCCGGGAGCGCCCGGCGTGGGGGCCGACTTATTGACCCCGGCCACCACGGGCGAGGCAAAAAAACCACCGTCATAGATGTCTGGGGGGGCCGCCTCGATGCGTCGTTCGGACGGATGCTTCTGCGCCCACCGCAGAAACGCCTCGGCCCGGCGGTACGGCATCGGCGCGTCGTGCCCCGCCCGTGCAGGGCCTGAAGGACGCGCCGGGTGTGCGAGAGATCTACGTGGCCGGTGCGGCCCGGCGGCAGGCGCGTCTCGCCGAAGCCCCAGCTCCCGTACGCCGCGTCGTCCGGGCCCACCCCTCGGTCCTCCGCAAACTGCTGCCCCAGCAGGTATGTCCTCATCCTCGCGACGTACGCCGCCGATGCCTCACCGCCGTGCCGCGCCAGGACGCGCAGGGCATAGGCCGTGGCATAGTTGGGATATTCGAGCACGTCGGGGTCGGCCAGGCCCAGCACACCGTCCTCGTTGACGTGGCGGCGGATAAACGCCAGCGCCCGCTCGACGTCTGCCTTCGACGCTGGGCAGAACGGGTCCGGTACCGTCAGGAGCGCGTGCAACACAAAAGGCGTCCACGCCTGCCCGCCCCGGAGCAGCCCGTACGTGGCGCTGTGCCAGCCGCCGTCTTCGCCCTGCTGTGCCCACAAGTACGCGCACGCCGCTGCCAGCCTCTCCTCGGTTTCACTACGCGCCGGCGCGCATTGCAGGAACAGCAGGCTCAGTGCGATGGCGTATGGACGAGCGTTCATGCCAGAAGACCGTACAGGCGTCCACACCTCCCAACGTACCGTCAAACCCGCCCGGCCCGGTCGGCGGTCATCGTCAGGATGACGGCGGCTGTGCAGAAGACCGGACTGGTGATGCAATGGTGACCGCTCCAGCTACCGTCCGCGTTCTGAATCTTGCCGAGACGCCCGTACATCTTCTGGTACCAGGCGTCCCACTCCTCGCCGTTATCGGCCGCGAGGGACTCGCTTGTCATCATGTAGCTGAGGTACTCCTCCCCTCCGTTGTTGCCGAAGCCGGAGAGGACGTCATCGTCCTGCATCATGCGGGATGCCGCCTTGTTTTTGCGATACGCTTCGGCCAGCCGCTGCGCATCGTCGTCGTCATACCCCAGCTTGCGCAGGTTATCCTCGGATACCGCCTCCTCCAGGGGCGTTGCCGGCGCGAGGTCGAGGTGACCGGCCTGTAGCCCTTCTGCGATCTTTTGCTCCGCCTCGCGCGCCTCTTTGGAGGTAGCCCGCTGGTTGCTGGCAATCGAGTAGAGCGCGATGCCTGCGGCGCTTTCGGTGCGGACTGCGCCGGAGGCTTCATCAAGGTTGTCTTTCTGATACCGCCGAGACCGCTCCAGCACGGCTTGATCGACCGCGACGCCCTGCACCTCGGCCATCTCCAGTGCGCTGTTGGCCATTGCCGACTGCAAAACCCCGGCCCAGCCGCCGCGTGAGTTCCAACTCCCGTCGGCGTCCTGCGCCCGCGTCAGCTTGGTCACACACGTCTCCAGCGCGTTGGCGACGCGGCCTCGTAGGGCAGCGTCGTGCTCGGTGTGGGGCAACACTTGCGTGAAAAGCTGCACCGTCATCGCCAGGTCGATGTGCTCGCCGAGCTTGACCTGCGGCTGCGTGCCCGTGGCGTCGGAGATACGGACGCCGTCCTCCGGCGCCGCTTCGACGAGGTCCAGCAGATACGCCACGGCCTTGCGCACGTTGTCGCGATACGCACCCTCGGTCAACGTGTTGCCGGACCGGAGAAAGGCCGTCGCGGCAAACGCCGTCGTAGCCGGGTCGACCTGCACGGCGCGAGGATCACGCACGTCCTGGCGCGCGTGTGCCCCGGCCCCCCAGCCGCCGTTTTCGAACTGCATGCGGGCCAGCCAGTCCAATCCTTTTTTGACGAAGTCGGGCAGCGGACGGGGGTCGTCGTTGTGCCCGACGTACGAGGTCGAGGGTTCGGGCGAAGCGGCTACAAGACCGGGGCGAACCGACAGGCTCGACCATCCCACCATAGACAGGGCAACCAGCAGGACACCAAGGGCTGCACATCCTACATAGAGGCGTTTCATTGCTTCGAGGAGTTTGGTGCATGAGGGACGAACGGCCCGGCCAAAACCAGGCACCACGCACGAGGCATCCCCCGTACCGGTCGGTACGCAGGGATCCTGCCTCGGCTCCGTGGAAGAAATGACAACCCGGGTGTCGTATCGAATTTCGCTCTGCGAAATTCGAAAGGGACCAACTTTCTAACATGCTGTTTAACAAGATCCTACCGTGCAATAACGATACGCACAGAGGGTTATTGTGCAAATAAGGCACGATACGGAAATTAAGGACTGCTCCTTTGCATCAACCCAGGGACGTCATGCCGCATCGCCTCATCCTCCTGCTCTCCCTCACACTGGTAGTCTCCGCCGTCTATGGGCAGGACACGCCCGAGACCCTCGACGCACGCCCGGTCTACGTAGCCCTGTTCAAGAATGGACTGGGGTTGGTCGTCGTACGAGCCGAGGTGCCCGAGGCCGGCACGTACCAGATCGCCCCGCTTCCGCAGGCTATGCTCGGCAGCCTGTGGCTGACGTGGACGCCGGGCCTGATGCTGGGCGACGTCACCTCGGCCTTTGCAGCACAGACGCGGGCCGTGCAAGCCGCCTCCGTAGCAGACATCCTGCGGGCCAACATCGGGCGTTCGGTGAGCCTTCAGCTGCAGGGTGAAGAGATCTGGCGGCAGGTAGTCATCGTGTCGATGCCCGACGTCCCGAAAGATCCGCCGTCGACGCTCGGGCACCCCGGATACCCCGTGCCGCCCCAACGCGGCGACCTCCTCGTCCTTCGAGAGGATAACCGCCTCGTGGCTATACCGCCGGGACGCGTCATGGCCGTGCGGGCTTCTGAGAGCGACCTGCAAGATACCTACGAGCAGACGACGAACGAACCCGTCATCCGCTTCACGGCAGCCGACGGGCAGGGCCGGGGGCGAAGCGTCGAGATGAGTTACGTGGCCCAGGGCATGGCCTGGGCGCCCAGCTACGTCGTCGAGATCGACGCAGAGGACCGGGCGCGCCTCAGCGCCAAAGCCGTCGTCGTCAACGACCTGATAGACCTGGATGAGACGCGCGTAGAGTTGATCGCCGGCTACCCCAACCTCCCGTTTGCCGACGCCGTCACCGCGCTGTCGCTTGAACCGCTGGCGCAGATCCTGAACCGGATCAGCGCGACCCGGGGCTCGTCGTTCAGGGACGACGCCCTCTTCCGCCAGCGCGTAGCCCTGGACGAGGTGGCCATGCCGGGCGGCGTGGCGGGCCCGACCATGCCCGGAACGCCCGTCGGCGGCGAGGCTACCGAAGACCTGTATTTCTACGAGCTACCGGCCGTGACCCTGCGCCGGGGTGAACGCAGCTACGTGCCGCTGTTCGCCGCGGCCGTGCCCTACACCGATCTCTACACCTGGGACCTCCCCGACTTCGTCGATGCCAACGACCGGTACCAGGTAGAGATCGATGCTATGCCGCAAGTGGTCTGGCACGCCATCAAGCTGACCAACTCTACGGAGCAACCATGGACTACTGCGCCGGCGATGACGCTGAAAGACGGCCGGGTGCTCGGCCAGAGCACGCTCCCGTTTACGCCACCGGCGGGCACCAGCCGGCTTCCCATCACGCAGGCCGTCTCGATCAAAGCCGAACAGGGCGAGTTCGAGATCGAACGCCGCCGCGACGCCACCCGCTTCCACAGCAATTCCTACGACGAGGTGGTCATCGAGGGGACGCTGACGCTGACGAACTTCAAAAGCGAGGCGGTGACGGTCGAGGTAACCAAGACGCTCAGCGGCGAAGTGACGTCGACCGACGGGGCGCCCGAGGTGGTCCGGCTCGCCCAGGGCATGCGTCGCGTTAACCCGCGCAGCCGGTTGACCTGGACGGTAACCGTCCCGGCCGATCCGCAGCAGGTGCGGACCTTGAAATACCAGTATCGTTTCTATACCCGGTAGCGGCTCACTACGGTGCCGCCATCCGCGTCGCCGTCAAGTCGAACACACCGACGCCGACCACATCGTTCGTACCCGTCATCGCGTCGCCGTCCACGGTGCCGCTCATGGTAAACTCGTACTGCTCTACGGCAGCATGCAGCCGGAACGCCGAGCCGTCGACGTCGAGGCTATGAACCGTCAGGGCGGCGTCGATGTTGGCCTCTACGGCGGTAAGGTGGCCGGTATAGCCGTCGTCCTCGTGCTCCTGCAACGTGAGGACGCCGTTGAAATTCCCTTGCGATGCGCTGGTCATCGTATACTGCCAGGCGCCGATGACCGGCGGCGCTTTGGTTCCTAATCCCAGGAGGGTACAGCCGGTCTGCAAAGAAGCCAGGGCGAGCCCCAGCACGAACATGGGTACCCAGGTTCGAAAATGCTTCATCAGGGTGGGGGTGGAGATTTATTTCAGATCCAGATCGGCCACAAAGTTACGCAATTCGTGGTGATCATCCATCACCCGCTCCAGGAGACGATTGAGATGACCCTGGACGCGCGCCAGAACGAGTTCATCGTCGTTGAGCACGATGGCGTAGATGTCGCGCACCTCATCGTACTGTTCCCGGTAGAGCACCCAGATGATCTCCTCGTCCTCCTGTGCCTTGACGGCTACCTCCCAACCATCGCGTTCGAAGCGAAACAACGAAGGCGGATCGAAATCATCGAGGTCGGGTAGCCGCCTGACCTCGTAAACGCCGACCTTCACGCGGTCGATCTCAGAAAGGTAGTCGTGTGCCATCTGCGCTTCTTCTTCGGGCGCAAGGCCGGCCAGCCAGCCCAGCGTGTGCAAGGACGCCGGCCCCAGGCTGACCACGACCTTCTGGTCAAAATCGGCGTCCGGGTAGTGCCGCTCCAGGTCCCGCCGGGTGTGCGCGATCTCGCGCGAGTAGAAGCACCCGGCCAGCGGCAGCGTGGTGCAAAGCAGCACGAAAACGACGAGCAACATACGATAACGCATATTTTTATCCGGATTAGAAATCACGCTTGAGCGTCATGTCGTTGAGCGGTTCGATATCGAACTTACGGCCGAGGCGGCCGATCTGCTCGGGGTCGATCTGCCCGACGATGTTGACAAAGACGGTCTCGTCCTCGTCGGGAGAGACAACCATCACAACCATGCCGGCGATAGTGCCGCCCTCGACGCGAACGTGGATGTCCACGTACTCTTCCTCATCGCGCACACGCACGACGGTGTCCCATCCTCGGGATTCGAGGCGTCGAGACAGCGCGGTGGCCCGCCGTTGCACGTCTTCAAAATCAGACCATCGCAGGTCGAAACCACGCACCTGGATGGACTTGAGTTTGCGCAACAAGTCGGCCAGTTCGGGATCCTCATAGCGTGAGGCTTCGGCCACCAGGTTGAGCAAGGCCCCTTTGACGTTGACGACGATCTTCGGTTCTTTGGAGAACCACCCTTCGATCTCGTCCAGGTTCACGTAGCCGGGATCACGCTCGATGGCGTCTTGCGCCCAGGCCGGAGCAACGAGGACCAGCATCCATCCACAAAAAAGAAGTCGCTTCCACATGGTCTATCTCTTAAGGTTGCATGTCGTTGGAACGGTGCGACCGCGCGGTGAGGGCCTGCTGCACCGGCGAGACGACGCGGTCAGCAATGACTTCGTCGCGCACCACCTTGCCGGTCTCTCGGCTTACTTCGGAGAGATACCCGAGCGCCCACTGCACCTCGACCAGGGCTTGCTGTACCTGGGCCTCGGCGAACGTATCCTGCGGCTGCGCCGGGCGCCCGATGAGCGCTGCCGAGACGACCAGGAGGAGCAGCACGGTCATCGCCAGCGCCGGCTGCCACAACGCGCCGAGTTGCTGCTGTAGCCGGTTTCGGAACTGGTCTTTCCAGGTGGCATGCACCTCGCGACGTACCTGGGCCAGCACGGCCTCCGTGACGCGCGGCGGGCACGCCGGCCGGGGCAGTGCCCGCAGCCCGTCCCGGATCTGCCCGGCCAGGAAAAGCTCGGCCTCCCAATCGGAGCCGGCGGCCAGGCCGTGTTCAAAGTCGGCACGTTCGTCGACCGCCAGATCGCCGTCGAGATAAGCCTCGACGTGCGCGTCCATCCAGTCGCGGAATGAGGGGTTAGACGGTTTCACGATGCAATACCTCGCTTAATTGCTCTCGAAGCATCTTGCGGCCACGATGCAGGTACACCTTCACCGTGTTGAGCGGCAGGTTCAGCACACCGCTGATCTCTTCGTACTTCAGCTCCTGTACTTCCCGTAAGATGACGATGCTGCGATACGGCTCGGCGATGCGGTCCAGGGCGCGACGCAGGTGCTCCTGAAAGTCGACGGCCTCGGCATAGCTGTCCGGATACGGCTCGGTACCCTCGGCCAGCCCGTACACATCGGCGTCCGACGTCATCACGGCGTGTTTAACCTTGCGCCTACGCAGGGCATCGACGCAGGCGTTCCGCGTGACGCGGAGCAGCCAGCCGAGCAACCGCTCTTCCTCGATGTCGTCACGGTGTTGCCATAGCCGCAGCAGGACATCCTGGGCCACGTCTTCCGCCTCGGTTCTATCGCCGAGGAAGTAGACGGCAAACCCGTAGATCCGGTGCTGGTACTTCCGGACGTACCCTGCGAAGCGTTGCTGCACGCGACTCTCCAGGAAGCTCACCTGTATACTCTACTGTGCCGATCGAAATCGCTACATCGTTCTGTCGCTATGCAAAACGCGCCGGGCGGGGGAAAGGTTACAGCGTGGGATTTGGGATTGTCGGCACAAAATTCGAGGTTAACAGATCCTAGCTTCTCCCCCTCGAACGGCTCGGCCCGACGAGCGGCTCCCACTTAACGCCGCCGAAGCCCTGTCGATATGCTTGATAGGGACATGCAACAAAAAAGGGGGCTCCCTGCGTAACAGGTCCACCCACACGATACGTTGTCCTGGCGATGTAGCCAGGGCGCACAGGGCCTTTTTTGCCTCCCCGGCGCAAACCGTCGAAACATTTTCGGCCTTCGTACAGACTAAAGGTCGAATGCCGTCGCATCCA
>Ga0299906_10004858_pt1 | contig 10984 bp, 9 predicted proteins | sample RVTome_14_FD_200259 | JGI IMG/M metagenome (GOLD analysis project Ga0299906, IMG submission 200259) | Soil microbial communities from uranium-contaminated site in the Upper Colorado River Basin, Wyoming, United States - RVT145D125 (version 2) ... | reverse complement strand
ATAAGAATAAAACACGTTATCGCCGTAAGCGCGGCCACCGCCAACACTACACAGAAGTGGAAATCGTAAAAGTTTAAAAATAGAAAAGCCGCTTGGTTCCTGGGAACCAAGCGGCTTTTTGGGGTCGCGGACGTGGTTTACCAAACCACAAAAAATTTCGTATGTAAGACTTGCCTCCTTTTCAAACATTTCCACTCGAAGCTGTATAGCTAGAAGCGTTGCTGATATTATATCAGACAAAGACTTTTTTACGAAAAAAAGGAAGAGCCGCGGGTCCCGGTCGGATGACGGGGAACCAGCGGCTCTCGGTACAAAATTTTCAATCGTCGTTGTGCTTTTCCTTTTCACCCAAGCGTGATTACTTCGGTGGAATCCCCACTGCTGGTATGTCTCCCTTCTCTTGGCCTTGAGAAAATTCGTTTATCGCGCGCGTAACATGTTACGCGTTCTCAAGGTTGCTGGATTTCTGCCGCCGATAGGTCGCGCCGAAGACGTTCACATTTGTGGCGCGTCGCCCATCTGGCCGGCGTTCGTGCTGGCGGAATGGCCGAAAAGATTAATCACAAAAGGACCTGATCGATTCAAAATGCTCATGAAGACCTCCTACGGTTTTTAGCTACTTTTTGTCTTGCGATCTTTCTAGTTTACGACCTTTGATTCTTGGTGCCTTAGGAAAGGCAGGTCGGTTATCCGGATCGATTTTTGTTGGTAGTAGCTTGGGACCAACAATATCCTTAAAACAGGCCATAAAATCAGCCTGAAACGGTATGATAGCATGTCCCAAAGGGGTTGTCAAGCCCCCCTTTTTAGACACGGGGACGGGTCGAAGTTTGGAAGATGGTTGGCCGTCTTTGTGATGGTCAAATCATCCTAGTCTTACCCGCCCCCGCGCTTCAGAGTACTACTATGCAACTTCCAACATACAGCCCGTATGCCAGAAGATTACCTGTGAAGTATAACAAAATATTTTTTTATGTAAAGGGAAAAATGAATCCGAAAATGTGGAAAATTATGCAATTAATATCTTAATATCCTAGTATCTAAATATCGTATGGTTAATTGTAATATTAAGATATGTGCTTCGCGATATTAGATATTTTTTTGTTAAATCTCCTTCCTATAGTTTATGGCATCGGCCATTGTAAGTTCGTCGGTGTATTCCAAATCGCCGCCAACGGGAATGCCGCGGGCAAGGCGGGTTAGTTTAACACCAAGGGGCTTAAGCAGTCTGGAAATGTAGAGTGCCGTAGTATCGCCTTCCAGCGACGGATTGGTTGCCAGAATTACTTCTACCTGCTTTTTTTCATTAATAAGCGCCGTAATTCTTAATTCTAATTCTTTAATTTTAAGTTGCTCCGGGCCAATGCCATCGATTGGCGAAATTATGCCGCCCAATACGTGATACAAGCCGGAAAAACTCCCCGCGCTTTCTATTGCCGAAACATCTAGCGGTTCTTCTACTACACAAATGAGTTCGGGTTTTCTTTTTTTATCGGAACATACCGCGCAGATTTTCGCTTCTGCCATATTAAAACAGACAGAACAAACCGTAACATCGCTTTTTAACTGCTTTAAGGATTGCCAAAAAGTTTCCAGTTCGTGGTCTGGCAGCTTAAACAAATAAAAAGCAAGCCGGGATGCCGTTTTAGGGCCAATTCCGGGCAGGCGGGATAGGGCGTTAATCGCACGCTCTATGCTTTTGGGGAGTAATCGCATAAATTTTAAACTCTAATATCTAAATCCTAGACAAATACCAAATCATAAACTTTCAAATCCCAAATCTATGAATGGTTTAGAATTTGTAATTTCGAATTTGTTTAGTATTTAGGATTTCGTATTTAGTATTTACTGTATAGAGATTTCTTCCACCACCACTTCCACGTCGTCACCCCTTGGTTTTCGGTGGTCTTGCTGTAGATTACGGAAAGAAACTTTATCGTGGTCGAAGAATAGTTCGATGTTGCCGATGGGTCCGTTACGGTGTTTTTTTATCATAATTTCTGCAGTGTTTGGCTTAGAAGAGTCTTTGCCGCGGTACACTTCTTCTCGGTAAATAAACATTACAACGTCGGCGTCTTGTTCGATCGATCCCGATTCGCGCAAATCGGAAAGCTGCGGAATTTGAGGCCGTCGATCTTCCACCTTGCGCGATAATTGGGAAAGCGCGACAACCGGTACGTTTAGTTCGCGCGCCAAGGATTTTAGAGCGCGGGAAATTTCGGAAATTTCCTGCACGCGGTTATCCTGGCTTCGGCCATGGCCTTCCATTAACTGCAAGTAGTCAACCATAACCAAGCCCAGGTCGTGTTCTGCTCGCAAGCGGCGCGCCTTGGTGCGAATTTCCATAATAGAAGAGGAGGCGGAATCGTCTATGTAAATTGGCGCTTCCGAAAGCCTGCCCATTGCATGGCCTATGCGTTCGAAATCGTTATATTGTCCCTGGTCGGAAAGCTGGCCGGTACGCATTTTCCACAAACTTACCTCCGCCTCACTCGAAAGCAGGCGATCGACAAGCTGGTCTTTGCTCATTTCCAACGAAAAGATGCCGACCGGCACTTTTTGCTTAACGCCCAAATGACGCGCGATATCCAGGGCAAAGGTGGTTTTACCCATAGACGGCCGGGCCGCGATTATTATTAGGTCGGACCTCTGCAGGCCGCCAAGCAACTTGTCTAAATCGCCAAAGCCGGATGAAAGGCCGCGCAATTTGCCGCGCTCGCGGTGAAGTTCGTCTATACGTTCGAAAGTTTCGTGCAATACGGTATCCAAAGAAACGAAATTCTGCTTTAAGTATTTTTGCGAGACGCCAAAAAGTTTTTGTTCGGCCTGGTCTAATAATAAATCCAAGTCTTCTTCTTCGCGAAAGCCAAGTTCGCCAATTTCGTTGGCGGCGTGTATAAGTTTGCGTAAAGTGCCCTTGCGGCGGACTATGTTAGCGTAATGCACTACGTGCATTGCCGAAGGAACGGCATTTACCAGCGAGGTTAAGTAAGTTGTGCCGCCAATTTGCTCCATTTGTTTTTGGTCTTCTAAACGTGAGGAAACGGTTAGGATGTCTATAGAGCTACGGTCTTCGTATAAATCGATCATTGACTGGAAAATTTGGCTGTGGCGATGTTCGTAGAAGTCGTCCGGCGTTAAAATATCCGCAATTTTTATTATTGCGTCGCGGTCCAGCATTAAAGAGCCTAAAACCGACTGTTCGGCTTCGGGCGATTGCGGAGGAACCCGCAATTGGACGTTTTGGATTGTGTTTTCTGCCATGTTTGTTTTTCGGTTTATTTCTAGTATTTTCGTTATCAAATTATAGCAGCTGATAAGGGGAATTTCAAGGGCAGGTTTTCAATAGTATATGCACTGCGAATTAACAAGATAAATTAAATTTACGTTTTCTTGGGTCTGGATTATAATGCCTTTGTACCGCAGGATATTGAAAGGAGGCAAAAATGAGGCTATGGGGTTGGGACTTTAATCTGAGGAAAATTTTCCTTTGGGTATTTGTAGTGGCTTTGCCGACAGCTGTATGGTTAATTTTGGAAAACCGGTATAATCTTGGTGCTCTCTGCTTTTTTGTTGCCGGATACGCGAAGGCAAAAGCGACTTACTGGAAGTTAATGGAACAAAACTTGCGACTGTTGGTAGGCGAATCGCCTTACGACGTACCTGCGCGAGACAGAGTTGTTTGGTTTATTAGGACACAACCAAAAGCGTTCGCCGCGCAAGATCGCTACGCTCCGCGACCGCACAGGCCTTTGGAGCTCCTTAGTTACAATTTTGTCCTTTATGTTTTGAAGTCTTTTGGGCTTCAGTGGAAAAATACTGCTTGGAAAATGGACCCGGCGAAACCGCGACTAGAGGTTATTTCGAGAAACAAAAAAGCATAGGTCTAGGTTAAAGGAGTTTAAAATGCAAAAATTGGTTGAGGTGTTTGTCTGGCTTGTTGTAGGGGTTTTTTTTTCGGGCGTACTCTCCGCTCCCACAAGGAATTTCGCTGTAAGTAAAAAGGAGGCTCCAAAGATAGTGCTAGTGGATGGTTTTCCCACGGCATTTTCGCACCAGCTATATGTTGGGGACTAGGCAAAAAAAAGCCGTCCCGATCGGTATCGGGACGGCTTTGCTTCCTCAATTTGACCAACCGTCTGGTTTTTGGTATAATTGTGTTCGAGTAATAGCAGGAGGCGATTATGGGTCAAAAATTATTAATAATAGGAGACGGGTTAGAAACTCCTTGGGGAATCTTTCCTTTCGGAACCAAAGGCAAGCTGTTAAACCAGTCCGGCGGACAGGCAATTATAGTCTGGAGACTCCCGGCGAGCATGTTTTTGGATTTTTACAATGGAATTACAGGCAAGGGGGAAGCTTGGGTAGATAGGGGTACGGGAGAGTATCGTATCCATTTTGAACCCGAGGAGCCGTTGCTCCCAGGCAGAATGGTAGAATTTATCTACCCAATTTCTATGAAAGTTTATAACGCGAGCCTTGTTGTGGTGGAGCCTACACTTTCCGTAGAATCGGACCCGCTGGTGAGTCTTTCGCGGCGTATCCTGCGGCTTCGAGTTGCCGCCTGATTTCATCCGCTTCCCCGAATTTTTTCTGCTGGCGCAGATGTTCCCGATTCTGCGCCAGTTTTTTTATTTCCGCTGGAATTTTTTTTATTTCCGCGGCACCTTTTAACAAATCCAAACCCAGTACTTCGTCAAACTTTTTTATTGTAGAGAGCTTTAATTTGTCCGGGTTGGGTTGTTTTATTAGCCGCCACAAGAGCGATATCGTGCGCGGCATATCCAGGTCGTTATTTATCTCGCGCACGAAAGCGCGATAATAATCTTCGCACATTGCAACCGATGGCGCGCCCTGTAATTCCGAAATTTTATCGTATAAATTATCCAACGCGTTTTGCGCCGCTTCTAACGATTGCATGGAGAAATTTAGTTTGCTTCTGTAATGCGCGCCCAATACTAGGTAGCGGAAAGCCAACGGAGAAATTCCACTTTTTACTATTTCTGCCAAAGTAACGGCATTTCCGTCGGTTTTTGCCATCTTTCCCGACCTCAATAGTAAATGTTCGCCGTGAACCCAAAAATTAGCAAGCGGCTTTGCGGCATCGGCAGTGCTTTGCGCGATTTCGTTGGTATGGTGTGGCGTAATTAAATCCACGCCGCCGGTATGTATATCGAACGGCTGGCCCAGATATTTTACCGACATAGCGGAACATTCTACGTGCCAGCCAGGAAACCCTGGTCCCCAGGGAGAAGGCCAGTACATGGTATGATTTTTAAATTTTCCCACTCGCTTAAACCACAAAGCAAAGTCGGCCGGATTTTTTTTGTGCTTATCAACTGCGATTTCTGCCCGTGCCCGGGTTTTTTTCTCGTCTAACTTTTGGCCGGAAAGCCGGTCGTAATCTGGAAATTTGGCAACATCAAAGTAAACTGCTTCGGGAGCATCGTAAGCATAACCTCTCTCCACAAGCTGTTTAATCAATTTAATTTGTTCTTTAATGTGTTCGGTCGCGCGCGGAAGTTTAGACGGTTTTTTTATGTTAAGTGTTTTAATATCCGCAAGAAATGCTTTTTCGTAAAATTTGGCGACATCCCAGACGGTTTTTCCCTCTCGCCTGGCGCCTTTTTCTAATTTGTCGTCGCCCCTATCGTTATCGCCGGTTAAATGGCCGACATCGGTAATGTTCATTATTAGTTTTACTTTGTAGCCGTCAAACTTTAGCACGCGAGCAAGTATGTCCGTAAGCACGAAAGTGCGCAGGTTGCCAATGTGGACGTAATGATAAACCGTGGGCCCGCAGGCATAAATGCCAACCTGCTTGTCTTTAATAGGCTTAAACTCTTCTACGTGCCGATTTAGAGTGTTATATAACTTTAACATCTTATTAACTGGTTAAATTTTGCGGAAAATCCTGGAACCGACGGGTAACCCAACTGGGAAACGAGTGCATAAAGTGCAGGGTAGATTTAAAAAAATTTTTGTTGAGGACGAGCTGTTCATTTTTACTAATTAGCAGGTTACCAATATTTATTATTACTTGGTGATAACCGGAAATATCTTTTTCGTCATGAATTTTTTTCCACTCCGCAAGCAGATCGCTTTTAACCGCAAGCGTGGAATACGCCGAAAAAAAACTGTCTGTACCAAAAGCGCTTTTTATCTGATGAGCGTCCGAACTTGCGATAACCCGGTATCGCTTGGCGTAATTATAAAAAATTCGAGGAAAAGGATCGTAACCGGTTGCAACTTCAACTAAGAAATTGACCGTTGTTTTTAATTGGTCAACCTTGCCGGCTAGTTTCTTAATTTGTTTTGGCCCGTAATAATCAACAAAGCCATGGCTTGGGTGAGGAACAATTAAGGTTAGTCCGTGACTGCTATTTAGGAAATTAAGAAGTTGTTGCTCTGTTAAGTTGCCTGTTAATATGTCGGTTTTTTTATCTATTTTAATAGAAGTATTTTGGGTAATAAATTCCAGCAGGTTGTCGTGGTTACCCAGTGTTAGAATTTCACGTCTAGTCGCTCGCCTACGCAATGCCTCTAATACACTTTTGTGCAATTTCCATTGTATGCCCGGCACAACAACGACTTTTGAAGTACTATATGTTTGCGCTGCCCGCGTGCTAATAGGCAAGCAATTATGGTCCGTTACTCCAAGGACGCCTATTTCGTCAGTTTTAAGTTTTGATTCGAAGTATTTAACGTATTCTTCTATAGAGGTTTTAGAATCGTGAGACTTGTTGGAATGAATATGCGTTTGGAAAATTATTGTGGTATTTTGTTGTGTCATTTAACTTGTTTTTCCAGGCTAAAGCAAGCAATTTTACGAGTTAGGATTTTATATGGTTTAAACATAGTAATTTCCTTAATTGTATCAGAGCACATAAATAAAAAAAAGAAGGCAGAGCCATAAAGACCCTGCCTATTGCATTGTGAGTGACGTGGCTAAAAGCTATACGCCCAGCCGACCCCGATTGTTACATGGGTTTTTCGACCGTCTTGCACGTCGGTAATTGGCGTGCTTAGCCTAAAGCTTGGGACAATTAATTTTAGCTTTTTAGTCAGCCGAAACCGCATTTGCCCGTACCAGGCCGCAACCCAAGCCTTGTCAAAACCAAACGCCCCATTAACGTCATGAAGTAGCTCGGTATTGTGGCTGAGACTAAGCCTGGGCGCAATCTGCCAGTTATGATTTGCACCATAGTGGACAAACAGTCCCGCTTTAGGACCTTTGCCTAATGGGAAAGCGTATCGCACCCAAACAAACGGTGCGAGTGTGTGGGTTTCGGATTCCCAGATTTTGTAGGAGGTGCGGAAGTCTGGTTGCATCAAATCGCCCCTAGGTAGTTTCTGTAATGGCACTATGTTGAAGAGAAGCAACCCGCCATTTATAGTGGCTTTGCCAAAAGACTTCGAGCATCCCGCTGAAAGATCAAATTCGTCGCCGAAATTGGAACTAAGCGACAAATCATCAAATCCAGCTGAATGCCAGAAATTGGCAAAGCAAGACCCGGTTGATGCCGTGATGCTGGTTTGAACTACCGGTGAGGAGTGGAATTCTCCACCATTAAGTCCATGATACCGGGGTTGGAATTGCTGATCAATGGCCCACGTTATTGGTTCCGAACCCCGCACACGTTCTTCCGGTTTTGGCTTTTTAGCTTGACCCGCCGCACTCACAACGGAAATTAAAGTGGAAAGCGTGACGGAAGCAAACTTTAGCGCTTGTCTAAGTTGCCGTCGTGGATCGAAATTGTACTCACGTACAAGAAGATGAGGCCAGCAGATTTGGAAGTACCAGTAGCGAAAACTGGAAGCCATAGCCAGCCAAACCTTACCACCCTTGCCGCGAATGACTCGGTGAATGTATTGACGGCTTAAGACAATAGCTATCAAGTAGGCCATAAGAAACGCCCAGCCAGCGTACCCGCGATCCATCTGGGGGCCCATGTCTATTCGAATTGACCTGTAGGAGTCTTGAAGCCTTCTCATCTCTGGTGACGCAAGAACTTCGTTTGGAACAGCTCGGTAAAGGGTGTTGAGGATGCTCCCGGCACGAAGCGAGGAAATCCTGTAGCTTACCCAGGAATCACGATTCAAACCTACAGATCTTCCACCATGGGTGTCTAGCGCGTCTTGGGTTGAGAGTTTGGTAACAGTAGTTTCGCAAAAAAGTTCTGTCATCTCAAGCTCCTCAAACAATGAGATGAATTTTTTAGGGTCGGTAATGCCCAGATCGCGAATGCTTTCGATTTCCGAAAGGCGGATTTTGATTTCTTCTGGAGTTTGGAACGGGATGCTTTCCGCAAGTTGAAGACGGAGAGCTTCTCTTGCTTGGCTATCTTTATAGCCGTCGTAGTAGAAAAGTATGATGCACGGCACAAAAACTGTCAAGATTGAAAACACTAACTTGGTTTTGGTCATTTGTCCTCCTTGAAAAAGTGAAGATTGATAATAGCAAATTATGAAGGTTTGGTCAATAGTTGTTATTTTGTAGCAACTCTGGTATAAAGTAGGTAGGTATTAATTAAAAACTTGGATATGGTAGACGAAACTAAAGAGACAAAAAAAATTACACCCAAGGAAGCGGAAGCTTCGCCAGTGCCAGATAAAGGGCAAGATCTAAAGGAAAGCCCGGAAACCGCGCCGACCGTACCGGCTTCGGAAAATACAACCGAAGCAGAAGATAAATTGGCTCGAGCATTAGAAGATGCGGAACCGTCAAATTTTAAAGAACGGGAAACTACAGCTAAAGAAACTTTTACTCCTAATATTCCCGAAGCGCCGCCTGTCCGTGACATAAATGTAGAACCAATAGAGCCACCCAAAGAAGGTCTTGTGCCGAAAGTTCCCGAATCGAATTATTCGGACGGTGCGGTGAATCCGGAAAACGTTTCTGGAATTGGTATCCCGGGCGCCGATAGGCCCGGAGGGAATTTAGACGAGTTGCAAGAACAAATAAAGACACCGCCTGTAAATGAAGTAAAAAAAGGAATGAGTGGAAAAGGAGGAATTCCAGACAAATCTAGACAAGCGGAGAAATTACACAACGACAGCGATCCAGATAAAACTGCTTAGAATTTCGTAGCCCAAAGATTTTAAGAAACAAAAATATTAATGCCCAGTATAACAACCTCGATAATCCTTCGGATTGATAATTCTATGGGCATGTAAAAATCTCTGCTAAATTAATAAATTAAAATCATAACCTCACGTTTGTTGCAAAAAAACAATCGAGGTTGTAGAACTTAAGATGCCAAATTTTGAGGACCAAACTGCTTCGGCGGGTAGCGGCGGGGGAGGATCGCTGCTGCTTTTTATATTGGTGGTGATAATTATCGCCTTAGTAATTTTATTTTTCGTTTTTAGATCGCGTTGGCGTCTGCATCAAAATGCCAAGCGTTTTTTAAGCTCTGTATTTTTAGAAATCCAAGTACCCAAAGACCAGTCGCAGGAAGATTCGGCGCGCGAAGCGCAAAAAGAAGAAAAAGAAATAATCGGCATAGCCGAACAGCTTTATTCCTCGCTTTCGGGCAAGCGGCCGGGCACTAAGGCGATTGCTGATTTTTTGGGAAGCGGGGAACATATTAGCCTGGAAATTGTAAACTTAAATAAAAAAATTTCGTTTTACATTAACTGTCCGAGGCATATGCAGGATGTTGTAGAAAAGCAAGTGCATGCCCAATATCCAAAAGCGGATATAGAAAAGGTAAAGTTCTACAATTTGTTTCGTCCTAATGCTTCGGTTGCGGCGGCGGAATTTGGTTTGCAAAAAAAATATTTCTATCCTATTCGCACATACCAAACGCTGGAAACCGATCCCCTAAATGCCGTTACCAATTCGCTTTCCAAGCTTTCGGAAGAAGAATCCGGCGCGGTACAGCTTATTATCGCGCCGGCGCCATCCGGCTGGCGGACGAAAGCCAATTCTTTTGCCCTTTCCGTGCAGCAGGGTAAAACCACTGCCGAAGCCGAAAGTGGCATAGGCGCGCGTATGGCAAAAGACGTGGGTAAATCTTTTTTTAACCAAAGCAAAGACAAAAAAAACCAAATGTCGGAGTACGATCGACAAAAACAGCTTACTCCAATGCAGCAGGAGGTAATTAAACGCATTGAAGAAAAATCCAGCAAAGCCGGTTTTTCGGTAAATTTTAGAATGGTGGTTTCGGCAACGGATAAAACGCGGGCAGAATCGCACATTAGAAATATGTTGTCCTCGTTAATGCAATTTTCCATGCCGCCATTTAATGGCTTTAAAGTAAAGCGCGCCTCGGAAAACAGGGTGGTTACCGATTTTATTTACCGCGTGTTTCGCGATCCGGGCCGATCTTTTATTTTAAATACCGAAGAGCTGGCCAGTTTGTGGCACTTGCCGACCAAATTTACCGAAACGCCAAATATAAAATGGTTGTCCGCCAAGCGCGCTCCGGCACCGAATAACATACCCGAACAAGGCTTGATCTTGGGCGTAAACACTTACCGCGGACAAGAGACTAAAATTCGCATTTCGGAAAAAGATCGAATGCGGCATATGTATATTATTGGCCGCACGGGTACAGGAAAATCGGAGTTCTTAAAAAATTTAATTGTACAGGATATTAAAAATGGTCAAGGCGTTGCCGTGGTGGATCCGCATGGAGAACTGGCGGAAGGGGTACTCTCTCACATTCCAAAAGAACGCGCCCAAGACGTAGTGTATTTTAACCCGGGCGATATAGAACGGCCATTGGGCTTAAATATGCTGGAAGTAAAAAGGCCGGAAATGGAAGACTTTGCCGTCCAGGAAATGATAGAGATTTTTTACAAGCTTTTTCCGCCGGAAATGATAGGGCCAATGTTCGAACACAATATGCGAAACGTTATGCTTACCTTAATGGCAGACCGGCAGCATCCGGGAACAATTGCGGAAATTCCGCGCATGTTTACAGATCAGGAATTCCAAAAATACAAAGTTTCAAAGGTTACCGACCCCGTGGTCCGT
>Ga0299906_10004857_pt1 | contig 10984 bp, 11 predicted proteins | sample RVTome_14_FD_200259 | JGI IMG/M metagenome (GOLD analysis project Ga0299906, IMG submission 200259) | Soil microbial communities from uranium-contaminated site in the Upper Colorado River Basin, Wyoming, United States - RVT145D125 (version 2) ... | reverse complement strand
AGCACGCTTGCGGAGAAATTCCAGACTTTCTGGGTGTTCGCATCATTGGCCCAGTTATCGGCCGCAACCATATAGCCGAAGCCCATATCGGAGTGGCCGGCTGCTCCGTCGCGGTCCAGCAGGATACGTTCGTGCCCGGTTTGCAGGTTGATAATCCGATTATCCTCGCCGTCGTGACCGTCGAGGTCTTCCTTGATGAGCAACCAGTTGCCACTTTTGTCAACCTGGCATTCATCAAAATTACCCTGGCTGGGGTAGTACTCGTGCTGGCCAGTGTCTTCCAGATAGACGATGCAGCCGAGCATCCCGTAGGTGGCGGTATCCCGGACCGTGGCGGAATGCACGCGGTCGTTGGCGCTGGAGTGCACCTGCCACAAGTAGTAACCGCTGCCCAGAAGCGAGGTGACATCGAACACCGTTTCGGACTGCCGGGTGACCACGTCATAGCGCAACAGCCGGGCGTCGCTGTTCACATAAATGGTGTAAGGTTCGTTTGCGCTGAAGTACCAGCCTTCGCCCGTGGCCCAGCTGAGACCGTTTGAGTCCTCGAACAATGGTCCGAGATTGACCACTTCGTCCGTGATTTTGTTGTAGGCGATAAGGGAAGGGCCGGCACCGCCACGGCTCCGGTCCATGCCCACCAGGACCAGCAAAACTTCCTCGCCGACGTGGTTGTTTATGTTACGCCAGTAGGAATATCCGAGATAATTTACGCAGTCACTGTTGTCACAGTCACTGGCGTTGGTGAGCCTGACGCCCTCGGTGTGATAGGGTGCCGGGAACGTGAACTTGCCGCGTGCCGGCACCAGGCTTTGTATTTGCGATTGGCTCAGGAGCGCTCGCGGAGTAGCGGACTCCGGCTGCTCGAGGAATCCACCAGGGAATTCTGCGGCCGAAATCGGAGTGGACAACAGGCAGAGCAGGACAGCAATGCCCAAGCCTTTCCTGGTGCCGGTGCAGGTGAAAAGATCGGATCGGGGGTATGCATTCATCAGGGTTCCCTCCCGAGAAACGGTGTGAGGTAGTAGGGTATAACATGCAGTTCAGGGCAGAAATTACCCTGAATCAAAGACGCTTTATACCCCATTCAAGTAACGTTCCAGCTGTATCTATGTAACGATTGCGTAACATTACCCAAACGTGCAGGGGAGATTCGGAGCGGCGCTCAATGAGTTGCGCGCCCCTGTGCGATGGTTATCTCGCCGGGTTTAGGCTCAATACCTGATTTTTGCCAGCACACAATCGCCCTATCGTGGAGGGGTGCTGGGTGTCGCCACGGCGCATATGGAAGTTCATCGGCGACCGGGTCGCGGAAGGCAGGAACTCCATGATGCAAGACATCGGAACGAGATCGATCGACACAGTGCGGCTTGCACAAGAAAGAGCCATTCCGGAAACCCGGATCCGCATCCGCTCCAATGAGGACATCGTAGAGGCGCGCCGGACCGGCAGAATGCTGGTTCAGAAGATGGGCTTTTCGGGCAGCCGGATCACGCTCGTGATAACGGTGCTATCGGAACTGGCCAGGAACATCCTGCTATACGGGAGGGGCGGTGAAATCGTGCTCTCGCAGTTGAATGGCAGCGCCCAGTTGAATGTGACCGCGCTCGATCAAGGGCCGGGTATCGAAAATCTGCCGGAAGTTCTGGCGGGTGGTTACTCCACCTCGGGCGGGCTCGGACTGGGCTTACGTGGCCTCCAGCGCATCGTCGATAATTTCGAGATCAAGACACAGCTGGGTAAAGGGACAGAGGTTTTTGTCAGTATTCATATCTAGGGAGCAAGCGGGCGTATTAGACGGATCGACCAGCAACTGCATATCCCAGGGCTAAGCCGGAAATTTCCGCTTAGGTGCCCTGGCGCACAGATGATGGATTGGACCTGTAGGAAACTACTGTCACAGTAGTCAGGAATCCCAGTACATCTTCTGAGTTAAGGATCTAGGTATGCAACGCGCGCAGGAACAACAGTACAGAAATGCTTGGGCAGACAGGAGGGTGCGTTATCCTCTCGGGCGTTCGGTCGTTCCCATGAATTCCAATGCAGCCGAACAGGTAAGTCCCTTGCGGCCTAAATCGATGCGCCTGCAGCGTTCTGTCAGAATCAACCCTCTGCACGTCATCGAACACCGTCATCGCGTTCTTGAACATTTCAATACCGGTCGTGGTGGTGCAACGGCATTGGGCGCATTCTGCGAGGCCCAGGAAGAAGCCGCCCGGCGGATTGCCTACAGGCTTCACGACGAATCAGCCCAAATGCTGGCGACGGTTTATCTGGGGCTTGCCGACATCGCCCGGGACTGCCCGGACTTGACGGCGCGAAAGATCGAGCAGGTGGTCAGTCAGCTCGATATCGTCCGCGAACAGCTTCGCGGCATGTCCCATGAGCTCAGCCCTCCCATTTTGGACCAACTCGGCCTTATGCCCGCATTGCAGTCCCTGGCCCATGGTGTCAGTGATCGTTGTGGTTTGAAGATTGCGGTTTCAGGCAGCATTACCAGCCTCCCCCGTTTGGTTGGCGCCGTACTGTACCGGGTGGTGCAGGAAGCGCTCTCCAACGTCGTGCGGCATGCCAAAGCGACGGAGGCCCTGGTCCGGCTGTCGATTGAGAATGAAAAGGTCTTCTGTACGGTCAACGATGACGGCATCGGATTAAACGTGCCAGGGCCGCATCAGGCCGCCGTGATTGGCACGATTCATGGCCTTGTCAATGGCTTGGGCCTGGCAGGCATCCATGAGCGCGTAACTGCGCTGAAGGGACGCTGCCGGATCTCATCCTGCCAAAACGGAGGAGTGGAACTGAAGGTCGAGATTCCGCTATGAGCATGGCCATGAGAAAAAGCGTCGTCATCGCTGATGACCACCGGATGTTCAGGCAGGGGCTCAAGTATTTGCTGGAAGCTGATGGATTCGATGTCGTCGGTGAGGCGGAAAATGGTCAGGAAGCGATTCGTCTGACCAGACAGCATAGTCCGCACATCGCAGTACTGGATTACAGCATGCCTGTGCTCAATGGCATAGACGCCGCCAAGGAAATCCAGCGGCAGTCTCCCCAAACGGTAATGGTGTTGCTGACGATGTACAACGATGAAAGATACGCGCTTGAAGCCTTGAAATGCGCCATCCGGGGCTTTGTTCTCAAACACCAGGCCGCCGCCGACTTGATCAATGCAATCCGGGAAGTCCTGCAGGGTTCGATTTATCTGAGCCCCGGCATTTCCGCCGCCGTTGTCAAGGCCCTGATGTCGAATGACGGCGGGCCAGGCGACGACCTGTTGACCGGCCGCGAACGGCAGGTTCTGCAATTGATCGCAGAGGGCAATACGACCAAAGACATCGCTGGTCTGCTCCATCTCAGCGTCAAGACCGCCGAGTCCCATCGTTCACGCATCATGAGCAAGCTCGACGTGCACAATGTCGCCGGACTTGTGCGTTACTCCATCCGCGAAGGCATTATCCAGGCCTGATTATGTGGGTCTGCGCTTCGCCGGGTTTGCCAGAGTGGCTATTCAGGTCCAGGCTATTGATTCAGCCATTCGGGGACCACGTTCATCCGGTAACCGACATTGCGCACGGTGATGATGTTCGTCGCCGATGATCCCAGTTTCCCGCGCAGCCGGCTCATGTGTACGTCCAGTGTGCGCGTTTCAAGGTGAGATGATCTCTGATGACCCCACACCCGCGCCATCAGCGTCTCCCGTGTGAGCACTCTTCCTTTCACCTGCATTAACTCCCGCAGCAAGCGGAACTCCTTCTCCGTGAGATTGATGGATTTGCCACCTGCATAGACCAGCCATTGGTCAGGGACCATTTTAATGGCGCCGGCGGTGAGGGCACGGCGGCCGTTTATTGCCGGGGGGCGGCTTTGCAGTTCGGCGATCTTTGCCAGCAATTCCTCCATGACAACCGGCCTCTGAAGATCAACATCGACTCCAATTTCGGGAGTGGGCGCAATCTCAGCGCCGGACTGAGGCTCGCTGAGGCTGATGATGCTGGTATCCGGCATGTCCATGTCCGTGCGAATGGACAGGAGCAAGTCGCCAATGTCCGGCAGCGCCCTGTCCACGATGATGACATGCGGATTGCTCTCGTTCATCGACCTCAGCGCGCCTTCCCGGTCCGAGGCAATGGATACTTCAAAGCCTGCCCTGCGTAGCGCGGATTGGATTGACGTGCGCTGCTGCTCGTGAAGCAAGATCAGAAGTACCCGCTTCGGCAGTTCCTCAGTCATGGTGAACCCAACGGTGGCAAGAGTGAGCATCTGCGTAAGCGTAATCAGATCAATACTCTGCTACAAACAGGGATTTACCCGATGATCGGCTACGGAAGACCCTATTTGCAGAATCCGCGCGAGATGACGGCGCTGCGCCCGTCTGGGGAACTGTGGGGTATCGAACGGAAGTGCGCGTAACACGAACGTAATATTCAGTCAGGAATTCACCTACAAAGGACGTGTTTCCATGCGCACCACAGTTCTGCTTTCAGCACTATGCTTCTCGGCTACGGCTTTCGCCGAAACGGTCTTCATTGAGCCTACCCAAGACAATACGGTGTATGAGCATAGTCAGGGCGCCTTGAGCAACGGCTCCGGCGATCATCTCTTCGTGGGTCGAAATGGCAGTGGAGATATCCGGCGCGGGCTCATTTCATTCAAGGAACTCGATGCCATCCCGGACCATGCCACCATTCTTTCGGTGAAGCTGCACCTCCACTCGTCCCGGCAAGATCCGCCCGCAATGGCGATCAAGCTTTTCAGGGTAACTGCCGACTGGTGTGAAGGCGGCTCTCATGCCGCCGGTGAAGAAGATGATGGTGCGGCTGCGCAGGCCGGCGATGCCACATGGATCTGGAGGTTCTGGCCCGACGTGCCCTGGAATTCTCCGGGTGGTGACTTCGTGGCAGGGTCGAGTGGCCAGGCAGAAGTCGATGCGATCGGTTGGTATACCTTCGGATCGTCGAATGACATGGTCGCCGACGTAGCGGATTGGAAAGACAATCCAGAGGCCAATTTCGGTTGGATACTCACCGCCACTGAGGGCGTGGGGGCCGTCGAGCGATTCCATAGCCGGAGCAATGTCGATGCAGCGAGCCGCCCGGTGCTGGAAGTCGAATACGGCGTAACAGGGACGGCATCCGATTACTCAGGACTTTGGTACGATCCCGACCTGGATGGCGAGGGTTACAACGTCTACAAAACCCCCTTTGGCTGGTTGGTCTACTACTTTGGTTACAGCACAGCAGGCGAGCTCCTGTGGCTCACGTCGGACCTGGTCACTTTGGACCAGTTGACATTCGGCCAGCCCATCGAATTCCCCATGCTGATCGGCGTGCCAGGGACTTTCCACAATCCCTCGTCGTCGGCCGAACTCCAGCCCTACGGTACTCTGAGCGTGATTTTCGATAGCTGCACCGCCGGTGAATTCACGCTCAACGGACTGGACGGCCAAAAAATTTCCAACGTTGTCAAACTCGTCGGGGTCGAAAACACGCAGTGCCAGTGATTACCGCCACCGACCCGGTCGCGTTCGCGGGGTTGGCCCACGAGTGGGATGCACTGGTCGAGCGTTGTGGTGGAGGAATCCTCCACCGTCACGGATTCCTGCGCCTGTGGCGCGAGCATTTCGCGCCCGGCGAGACTTTGAGGGTGCTTACCCGACGCAGCTCCGATGGCTTGCTGACTGCCGCGCTGCCATTGCTGCTGCGGCGGACACGCATTTATGGAGTGCCTGTGCGCGAACTCAGCGCGATGGCAAACGTCCACTCAGGCCGTTTCGACCTGCTGGCCGAGGACCCACCCGAAGCTGCTCGCGCGTTCCTCGGCGTGCTGGTGGAGCAGGCCGACTGGGATGTTCTCAGATTGATCGATGTGCCGCAGGGCGGCGCCGCCGAAGCGCTGCTCGATGCGGCCGAATCCGCCGGGTTACGGAGCGGCCGCTGGGCCTCGATGAATTCGCCGTATATCGACCTGCCGGCGTCATGGAGCAAAATGGAGCAGACGTTGCGGCGTCATTTCCGCGCCAACATGCGCCGCCGCCGGCGGCGGCTGTCCGAGCTGGGCGAGGTAACCTCCGATCTGTGCGACGGCAGCGATCATGCCCTCCTGAGAGCGCGACTCGATGAGGGCCTGCAACTTGAAGCGGAAGGCTGGAAGGGCCGCGGTGGGACTGCAATCCGGCAGGCCCCGGATACGCTCGGTTTCTACACCTCGCTCGCGCGGCAGGCCGGAAGCGAAGGCCAACTCCGTCTGTGGTTCCTCCGGCTCGACGGCCAGGCAATCGCCTTCCAGTACGGACTGCAGGATGGCACGCGCTACCTGCTGCTCAAGCCGACCTACGACGAAGCCCATGGTGCAGTCGGACCTGGCCAACTGTTGATGGAAGTGGTGTTACAGGATTGCATCGCCCGCGGTTTGCTGGAATTTGATTTCCTTGGGCCCGGCATGCCGTGGAAGAGCGACTGGGCCAGTAAAGGTCGTCCACACGACTGGTTGTACCTGTTCCGGGGTGCACGAGGCCGCATCGTGCACGGGCTGAAGTTCCGCATGGCGCCGATGGTCAGAGCGCTCCGGACTGGCCGCAACCGCTGAACCATTCAGTAATGGCAGCCGTGCGCGAATCCCTGTACGTCCCGGAGTTTCCGACCCTGTATCCCGGCATGCTGCTTGCCCGTGGTGCGCCGACCGATTTCCCGCCCTTTGCTGGCGGCAATAGCGGCAAAGTGCACTGGTTTTATTTCGCTCGCAACGCAGTCTGGAATGCGGTGAGGATGCTCGGGCTGGAGGGGAGAGAGGTCCTTGTGCCGTCCTATCACCACGGGGTTGAGATCGAAGCGCTGGTGCACGCGGGCGCGAAGCCCGTGTTCTACCGGGTAGGCAGAAGTTGGGACGTCGACCTCGCCGAAATCGCCGCGCGAATCGGCCCGGATACGGGAGCCCTGTACCTCATACACTACGCGGGCTTTCCCGGCCCGGTGCGCGAGTTCAAATCGCTCGCCGAAAAGCATGGCCTGGCCCTGATCGAGGACTGCGCCCTGTCGCTGCTGTCAAGCGATTGTGAGCTCAAGCTGGGTACGGTCGGAGACGTCGGCATTTTCTGCCTCTACAAGACCCTGCCGGTGCCCAACGGAGGTGCGATGCAGGTAAATGGTTCGCATCGCCACAACATGCCCCGCCTGCAGTCGCCGCCCGCGACTTCGGTGTTCAATCACACGGCTTCGGCGCTGTTGAAGAACATGGAACTGCGGGGTGGTCGCGCCGGGCGCTGGTCACGCTCGCTGCTGCGCTCGGTGGCGCGCGGTGCGGTGCGCGCAAGCCATGTCGAGCGAATTGCCACCGGCACCATGCATTTCGACCCAGACCATGTAAATCTCGGTATCAGCCCGCTGAGCCTGCGAATCGCCCGCGCACAGGCTTTTGCCGACATGATTGCAGTGCGCCGGCGCAACTACCTTGTTCTGCTCGATCAAACCGAAGCAGTGTGCCGGCCGCTGTTCGAGACGCTGCCGGATGGCGTCTGCCCCTTGTTCTATCCGCTACGTGTGAAACGCAAGGTCGAACTGCTCCATCGCCTGAGGTCAGTTGGGATCGAAGCGATCGATTTTTGGAATTCCCCCCATCCCGCATGTGACCCTCGAGCATTTCCGGAGACGATGGAACTGCGAAGGAGCGTCATCGAGATTCCCTGCCACCAGGATATCAGCGCTGAAACACTGTGGCGCATGGCTGCAATCGTGCGCCAGGCAGTCTCCGAAATCGAGTGCCCGCCATCGCCGGGCGCAAGTCTCCGCGGCACTTCCTAAAAAAAAGGCCCTCATTAATCTGAGGGCCGTCACGCTCAACCTGTAGGAGCGACAAGGGGGGACGTTCAAGTTACCTTTCGCATGGTGGCCCGTCTGTTCGGCGGCGCACATTCATGGGAGCGGCAGGCCACAGATCGGAGGTCTTCCGACAAATCCAGTGTTGCCTGCTGGTGAAGATGTTCACCAGCGCACAGACCGTGGCCGGAAATGCGCCTAGTCTGTAGGTTGCATCGAATATATGTCCGATGCGGTTTCGCGCACCAACATGCGTGTCGCGAAGGCAACGGTATGCCCGCTCCATCAGAACCGGGTATTGATTCTTAACGAGATCGATTCAAGAGAGAAACCATTATGGGTACTTCGAGAACGGATGGCGAACACATGGCAAACGCAGCGGTCAGCCGCGTGGCGTCCGGCGCGCATGACGCGGTGGACCGGATTGCCGATGCAACAAACAATGCAGCAGACAGCCTGAGTCGCAAGGGACAGGAAATCAAGCTGCTGGAGGAGCGCTGGCTCAAGAATGTCCGCGCTTACGTCGAGGAAAACCCGGTGCAATCGCTGGGCATCGCGCTCGCCAGCGGCTACCTGCTGAGCCGGATCTTCAGTAACCGCTAGGTTGCGGGGCCGGCATGCCGCAGTCGCCGAACAGTTTCGTTGCGCCCCGCGACGTGCCCGCCTCGTCCGACAAGCCCGGGAACAGTCCCGGCTTGTTGGACGACTTTTGGCTGCTCGGGCGCGAACTGCGCGCTGCCGCTTACAGCCAGATGCGGCTGGCAGCCCTCGAGACCCGCCAGGCCGGCGAAAGCCTGATCAGCATCATCGCCATGGGACTGATTGCAGCCGGGCTCGTCTTCAGCACATGGCTGGCGCTAATAGGCGCGGTGATGTTGGCGCTGGTGGAGCGCGGCCTGGTGAACGCCAGTACGGCCTCGCTGCTGGCCATGGTCGCCCATTTGCTTGTGGCCCTGGTCCTGATTGTGGCGATCCGGCGTAAGAGTCGCCACTTGCTGCTTTCCGCCACAGTAAAGAGCCTTGCCCCAGGGCCAGGGGATGAATCCAACCGGGAGACTTCCCCGTGAGCAGGCGTCAGAACGACAGCCAATCGCGAGGCTCACTCCGCCATCAAATCCGGTCGGCCGCAAGCCAACTCGCCGACGACAGGCAGGCCGTCAACGTGCATCGGGCTGCACTGGGGGAGCGGCTCCAGGCAGGGTTGAGCTCTCCGAACATGCTGCTGTTCGCGGCGGGCACCGGATTCGTCATCGCCGAATTTACCGGCCGGGCTGACAGCTCACGGGATTCGAAGGGTACGCGAGCATCAAGGCGGGCATCAATCGCCGGTGCCGGAAAGGCGCTCAGGCGCGCGCTCGAAATGTATGGCTTCGCACACGCAGCGACCACGGCCATGGGTGCCGAGCCACATCACCTCCGCAAGCGAACACAATAGCCCGCCGCGTACAATTCCTCGGTTGCAGGCTGTCGTGAGGCCCTGGTTCAATGTAATCAGGTTGAAGCCGCCGAGGGTGCATAATTCCAGCCATGACTAGCGCGCTCTGGTTCCTGCTCGTGGGCGGCCTGTTGCTGGCGAGGGGTCTGACCACTTCACTGCTCCGGCGCCTGCCGGTCACCCCGGCAATTGTCTATCTGGCCATGGGGCTGCTGGTCGGGCCTACCGTACTGAATCTGTTCCACTTCAATCCGATCAAGCAATCCGCCTTGCTCGAGGTGTTGACCGAGGTGGTGGTGCTGATTTCGCTGTATTCAGCCGGTGTCAAGATGCCATCGCCGATCAGCCTCGCCCGCTGGCGCGCGCCGATCCTGCTGGCCTTTGTTTCCATGGCGGCCAGCGTGGGGATGGTTGCCGCCTTTGCCTATTACCTGCTCGACTTGCCGCTCGGCGCGGCCGTCCTGCTGGGCGCCATCCTGGCGCCCACCGATCCGGTGCTGGCGACCGATGTCCAGACCCGCCATCCCGGCGATCGCGACGAGCTCCGTTTCACCCTGACCTGTGAGGCGGGCATGAACGATGGCAGCGCGTTTCCCTTCGTGATGCTGGGGCTGGGGCTGCTTGGCTTGCATGAACTCGGTGATCTGGGCCTGCGCTGGATCCTGGTCGATGTTCTGTGGGGAACCGGGGCGGGCATCGCTATCGGGCTCATGTCGGGCACGGCGCTGGCCCACGTGGTGCGAAAGCTGCGTGGACTTCCGCCCCGGCATGAACTGCTGGACAACTTCCTCAGTCTCGGTCTGATCGGCGTGGCTTACGGCTTGAGTCTGCTGCTCGACGCGTGGGGCTTTCTGGCGGTTTTTTTTGCTGCCGTCAGCCTGCGCCAGGCTGAACTCAAACTCGCTGGCGCCGACCCGGGTCAGGCGCACGACCCACCCACGTACCGCATCGAAACGGAAGCTGAAAACGCCATGCCGGAAAGCGACGCGGCGCCCACCGTCAGCGGCGGATCGTTGATCTTCAAGGAACACCTGGAGCGGCTCTCGGAAATGATGCTCGTCCTGTTGATCGGAGGCACCCTGTTTCCCGATTCCTGGAGTTGGCGTGGAGTGGGGCTCGCGCTGTTCCTGTTCGCGGTCGCACGCCCGGTCAGCTCGCTCATCGGCCTCCTGGGCACGGGTGCTTCGTGGCAAATACGCGGCATGGTGGCTTGGTTCGGCGTGCGCGGCATCGGGTCGTTGTACTACCTGATGTATGCCATTCAGCATGGCGTGCCCGAAGCACTGGCCCTGGATCTTGTAAGTCTGACGCTCATCACGGTGACGTTGTCGATTCTCGCCCACGGCATTAGCGTCAAGCCAATGATGGGCCGCTTCTTGCGCCACCGGACGAAAGACCACTGACCGCGCCGGCCGGTCTGGCGCCGTGCGCCAACCATAATGTGCGCTATAATACAGATAAGGTCAGGGTGCCATGCTCTGGCCCTGTTGAATCGGGGATATTGCAATCGTCCCGGGAGGCAGATTATCCATGGCCAAGCGTACACGACCCAAACCCGACCCGTTGCAGAATCACATTCTGGCCACCTTGCCGGCCGAGGCTCATGACCGACTGTTTCCGCAACTGAAGTTGGTGCCCTTGCCGCTCGGCAAAGTGCTTTACGAATCCGGCGCTGCACTGCACAACGTGTATTTCCCGACGGACTCCATCGTGTCACTGCTGTACGTGATGGAAAACG
>Ga0299906_10004856_pt1 | contig 10984 bp, 8 predicted proteins | sample RVTome_14_FD_200259 | JGI IMG/M metagenome (GOLD analysis project Ga0299906, IMG submission 200259) | Soil microbial communities from uranium-contaminated site in the Upper Colorado River Basin, Wyoming, United States - RVT145D125 (version 2) ... | reverse complement strand
CACCTCGTCGTTCACGACGGCGGCGATCCGCATGACGCCCTGGGCGAGCGACGACGTCGGCCCGCCGGCCGCCGCGATCAGGACAGCCGCAAGGGCCAGCCCCAGGAGCGCTCTTGGAAAAAGCCTGTAACATATTGATATCGTGCGAATCATCTCGATCGTCGCGTCGCCGGCGCAGCTTAGCCGGCAGTCGTCTTCACTTCACCTAGGTTCTTGAATCTAATACGAAACAGCACAGAACCGGAAGGCTGGATGTCCTCGTCCTGGAAGAAACTCCTCGTTCCCTGCACATCGAAGATGATGCACTCATCCTGGTAGCGTAGCAGGGCGCTGTGTCGTAGGGCCTTTCCCGCGTCCAGATCGTGCTGTGTCGCCAACCCTAGCGACCAGTGATCGGTTATTTGCGTCAAGAAGGCAAGGCTGAGTTCCTCGCGCACCTCGAAGTCCTTGGTTGCGCCGATAAAGCTATAGGCGCCCGACAAGCGGTAGGCGGCCGGCCCCAGGTTGAACGTGACCTCGTTGCGGCGCGGTTGGAACGCCTGGTCCGACGCGAAGGCGAAGCGGTAGCGGATATCGGCATAGCGGCTCGGCCGAACTTCGATGCGCCCGACGATGTCGGAGAAATGCTCCTCGATGAGGCTGTCGCGCCGCAGATCCTCGTCCTTGCTGATTCGGTAGCTCTGGCCGATGAACGCCGTGGTCTGCCCATCTTGCTGGCCGTAGGCGCCGAGGCGGATGCCGTAGGCCACGCGTTGTCCGCTTTCGACCCGGTCACCGCCCGGCAGCCGGTCCTCGCTGAACAGGTTGGTGTCGTCGGCTTCGAAGACGGCGCTGTCTTCATCGGGAATGTTCTTGGGGTTCTGCCCATTGGGCGCCGCCGTGATCATGGCGATCGGCTCGATGAGCTGGCGCACCGTGTCGCTGCTGCGCACGAGAGGATAGCGGACGTCGAAGGTGGCGCGGGGCAGCAGGCGCCCCGTGATCGTGCTGTTGACGTCCTGGCTGACCGCCGGATCCGCTGTCTGATCGACGTTGTAAAGGTCCGCCTGGATCGACGTGCTGAACGTCGACACGAGGCCGATGTCGGCCACGCGGGAAATCTCGTAGCCGGGCCGAAGCGAGATGCGCTGCGTGGTTGGGCCGTCGTTTCGGAGCAGGTAGCGCAAATTGGAATCGACCGTCATGCGCCCGCCGTATGGGTCGGCGGCCGACACATGCTGATACTGCACCAAGGGGGCGATCAGCGGCTGGTCGGGACGCGAGCCGGAACGCAGGTCCTGGAAGGAATAGATGTTCGCCGCCGCAAACGTGCCTGGCCGGAAGCCTTCCACGAAAAGGTTCGAGGTCAGCACGTCGTCGTTCTCGCTGAAGAAGTTGAACTTCTTGAGATAGGTGCGGTCCGTCGCGCGCGCGGAGTCGACTCCGGCGCGCCAAGTGTCGTTCAGATGGTACGCGCCCTTGGCGCGGAAATGGCCGCGTATCTGGTCCTTCCGCGTCTCCGTGACGCCGTTTTCAATAACGTCCCGATCCGCTTCGGTGATGCTGCCGACCAGCGACAGCTCGCCCTTGTCGAAACGCTGGCGGTACTCGCCGCTGAGCACGAGCCCTTCGTCCACCGTGTAGATCGGCGACAGTGTCACGTCCTTGTCCTTGTCGAGGACGATGTAGTAGGGCAGGCGGATGTGGCCGCCGACGTTGCCGCCGGTGCCGAAATCGGGCGGCAGGAACCCGGTCTTGCGTGTTACTGTCGGGTCGGGGTGGGAAAAATACGGGACATAGGCGACCGGCAACCCGAACATCTCCATGAACGCGTTGCGGTAGCGGATCTCCTGGCGCTCCTGGTCGTGCTCGATCGTTTCCGCCTTAAGCTGCCAAACCAGCGGCCGTTCCGGGTCCTCCTTGCAAAGCGCGCAGGGCGAGTAGACGCCGCGCTTCATGACCGTCAGGTTGCCGTCGCGGCGCCGCGCCTCGTTCGCGGCGAAGCGGCTGTCGTCGGTGAGCAGAACGCGAAGCTCCATAACCAGGCCGTTCTTGAGCCCATCGGTCAGCTCGACGAATTCCGCGAAGATTACGTCGCCGCTCGGCTCCAGCAGCTTCACATTGCCGGATGCGCTGACCGTATCGGTCCGCTGATTGTAGCTGACCGTATCCGCCATGAGGATACGGTTCCCTTGCGTGATCTCGACGTTGCCCCGCGCCAGGATCGTACCAAGATCCCTGTCCTGGCTGACTTCGTCCGCAGTGAAGAGAACCGGCTCGTTGCTCCCGCCTAATGTCTGCGCCGACGCCGCGGTCGCAAACAGGCAGGTGACAATCCATACGACCGCCGCGCACCGGCTTGGCCGCATTACCCGTCCTCCAGGTGGAACAGCATGGCGAGGCCGACCAGGGTCGAAATGCCGGCGGGGGTCCAGGCGGCAAGCATGATGGGCACGCTGGCGGACAACCCCAGCGCGTGGACGATATCGGTGATGAAGTAGAGCGCGAAGCTGCAGCTAAGCGCGCCGAGCAGCGCCGCCGTCGTGCCCGTCCGCCGGTTTATGCGCAGCGTGAAGGAGGCGGCGATGAAGATCATCGACGAGAGCAGCACGGGATAGGCGATGAGAGCATAGAAGTGGAGACGGTGACGATGGCCGGAAAAGCCCGCCGCTTCGATCGTCTTGATGAATTCCGGAAGGCGCCAGAACGACATCGTTTCCGGCGACGAGAAGCTTTCGAGGATATTGTTCTTGGTCAGGTCCGTCGGAAGCTTGAGGTCGACCACCGGCACCGTCTCCGGCTTCGGCGTGGACAGCCAGCCTTCGGGGATGAACCAGTAGCCGGGCTGCAGCGCGGCCGACGGGGCATCGATTCGCTCTAGAAAATGATGGTCTCTGTCAAACCTGAAAATGATGACCTGGTGGATGACGACGTCCTGCGGCGAGACGCGCAGCGCGTGCACCACCGAAAACCCGCCGCCGCCGTCGAGCTGGCGCAGCCACAACCCATTGCGCGAGACGGAGATCAGGCTCGTACGGTTCTTGATATGTTCGGCTTCGAGCTTCTGGAACTTCTCCATCATCGTCGCGGACAGCGGGTTAATCACCAGGATGGCGACTGCGCCCAGCAGGATGGTGATGAGAAAGGCCGGAAAGATGAACTGCCAGGCGGAAATGCCGGCGGCGCGCGCCACGACCGCCTCGTTCGCCCGTGCAAGCCGCCAGAAGGTCAGCATGGCGGCGAAAAGGGTCATGAAGGGCAGGGTCGTTTGCGCCAGGAACGGCAGCTTGAGCAAGCTCATGTGCAGGACGAGGCCCAGCGTGATGTCGTCCTTGTCGGCGGTCCGCCGCAGCATCTCGACGACATCGAACAGCATGGCGATGGCCATGAATATCAGGAACACGCCGGTCAGCCAGAACAGGTACTGAAGCGCGAGGTACATCGATAAGGTGGGTGAAACTTTCACGGGCGCCTGCGATCCGACGAAGTTGCCCCCTATCGGGCGACGGCGGGCAACGCCGGTATGCCGGACGTATTAATAGTTTCGTTGATGCGGCGGCCCGTCGCTGCGCGCCCACCATGCGCAGGAGGAACGCCATCGCCGACGGGATGCGGGCGCAAATCAAAGCTGGTGCTCATGCCACATCTTTCTTTTGTTATTATCGACTAATAGTACGGATTGTGACGCGAGTGAACGAATCTTTCTATGCGGCGGCGGCTGGCGACTACGTTTTCTGGTTGCTGATTGTACCGTTAAAAGGCTCTTAATAGGACCATGCCACCGTCCCGGCCGTCCGGCGCCGGGGTGGGGGCGGCGCACAGGGATCAATACGATGACGGCTGGAACGACCGATCGAAATGGACCGGACAGGGGCGCTGCGGACTCCGTGAAGGCTGCCGTGTTGCTGATGCGTCCCCGGCAATGGATCAAGAACGCCTTCGTTTTCGCGCCGCTGTTCTTCACCCCGACCGCCATGTCGGCTGACGCGGTCGGGGCGGTTTTGCTCGCCTTCGTCTGTTTCTGCTGCGTCGCCAGCGCGGTGTACTGTCTTAACGATTTGCGCGACCGCGAGTCCGACAAGAATCATCCGAAGAAGCGTCTGCGGCCGCTGGCGTCGGGACGCATCTCCGTCGCCGCCGCCTCGGTGCTCGCCGGCGTCCTGATCGTCCTGGGCTTCGGAATTGCGTGGCTCCTGCTGCCGGCGATCCTGCCGGTCCTGGCCGCCTATGTGGCAACCAATGTCGCCTACAGCCTTCTATTGAAGAACATCGCGATCATCGACGTGCTGATCATCTCCTTCGGTTTCGTGCTCCGCGTCTATGGCGGCGCAGAGGTCATCGGCGTCGTGCCGACGCCTTGGATACAGATCTGCGCAGGCCTGCTCGCGCTGTTCATCGCGCTGGCGAAGCGCCGCGACGACGTCGTGCTCGCGATGGGCGCCGAACATCGGGTCAGTCTGGCCGGGTACACCCGGCCGTTCCTGGACGTATGCATCGGGGTGACGCTGTCCGCGCTCCTGGTCTCCTACATGATCTTCACCTTGAACGACGATGCCATGACGCGGCTCGGCAGCGGCCAGCTGTTCGTGACGGTCCCCTTCGTGATCGCGGGGATTTTCCGGTACCTGCAGCTGACGCTGATATTCGAGCGCTCCGGCTCGCCCACGGAGCTGGTCTTCAAGGATTTTTTCCTCATGGCGGCGGTGGGAGGGTGGCTGCTGGTCTATGCCTACCTGATCTATGCCTGAACCGGCCGCCGCGAGAACGCGAAACTCAGTGTCAACGGATTGATCGGGCAGGATGCGAGCGAAAGAGCTGGAAGTCACGGGCTGGGGACGGGTGCCGCGCACGAAATCCCTGGCATTCCGCCCCGAACGGCTCGCCGCGGCGGCGGCGGCGGTGCGCGCGCGTCCGCAAGGCGGCCTCGTCGCGCACGGCAGCGGGCGGAGCTACGGCGACGCCGCGCTCAACGACAAGGGGCACCTGCTGCTGACGCGCCGGCTGGACCGCATCCTCGCCTTCGATCCGGCGCAGGCGGAGGTCGTTTGCGAGCCCGGCCTCACGGTGACGGAGCTGCAGTCCTTTTTGGGGCCGCGCGGCTTCACCCTTCCCGTGGTGCCCGGCACAGGGTTTGCCACGATCGGCGGCGCGGTCGCCAACGACATCCACGGCAAGAACCACGACCGCCACGGCAGCATCGGCGACCATGTGCGGTGGTTCGAGCTGCTGACCGCGGACGGCACGTTCCGGCGCGTGTCGCCCGAAGACGATCCGGCGCTTTTCGCCGCCACGATCGGCGGCGTCGGTCTGACCGGCATTCTCGTCACCGTCTGCCTCGGCCTTCTGGCGGCGCCCTCGAACGCCATCCAGATGACCGAGATGCGAGCGGATAACCTCGATCATTTTCTTAATTTGCTCGGCCAATACCGCGACCGGGCGACATATTCGGTCGGATGGATCGATGTGCTCGCGCAGGGCGCCAAATTCGGCCGGGGCATTCTCGAGATCGCCGAGCCGGCGCCGCACTCGGTGCCGGAGAAGCGTAAGCGCGGGCTGCGCGTGCCGGTCGAGATGCCGGGATTCTTGCTGAACCGCTGGTCGATCGCGGCGATGAACTGCTGGTACTACAACCGCATTCCGCCGCTCGGCCGCGAGCGCGTCCTGCCGTTCGGGAAATTCTGCCATCCGCTCGACAGCGTGCTGGACTGGAACAAGATGTACGGCCGCTCGGGATTCCATCAATTCCAGTGCGTCGTTCCGGACCATCACGCGCCGGCCGGCATGCGCCGCCTGCTGGAAGCGATCACCGAGTCCCGCGCCGCCTCCTTCCTCGCCGTGCTCAAGACCATGGGCGGCGAGGGCAAGGGCTATCTGTCCTTCCCGATGCGCGGCTTCACGCTGGCGCTGGACTTTCCCGCCCGATCGGGCGTCCGCGAGCTGCTGCAGCGGCTCGAGGCGATCACGCTCGACCATGGCGGCCGGATCTATCTCGCCAAGGATTCCTGCCTGACGCCGGACGGCTTTGCCCGGATGTATCCGGCGCTTCCCGAGCTGCGGAAGGTCCTTGCGCGCGTCGACCCGGAGGGCGTCTTCGAGTCCGATCTCGCGCGGCGGCTGCAGATCCGCGGAGGTGAGCGTTGAGCGCTGGCGGCGGCCGCCGGACCTGGGTCGTGCTCGGCGCCTCGTCGTCGATCGGCCGCGCCTTTGCCCGGCTGGCGGCCGCCGAGGGCTGCGACATCATCCTCGCCGGCCGGGATACCGACGACCTTCAGCGTACCGCGGCCGATGTGGCGCTGCGCGCAAATTGCCGTGCCGACGTCGTCCGGTTCGACGCCGCCGTCACGGACGATCACGCCAAGTTCGTCGACGACTGCGTCGCGCGCGGCGCGCTCGACCTGTTCCTGCTGTTCGGGGCGATGCCGGAGCAGGAGGCGATCGACCGCGATTTCGCGCTCGCGCTGCAGACGATCGGCGTGAACTATGTCGGCGCGGTGTCGGTGCTGAGCCGGTTTGCCCCGCATCTGGAAGCGCAGGGCAGCGGCCGGGTCGTCGTCCTGTCGTCGGTCGCGGGCGACCGCGGCCGGCTCAAGAACTATGTTTACGGCTCTGCCAAAGGAGCGCTGAACGTCTACCTTCAGGGCCTGCGCGCGCGGCTCTCGCGGAGCAATGTCTCCGTGATGACGGTCAAGGCGGGTTTTCTCGACACCGACATGAGCTACGGAATGCCGGGGCTGTTTCTCGTCGCCTCGCCGGAGGCCTGCGCCGCGGCCTGTCTGAAGCTGAGCGCGAAAGGACGGAACGTCGTCTATTTCCCGATATTCTGGTGGCTGATCATGACGATCATCAAGTCGATCCCGGAGCGGATATTCAAGCGCCTCAATATCTGACCGCCGCTATGCCGGCGCGGCGGGGCGCGCCGCCGCAGCCGAAAGCGGCCTCGGGAAGATCAGGAAAAACAGGGCGGCGAACATCGGCAGCAGGACGTTCAGATACATCACGGCATTCATGATCGGCAACTTCGGGGCGTAGTTCCGCAAGGCATAACTCGCGATGATGACGCCGCTCGCGGTGATGATGGCGGCAACGACGAGCTTGAGCTGGCCGCGCCGGTTGAACGATCCCGACAGCAGGATGGCGATGCCGACGAGGGCGCAGGTCAGCGGCAGCAGCGGCTGGCTGAGCCGGCTATGCAGCTCCGCACGCAGCACGTCGCGCAGCTTCTCGTCTGTGGTCGGCGGATTGAACAGCTCATGGAAGAAATACTCGCGCGAGTGTCGCCCGCCCCGCTTCTCCTCGTCGCTCTTCAGATTGATGTTGATGTTGTTCGCCCGGTCGATGGTGAAATTCTCGAATCGCGGGACCGTGCACTCTTTCGACGGCGTCTGGAGGAGCGACGCCGGGCTGCAGACCGATTGCGTCCCGTTGCGGAATACCTGCCAGCCGCCCTTCGACATCTCGACCATCCAGCGCCCGTCCTCGGACTCAATCATGCGTCCGCGCTCGGCGAGGTAGGTCGTCGGCTCCTGGATGTTCCGGTTGTCGTGGATGAAGACGTCCTCCATCTCGCCACCCTGACCCACATCTCGGAAATACACGGTGATGCCCTCCATCGGCGAGGCGAAAACGCCTTCCTGAAGTACCAGCTTCGGCAAGTCGTGACGGTATTTAAACTCCAGCTCCTTGTATTCGCGATAGGTGAGGGGCACGAGATAGAGGCTCATATAGAAGCAGATCGCGGCGATCGCGGTGCCGACGATGATCACCGGCTTGGCGAGGGCGAACGGGCTCAGGCCTGCCGCGCGCAGGACGATCATCTCGCTGTCCATGATCATCTTGTTGTAGGTGAAGACGGCGGCGCCGAACATCGCCATCGGCGATACGAACAGGATGAAGCGCGGCAGCTGAAGCGACGCGAAATGCAGGAAGCTCGCCACCGGCAGGCCCCGATTGAGCATCATGTCGACGGCGTCGAGCGACCGGAACAGCCATACCATGAAGCACAGCACGAAGGCGGCCAGCAGCACCGCCGCGCCCACTTGTCGCCCGATATACCAGGTAACGTTTTTCATATCCGCCAGCGGATCTGTACATTCCTGCAACGGCCGCGCCGAAGCCTGTACGTCTATCGGTCCCGCGGGGCCGGGTCAACGGTGGCTGCGAAACACGCCCTTCCAATTTTGCCGCGGACCGCTACAGTGCCACGCGATTGTCACGAATTCCGATAGCTGAGGCGACGATATGAAAATCACCTTCTCCGAACCCGCTTTGCCGAAATCCGGCGCGATCGTTCTCGGCGTCGGCCAGGGCAAGAAACTCGGGCCGGTTGCGAAAGAGGTCGATAAGGCGAGCGGCGGCGCGATATCGCGGGCGCTCGGCGTCAGCAGCTTCGACGGCAAGGCGAAGCAGCTGCTTGAGATCGTCGCGCCGGCCGGCGTTCCGTTCAGCCGCATCCTGCTGGCGGGAACGGGCGAAAAGCTCGGCAAGCGCGAGCAGGCGGACCTCGGCGGGCGGGTTCTCGCACAGCTCAACCGTTCCGGCGAGAAGGCGGCGACGGTGGCGGTCGATTTCGGCGGCAAGGATCAGGCGGGCGTGGCGGCGGAGATCGCCTTCGGCGCATTGCTGCGCGGCTACCGTTTCGGCAAGTACCGCACCAAGCCGGAAGAGAATGGCAAGCCGAAGCTGGAATCGCTGACGCTCGCGGTCAAGGGCGCGGCGGCGGCGCGCCGCGACTTCGCGCCGCTGGAGAAGCTTGCCGACGGCGTCCGCTTTACCCGCGACCTCGTCTCGGAGCCGCCGAACGAGCTGTACCCCGTGACCTTCGCCAAGGAGGTGCGGCAGCTCGCAAAGCTCGGCGTGAAGGTCGAGGTGCTGGGCGATGCGCAGATGGCGAAGCTCGGCATGAAGGCGCTGCTCGGCGTCGGTCAGGGGTCGGCGCGCGAAAGCCAGGTCGTCGTCATGCAGTGGAACGGCGCGGCCCGGTCGAAGAAGCCGATCGCCTTCATCGGCAAGGGCGTCACCTTCGACACCGGCGGCATCTCGCTTAAGCCGGCCGCAGGCATGGGCGACATGAAATGGGATATGGGCGGCGCCGGCGCGGTGGCCGGGCTGATGAAGGCGCTCGCCGGGCGCAAGGCCAAGGCGAACGTCATCGGCATCATCGGCCTGGTCGAGAACATGCCCGACGGCAACGCGCAGCGGCCGGGCGACGTCGTCACCTCGATGTCGGGCAAGACGATCGAGATCCTCAACACCGACGCGGAAGGGCGTCTCGTCCTCGCCGATGTGCTGTGGTACTGCCAGAAGCGCTTCAATCCGTCCTTCATGGTCGACCTCGCGACGCTGACCGGCGCGATCATCACCAGCCTTGGCCACGAATACGCCGGGCTGTTCACGAACGACGAGACGTTGTGCAAGAACCTGATCGCGGCGGGCGAGGCGACGGGCGAGAAGGTCTGGCGCATGCCGCTCGCCGAGCCCTACGACAAGATGATCGACAGCGACATCGCCGACGTGAAGAACATCGGCGGGCGCGACGCCGGCTCGATCACCGCGGCGCAGTTCCTGCAGCGCTTCATCAATGATGTGCCCTGGGCCCATCTCGACATCGCTGGCATGGCCTGGTCGTCGAAGGATGCGGACACGGTGCCGAAGGGCGGCACCGGCTATGGCGTGCGGCTGCTCGACCGCCTGGTCCGCGACTGCTACGAGCGCTGACGCGCCGGAACGGCGGTATGACCGAGGTCCGCTTCTATCACCTGCAGCGAATGCCACTCGAGCGGGCCTTGCCGATCCTGCTCGAGCGGACGCTCGAGCGCGGCTGGCGCGCGGTGGTGCAGGCGGATTCGGAGGAGCGTGTCCAGGCGCTCAACGGACAGCTCTGGACTTACGGCAAGGACAGCTTCCTGCCGCACGGCACCGAGCGCGAAGGCGACGCGGCGCTGCAGCCGGTCTGGCTGACCCATCGGGACGAGAACCCGAACGGCGCGAACGTGCTGTTCCTGGTTGACGGCGCGGAGAGCGAACATCTCGGCGATTTCGAAATCTGCTGCGATATGTTCGACGGACGCGACGAGACGGCCGTCGCCCAGGCGCGGGCGCGCTGGGCCGCCTGCAAGCAACACGGCCACAAGCTGACCTATTGGCAGCAGGACGACGGCGGGCGCTGGCAGATGAAGGCGGAAGAGAACGCCTGACGCCGCCTACGCGCTGCCGTCGCCGGCGGTCTCCAGCTCTTCGGTGGCGCTGATCCAGCGCTGCTCGGCGTCGGTGATGCGGCGGTCGACGTCGGCGCGCTCTTGGCTGAGCGCCGCGGCGCGTTCCGGCGATCCGTTGTAGAGCGCCGGGTTCGCGAGCTCGGTCTCGATCGCGGTGCGGCGCTGGGCGAGGCGTTCGAGCGCCTGTTCGGCATCGCGCGCCGCTTTGCGGAGATGGGCGACCGCGGCGCGGGATTCGGCGCGCTGCCGGCGCTCGTCGCGGCGGGACGGGCGCTTGTCCTCGCCGTTGCCGCCGGACGCCGCCGGCGTGGCGGTGAGCAGGTCGGCGCGGTAGCTCTCGATGTCGCCGTCGAAGGCGGTGCAGGTCCCGTCCGCGACCCGCCACAGGCGGTCGACGGCGAGCGACAGCATATGATGGTCGTGGGTGACCAAGATGACCGCGCCGTTGAACGCATTGAGCGCGCGCAGGAGGGAGTCGCGCGCCTCCAGGTCGAGGTGATTGGTCGGCTCGTCGAGCAGCAGCAGCTGCGGGGCGCCGCAGCAGATATCCGCGAGCACGAGCCGGGCACGCTCTCCGCCGGACAGGCTGCCGATGTCCTGGTTCGCCCGCTCCTGGGAAAATCCGAAACGGCCGAGATGGCTGCGCACCGCGCTTTCGGCTCGATCCGGCAGGCGGCGGGCGATGTGCCGGTAGGGGCTCTCCGCCGTGTCGAGCTGGTCGAGCTGGTCCTGCGCGAAGTATCCGGTGCGCAGCTTCGGCGAGCGCGTCATCGTGCCGCCGGAAGGCTGAA
>Ga0299906_10004855_pt1 | contig 10987 bp, 8 predicted proteins | sample RVTome_14_FD_200259 | JGI IMG/M metagenome (GOLD analysis project Ga0299906, IMG submission 200259) | Soil microbial communities from uranium-contaminated site in the Upper Colorado River Basin, Wyoming, United States - RVT145D125 (version 2) ... | reverse complement strand
ATCCTTTAACACGTCTACCCTATACGCAATTTTTTCCTTGTTGCGGCTTTTGTCGTTCTCAAGCACAATTTCATAAGTCTCGGGATTATTAAACCCCCTGCTGTAAATAAATAGCTGATTATCAGCTTTTTGTAGATCCTTGGACTCTTTATCCGATGCAAAAAGAATTTTAGCCCGGTCGGCGTTTGCCGTAGACAAGATCCACTTAACAACAGTTCCTTCAGGAACATCCAGGTTTCCCGCGTTAACGAGCGCTTCGTTCTTTCGTCGCAGATATTGCGGGTATTGGAGTTCGACGTTAAAGGTGGCAAGGTCAGGCCGGTTAATAAGAACGACACGATATGGGTCAGAAAAGAAGCCGGCGGCTTCAACTTGAAAATCGAATCCCTCCTGAAGATTTTCAAACACATACGAAAACTGTCCGGCTTCTTCCTGGTCCAATTTTAGGCGTTGGTTCCCAATCAAAATGTATGCGGACGCCGGAACGACATTGCCCGACAAATTAACACGCAGTGTAAAATCTTCATTAAAATATGCCAGCAAGTGTTCTTCTCCAACCGAAAATTGAAATGGTGCTTCCGGTGAATATTGACGTGTAAAATGAACAAGGCGGTTTGTACTTTGGGTAAGAATGCTGCTGTTGAGGATCAAAATACCAACGATTGCTATCAGTGGTATCAACAAATATTTCAGGTACTTCTTGTTTTTTTGAATGTCGATAAAGCGATCAAAAGAGATCGTCTCAAACTCTCTGGATTTTTGCTCGATACTGGCATAGGCGAGTTCCGAGGTATTCTTGGGAGAAGACAATTGAATCAAATTGAGCAGCCGGTCCTTAATTTGTGGAACATAATTTCCTATGACCTTGGCGCTCTCCTCTTCATTCAGGCCTCGCTTAGCAAGCCACCATTGAATAGGTTCTTTGAGAAATCGGTAAAGACAAAATAAAGTGATTGCAAAAAAGGAAATAAAAATGAGCAGCCTTGCCCAGGGCCCCAGCCAAAGGTTGTATTCCACCAGGGCTGCCACCAAAAAATACGAAAATAAAATTGACAGCGAAAGTAGTGCACCCCTCACAAAAATGTTGAGGTAATACTTTTTCTTAAATGATCCAATTTTTTCATGGATGCGCTCAACACCTGCACCTGCTCCCATAACCAAATTCCTTTAATTATTAAAACGCAACAACATCATGTAAAGTTGAATAGTCCTAATATAATGGCTTATTCAGTCAGGACAAAATCAGCACTTCCTAACGTGCGAAAAGTGATCAGGGAGCGGGCGGCGATGGAGGTATCCAGTCAAATTCAGTTTCAAAGTATTCGATGACATGCATCTTGAGAAGCTTCTCCTGTTCCAGCAGATCAAAATGCGGTAGTTTCCTGGCCATTTTCCAATGTGGCCAGCCCTCTTCGTCGAGTCCCTCCAGCTCATAATAGCCGGAAAGGCTGAGTACTTTACAAATGCCAATATGCATCAGATCTTGCTTTTCTTCCTTGCTAAATACGCGCTTCCCCTTGCCGAGTTCTTGCACACCGATCAGAAAAAGAATGGCATTAAGATCCTTTGGGCGGGTCCCTACCATGCTTTCAACCTGCGCCATGAGCAAACTCCAGGTTTTTTGGAGTTCAAGGTCCTTCTTAAACATGGCTAAGCTCCTCCCAAAATTCAAATGCCCTTCGCAAATGCGGTATTACAATGGTACCCCCTATCAAGGTAGCGATCCCCATGGCCTCGTGTACTTGCTCCTGGCTTAGTCCGGCGGCTTTGCACTTACCCAGGTGATACTTTACGCAGTCATCGCACCGCAGGACCAGTGAGCAAGTGAGGCCGATAAGTTCTTTGGCCCTGGAATCCAGGTGGCCCTCGGCAAAGGCGTTGGTATCGAGATTAAAAATTCTCTTGATAATGAGATCATCCGAGGCCATTATCTGGTCGTTCATTCTGGTTCGGTAACTATCGAAGTCGTCTGCGAGTCCCATGATCATCAGAGAAATTACGTTATATTTGGAAACACCGTTACCGGCAAATATATTCCTAAATCCATGAATTCAACAGCGCAAGAGATCTTGTTGGATTTCGTATCACTTTTCTTCCCGTCACATTGTCCCGCGTGCGGAGATGCGTTGGTAAAGGGTGAGGAGTTTGTTTGCACGGGGTGTATGCTTGAGCTGCCACAGACCGACCATCATCTTGAACCGGAGAATGATTTATTCAGAAGGTTGTCTTTTCGAATTCCTGTGCGTTATGCCATGGCTTTGTTTCGGTTCTCCAAGAGTGGACGGGTGCAGCAGCTTTTACACGCATTGAAGTATCGGAATCATCCTGAAATTGGTAACGCGCTCGGTCGTTTCTATGGCCTGAAGATTCTTGAAACGGGCTTTTTTAGCGATGAGGATGAGATAATTCCGGTGCCGCTTCACCTGGCGCGGCTACGCAGGAGAGGGTATAATCAAAGCGCCAGGTTTGCGTCGGGCTTATCCGATGCCCTTGGGATCCCTTGTGCTGACGGTGTGTTGTTACGAAAGAAGGTAACCGAAAGCCAAACGGCGAAGACAAAGTTAAGCCGCTGGGAAAACATGCGCGGTGTTTTTAGCCTTGCGGAAGATTCTGATGCTGCCCATTCTGTGGTCGGCAAAAGGGTAATTTTGGTCGATGATGTAATTACAACGGGAGCTACGTTGGAGGCGTGCGCGGAGGTACTGGTCTCCGGAGGATGTCAGGAACTCAGCATTGTTTGTATTGCTGCCGTATAAAAAAAGCCCCGGGGAATACTCATCGGGGCTTTTTATGGTTCTAATCCCTAGTAGTTTGCGCCTGCGCGGATCATGGCGCAACGGAATCCAATGGTCGCCGTTGCCGAATCCTGATCGAGGTATCGTCTGGTACCTGGGGACATCCAGTAAGCAACGTCTTTCCATGAACCTCCTTTATACACCCTTGACCGGTCTGTAATCAACGAAGTAAACGACTCCGGATTCTCCTCGAAATTACTATTGTAGCCAGAGTTCATGCCGGATGCCGGATCAAGAAAACCATCTCTGCGTATTGGATTAAGGTCATCAAAATCCTGGAACGACATAGGCCGGTAAATATCCTGAACCCATTCACTTACGTTACCCGCCATATTATACAATCCATAGTCATTGGGTGGATATTCATAAATGTATGAGGTTATTAGCGCTCCATCGTTGAGGCGACCGGCAATACCGGCGTAGTCACCGCGGCCTCGCTTAAAATTGGCAAGCATAAAGCCCATTTGTTTTCCGTAGGGATTTCGAACGGCGTGACCATCCCAGGGATAAATCCGCTGGTGGGTCTGTAATTCTTCCAGCCACTGGGTTCCAATGAGTGCCTGAGCAGCGTACTCCCATTCAGCTTCTGTTGGCAATCGATATGCCGGAACAACAATACCAGACTCCAGTGGAATTCGTCCATCGCTCTCAGCATAATCTTCACCCGCATCCTCCGCCAACTTAATATTCACAGCGCGGGTTCTCCAGACCGCAAATTTGCTGGCTTGATTCCAGGTAATCCCTACGACCGGAAAATAGCGGAATCCGGGATAACGCAGGTAATGCTCAACATATGGATCGTTGAAGGCTAGTTTTCCAACCCAGACGGTTGTATCGGGCAGCGATGCCTGATATGCCTCCTGAGAAGAGTCTTTCGCCAGGTAATGCATGTATTCCAGCCAGTGAACATTGGCAATTTCAGTTTCATCCATGTAAAAAGAGGCAACGGACACAGTTCTTTCAATATTGTCGCGGTACGCCATTACATCCTCCTCAAATGACCCCATGACGGCACGACCGCCCTCAATGAACACCATATTCGGTGCATCTGGTTGCCCCTCGTACGGGTTCACCATGAATCCACCTTGATCCTCGTCATTATAAGCCAACCCAGTGGCAGTACTAACCTGCCCTGGATTTGAGGCGGTTGGTTTCCTACCCTTCCCCCCGAACAGCGAGCAGGAAGACAGGGCTACCGATCCGCCAATGACAAAAAATAGAACCCTGAATGAATACTTCATTTTAATTTTCAGTTTAAACCAAATGCTAATTAAATGGATAATCGTATGTTTTCCAAGTGGTGACAAGTTTATTCATTGATCCTGTATTGGAATAGAAACCTGCATTTTAGGAACGGCAAACTAAAGTTATTATTGTTTTGGGAATCTTCTATCCCTTTTTGGGAAGACGAATAATCAAAACCGCGGTTCAATCAACATTTTGGTACGTTAAGCGCAATGGCACGGATTTGTGACATGGGTTGGGAAAAACTACCAAACTATGTTGACCCTTCAAAACTTCCGTGTAATGCCCTTCGAAAAAAAATGTGATGTGATTACATTTAATGGAAATTATTTAGCCCAACGGACACTGGCAGATTGTAAAGTGTTCCTGTATTACACCGAGGGATTTTTTATTGAGGTGTTCTACTCCCCCACGTACCAGAAGGTACTGATGATTAATGCTTTTGAAAAACCTATCGGGCTGGATCCCTATCTTGATTCGATCTCACTTGCCGACCTGGTGGTGGCTTGACCGGCCATCATCTGTAGCAATTCCATGGCGTCATCGACGGATTTAATTCCATCGGTTACGAGCATGGCCTTTCCACCACTGTCTTTCATTTTACAACGTCGAGGATTTTTCTTTACAAACGAAAGGATAAGACCGAAGGTATCGGAACTGAAGTATGAATTGTTACCCGTTATAAAGTAGGCACGCAACCGATCATTTTTCAGGCTTAATTTTTCGAAACCGAGTTTTTCTCCCAGCCATCGAAGACGAACGGTGTCGATTAGTGCCTCCGTAGAAACAGGCAATGGACCAAACCTGTCGCGTACCTCTTCGCTGAATTCTGCAAGCTGATGCTCGTCATTGATATTGTCAAGACGGGAGTAGAGCTGCAGGCGCTCGCTGATATTATTAACGTATTGATCGGGGATTAATATTTCCAGATCAGTTTCAATGACGCAATCCTGGACGATTAGTTTGGCTTTCTCCTTAAGCTCGGAGGCAAAAAGATCTTTGAAATCCGATTCTTTCAATTCCTGAATAGCATCGTCGAGTATTTTATGATAAGTATCGAAACCCAGGTCAGTAATAAAACCGGTTTGTTCTCCTCCGAGCAAGTTACCTGCTCCGCGAATATCAAGGTCGCGCATAGCAACCTTAAATCCGTCACCAAGCTCCGAGAATTCTTCCAGCGTGGCCAGTCGTTTCCGGGAATCCGCCGTCAACAGTGATGTTGGTGGGGTAAGCAAATAACAAAACGCTTTCTTGTTAGAGCGCCCAACCCGTCCGCGCATCTGGTGGAGATCAGATAGTCCGAACATATGGGCTTGGTTTATCATAATCGTATTGGCATTTGGAATATCAAGACCGGATTCTATAATATTGGTCGAAACAAGAACGTCATACTCGCCGTCGATGAATTTCATCATCACCTTTTCGAGTTTTGTCCCTTCCATTTGCCCATGAGCAATACCTATCCGGGAGTCAGGGACAAGTTTGTAAATGATGTTAGCGATAGATTCTACATCACTCACACGGTTATGAACAAAAAACACCTGCCCACCTCGTCTCAATTCATAGCTAATAGAATCGCGGATCAGGGCTTCGTCAAACGTGTGCAACGTTGTGGTTACAGGCTGTCGGTTCGGTGGTGGCGTTGAAATGATACTCAGGTCGCGGGCACCCATGAGCGAGAAGTGTAATGTTCTTGGGATTGGCGTGGCCGTAAGTGTCAGCACATCGACATTGATACGAAGTTCTTTAAGCCTGTCCTTAACTTTTACACCAAATTTTTGCTCCTCATCGATTACCAATAGTCCAAGGTCTTTGAATACAACATCTTTGCTAACAATTCGATGCGTGCCAATCAACACATTGACCGATCCGTCCTTCGTATCTGCCAAAATCTGTTTTATTTCTTTTTCGGACTTGAACCTTGAAATGTATTCTACCCTGACGGGAAACGCTTCAAGTCGCTCGCTAAAGGTTCTAAAGTGCTGCATCGCGAGAATGGTCGTTGGTACCAATACGGCCACCTGCTTTCCTTCCGTTGTAGCTTTGAACGCCGCACGAATGGCGACTTCGGTCTTACCAAAACCAACATCGCCACAAACCAGCCGGTCCATGGGATGTGGCTGCTGCATGTCGCTCTTTACATCTTCTGTCGCTTTGCCCTGATCTATTGTATCTTCATAGAGGAATGATGACTCCAATTCAGCCTGTAAGAAACTGTCGGCCTGAAAGGCATAACCTGGAGCGGACTTGCGTTTCGCGTAAAGTGATATAAGCTCTTTTGCTATGTCCTTTACCCGTTTCTTCGCTTTGGATTTCTTTTGTTCCCACTCCTGTGTTCCTAACTTGCTGATGACCGGAGGTGAACCATCTTTTCCGGAGTATTTGGAAATTTTGTGAAGAGAATGAATGTTGATGTACAACAAATCATCATCTCTGAATACCAATCGAATCGCTTCCTGCTCACGCCCACTTACTTCCTTTTTTTCAAGACCGGCAAATTTTGCAATTCCATAGTCGATATGAGTAACAAAGTCACCCGGTTGAAGCATCTGGAGTTCGCGCAACGTCATGGCCTTCGACTTGGTAAACTTGTCTTTGGCGCGATAGCGATGAAAGCGCTCAAATATCTGATGGTCCGTGTAGCAGACAAGCTTCAAATTGAAGTCAATAAATCCCTGACGCAACGCAAAGTCGAGCGGACGAAACTCGAGCTGCGAACTGATCTCTTCAAAAATACCTCGTAATCTTTCGGTTTGTTTTGGTGAATCGGCAGTGATAAAATTTTGGAATCCCTGCAACTGGTGTTCAAGAAGATCTTGCGTAAGCAGTTCAAAATTCTTATTAAATGATGGTTGGGCCGATGACGTAAAATCAAAACTCAAGGGAACATGTTCCGTGAAGCGGCTGCCAAACTCGATGCAGGTAAATTGGGAAAGGTGTTTCTCAAACAGCGCTCCGGTGTTGAATAAGACCGCGGGGTTTGAGACAATTTGAGCACCATTCACTTTCCCAATCTTCTCGAACGAGGCTTCGACTTTTTCAAATGACTGTTGTATGATGTCTTTCGTCAGGCTGATATCCTTTAGCCACAGTCGTGTGTCAGGCGAAATAAACTCCAGGAGTGACTGCCGTTCTTCGTGCATGAGTTTCGATTGCACATTCGGGATGATATTCACTTTGGACAATGAATCGACGGAAAGTTGGGACCCCGGTTCAAATGTTCTAATGCTATCGACCTCATCGCCAAAGAGCTCGATGCGATAGGGCAATTCATAAGCAAACGAAAAGATATCGATGATTCCGCCTCGGACGGCGAACTGACCGGCCTCATAAACGAAGTCGGTTTTTTCAAACTCAAAGTCCAACAGGAATTCCTGCAGAAATGGTATTTCCAGCTTTTCATGAAGGGTAATCGTAAATGTATTGGAAGCCAGAGAACGCTTATTGATTACTTTTTCGCTTAATGCCTCCGGATAGGTTATAACTATTTCCGGTCCAGCCTTCATCGCCAGAACGCTCAAAACTTCAGCACGCATCAGAATGTTGGCATTCTCCGTTTCATCGTATTCATAGGGTCGTTTGTACGAAATGGGGAAGAGAAGAATTTCCCTTTCCAACAGGTTTTGAAGGTCATTTTGAAAATAGGATGCCTCCTCCCGGTCATGCAGGATGATTACAAAATCTCGTGGATGAATGGTAAAAGCGGCGGAAACCATTAATGCATCGAGGCTTCCTGAAAGGCCCTTAACAGAAAGGTTTTTTGAACTTGGCGCGTGAATCCCTGCGGCTACAGTCTTAATAAAACCATCCGCGGTGTAAATACTCAAAAAATCTTTCGCCCTCACTCGTCGATAACGATTAATTGCCCGGAATGCGAGCAACAAAGGGCGCAAAGATAGCTCACCACGATGGGCAAACCAATGAGGAAGAGAAATTTTCCGTTATTTTTGACTATGGAGTCGTTGCGGATTTTGTCGCTAATTGTTGCCGTTGTTGCTGCAATTTCCGCGGGTATCGGGTTGTTCCGGCCTTGGATAGTTCTTTGGTGGTTTGCAAAACAAAATCGAAGAACAGTTCTGAAACTTTATGGAAGCATCGCGATCTTATCCTATGTTGTATATTGGTTGTTAAGGTAAATAAATAATGAAATTGAGAATTGGCATTGTACTTTTTATAGCCGGAAGTTTACCGGGCTGTTCCGGCTCGACATCCGACAATAAGGAATCAACGATTCCTGTGGAGACTTCTGTTAATGAATTGCCGAGCATGGTAGTGACGTTATTGAATGGAACGAATGTGGATATGAAGGGACTAAAGGACAAAGCAATTCTGATTGTGTTCAGGCCCGATTGCGATCACTGTCAGCGCGAAGCAATGGCGATAGAGGAGAACTTGGATGCCTTTGTAGACCATTCGCTTTATTTCATTACTTCCGATCCTATGCCGGAAATCGAAAGGTTTGCCAACGATTACAAGTTGACAGGCCATGCCAATGTGTTTTTTGGCTGGACTTCCGTGGAGAATGTGTTAAATAATTTTGGGTCGGTTTCAACACCGTCCATTTATATGTATTCGAGCGAACACAAATTGATAAAAAGCTTCAACGGTGAAGTAAATATTAATCAAGTACTAGCTTTTCTCTGACACAATTTTTTCTGCGACGATAAGGTATTTCTTATTCCGTCCGGAGCATCCGATCAGATACCGGTCACCGCCGTCACCAAGGGTGGTTTTTTGTCTCAACGCCTTGACGGAAAGCGGGTAGTTGCGAGTAATCAGATTTGCCTTGCCCTCCGGAAAGTGTTCTCTCAACTCCTTTGGCGAGGACTTTGCCAGGGCGAGGATGCGAAAAATATTTCCCGGGAAAAGCTCTTCCAGCCTGTCGGAGGTATAGAGGTGGGAGCTGGGGTGGAGCTTTGGAATATTAAATCGGCTGCTCAGGGTTTTAAAAGCCCCCGCCTTTAACAATGACACGTTTGGTTCGTAAAGATAGGTCTGAGGGTCAGAAAACTCGATGTCCTGTTTTCGCTCGCCTGTTTGCAAAAAATCCAGCGACTGTAAGGATTTGTTTTTGTCGATATTTACGGCTTGAATTACCGGTTCATCAGCATGGCCACGCTCGCAAATGAAAAGTAGTTCTTTGCACTCATTATGAACGGCGAGCACAAAAACACGTTTTACGAATTCAAGGTCTCCGATGCCCTTTTGAATGTCAAGCAGCGGTGAAGCTTTGATAACCAGGTGCCGGGCCTTTTGAAAAAGTTGAGGTAGCAATGTCGAAATGTTTGGTGTACAGTCGGCAAATGAAAACACCTTTCGGTTGTTATCGTTTCTTCGCGAAGGGTCAATGTAGATGCAATCCAACGATTGCTCGTTGGCTTCCAGAAATTTTTCAGCGGTCATGGCAAAATGTTTGATGCGGTGGGCACCGAGCTGTTGATGGTTGTGCCTGGAGATTTGCAATAGTTCCGTGTCAGGCTCCACGTAAAGTACTTCATTGAATTTTCGCTCGAAAAAATAAGAATCGATTCCCAGCCCACCCGTGATGTCGGCGATACGATCGGGGCTGGGAATGTCAGCGAAGGCGTAATCTTTTTTGAACCGCGCGGTATCTTCTGAGGAGGATTGCTCCAGATTAATTCCGGGGGGATAAATCACGGCATTCGTGTGATAGAATGAAGGTAATTTTTCCTTCGCCTTTTTACGACCGACAATTTGTTGAACGACCCACGCCGTTGGTATACCCAGGATGGTTTTTTGTCTTAAGAGCAAATCCTTTACGTCAACGTGTTCGTTGTCTCGGATAAAAGTCTGGAGTTCGATGGTAAACAAATTTGGTAACACGCGGCTTTTTGCCAAAGATAGCCATGTGTAGGAAGGAATCTTAACATTACAATCGGTCTGGATGATCAGCCTTACACGCTGCAATAAAACCGTTGCGCTACGTCACCGGCATTTCGATAAAATTTTGCACTTTTAAACGAAATGGATAAAATCTCAATCAGATATCCAGCCTCAGTTCAATCCAGATGAAATGGGATTTGGTTGTCATAGGGGGTGGCGCAGCCGGCTTTTTTGGAGCAATTCAGGTTGCGACAAAACACCCTGCCCTAAAAGTCCTGATTCTGGAGAAGACATCGAAGTTGCTGACGAAGGTGAGGATCTCCGGTGGCGGACGATGTAATGTTACGCACGATTGCAAAAGCCCCTATGAACTCGCGCGCCACTATCCGCGAGGCGCCAAACCACTAAAGGGAATGTTCAGGGAGTTTCATAATGACCATATCTCGGATTGGTTTGAGGCAAGGGGTGTTAAGCTGAAGACAGAGCGAGACGGCAGGAGATTTCCGGTATCCGATAATTCCAAAACGATTATTGATTGTTTTATGGAAGAGGCAAGGCGTTTGGGGATAAGGGTCAACACTAGTACCCCCGTTGCGGCGGTCAACCAACAGTCCGGTGGCTTTCGGGTAAGTATCGCCGACGGTAGCGCCGTGGAGGCCAAACGAATCCTGATTACAACGGGTGGTAATAGTCATCGCGAGGCCTATGATTGGATTTCGGGTCTGGGGCACACCATAATTTCACCAGTGCCTTCTCTTTTCACTTTTAATGACCGTGATAAACATTACCGCGACCTCATGGGCATTTCAGTGTCTGACGCGGAGGTGAAAATAGTTGGAACCAGGTTGGCAAAACGGGGGCCGGTACTTATTACGCACTGGGGATTAAGTGGTCCTGCGGTTATAACACTCTCCGCCTGGTCGGCGGAGTATCTTCACCGGGAGAATTACCAGTTTGAGGTTCTAGTCAACTGGACCGGCGGAGTCGGCGAGCAGGAGGTAAAAAAATCTTTGTTGGAGTACAAAGAAAAGTATGGGAAGCAAGTCGTATCGACGAATCCGATGTTCGCGATTCCGCAGCGTCTATGGCAACGGTTGTGTCGT
>Ga0299906_10004854_pt1 | contig 10989 bp, 14 predicted proteins | sample RVTome_14_FD_200259 | JGI IMG/M metagenome (GOLD analysis project Ga0299906, IMG submission 200259) | Soil microbial communities from uranium-contaminated site in the Upper Colorado River Basin, Wyoming, United States - RVT145D125 (version 2) ... | reverse complement strand
AACCCATTGCGCTGGCCGGTAGACGACAGACCCAAAGCGCCGTCGCCGTATCCCTTCAGGCGTGTGCTCCAGGTACGAGCCCCACAGCACGATCGACACAAAGGCCCATGGGTGATCGTGCATATGCCTATCTAGGTCGCTCCTGCGAAGGTGGTGCAGGTAAACCGCGAACCGCCGCAGCCGCAGGAGAAAGTAACGGACGAGCAGCGGGCCAAAATCCCGGAAGCATTCGCCTTGAATCACCCGGTGAGGCAACCACGCGAGTCTGACCGTCCCGCTCATCGCTCCCGCCTTTCCCGCCGCTTCAGCTCGTCTTTTGCGGCCATCCATTCCGGGGTTTTCAGCATGTAGCCGTTGCGGACTGCATACTGCAAATACCAAGTGGGGATATCCCGCATCTTCATTCCTTCAAACTTCCCGCGGCTCAACACCACGTCGCCTGATCCCTGCGCCTCAGCTTGTGCCGCCGGCCTCAATTCCGCGCTTCCTCCAGCCGCTGTTTAAGCGCCGCCCAAGGCGCCGTCGCGAAGCCTTCATCCGGCTCGACCTTGGCGCGCCGGCTGCCGGCCACCGAAAGATCCTGACCGCTAGCCGAGGCACGCCGCTCGGCCTCGGCCCGCGAGATGGCAAATACCGAACAGCGGCAGCGGAACCCATTCGGCGGGTACCAGCGCGTCCAGATCGGATCATCGGCGCGCGCTACAAACCCGTGCATCGCGCGGTGCGCCGGCCGAACGCGCGAATCACCCACCGTCGCATAGCGCCAGAACGGCAAAGCCCGAAGCACATCCGCCTGGCGCATCTGATAAGCCCGGCCCGTCTGATACGCCGCGTTGGCGTTCGTCGCGAAAACTGTTTCGAGGTGAAAAGGCGAAAGCTCGCTCACGCCCGCCGACCGCAGAATCCGGTTGGCTTCCTCGACGAAGGCGTCCCGCGTCTTCCCCGTCGCCAGCGCGTCATCGAGCGCCCCCTGAATCTGCTCGACTAAAGAGACGCTTTCGACGTTCGCAACCGTGAACGCAAGATGACGGTAGCGCTGCTGTAAGCGGTCGAACGCCGCTCTCGTCATGCCCATCTTTTGGCGATAGAACATCAGTGCCTCGGCCGGCTCCAACTTCTCGACCGTCAGCAGCTCGCCTTCCGCGAACGACAAACCGATGCGAGGCCGCGTCCGGCGACCCAGCTCGGCCTCGACATCGGCCAGCACGCGGGCCCGGCCCGAAAGATCAGCTACCGTCATCGCGATAGCCAGCAACGGCCCAAGCTGCGCAACGAACCGCTGCGCCATCCGCCGCGCCGGAATTTGAATCGCTCGCGCCATGAATTACCGGCCTAAAACCTCGCCGTTCCGCGCCGTCATCTGCCCGACAGCGACCCAGTCCGTGAAAGCGCCGGCGTCGCGTCCCGCGTTCACCAACACGCGATTCAAAGACAACGGAAGCGGCGACTCCCCGATACTCTGGAAAGCCGCCGCCCCGCCACGGTCGGTCACTTCAACACCCTTCACCGGCTCCGCTTGGAGATTTCCTTTGGCAGCGACGGCTGGAAAACTAACCAGTGTCTTGACCTGCGCAACCTGCGGAACTGCAAACCGGCTACCGCCTTCCGTTCGCGTGTTGTTGGTTGGGTAAGCCGTGAAATCCTGTAGCTCGTAAACCCGATCGTCGGCCACTTCGAAAACCCACTCGTTGATCCGCTCCAGCGCCTCGCGGTTCATGCGTTCAAGGTCCGACCACTCCACCGCCTGGTACCGCCGCCCCGCCCGCGCCGCGAAGCCGCGGGCGCGTCCGCCCGTGCCGCCGGCACCCAACGCCGACATCACGCGCCCGTTGAGGTGGACCCGGAAGCTGGACGCAAACAGCGGCTCGGCCGCGATCAGCACATAGCTGCGAGCCTCGAAACCGTCCAGAATGAAATCGCCCTCGGGTAGGTAATCGGGCGGCATCGTCATCGGATTGTGCTCGCCGCGCCCGACCGAATCAATCGTCTGCATCGCGCCCGTAGCGGTCGGGATCAGATACTTCCAGTTGTCGCCGTCGTCGAACTTGATGAAGTTCAAACCCTGGGCGAACGACGCAGCCACACCGGCCCACTTCAGAACCGTGAAAACCGTCGCCCAGAGGCTGCGCTTCTCGGAGTTCTCCACCACGTAATCCGCGGCCGACCAGCGCAGCGGCGAGCCCAGTTTTTCGAATGATGCATCACGAACATCGGAAGCCGACAAAACCACCGGCTGAGCGCCCTCATTTTTGAAGTCGCAGCCAAGCTGTTTCGCTTTCTTGAGCTGATACTGCGGCTCGACGTAGCAAGTCACACGCACCTGCGCCGCCAATATCCCGCTCAGCAACACCGCCGCGGCAGCGAAGCCAGCGGCGCGTACGCCCGTCATTGCCAATGACCTCATTCCGGTAGCTCCTTCCCCGCGCGCTCGATCAGCCCGCTGATAAACTGCGCGTACATCCCGCGCCCGCGCTGCAGTGCTTCCGCTTCGATCACCCGCGGCTCGCGATCGCCATCTTCCGTTGGTCCGTTGATCGGTTGATCGGTTGATCCGGGCTCCGCGAGCTCCGCGCTGCCAGGCTCACCGCCAGGCCGCCGGCCTCGGCCTTGCTCTTCGCGGCTCGACGGATCAACGGACGACGGATCAACGGGAGCCACAGGCGTAACAACTTCTTCGCCCGCGTCCGGCTCGGGAACCTGCAGCGTCTCGTAGATGTACTTTTGCGGGACCGCGATCATCTTCGTCGCCTTCGTCATACGGTCGGTGAACTTGTCGAGGTCCTCGCCTTCCTCGGCCTCGATCACAAATTCCGGCGGCTCGGCGTCCGGCCCGAAATTCAGCACCGTCAGTGGATCGACAACCTGCTGCTGGACGGTTTCGGTGAGCATCTTCGCGTCTGACTCTAGGATTAGATTCGAAACACGCTCGTGAACCTCGCCCAGCGCCATCGACCCCGAGCCCTGGTCGCCGCCGCGCGAGGTCAACGTCTGCCCGCGGATCAGCAGCGACATTTCCGTGTTGCAAAGCCCCTCGACCAGGCCATTGAATACCTCGCCAGCGCCGCCGCCCGCGCGCGCCTTCTCGAGAAGTTCCACCGCGAACCGCTCCGATTTCGCTACCGCCGTCGTGCGGTTGATCGCCTTCGCTGCTTCCAGCGCCGCCTGCTTGTCTTCGTCGGTCGCTCCCGAGGGATAATTCGCGACGACCGTGCCGGTCCCCTTCTCGATAAACTTCAACCAGAACTTCACCGACTGCCGCTTAAACCAGGTGAGCCAGAAACAGTGCCGCCCGAGCGCATCGCCCCAGCGGTTCTCTTCCTGCATCTCGAACGTGGTTACGACGAACTTATTGCTCGGGAGAATTGCGTCCGCCTGTAGGGGCGCAACATGTTGCGCCCTTGCACCGGCGGCGCGCCTGGCCGATATCGACAACCGCAGCGCCCCGGTCGGCGGATCGCCCGGCTCGTTGAACGCAAACGCTTCCTGCGGCCGCGCCTTGATCGCCTCGATCACCAGCCGCGCCCCATCGCGCGCGTAAACAATCTCCTGGATCGAGACGCCTTTCCCCAGCGCGTCGAGCATCGAACGCAACGCCCGCTCGAAGCTGCTGATCCCCCAAAGCGCATCCTCGATAAACTCCGCAACCTTATCGCCCGAGCCGGTGGGGTTCACCCGCCAGGTCTTCGACAACACGGCTTTCTTGCGGATCGAGAGCTGCGAGGCGTAGTGGCCGTCTTTCAGCTCCATGTCGCGATAGTGCGGCATCGCGCCCGCGCCTTCGAGCGCGATCATCTTCTGCCAAACCGAAGACGGATTCGTGTCTGACTCGAACGTCGCCCACTGCAGCCAGGACGGCACGCCGGCGGCAAACAGCGTCTCCGCCGGAGTGATTTCCTCCGTCAGCCGGCTATCGCCCTTCTTTAGCTCGATTGCTTGCTCAGCCATTCGTCCGTTGATCCGCTAACCGTTGATCGGTTGATCCACTGCCTCTACCGTCGCCGTGCAAAATAGCTCGCGAACCGCTTCACCGGCCGCTTCCCACGCAACACAAATCTCGGGCGCGAGCCCAACCCATTGCGGCAGTGGCTGGCCGGTCGCGAGCGACCTCCAGCCCGTCTTCTCGCAATAAGCCTCGTAAGCCACCCGCCCTATCGTTTTCTCGCCCATTCTTCTAACCCGGTACAGTTCCGCGAAGCGCCGCCTTCAGGCGATCCAGAAACGCGAAGCCGCGCGGCGTCTCGCGAAACAACGCATTCGGCGCGTTTGGTCGGTCCACGGTCAGCACGAAATGAAAGTGAGCATGTCTGTTGGCCACGTATTGAGAGCAAGATAGAAATTCTATCCTGAGCCGCTCCAGCGCCTCACCGCAAGCACCGGAAATCCCCTTCGAGTCGATACAGGCCGGCGTCACAACGGCATGCTGTGCTTTGAGTCCAGGTACGTTTGTGTCAGCCATAACACCCTCCTCTTCAGCCGACTTTTAGTCGGCCCATACGCCTCCGGCTTTCAGCCGGTTGGTTGTTTACCCGCAGTAAAATGCAAGGCGCCGAGTCTCCCGCGCCCCGTCTTCAGCGAGCGAAGGGGTCGAGGGATGAGTGAGGTTAGTTTGGGGTTTGCTTCGCTCCGCACGCGAGAAACCCGGCGCCTTGCCGTGCCCCACGGGTGCTCCATCTGAAAATTCAACGGAAGCGGCTGCGAATCCTCCCGCAAGAAATCCCCAGCCGCCCCCGCCGCCAATGCGGCGCGCAAGGCCGAGGTCTTTGCCTTGCCGTGGCCGCATCGATGTCGTGTCGTTGTCATTTACCGGATTCTTCTTTTCGCCAGCGTCCGCTAGGCCGGCTCGGGCGTTTCGATGTCGCCCAGCTCCTCGAAGTTCACCGCCAGGCCCTCGGCTTCGAGCCCAACGATCACGCCGACCACGGTCGAGATCGGCCGCACGCCTTCGCCCAGATCGGCGTCGCCGCTCACCGTCAGCGTCGCCACGCCATCTGCCGGCGTCGTGATCTCCGCCACCATGCCATCGCCCTCGGGCGTGGCCGTCAGAACGCCGGGATCGCTCGAATCCCAGCTCAGCGCGCCGTCGAGCCTCGACCCCGGCGGGTCGAGCGTGACGGAAGCGCGGTACCGCTTCCCAGGTTTCAGGGTCATCTGTGTCACTCCTTGGAGGGTGTTGCCCTCGACTTCAATGGAAAAAACCAGCCGCGCCAACGGCGGCCCCACCAGCAAATCCTTGATCTCGTCGAGCAGCTCGCGGTTGTCGAGCACTTCCAGGTGGATGACTTCGCAGCGCTGGGCGATCTCTTCGATCCGCGCGGCCGGCACGCCCGCGGCCCGCTCGACCTCGATCAGCTTCCGGTCCACCGCGTTGAGCCGCACGTCCATGTGCGCCTGCAACGCCGCCACGGCCGTCTGTACGCCCAGGACGCGGTTCCAGATCTGAATCAGCCAGTCGAGCATCAGTAAGCACCCGCCTGCGTATAAGCCATCTGGTCATCCGCAAAGACGCAATCGGGCGGACCAACACCCGAGCCCGAGTCCGCCGCCAGGTCCGCCAGCGCCTTCGACCACGCTTCGTCGCAGTGCCCGGCGTCGGTGCGCTCGGCGTCAAACCGGAAAGCGCCGCCCGCGGTCGCAACGCGCTTGATGCCGCGCAAGGCCGCCTCGACCGCCGGCGCGTTCTCGGGAATCTTGCTGATCTTTTCCTCGAAGCGCCCCTTGGTGCGGACCATCATGTCCTGCTTGGTCGCCAGGTTGAACGTCACCGGCTCGACCTTGTAGCCGTACTTCTGATGCGACTCTTCAGCGAGCTGCATGCCGATCCCGGTTTCGTCGATACAGCAGCGGCGAACCTTCGGGTGATCGAGCACCGCCCACAGCGTCGAGCGCTGCTCGCTGAACGGCATCCGCTCCATCGTGATCACGCCGCGGCAGATCGCCACCCCCGCGAAGATCTCGTCGATCCAGATGATCGAACGGTCTTTGCGGCGGCCGATGTCGAAGCCGACGTACAGCTCGCCGTCATAGCGCCGTTCCGGGTCCCACTCGAGAGTCGCCAGCGCACTCCGCGCCGCCGCGATCAGCTCGATGTCGATCCACATTTCCGCCGAGCTGAGGAACTGGCAGCAGAACTCCTGCAGCCAGGCGTCCTCGTCGCCGGCCAGCTCGCGCATCATCTCGACATCGACATAAACGCCGATCTCGTCAAGCTCGGGCACCGCCGTGTGGATATCGATGCGATGGCAAGACCAGATGCCGGCCTGGAAGCGGCGCGCCGCGTCGCCTTCGGTCAGCCCGCACTTCTTGGCGATGTCGTAGTAGTTGCCCTGCTGATAGTTCGGCGTCGAGACAACGCGAACCTTGTGGCCGCGCATGATCGCCGGGTAGACGCCTTTCCAAAGCTCCTTCGACTTATCGTGGAAGCCGTGCTCGTCCAGCAGCACGTTTCCGCCGAATCCGCGCGCCGCGTCCGGGTGAGCCGTCAGCGCCTGAATGCTCGACCGGTTCGGCAGCTCGATCACAAACTGCTTCGTCTTGATCTGCGCCCAGAAATCCAGCCGGTCGTTCTCTTGCGCCGTCAGCCCGCGCGTCTCGCGAAGCTCCAGCAGCTCCTGCGCGATCGGGTGAACCAGGTCGGTGTCTTCCTCGCGCAGCTCCAGCGAGCCCTGCGCCACCAGCTCCATCGCTTCGAGGTGATTGCCGCACTCGCCGACCGCTTCCTTCGCCGTGTCCTGCGTGCGCGAAACGATCAGCCACTTCGTGCGGCGGTCCACGCAGTCGAGAGCGACCTCCAAGGTCGAACCAAACGTGAAGCCCGTCCGCCGCGCCTTGCTCGCGATCTTGCACGGCGACAAGTCCTCGATCCAATCGCGCTGGAACCGCGTCAGCGGCACAATCGCCGCGCCCACGATGAGCGGCAGCAACAACCCGAGCATCAGATCGAGGCCGCCGTCAAGCCGCATTCTGTTCGACCTCCGCAGCCAGCCCATACAAGTCCTCGCGGATGCGCTTTTTCACATCAGCCGGAATATCCTTTGACTTCGACACGGCCCGCTCGGTCTCCTTCTGCCGCTCGCGAATCGCCTTCGCGCGCGCCGCCAGAGCTTCCGTTTTTCGCTTTTGCAGGTCCACCTGTTCCTGCAGCCGCGCCAGCTCGGCATCCTTCTGATCCAGCGCCCGCGACTTCTGCTGCAGCTCGTTGAAACCCAGAATCAGCCGTATCAGCTTTTCCGGCGCCACTTGATGCAGCGAGCCGACTTGCTCCAGCAACCCGCTCACCGCGAGCGAGTGCGCCACTTCCGTCGCCATCAGGTCGTTCGCCTTGATCGCCGACGTCAGTGCATGCACTTGATGGTTGGCCCACTTCTCGCGTTCCTTCTCGTCGCGCCGCCACTTCATCCACCGCCCGAGCGACCCGTTGGCGATGCGGTCCTCGTCGTTATTAGCGGCCAGCTCGAACTGCGTTTTCGCGATCGTCCAGTCCTTCTCGACCGCCTCTTCGAGCAGGCGTTTCCCAGCCTCCGACAATTTGTCGTAAGCAGAGAACCGGACTTTGCGATCACCAGCCATTCTTCTCTTCACCGGCCCGCCGCGCAGCCGGGCCGCGCACGCCCGGCGCCGCCGGCGCCCTCAGATAACGACCTCCGGGTCCTCGATCGAGCGGTTCAAAACCTGAATCCCTTTCGGCGCGATCTTCACCGAAATCACTTCGCTCGGCAGCACGTTGGGGCTGTCCTGCCAGCCCGGCAGATCCCGCGCGCGCGTCAACGTGATGTAGCCTTGCGGCTCCAGGTAGTTCGCCAAATGGAAGCGCAGCCCGTCGATGGTCACCGTGAAGCCGCGGCCGTCCATCATGCGCCACAACGAAGTGAACGCCACCGCCTGCTGCGCCTGCACCAGCAGCTCCAGGATCACGCCGCGCTCGCGGCGATGCCGCTCGTTGTCGCTATTCGCCATCCTTGACACCAATCCATCTACCCTGGCCGAGCTTGGCGATTGTGCTCTCGACCCCGCCCAGCCGCTCCGCCATCTCGCGGTCGCGCTCGGCCACCGTGCCGACTTCCGTGTGCAGCCGCTCCAACGAAGTCGAAATCGAGCGCATCACAATCAACGTGTTCCGCTGGTCGTCGGATGTCTCCGTCACTCGATGCGCCAGCACCGTCATCGCCTCCGACTGTTTCGCCTGCACGTCATAAAACTTGCTCGCCCAACCGTTGCCCGCGTCGAACATTTTCCCGAGCCACTTGTCGATGAACTTGTAAACGACCCAAAGCACCGCCGCCGAAAAGCCCGCGATGCCAAGGTCGTTCCAATTTAAAATCTCCATTCCCCGGTGGCCCTTACTTTTTGCCTTTTGCGGTTTGCGCTTTGCCTTTTGCCTTAACCCGCGTGACAACCGCGCGGCTCTTGCGCGCCGCCGATCGCTGCGACGCCGGCGGCGCGGCCGCCAGCGTCGAGATCCCCGGCAACGGCGCCATCATCGACATCGCGGCATCGACCAGCTTCGTCGTCTCCGCGTCCGCCGGCCAAAGATGCGCCGGGACGAACGGATGCCGCGGCGACGGCACAACGCCAAAATCCTGCAGCAGCCGCGACTGATACCGGGCAACGTCGAGATGGAAAGCATGAATCAAGCCAAACACGGAGCACTCGAAATCGCGCAGCAACGATTGCGGAAACCGCACGCGCCAGTCATAGCGCCCGAGGTACGCCTTCGGCGCGCCCATGCCGTAAGCGGCGGCGATCTCGGCCACGTTGGCGAGCACGGCCGGCGTCAATTCCGGCCAGTCCTGCGGCCAGCCGTAGATCTGCGTTAAGCGGATGTCCTGCTCCCAGCGCGCCTTCGCCGCGTTGAACAGAGCGCGGCCGTTCGGCAACGCGCGGTACTCGCTCAACTGCGGCCGCGGCCCAAACGTCGCGATCGCTTCGTCGGCGGTCGGCGGCTCCGCTTCCGTGAGCCAGGGCTCGGGCCCGCGCACGAAATCGACCAGCCACCACTCGCCGCCAAACTCCGGCGGCGCCTGGCGGTAAGGCCCGCTCGGGTGCTGCCAAGACTTTGGGACATCCTTGAATTTCACAGCCATCGCGGTACGCTCCCTTCGTCAACACCCTTCACGTAAACAAAAATCCCGCGGGCCGCACGCGTACGAACGCGCAACCCGCGGGCTCAGGAGGTGAATGCAAAAGGTGTAGCTTCGGTGGTTCAACGAGTCCAGCCTGGCACTTAAAAACAATCGGGCGCAAGATGTTCGTGTCGCGTTTGTCGCCTATTCGACAGGGGTAGCGGTAATTTCTTCACTTTCATCGCGATTTACCGTCAGGCCGATGCGCAGGTGGCCCCCTTTTGTGCGTTTGGCCTTGACCAGCCCTTGACGCACCCAGCGCTGAACGGTTCGCTGCGTTACGTGAAAGTGGACTGACGCTACGCTCGTCGGGACGAACACTTCTTTAGCTCGCGCCTCTCCTTGAGTCGCGACTTTTGTTCCGCTAGTAGCTTGCATTTGTCCTCCAGACGTATTACTTTTTCCACCTGGCGCACCAACTGCTCTTGGAGGCGCTCCACGCGGTCGCTCTCCTTGAGCCACATCAATTGCAGCGCTTCTTCCCGTGTCCGTTTCTGTTTTGCCAAAGTAAACCTCCTTTTCAACTCACCACCAGCAACCAGGCAACGCAAATCAAAGCAACGCCGCCGAACCAGGGAAGCGCCGGCGAGCGCCCGCAGACCCGCGTCCAACCGGTCACCGCGAACACGAGCAGCCCAATCGAAAACAGATCGACCATTTCAGACCTTGATCCCTCTCCGCCGCGCGATCGCCTTCAGCGCCCACAACACTTTGTTGACATCGGCCATCGTGCGGATCTGCTCGCGCCCGAGCTGCCGCGCGACAAACTTGTGCAACGCCGTCACCGACCAGCCGATCCGCGCCGCCAGGTCGATCAGCATCGCGATATCGTCCGCGCCCGCCAGCTCGACAACCCGTGGGGCAGGCATGCTGCCTGCCTTCTTCCCCGCCGTGCCGGCCGCGCGCCGGCGCGAAGCGCTTCCCATCCCGGGATGCCGGAATCCTTTGCCGGAAAACTCGCGATACCACTCGCGCAACTGCGCCTCGCTGAGCTGCGAAAGAGAAGCAACGCCATAGCGCTTCTCCACCAGCTCGTGCAGCCCGTCATGCGAAAGCCCGCGCTTCGAAGCCTCCGCGTGCAGCCCGCGCATCATCTTGGCCCGTTGATCGGTTGATCGGTTCATCCGTTGATCCGTCATCGAATGTGCTTGTAGAACGGCACCCATCCTTCCGGTTTGAAGAATCCCCATATACGGCGCCTTGGCCGTTTCAGAATCAGCGTCCAGGTCGGGTTCTTCGTCAGCTCGACAAGGTGCGCATCTTCCGCGCGCCGAAAGGCGACGCTCCCTATCCGCCGCGGAATCGAAGGCCCGTTGCGCATGGCGGCCAGGGCGGTGTTTCGTGACCTTGGATTTAGGGAGTCTGGCGCATTTTCCTTTGACGTGACGGCCTATCCTCCAGGTTCGATACCTCCACCTTTCAGGTGGACAGCCTTCGGCACCGATTCAGTTCTTCGCAATCACAATGGTCCGTCAACAAACCTACAACCACATAGCCTCGTTGCTTCCACCATCTGTATGGCCGCTTCGAGTTTGTAAATCTGGTTGAAGGTCGGGTTGCGCCCATTTGTGAATGCCGAGTGTACGGCCTTCGCAGATCTCAGTAATGCGTTCCAACGAAATTCTGGCTCCACCTCAATCCTCCTCTTCAGCCGACTTTCAGTCGGCGCTGACGCCTCCGGCTTTCAGCCGGTGGTTGTTTACTTCCCATCTCCAGGTTCGATACCTCCAGCCTCCGGCTGGACAGCCTCCGGCGCGTCTTCGTCCGGCTCGCTAAACCCCTGCTCGGCGTCGTATTCGGCTAGTTCGTCGGCATTGAATCCGATCTCTTGCAGGTATTCCACAGCCTCGACGGCCTTTGGGTCGTTCTC
>Ga0299906_10004853_pt1 | contig 10989 bp, 11 predicted proteins | sample RVTome_14_FD_200259 | JGI IMG/M metagenome (GOLD analysis project Ga0299906, IMG submission 200259) | Soil microbial communities from uranium-contaminated site in the Upper Colorado River Basin, Wyoming, United States - RVT145D125 (version 2) ... | reverse complement strand
GAAGGCGATGCACCGCTGGTCGTCCAGGTCGAACGTCGCGCTCATCAGCGATCCGTTCGGACCCGGTATGGTGCTCAGCACTCTCGAGCCCGGGAAGACGGAACGGTAGAGCTCCATCGCCTCGGCGACGTTGCCATCGTACCACAGGAACGGCGTCATCTTGCGCATGGTACCCTCCTCACAAGTCGGCGGTTTGGCGGCGTGCCCGCAGGCGCCGTCCGTGGTCCTTGCATGGAGGAGTCGGAGCCAAGTGAGGTTTCTCTACATCGGCATGGGCGCGGCTCCGCTCATGAAGGCGATCGACTGCCTGTCAAGTGGCCAAGCCGGTTCCTTGGCGCCGCGCGAGCTCGGTCGGCCAGGCGTACGAAGCCCCGCGTCGGCATCTCGTAAGGCTTCGACACGGAGCAGTGAACGTCCCAGCTGAAGGAGAGTGGCACGCCTCCACTCCTTACTCCCTACCCAACCTCACTCCCCCCCTACACCTCGCACACCGCCACCGCCTGCCGGAGGCTCGTCAGCGGGTCCCCCGTGGGCACGAACTCGTGCGCGAAGTACCCCTGAAAACCCGTGTCGGCAATGGCCCGCGCGATCGCCGGCCAGTTCAACTCCTGCCGGTCATCCAGCTCGTGGCGGCCGGGAACGCCGGCGGTGTGAAAATGGGCGATGTGATCGATGTGGTCGCGGATGGTCCGGATGACGTCGCCTTCCATGATCTGCATGTGGTAGATGTCGTACAGCAGCTTCACGCGGGGCGAGTCCACGCCGCGCATCACCTCCACGCCGAACGCCGTGCGGTCTCCCTGGTAGTCGGCGTGGTCCACTTTGCTATTGAGCAGCTCCACGCACACGGTCACGCCGTGCTCCTCGGCCAACGGCGCTATCGCCGAGAGGCCGGTGACGCAGCTGTCGATCGCTTCACGGTCGCTCCGGCCCTCACGGTTGCCGAACATCGCAATTACGTTCGGCACGCCATGCGCCGCGGCGGCGGGGATCGTCGCCTCCAGCTCGCGCAGCAGCAGCGGGTGATTTGCGGGGTCGTTGAAGCCGCGGGCTATGAAGTCCGACCGCTCGCCGGGATATCCCATGGAGCAGACCAGCCCGCAGTCGCTCACGACGGCCCAGTCCCGCTGGTACAGCAGGTCGATCGCTACGATCCCCATATCGCGGACGGCGCGGCAGAACTCGGCGAGGGGAATGTCGCGGAACGGCCAGCGGGAGACCGACTGCTTGAGGCGGCCCAGCGGCAGGAAAGGTGCGTCCAGTCCCGCGGCCGCCCGCGAGCCGAACACCGCCGCGCCGAACGCGGCTGCGCCGGTCAGCACGTCGCGCCGAGTGATCGCCGTCATCGAGGTCTCCCGGTTCAGATACGCGGTTGTCAATAAGGCGTGGTTCAGCACGCGGCCGCCGCAGGCGCCGAGCCGGCGCTTCAACGCCGAACCGCCCGCCCATCCGTCTTCTGAATTGCGCCCTCTAGACTGGACTCTCCCTCTCCCTCCCGCCAGGGGGGCGGCGGACGCCCTCGAGGAAGAACGCCGCGAGCGCGGACCGCCCATCCAGGCCGGACTTCTGGTACACGCTCTGCGCCTGCTGGCGGACCGTACGCTCGCTCGTGTCGCGCCGTGCGGCGACCTGCTTGTGACTCAGCCCCTTCAGCAACAGCAGCGCCACCTCCCGCTCGGCCTCGGTCAGTTGCCAGCGGTCGAACTGCCGGTCGATCGCGGCCCACAGGCCACCCAGCAGGTCGGCGGCCTCGGCGCGCCAGCGCTCCGCTTCCTGCCGGGCAGTGGCCACGTCGCCAGTGAGCACCGCGACACGTCGCCGTGCCTGCGTCAGCCGGTGCCACATGAACACGCCGCCGCTTCCCGACAGACCCATGACCACCAGCTCGGAAACCAGGTGCGTCCAGGTGGCTCCGGTGCCGTAGTCGATCACGACGTCGGTCCCGATGAGCGCGAAGATCAACGCGAACGCGACAATCACCGGCCCCACGTGACGTCCGTCATCCGTCGGATCGTCGGCGGTATCGCTTTGCGAAACAATTACTTCCGTCATAGGTCGCCCGTCGGATGGACGCGGCTCGCGGCCGCGCCTATGGTGCGGTCCGTGCCCTCCACCAGGAGGGCGGAATCGCACGGAGGAACACGATGGGGAACATACCGCTTCACCCGATGCTGGTGCACGTCCCGATGGCCCTGGTGGCGCTGCTGCCGCCGGCTATCGCGGTCGCGCTCATGCTGCACTGGCAGGGGACGCTGCCTCGACGCGGCTGGTGGGGCATCACCGCCGGCTTCGCGCTGCTGGCGGCGAGCAGCCTGGTGGCGCTCAAGACGGGGCAGAACGAGGAGGATCGTGTCGAGCAGGTGGTCGCCGAGTCCGCGATCGAGACCCACGAGGAGCGTGCCGAGCTTTTCGCTTGGCTGGCAGCCGCGGCGTTCGTGCTGAGTATGCTGCCCCCGCTCGCCGCCGCCCCGATGCTGCGGGGCGCGCTGGGCGCCGGTGCGCTGGTGGTGAGTCTGGGGCTGGCAGGCTTGGGCATCCTGGTGGGTCATTCGGGAGGGAGCCTCGTCTACGAGCACGGGGCGGCTGCCGCATACGCCCCGGCGGGTGCAGGCGGGAGCCCCTCCGCCGCCCTGGATGACCGCGGCCGCAGCCACGGCGGCGACGATGACCGCGACTGACCCGTGGCGTCCGGGGCCACCTTCCGCGCCCCGGCCGAGCCGCATAGCTTCGTAGCGCCACTCGACGCCCTTCTCCGAGGTCAACCATGCTGATTCGCTTCGCCCGCACCGGCGGCCTGCTACTCGGGGCGCTGTTGCTCGGTGCCGGCGCCAACGCCCGGGCCCAGACTCCGTCCTCCAGCGGCGGTTCGATCTTCTTCCTGCTTCCCTCCAACGGACGTCTCGAGGTGGGATCGGAGGTGCGCGGCGGCCTCTCCGCCGCCGATTACCGCGGGCCCAACGACGCGCACCTCGACGCATGGGAGCTGGAAGGCCGAGTGGGCGACGCGGTGACCGTCGATCTGATCGCGAGCGACCTCGACGGCTACCTGTACGTCGTCGGTCCCGGCTTCGGGGAGACGTTGTCCGACGACGACGGCGGTGCGGGGTGCAACGCGCGGCTCTCGTTCACGTTCCTCGAGAGCGGGACGTTCCGCGTGGTGGCCAGCTCGACCGCGGGCAGCCGGACGGGAGTCTACACGATCCGCGTGTCGGCCCAGCCCGAGCCGATCGACGAATACGGATGCGGCGAGCAGAATCCGGCCGCGCTGCGGGAGCTGCCGACGGGCGACCGGCGTGTGACAGTGGGTGAGTCCGTGACGGGCACGCTGTCGAACGCCGATCCAATGATGCCGGGAAGCGATCGCCGCGTGCAGGCCTGGGCGCTCGACGGAATGGCCGGCCAGACGGTTACCATCACGCTCACGTCGGCGGCGTTCGACTCGTATCTCTACGTAGTGGGACCGGGCATCGGCGTGCAGTCCGACGACGACAGTGCCGGCGAGCTGAACGCCCAGCTCACCGTCACGTTCCCGGAATCGGGCGCCTATCGGATCATCGCGACATCGGTGTCGAGTGGGGCATCGGGGGCGTACACGCTGGACGTGCGGCGGCAGTGAGCTAGAGAGCAAAGTGCAAAGCGCAACGATCGGAGGGGGCCTCCCGCTTCGCTCGTTGCGCTCTGGACGTTGCACCCGATGTCACGCTCCCTCTCGCAGCCGCCCCACAACCATGTCCCCCATGTCCGTCGTCGAAATCCCGCTGCGCGTGTCCGCCGACGGCACGGCGCCGCTCGCCAAGAGTCCCGCCATGGCGTCTTCCACGCGCCGCCCCGCGGCGGTCTCCCCCAGATAGTCCAGCATCATCCCGACGGCGGCGATGGCGCCGAGCGGGCAGGCGACGTTCTTCCCGGCGTGTTTCGGCGCGGAGCCGTGGATCGGCTCGAACATCGAAGTCTTTCCCGGATGGAGGTTGCCCGATGCCGCGATCCCCATGCCGCCCTGCAGCATGGCGCCCAGGTCGGTGATGATGTCGCCGAACAGGTTCGTGGTGACGATCACGTCGAACCACTCGGGGTTCTTGATCATCCACATGCAACACGCGTCAACGTACGCATGGTCGGTCTCGACCTCGGGGAAGTCCCCGGCGACGTGCGCGAACGATCGGGTCCACACGTCGTGCGGCCGGATGGCGTTGGCCTTGTCGACCAGCGTCACCTTCGGTTTCCGCGCACCACCGGCCGCGGCCCGCTTGCGGGCCAGCTCGAACGCGTACCGGCTGGCGCGCTCGCAGCCCTTCCAGGTGTAGACGCCGTTGACGATGGCGACCTCATCGGGCGTGTTCTTCTTCAGGTGCCCGCCGATCTGCGAGTACATCCCCTCGGTGTTCTCCCGCACGACCACGAAGTCGATGTGCTCAGGTCCCTTGTCCTTGAGGGGGCACATGCGCTCGGCGTAGAGCTTCACGGGACGCAGGTTGATGTACAGGTCGAGGCCGAACCGGAGGCCCAGGATCACCGAGCGCTCCACCAGCCCGGGCTCAACGTCGGGGTGGCCGATGGCGCCCAGGAGCACCGCGTCGAGCGTGCGCCACTCGTCGATCACGCGGTCGGGGACCAGCTCCTTCGTCTTGAGGTAGTAGTCGCCGCTGTAGGGGTACTCGACCAGCCGATACGTGATGCCGTGGATCGCCGCGGCGGCGGCGAGGACCTTGAGGGCCTCGTTCGTGACCTCGGGCCCGATCCCGTCGCCCGGGATGACGCCGATCGCATACTCGGTCATGCGATTGGCGGGGATGCGCGATGGCGTTCGCGGGGCGGCACGATCCTGTTCATTGTGCCCGTTCCACGTAGCGCTTCACCTGATCCTCGAGCACGGGCAATGGCACCGTCCCGCTCAGCAGCACCACATCGTGAAACTCGCGCACGTCGAACCGCTGGCCCAGCGCGACCTCCGCCATGCGCCGCAGCTCCCGGATCTTCAGCTCGCCCATCTTGTAGGCCAGGGCCTGACCGGGCCAGGAGATGTAGCGGTCGGTTTCCGTTTGGACCTCGTGTAGCGAGAGCGCGGTGTTGCCGGCCAGATAGTCCATCGCCTGGCGGCGGGTCCATCCCATGGCGTGCAGGCCGGTGTCGACCACGAGCCGGCATGCGCGCCACATCTCGTAAGTCAACCGGCCGAACCGCGCGTAGGGGTCCGTGTACATGCCCGCCTCGATGCCCAGCCACTCCGCATACAGTCCCCATCCTTCGCCGAACGCGTCGATGTAGGCCACCCGGCGGAACGGCGGCAATTCCTCCTGCTCCCGCGCCAGCGCGATCTGGAGATGATGGCCGGGCACCGCCTCGTGCAGCGTGAGGGCGGGGAGCGTGTACAGGGGCCGACTGTCGAGCTGGTAGGTATTGACCCAGTAATACCCCGGCTGGCTCCCGCCGGCGGGCGCTTCGATATAGCGGCCGGCGGTGAACTTCGGCGCCAACGCTTGGGGGACGGGCGCCACGCCGTACGGCAGGCGCGGCAACGTCTTGAACAGGGCGGGGAGCTCGCCGTCCATCCGCTTGGCGAGGTACGCCGCTTCCTTCAGCAGGTCGTCGGGAGTCTTGGCGTAGAAGCGAGGATCCGTGCGCAGGAAGGTGAGGAACGCCGCGAAATCCCCCGAGAATCCCACCTCGCTCATGACCTCCATCATTTCGGCGCGGATCCGCTCGACCTCATGGAGCCCGATCGCGTGGATGGAATCCGGCGTGAGATCGAGCGTCGTGAAACGCCGGACGAGGTAGGTGTAATACGCGCCGCCGTCCGGCAGCTCCGACGCGCCCAGGGTAGACCGGGCGCCCGGCAGGTACTCGCGCGTCATGAAATCGAGGAACGTTCGATACCCCGGGACGACCGCCTCCGCGATCGCGGACCGGCCGGCGGCGCGCAGACGGTCGCGCTCGGCCGGCGGAACGGCTGAAGGGAAGGACGCGAACGGCGTGTCGAACACGCTCTGCGCGGCATCGTCCACGACGTGGGCCGCGATGGTCGCCTCATACCCGTCGAGCGTCACGCGGGGAACGGTGAATCCGCGCTCGAGCCCCGCGCGCATTGCGGCGATCTGCTGGTTGACGTAGCGTGGGAAGGCGCGCAGGCGCGCGATGTAGTTCTCGTAGTCACCGGCCGTGGCGATGGGCATGTCGTCCGGAAGCCGCGCGAACCCGATGTGAAAGCCCCAGTCCGAGTTGATCGGCATCTCGTACGTGCGAAACGCGAACTCGGCGAGCGCGTCGTTTAGCTGGCGGGCAAACATGTCATAGCTGACCCCGTCGACCTCGCCGAGCCGCGCGCGATCGATGCGCTCCAGCCGCTCGAGGAATCCCCGCCGGACGGCGGCGCGCCGCGCCTCGTCGTCGGCGCCGACCATGGGGAGCCGGTCGTCGTAGCGGTGGTCGCCCACGTTGGTCGCGAACAGCGGGTTCTCAAGGAGCTCGAACTCCCAGGCTTCGGTCAACAGCGCGTGAAGCTCTGTGGCCGCGTTGGAGCGGGCCTGCGCCCGAACGACGCCGGCGGTCATCGCGAGCAGCAACAGGCCGAGACCCACCGTGCGGGTCACGTATTCTCCGGCTGGATCGTGCGCCCGATGATCATCGTGATGTTGTCGGTGCCCCCGTCGTCGAGCGCGTCCTGGAGCAGGTCGCGGCATGCTTGCTCGGAGCTGGTCAGCGATGCCAGGCGCTCGGCGATCCGCTCGTCGGAGACGTGCTTGGTGAGCCCGTCGCTGCACAACAGGACGACCGTGCCCCAGTCCCGCGTGATGCGGGTGACGACCGGCGCGGCCTCGGTTCCCCCGATGGCGCTCGAGAGCACGTGCGCCAGCGGACTGCGGGAGACGTCCGCCCGGGTGAGGACCCCCTGGTCGGCGAGGTCCTGCGCGATGGTTTGGTCGTGCGAGATCTGGGTGAGCCGTCCGTCGTGATACATGTAGCCTCGACTGTCGCCGACCTGGAGCAGGTACGCCTGCGGCCAGAGGCCGAGCCACAGGGTGAGCGTCGTGGCGTACCGTTTGTGGTCGGTATCGTGCTCGGCGCGCTCTTGAAGGTTGGCATGGCACCGGAGCGCGGCGTCGGACAAGACGTGCGTAAACGCGTCGGGATCGTCGGGGTCCGCGGCGTAGAAAGCGCGGCTGCTCTGGGCCACGTACTGGGCGATCGCCTGGACGGCGAGCCGGCTCGCCTCCTCGCCGCCGCCCCCGCTCGCCACCCCGTCCGCCACCATGCCGAGGGAAGCCAGCCGTTCCGGCGCCAGCGGGAGATCCGCGTCCGGCGGCAGGCTCGTGCGGTCCACGATCAGCTGCTTGGAGAGCGACGCGATGAGAAAATGATCCTGGTTGTCCGGGCGCACCTTGCCGCGGTGCGTCAGGCCGAACACGTCGATGTCCTGGTCCTGCGGCGTTCGGATCGCGTGCGTCTTGGTGTGGGTCTCGATGGACGCCATGCCGGTCTCCCAGTGATACCGAGCCGCGACCCGAGACTCGGGGGCGGTCGGTGGTTGACCGTGCGGCTCCGAGTGGGCCGGGGCGGGTCTCCATAAGATGGAGCGGGAAGCTGCGTCACGCGACTGGTGGCGGGCCGGCGCGCCGGCGGCACTCCAGCGGATGTCGCCACCGCAGGGACGGAAACCGGGAGAAGTCGCGGTCCGTCGTGATGAGTTCGCTCCCGGACTCGATGGCGAGCGCGGCGAGATACGCGTCGGGGACGAGGTTGCCACGGGCGGATACGTCGCGGCAGAGTCGGGTGAAGATGTCCCAGTGTCTTCCACCGGGGTGGACCGCCAGGGCGGCGGGCTGCGAGCGGTACGCCTCGACGAACCCCAGGGCGGCGGGCACCGGCGTCGGCGGCGTGAACACGCGGGGATGCGTCACCACGCGGAGGAACCCCGAAAGGATCACGTCCGAGACGGCGTACGCTTCGTCCGCGCCCACCAGCTGGTGGAGCCACGCTGCGTACGCGGGGTGGTCGGGTGCATCGGTGCGGAAGGCGTAGACGAGGACGTTGACGTCAACGAGCCGCATCGCCCTCGTCCATCAGGTCGATCAGGGACGCCGAGTCGTCGAGATCGACGCCAGGTTGCAGGCCCTCGCCATCGAATGTGGGAAGGCGGATGGGTTCCCGCACGCCGGGGGCTCGGCGCCGCGCCAGCAGTTCCCGCACGGCGTCCTCGATCACGCTCGTCAGGGTCGTTCCCGTCCGGGCGGCGTACTCTTTGGCTTGCCGCAGGAGCGCGTCGTCCATGCGGATCGTGGTTCGCATATGTCGCAGCATACTAGGATGACATAAATATGGCAACGCCGTTGGGGCGATCCCGGACGGTCTTCTTGCGGCGGTCGTCAGCCGGTGCTAACAAAGGCCCGGTCAGCCGGAGGCCACACGTGGGTCGTATCGATCACGAGCAGCCAGCCGCCCGGCGGGGCCGGGTTTCGCTGGCGGACGTGCCGGGTGAGGTCGCTTGGTACGGGCCGCTCCTGCGGCCGGTCATCTTCGCGACGAGCGCGATGGTGACCATGTGGTTGTACCCGTGCTGGCGCACCGCCCGCGTCCGATGGAGCCCTCCGTTCGACGACCTGATCGCGCAGGTCAAAGGGAGCGGTCGACCGATCGTCTATTACGCGTGGCACGCGTACGAACCCGTGGCGTTGCTCGGATTCCGTGATGTACCCGAGATCCTGCGGCCGATCGGTATTGGACACGACGGCCTGGCGTCCCGCATGCTCCAGCGCACGGGCGCCCGGCTGGGCTATCACCTGTGGATTTACCGCCGGAGGTCGCTGGTTCGACCGCGGGATCAGATCGTCGAGCTGATGCGGACGCGGGGGTGCAACATCGGACTCTTCACCGACGCCGGCGGTCCGTACGGGCGTGTGAAGCCCGGCCTGGTGCACATCGCGGCAGCGACAAACGCGCTCGTCGTGCCGCTCGTCGCGCGCGGCAAGCCGCTCCTGAGGGTGAGGCGGCCGTGGCGCCACGGCGTACCCCTCCCGTACTGCCGAGTCGTCGTCCATCACGGCCCGCCGCTCGACGGCGCCAGGACGACGCTCGACCAATATCAGCGGAGCCTGTGTGAAAACTCCTGGGCATTCCATATATTGTGCGTCCCCGCGTTTGGCCAGTGCTCCCCCTGCTCGGAGCGGTGCCCGTGGCCTATATCGCCGGTCCCGATCGCACCCAGGCAGTGCTCCTCCCCGAAGTTCTGGACGACTACGTCGGCGCGGAGAACCCCGTTCGCTTCCTCGATGCCTTCGTGGCCCAGCTGGATCTCGGCGCGCTGGGGTTCCAGCGCGCGGTCCCGGCGGCGACCGGCCGGCCGGGCTATGCCCCCGGCGACCTGCTGCGGCTCTATCTCTACGGGTACCTGCACCGGATCCGCTCCAGCCGACGGCTGGAACAGGAGACGCACCGGAACGTCGAGCTCATGTGGCTGCTGCGGCGACTGACCCCGGACTTCAAGACGATCGCCGATTTCCGCCGCGACCACGCCCGCGCGCTGAAGGGGGTCTGTCGGGAATTCATCCTGCTCTGTCGGCAGCTGGACCTGTTCGGCGGCGAGCTGCTGGCGATCGACGGGAGCAAGTTCCGGGCGGTGAATGCCCGGGAGCGGAGCTACACGCCGGCTCGCCTCACGAAGCTGCAGCGGGACATCGACCGCACGATTGCGCGGTATCTGCGGGAGCTCGAGCGGCAGGATACGGCCGAGGCCGGCACCGAGGCACCGAGCGCCGTGGCGCTCCAGGAGAAGATCGCGACTTTGCAGCAGCGCAGGGACCGGTACGACACGTTGCGGCAGGAGCTGGCGGCGAGCGGGGAGACGGCCCTCTCGCTGACCGATGCCGACAGCCGCCCGATGATGAGCGGAGGGCGGATCGAGGTGTGCTACAATGTGCAGACCGCCGTGGACGCCAAGCACAAGCTCATCGTGGCCGAAGACGTCACGAATGCGGCCGGCGATCGCGATCAACTCAGTCCGATGGCGACGGCGGCGCAGGGCGTGCTGCCAGGGGCGGCGCCGGTGGTGGTGGCCGACCAGGGCTACTATCACGGCGCCGAGATCAAGGCGTGTCTCGAGGCAGGGCTTACCCCACTGGTCCCGCGGCCGCTCACTTCGGCGAATGAAGCGCGGGGCCTGTTCACCAAAGACGATTTCGTCTACAACGCCGACGTGGATGCGTATCGCTGTCCGGCAGGAGAACTCCTGACCTACCGCTCCACCACCCTTGAGCTCGGTCGCACGATCAAGAACTACCGCACGAGTGCCTGCGGGCGCTGCGCGCTCAAGCCCCGCTGCACGCGCAATAAGGACGGGCGGAAGATCACCCGGTGGGTGAACGAGCACCTGCTGGAGGCCATGGAAGCGCGCCTGCGGCGCGACCGTGCCGTGTTCGCGCGGCGCAAGGAATTAGCCGAGCACCCCTTCGGGACCATGAAGCGCGGGATGGACCAGGGCTACTTCCTGCTCAAAGGGTTGGGCAAGGTTCGGGGCGAGTTCAGCCTCACGGTGCTCGCCTACAATCTCAAGCGGGTGCTGAACATCGTTGGCGTGCCGCGGCTGCTAGAAGCCCTCGCCTAGCCGGGGCCCTCCGCATTCCAGCAACCCTGAAAGCGCCTACAGGACCGCACCTCCGCCCCCGAGCGCCCCATCAAGCACCTTCCTGCCCAGATCCGGCCTCACCGCAGCGATCGGGGCAATCGTCGCTCACCGACGGCGACTTTTCACACGGCCTGTGCGGGCGTTGGACGAGCTAGAGCGGCGGACGGCAGCATCCGGTTAGCCCTTGGCGTCCCGTCTCGGCCGCTACACGCTGTCGGTCGTCCCACCACCACCAGTCCGTACGCCGGCGGCCGGCTCCCCCGCGTGATCGTCAGTGCGCGCTTCCCGACCCGCCACCGAGCTTCCGTACCGCCGCAGGCAAGTTCTGATCACCATGATGCGTGAGGAAGGGTTCGCTGGACGTGCAGGGGAAC
>Ga0299906_10004852_pt1 | contig 10989 bp, 8 predicted proteins | sample RVTome_14_FD_200259 | JGI IMG/M metagenome (GOLD analysis project Ga0299906, IMG submission 200259) | Soil microbial communities from uranium-contaminated site in the Upper Colorado River Basin, Wyoming, United States - RVT145D125 (version 2) ... | reverse complement strand
ACCTCCAAGAGGCCGAGGCCCGCCCCGGGCCGCAAGTGCGCCACCGGTGGCACTGCTCTGAGAGGGCGTGGCTCCTAGCCGTCGCCGAACAGTATTCCGAGGGACCTCGAGAGCAGGTCGATGCCGAGTCCCCCGCGTGGCCCGCGGCGCGGCGTCGTGAACTGGTTCCAGCGCTCTTCGGGTCGCGTTCGCAGCGCCTCCATCGACGCCAGCGCGCGAGCGCGCGCCTCCTTTTCGGCATCGTCGCCGGACCGGCGATCGTCGGCTGCTTCCAGCTCTCGCAGCGTCTTTTCGACCGCGTCCGCATCCAGCACGGTGATCGGTGACCCGCAGTGGCCACATTCGAAGCCGCGCGCGAGATCGACCGGCGCCCCGCAACTCGAGCACTGCACGTTCTTGATCTCGGCACGGAGTCGGTGTTGCTCCAAGGGACTGAGACCGCGCACGAACTGCTTCTCCTTGAGGAACTCGGAGAACGGTGTCAGCCGTCCATGCCGGTCGGGACAGGCGTAGTACGAGAAGCGTCCGCCCTTTCCGATGTCACGCGTGAGCACGAGTCGATTCCGGCAACGCGGGCACTGCGGCGCATGGGCGAGCGCGTGCCTCGGATCATCGCGGTGTTCGTGGAGAACCCGAAACAGGTCGAGCGTCCCACGAGGCGAGAGGTGGACGCTCTCTCTCTTGTCGAACCAGAGGACATGGCACGAGAAGCAGAGGTCGATCTCGACATCGGGCCCGTAGATTCCGCTCTTGGCCAGGGAACCCATGGGAGTGGCGCAGTTGGGACAGTTCACTGGGCCTACGGAAGCGTGACGATGATGTCCTTGAGGAGTCCCTGCGACGAATCGACGAACTCGGAGAGGTTCCCCGTGACCTCGCCTACCCGCTTTTGTCGTTGCTTGAGCTCGTCCAGCATCTGAGCCCTGAGCTTTGCCCAGCGTCCCATGCGTTTTTCGATCTTCCTGGCAGCCTGAAGCGCCTCGTCGGCGTTCTCGCAGATGACGGTCTCGGTTCTGGTCACGAGACCGACCGCCGCGTCCCGGGCCGTGTGCGAGTAGCTGACCTCCACCGGATACTCGACCGTGGGATCGACGGCGAGCTTACGGACCCGCTGAATCACGTCCTTCAGCCGCGCCTCCTCCCGCTTCTTCTCCGACAGATCCTCCGCCACCTCCCGCTTCAGCGACCGGGCCCCACTCCTGACCATGCGCTTGACGGTCGTCTTGACCGCGCCGACCGGGTCGTCGCTGTGCGCGGTTGTCATGCCCCAGCCCAGCTTCTCACCGGCCGAAGCCAGTGCCCGACGCAGATCCTCGCGCTGGCGGACGTTGAGCCACCCGCCCTGCTTCAGACGCAACAACGCCAACGAGGTCACCTCCCGTGCGATATCTCGCATCTCGGCGGAGCGAAGTGTGACTTGATTCGGTGTATCTTCGGTTTTTTGTGCCGTTCGAGCGATGATCGCCTCCCATGCTTGCGGGCCCTGGACACGTACGACGATTGCGCGGTTATTACCCGCGCACGAATCAAAGGGTCCGTCTCCTATCGGGGACGCTCAACTCGCGCCATATCGCGGGGACCGGAGGTGTCACGGCCGCGATGGGTGGATCGTTCCTCGAATACGGAAAATGGACCACGACACACCAGCGGAGCCGGCGATGGGGACTCGAGATCGGACGACTGAACGGTGGATGGCTGCCGCCCTGGCCCTGGCTCTCCTGTCGTGCGGTGACCCACTCGACATCCAGGTAGACCCGATCACCGAGCTGCCACGAAGCCTGAGCACGACCGAGGTCGCGATCGTAGACGCCTCGAGCGTGTTCGGCCTCCAGCTCCTGCGTGAGACGCTCGCCCGCGACGAAGGCACGAACGTGATCCTCTCGCCACTGAGCGCTTCCATGGCGCTCGGCATGACGTTGAACGGCGCGGACGGAGCGACGTTCGACGACATGCGGTCCACGCTCGATCTCGCGTCGCTGAGCCGGGCGGAGGTCAACGACGCCTATCGGAGCCTGATCGATCTCCTTACGGAGCTCGATCCCACGGTCCAATTCGAGATCGCGAACTCCGTCTGGACCAATCAGGACGTGCCCTTCCATCAGGCCTTCCTCGACGCGGTCGCCGATGCCTTCGACGCGCGCTCGGAGTCGCGCGACTTCACGGACCCGAGCACCCTCGACGCCATCAATCAATGGGTCGAGGAGAGCACCGACGGCAAGATCGAGAAGATCCTCGAGGAGCTGGATCCCGATCTCGTCGCGCTCATCGTCAATGCCATCTATTTCGACGGAGCGTGGGCGATCGAATTCGATCCGGACGATACGCGACGTCAGACGTTCACGCGGGCGGACGGTTCGACGGTGGACGTCGACATGATGACGATCGAGGGCGAGGAGTATCGGCTCGGATGGGGCGACGGTTACGCCGCGGCCGAGCTTCCGTACGGCGGTGGAGCGTACGCCATGCTGGTCATCGTGCCCCAGGGCGACGCGAGGACGTTCGCCTCGACGCTCGACCTCCAGGTCTGGCAGGCGATCCTGGAGGGACTCGCACCCGCCGAGGTGGACATGCTGGCCATCCCGAAGTTCACCCTCACCTACGACGGATACCTCAACGAGGCGTTGAAGGCGATGGGCATGGGGGTGGCGTTCCGGCCGGGAGCCGACTTCACGAGGATGTCTCCGGCGGGGGACCAGCTCTGCATAGATTTCGTCCGACAGAAGACGTTCATCGAGGTCGACGAGCGGGGGACACGCGCCGCCGCGGTGACCGCCGTGGGGATCGGAGCTGTATCGTTCACCGGCCTCGTCGCGGACCGGCCGTTCGTGTTCGCGATTCGTGAACGGCTCACTGGCACGATCCTTTTCACCGGGCTCGTGGGGGATCCGACGGTCGGGGAGACGGGGCCGAATGAGTACGTCAACGAATGTGGATGAACGGGCATCTCTCCTAGCCCCCGCTCACGGACGGCAGGATCGTTACCTCGGCGCCCCGGGGAACCGGCGTGTCCATCCCGCCCGACCACCGGATGTCGTCACGACCGACGAAGACGTTGACGTGCGGGCGCAGATCGCCCTGCTCGGTGAAGACGCGGTCGTAGACCGCCGGATGGCGGGCACGTAGCTCCGCGAAGGCCTCGCCCACCGTGCCCGCGCGGCCCTCCAGCGAGACCGTCGAGTGGCCGGCCGCGAGCGGCTTGAGCTGACCAGGAAGAACGATCGTCACGCTCACGCGAGCACCGCCGCCTTGACGCATACGACGGGCGGCAGCCCTTCGTGAACGAGGTTCCACGAGTCGCCGTCGTCGGCCGACGCGTACACCTTGCCGCTGCGGGTGCCGAAATACACGCCCGCCGGATCCGCCGAGTCGGTGCACATCCCGTCGCGCAGGACGGTCTCATACGCCCCTTCCTGGGGGAGCCCGGAAGACAGGGGCTCCCACGACGCGCCGGCGTCGCGCGTACGGTACACACGCAGCTTCGCCTCGGGAGTACAGCGGAAGCCGTCCGACTCGAGCGGCACGATGTAGACCGTGTCCGGATCGTGCGGATGCATCGCCATCGCGAAGCCGAAGTCGGACGGCACACCATTGGCGATGTCCTGCCACGAGCCCGCCCAGTCGTCGCTACGGTAGAGTCCCCAATGGTTCTGCAGGAACAGGCGCTCTGGCCGGGCGGGGTGGTGCACGACCTTGTGCACGCATTGTCCGTACTCCGGATGCTTGTCGGGAAGGAACTCGGCACGCACGCCGTTGTTGCTCGGCGTCCAGGACGCTCCGGCGTCGTCCGTTGCATAGACGCCGCCCGTCGAGAACGCCACGAGCATGCGCTCCGGCGCCCCCGGATGCTGCACGATCGTATGCATGCAGAGTCCACCGTTGCCCGGCGTCCAGAACTCCCGATGCTCGTGTCGTAGGAAACCCTCGACCGGGGCCCACGAATCGCCACGGTCGCGACTCTCGAAGAGACACGTCGGCTCCACGCCCAGAAAGAGGCGGTCGGGGTCGTCGGCCGGGCCGGGTGTGATCTGCCAGATGCGAGCGAGGGAAAGGTCGGAGCCCTCGGGAAACTTGACCGGGCGCTCGTCCTTGTCCGACCAGGTCGCGCCCAGGTCGTCGGACCGCCTCAGCGTCACGCCCCAGAAGGCGCTTCCCGGTGCGGCCCACAACGCCCGACCCCCGGCCCGCTGGTCCAGGGCCATGGCATAGACTTCCTCGCCCGGGAAATGGGGCCCATCCACACGCCATGCTTCACGTTCCTCCGACGACGTAAAGAGGAACGCCCCTTTCGTCGTCCCGACCATGAGCAGGACGTCACCCCGCCCCGCGTCGCTTCCCACCGGCTCCGTCGGCATCACGCCTCCCCTCGTTCAGGTTCCGTCGCTCAGGCCGCGTCGCTGCGGCCACCTACGCCGTCGAGATTATGGGCCGTGGCGGACGAAGACCAGGGCGGCTCAAGACGCCATGAAGACGGGGTGCATGCGCCCCGATCGGGCCATGTTGACCCTCAGCTCCCCGCTGCTTCGCATGAAGAGCGTGGTGAGTCGTCCGTTGATCGCTCCGAGGGCCAGATCATGGCGCTGGAGGGCAGGCGCGTCGAAGTCCCGCTCCACCCAGGAGGTCGGGTGGAAGGCCTGGACCAGCCAGCCCTCGTCGACGCCGCACTGCACCGCCCGGAGCCATCGATCCTTGCGTACGCCGCGCCCGACCACGACGCTCCGGCCGCGTGTATCCAACCCACGCTTGAGCACGTATCGCTTTCGCTCTCCTCGGATCTCGGCGAGGGTCTCCTCGTCCAGAAGGCGAAGGTTCCGTGACCACGGCACGTGCCTCTGTAGCGTCTCGTAGTCGGCGTCGTCGAAGAGATACCGGAAGGCTGGATCCGAGATGATGGCGAGGCAGAGCTTGTCGTCCCCGACCCAACGGCCCCGCAGACCGTTCTGAACGAACAGGGCCCGATCGCGAACGGCCGCCACGAAAGGCTCGAGGCGGGGACGCAGCTTCTCAAAGGGTTGCATGCCGAGCTTCAGGTAGGCGTGGGTCACCTCCCGTCCGCGAGCCCGTGGAGCACCTCCGTTCGCTTCGTACTCGATCTCGCGAGGATCCAGCTCCTCGCACTCGATGCCCTCCCAGCGGACATGCTTCGCGAAGTCACCCAGCTCCAGTCGATTTCCCCCGTCCTTACGTAGAAGCGCCAGGAATTCCGGGCGCTGGCCCGTCTCGTGCTCGATCACCTTCAGAAACCACTTGGCCATGAATCCCTTCTCTTCATGCTCGAGCGCGGGAGGCATGGCGTAGCCGCGGTCCTCCATGAACCCGCGCCACGCTCGGTTGCAGATGCCCGAGAAGACGAACCCGCCGGGACAGTTCGCGTTCGTCTCCAGAATCCAGAAACCGCCGGCCGGATCGAGCATGAGATCCAAGCGGCAGATGTGCACCCTCCCGTTGTCGGGATTCCGATCGGCGGCGAGATCGTCGACGAGCGGGGGCGGGGTCGAGAGCGCTCGCCTCACCGTCTCGTCCTCGACGGATGCCCGCACGATCGCCTCGATCGCGCGGTGATAGATCTCGGTGATCTGTCGCAGGTCCTGCGCGTACTCGGCCGAGATCATCTGGGCCGGGCCGAGCAGGAAGGGCTTGCCCTCCGAGAAGAGGAACCTGTCCTCCGCCCTCTGCCTCAACGCCCGCCCTTCCGCCGTGAGGCCCTCGGTCATGAGGGCCTGATGGAAGTCGAGATCGAGGCCTGGCCAACGTGGCCGAACGGCGTCCTCGAGGGGTGCGCGCATGTCACTTCCGATCTGAGGGGCCCCACCCACCCTGCCCGGGGGGGGACCACAATACCGTATCGATCGGTCCAATCGCCAGGACGTGTAGCCTGGCCGTGGGTACGTCGTCGGTCGCGTGGCGCTCGACCACGGCCTCGAGCGGAGACTTGTGCGGAGGTTCCCCGGAGCCCGACCTTCGCGCTACGGACGCGCCCCGCGTCCGGCGATCGATTCTTCGGGAGGCCGATGCCACTGGAGCGCACGAGCACCCGCGTCACGCCGGGAGATCTCTCGGGCGGCTTCGCTTCCGCGGTCGTCTCGATTCCGGGCAACGTCGCGGCGGGTGTCATCGCCTTCGCCCCGCTCGGCCCGGAGTATGCCGGCCGTGGCATTCTCGCGGGCATGCTGAGCTCGATCGTGGCCGGTCTGTTGGCCTCTCTGTTCGGCGGTGCGCCCGGCATGATCGCGGGACCGAAGGCGACCACATCGATGGCGTTCGCCGCGATGCTCGCGTCGCTCCTCGCGACCGGCCACTTCGACCTGGCCACGCCCGATGGCGAGCGCCTGGTGCTCTCCATGGCTTACGGGGCAGTGTTGATCAGCGGCAGCGTCCAGATTTTTCTCGGCGCGTTCCGTGTGGGTGGCTTGGTGAAGTTCATGCCCTACCCCGTGGTCGCGGGTATCCGCAACACGACGGGGATCCTGCTGATCTACAGTCAGCTCTGGCCATCGCTCGGCGTGTCCCGACAGAGCTGGGGCGACCTGCTCCGCGACCTGGGCCAGATTCAGCCGGCGACTCTGGCGGTCGCGGCGTTCACGGCGTGGATGGTGTGGAAGGGAAGTCGTTGGTTCAGGAAACCGGCGGTGCCCATCGTCGCTCTCGTCACCGGAAGCCTGCTTTATCACCTCATTCACGCCGCGATCCCCCAGGTTCGTCTGGGCCCGCTCCTCGGAACGCTTCCCTCCGCGATACCGCGACCCGAATACCTCGCCAGCGTCTTCGGCGCGCTGGCCGACAGCGTGAGTCTGGGCGTGCTCGCGGCCGTTCTTTCGGGCGCCCTCGCGATCGCGGTGCTCGATTCGATCTCCGCGCTGATCACCCTGGTGAGCTATCAGAGCATCGCCGATCGTCGCTTCGACGCGAACGACCAGCTGGTCGGTCAGGGCATCGGTTCGGCCGTGTCCGCGTTCTTCGGTGGGCTCACCACCAGCGGCATCCTCGCCCGGGCCGTGGTGAACTATCGAGCCGGCGGACGGAGCAGGGCGTCGGGCGTGGTGAACGCGCTGGGGGTGCTCGTTCTCATGTTGGCGCTCACCCGCCCCCTGGCCCTGCTCCCGAAGGCCGCCATCGCCGGGCTGATCATGGTGATCGCCGCGGGGCTCTTCGATCGCTGGAGCTTCGGGCAGGTGATGGAGAGCCTGCGACCGGACGCGCAGGATCGACGGGACAACCTGGTCGCCACGGTGCAGATGACCTTCGTCGTTCTCGTGGGCGTCGTATGGAGCCTGGTCGCCGCCGTGGGAGCGGGCGTGGCGCTCTCCGTGCTCTTCTTCGTGGCTCAGATGAGCCGATCGCCGATCCGCCGTATTCGCACGGGAGCGACGGTGCGCTCGGCGAAGACCCGCGACCGGGAGACGACGCGGATTCTCGAGGAAAAAGGACACCGTATCGCCGTGCTCGAGCTCGAGGGCACGATCTTCTTCGGCTCATCCGACGCGCTGGCCACGCAGGCCGAGGAGCTGGCTGACGAGGGCGCCGACTTCGTCATCTTCGACATGAAGCGGGTGCGAGACGTAGACGCCACGGGATTCAAGGTGCTCGGACAGACCTTCGCCCGATTGCGCGGCCGCGGCACCACGCTCGGCTTCAGCTACGTCGCTCCGGGCGTGCTGCGCTCCGAGATCGCCGAGGACCTCATGCTCAACGGGGTACCCGAGGCTCGGCTGTTCGAATCGACCGATCGCGCGCTCGAGTACTTCGAGGAAGGTCTCCTCATGAAGCTCGGCGCCGACGAGTTCGACGAGGAAGGATGGACGCTCGAGATGTTCGGGGCCGATTGGGGTCTCGAGCCCGCGGAGTCGGAGATTCTCCGACGCTACGTGAGCGAGCGTACGCTGGACGGCGGCGACTTCCTCTTCAACGAGGGCGACACGGATCGGTCGCTCTTCATGTTGCGTCGTGGAAGCGCCGACATTTCCATCCCGATCCCGGGAGAGGCGCGGCGTCGAAGGCTCGGCACGGTGACCAAGGGTACCGTGATCGGCGAGATCTCGCTGCTCGACGGCCTTCCCCGCTCCGCCGGCGTCAAGGCAACGGGCCCGCTCATGGCGTACCAGCTCGCGCACGATGACTTTCTGCGCCTGGCCGCCGAGTATCCGGGCATCGCAGTCAAGATCCAGGCGGGCGTCGGAGGCGTCATGGGCACGCGGCTTCGCCGAGCGAACGCGCTCATCGCGGAGCTCGACTCCTGAGACGCGGGGAGCTCGACGCCCGAGGTCGACTCCGGCAGAGCGACGGCAGCCCTACGGTTGGATCGCGTAACCGATCTTCAGGAAAAGCGTCCTGGTGCGTGTACGGAGCTCGAAGACGTCCGAGCCCTCGTGACCGTCGGTGTACCCCAGGAAGAGCGCCGTCTGCGGATTGACCTTGTACGAGAAGAGGAACTGCGTGAAGAGTTGCTTCGACAGCGTCTCGACGGCCTGCGAATAGAGTTCGGCGTCCCGTTCGATCACCCGGTACTGCACGATGGCGCGCACGAAGGAACGCACGTTGAAGTGATAGAGTACACGGCTCTGCGCGAGATTGGCCGTGAAGACTGGGTCGCCCTGGTAGCCCAGGCGCTGATACGTGTGGGCGAGGGTCACGGCGAGCCGGGGACCGAGATAGAGCTGGGTGGTCGGCGTGAGGGAAAGTCCGAAGGAGCGACGGTTGTTGGCGAAGTCGACGAAGTCGCCCGTGCGCACGACGGTGCCGAGCGTGAACGAGCCGGAGGGTCGCACCTCGACCGAACCCTCGATGCGGTTCAGGTCGTGCTCGATGCCGCGGAAGAGGAGGGTGCGTCGCGACGGCGACACCAGGACCGTGGATTGTCGGGGTCCCTCGTACCTCAGCTCGGCGCCGATCGATTGGTCGGTCAGGGTACCCTCGTGGTCCTCCGTTCTCGAGAAGAGGGCGCTCGTTCGAAACCGGGTGAACCAACCGCCGGCCGGCCCGGTGAAGACCCTGCCCAGCGATCCGGCCATGATTCGTGTATCGACCCGCGGAACGAAGCCCGCATCGGCTCGGAAGTCGACGCCGAGGTCGTCGTAGCTGATCGACGCGACCCAGTTCCGGCTGAAGTGCTCCAGCGCCGCCGAGACGCCCCAGTCGCCGAAGGTGCCCGTCGGTTGCCCGAAGTCGGCGGCCAGCATCTCCGGATATCGGGTTCGGGACCGCAACGCCTGCACCCGGATCGAGTTCGAGGGTGACAGTCGATGGAACGCATCGGCGCCGAAGACCTGATTCTCGTAGTCGGTACCGAAGCGGCCCGTGTGGAGCGCCCCGATGTACGAGGCTGGACCGATGTCCCTACGGTACCGCACGACGCCGTTGTACGCGTGCTGTTCGACGAGCCCCGTCGAGGAGCTCTGATTCGCCGGGAAGAGCAAGTGAGTCGCTGCGTCGCGCGCGGCGAACACACCGATCGTGTTGGCACCCTCCTTTCCGGTGAGCTTGATGCCGGCGTCCGGATCGACGACCGAGCGGGTGAAAACGGCGGGAAGCGGCGTGAGAAAGAAGTCGGCTCCCTCGAGGAAGAAGGGTCGGGTCTCGGGAAAGAAGAGGGCGAAGCGCTGATTCTCCGCGAGCTGTGCGACGTCGGCCTCCACCTGTGAGAAATCCGGATTCACCGTCCCGTTCAGGCTGAGGCTCGTCGTGATCCCCCAGCGAACGTCGAGCCCGATGTCCGGATCGATGTCCGCGAGGTCGGTTTCCGGTGCGGCCCGCAGCACCCCGTCGGGAAACGGCGTCCGCACCTGGGTGCGACTCGCCGTGAGGGTGGGAACGGCCTCGATCGCGCTCCCGGGCTCGATGCCCTGGAAGCCGGTGATCTTGTTCGCATGACACAGCAGGCAGGTGGTGTTCCGGTCGAGCGGAGCCGACCTCATGCGATGCCGTACGCTGCGGGGGTACGAGCGATCGATGATGAGACCCCAGGTCTGGACGTCCGCCGTGCGTGGGAAGCGGAGCGAGCTGAAGGGGATGGCGACCTCCACGACGTATCCGGCGTCGCCGCGTTGAACGGCCGAATGCCAGACCGCATTCCAGGAGAAGTCCTCGACGTCTTCCGCCCTGCTCAGGATCGCGTCCATCTGAACGCCCAGCGCATTCACACGGAACTCGAAGCCACGGCGCTCGTCGTTGAAGGGGTCGAGCAGGAAGACGATGTGGTCGTCCTGGATCGTGCGCAGGCGGTCGTCGCGCTCGGCGAGGTGCGCCCGAATCGCACCGGGGTCGGGGTCGTCCGCCCGACAGCCGAAGTAGAGCGTGGTCGCGTCGAAGAGCGTCCAGCAGATCGTCTCGACCGGTGGGGTCACGTTGTCTCCCGGCGCCGTCTCCCACGAGAGCGGGATGGGCTGCGCCTCGCGCCAGGCGTCCTCGTTCAGCGCGCCGTCCACGGTGATGGCTCCCGCGGCCGGTCGAATCGAGTACGCGGGCGCCGGCGGGAGCCCGGCGGCTTGAGCCGACGCCGAGGACCCGTGCAGGGCCACCGCCAGCGACAGCACGGCCAGAGTCGTCTCGAGGCGCATCGGTGTCAGGCCCCCGGACCGCTGGACTCGAGCGGGGCCAGCCGCTCTCCGTCGCGCAGCACCGCTGCCGCGGGTCGGACCTCGTCGTCGACGAGGACGGTCTCCAACGCGATCCAACCGTCCGCACAGGCCACGCAGGCCTCCTCCCCGCTCAGCCGTACCGTGCCCGGAGGCGCGCCCCCCCACGCGCTGGTCTCGAGGACGGAGGCCGAGATCAACCCGATCTTCGTCGCCTCGCTCATCACGTTGGGCGGTCCCCAGGGGGACTCGAAGGGCCGGTAGTCGGCCGCCCGCACGTGCGCCGCGACCTCGTCCGCCGACTTGGCGAAGTGGATCGACCCCCCCTCCGGTGGCCGCCGGTCGAAGTACCGTCGCCGGGTCAGGTCCTGGGATCGGGCCGGAATCGCCTCGCCCCGCTCCACGGACTCCAGCAAGCGGG
>Ga0299906_10004851_pt1 | contig 10989 bp, 9 predicted proteins | sample RVTome_14_FD_200259 | JGI IMG/M metagenome (GOLD analysis project Ga0299906, IMG submission 200259) | Soil microbial communities from uranium-contaminated site in the Upper Colorado River Basin, Wyoming, United States - RVT145D125 (version 2) ... | reverse complement strand
GCTGCTCCCACTCGAACCTCAGACGCCCGCTGCCGCGGTGACCACGAAGTTCGACCTCGGCGAGGAGGCCGAGGCGCTGCTGCGCGAGGGCATGACCGCCGAGGAGTTCTTCCGGGCGCTCCAGAAGGAGCGACTGTACTTCGACGCCATTCGCATGCTCGCCATCGTGCTGCACAAGCTCTTCACCGTGCAGTGGGCCTACAACGCCGTCCGCAGCGACCTCAACATCAAGATCACCGAGGACGACCTGCCCATCCTCGATGTGGTCGAGGCGTGGATCGCCGAGCCCAACGAGTCCAACCGCCGCGCTGCCATGAAGGCCGCCGAGGACGGCAACTATGAGACCGCCGCCGCCTGGGCCGCCGCCGCCGCCGCGTGGACGGGCGGCAGCCTGGCGCCCGTGGGCCTGCCCATCGTGCCCCCGGCGCCGGACCTGACGGCCAAGGCCGCCGGCGGGGCCATCAGCATGGTCGCGGTGCAGAACTCGGCCCAGATCGAGAAGCGTGCGGCGCGGCTGGTGGACATGGGCCTGGAGTTCGCGAAACTGCCCGTCCCGCCGCCGCTCTATGCCGACGCCGAGTCCGCGGCGCCCGCGGCCCAGCCCGCCGCGGCGCCAGCCCAACCGCCCCGCGCGACGCTCCGTCCCGTGACGCCGCAGCCGCTCACGCCGCGCAAGCCGGAGCAGCCGACGACGGCGTTCAAGGGCCTCAAGCCGGTGGCCCCCGCGGTCGCCCCGCCCCTGCGTCCGGCCCCCCGCCGCCCCATGCCGCCCCCGCCCTCGGCACCGCCCCCCTCCGAGCCCGGCCCGGGCGCGTGGTCGACGGATCCGCTGTAGCAGGTGGAAGAGGGTGCCATGCCTCGCGGCTTTGGGCGAGGCATGCGGGTGGGCGATGCTCGCGGGTGAAATGGGCACGCCGTTCGTATCGAGTCCGGCGGTGTGCGGGATTGCCCGTGCGATGCGTCGCCGCCCGAAGGAAATGTCAAACAGGTCGGGTTGGTGCACAGACTCGACGCGGCGGCCCATGATGCTCCACGCCGACGCGGGCGTGATGCGAGCATCGTTTCCTCGAACGGTCTGTCGGGTCAAATGACCCCGTCTACGCGCTGAAGCGACCGCCCCATCAACTCGGACGGTGACGTCGAACGTCGGAGCCGCACTCCGGGCACCGCACTTGATAGCTCAACAGTTGGTAACCGCACCTCGAACAAGTTGTTCCTGTACTTCGGATGGCACGCCGCCGCGCAGTCCTCGCCAGGAGGACCCACATTGCGACAATACCGGCGCCGGCGGATGCGCCCTCAACACTACGTTCCACAACAAACTGCACAACGCCGTCACCGCTTGCGTTAAGCCATATAAGCGCAATCGCAACAACACCCCATGACGAGATTGCGATGACGGCGCCAAGTGACGCGGCAAGCGCGAGCCAACCCAAGTGTCGGTTTACGTGTCTCGCCGCGGTCACCACCTGATGCCTTGTCAGCGCAGCGGCGTCTGTCCGGACAAGTGGCGCAATGATCGCTGGCACGAGCGCCGGCAGCAAGGCCCCCGCACCCAGGACAAGCGGCATCCGCACCTCAACCGAGAGCGGCACGGCGATCATCACCGCTATGGTCGTCCCACTGACGACGACCAACTGTCCTGTCACTACGCCTATGTCCCTCATGCGTCGATACAACTCGACAAGAGTGCGGCCGTCACCGGATTCAGCACCTCGCGACGCACTTCTGGTACCGTATGCACGCGGCTGTCCGACACGCGAGCCACTGTATCTGTGCCTCGATGATGCAGCCCAATGCCCATGGAGCCGTCCATTTAATGCATGTTGAGACGCATGTCAACCAAGCGGGCGGAGTCACGACGAAGAATTTGCAAATCGCGAAACAGGAGGCAATGCTACCGACCAATAGGAGCAGACATGTGATCATAGTCGCACGATACACAGTATCGCAATCGTCAAGGTCGCTGGTGTACGCAGCACCGCACAGGCACTCGCAGCTCAGATCACCGATGTCACACGGTATGACCGGTCCACCGCCTCCGCAGAATCCGCCCGTCGATCCCGCGCTCGTAGTGCCGTCGCCCCCGAATCCGACAGCACTTGGTTCAGACGGGGTTTCAGCCAACAAAGCGGTTGGCTCCTCAATCGGGCCTGGAATGCCTCCGGACGTGGTGGAAGCCAGAAAGATCTCAAAGGCGAGCGACGACGCGTCAGCGAGAGAGACATTGATGTCAACCGGGGCAAACGCGTATGTCGTCAGCGACAACTGCTGATTTGTGACACCGGTGATGTCCGTTCGCACAATACTTGCCCACATCGTTCGGCCCGCTCCACCAGGGCGAACGAATGTGCCCGACGCCGACATCAAAGTTACATCAACGTCGAATGTCTCCCCTGAGTCCACATCGAATACGGTATCCGATTGAATGTTGAGCGTGTATATCACTTGGTGCTCAAACGTGGCGTCGCCAACGAGAAGTTCCGTGCCGTCCTGCATTTGTGACCACGCTTGCAAGGACCAACTGCTGCCGCCGGTCGGCGTGAGGACGATGACCGAAGTGTTCTCCTGCCATGTTGCGTTCCAAGCCCAAGTCCAAAGACTTTGCTGAGAGTCCTCGTAACTCACCGGTGCTGCGGTTGTCGCCGCCAGCGGCGCGATGTGAAGTATGCCCGCTGGCGGTGCCGCCAACGTCAGGGAAAGCCACTGTGGCCCGTAGACGAAAGGAATCGACGCAACGGCGCATCCAAGCCATCCAAGCAGTCGCAGGTCTGTTCTACGGCGCATGTTTGCTTTCTTTCTATCAGAGAGCCCAGCAAGCCCGCGCTGGGTTCGAATCACACGATCACAGTCTAGGTCGGCAGCAAGGCTACTCCCTGGGGCGATGATATCAAGGTCGATTGTTTGAATTCGCGCAAAACTACATAAATCATGAATTCTGGCAAAACTGTGCTCACACTTGTCGGCCCGCAAACGTCAGTGATTCCCCGCGCTTGCGCAAAACCACCCCGTGCAGGCGGTATTCGTTGAACGCCCGCTCGTGCAGCCTCACGCGCCACGAAGGCAGGTCATCGGCCTCGGCGAGCAGTTGCAGGGCCCGTGAGCCCGCGGCGCCTGGGGCGGCCGTGGCGGCCTCGCCCCCCGCCAGCAGTTGCTTGAGGCGCGGCACGGGCTCGCCGCGATCGGCGCTGCGCTGCGAGTGCCCGCCGATCCACTGCTCCGCGGTCGTCGCGCCCCCCGACCAGTCATAGGGGCAGGCCAGGTGAGCGTGCCCGCCGTCGCCCAGCACGCGGGCGATCGACTCCAACAGGGCCACCGGACTGGCCACGGCGTCGAGCACGTTCAGCCCGATCACGCCGGATGCGCTGCCATCGGCCAGCGGCAGGGCCGTGGCATCGCACAGCCAGAAGTCCACGCGCTCGACCCCCGCCCCCACCCCCGCCCCCGGGTGCAGAACCGGCACCTCGAACGCCCGCCGATCGTAAACAAGACCGAGACGCCTGCGCGCGTACTCGACGCGCCCGGTTCGCAGCGCGATCGCGGCGAGGCGCAACATGGCGAAGCTGACATCGACGCCCAGCACGAGCCCATCGGTCAGCGCCGCCAGCTCGAAGGCGTGCCGCCCCGTGGCGCAGCCGAGATCGAGCGTGAGGCCGTGGGGTGACGCGCCGCCTCTCGCGAGCAATTGCTTCAGGCATTGAACACTCGAACCCGGAAACCCGGACCTTCCCGGAGCGTCAGGTGCGGCGTGCGACCTCAGGTCCGGCGCCCCCGGATCGAGGCGCACTTGCTCCTCCGGATCGAACTCGCCGTAGTGGTCCCACGCGTAGGAGCTGACCTGCTGCCGCGTGTAGTCGAAGGTGGTGCCCGGCCCCGCGCAGTCGCCGATGAGACTCTCCAGCGTCTCGCCCAGGTCGCGGCGGATCATGACGGGCTCGAAGTGGTCGGTGATGTACTGCCGCACCTGGGGCACGAGGATGGGCACGCCGTCGATGACGGGATATTCCTGCCGGCACATCGGATCCGGGCAGTGCATGATGCCTTCGATGATGTGTCCATCGGCCTCGCGGAGCACGGTCCGCAGCGCCAGCGGCGCGCTGATGCCGCGCTGCGTTTTGCAGCGGGGGCAGATGGGGCGGATCGACTCGAAGTGGCCTCGTCGCACGGCGGCCGCTCAGCCCACCATGACCGTGGTGCAGCCGGGGGGCATGACCTTGCCCACGGGGGCGGGGATCGGGGCCACGCAGCTCGAGTGCATCGTCATGTCGTTGATCCGCGCCTGGGGCATCTTGCCCACGAGCACGGTGAACGAGCCCAGGGCGATCTGGCCCGGCCCGGCGGGCACGCACCCGGGCAGCATGCACGGCGCCGACATGTCCATCACCCGCGCGGCGGGCATGCTGCCGATCAGCACCGTCGCCTCGCCCTTGATGATCGCCAGGGGCAGGCCCGGGTGAGGCACCGGCGTGGGCGTGGGCGCGGGGGGATGGATCGGCGCATGGCAGTGCGGCGTGTCCTGCTTGATCATGTCGCCCATGCGTGCCGCGGGCTGGCCCATCGTGCGCTCCTTGCCGCCCGGGATTTCGGGCTGGACATCGTACCACGCCGCGACCGCGAGGGGTGGCGTGGCGCCCGATCTCGGGTGCCTGTGGCTGAGGCCGCTTTGGGCCGTGCCACAGCGGTGTGCGAGCGGCCGCACAGCCCTGTGAAACGGTCGCAAAGCCGCCCGATTCACAGCCACCCGCGGCGGACCGGCCGTGGCACACACCAGTGGCGCGCCGGCTTTCTGTTGCCATCCCCGCCGCGCTTCCGAAGAATGATGGTCGATCCTGTCGTGCGTGCGTGCACGAGCCGCCACTCATGAACGAGTTCCTCGAACTCTCCTTCGATCCCGTCAAGGCCGCCGAGGAGGCCGGGCTGTACTACGCCAGCCCCACCGAGCGCGGCTTCGTGCGCAAGTCTCAGGTCCGGGGGCGGGGCCGGGGGTTCATCTACCTCAGCCACACGGGCCGCCGCCTCACCGCGCAAAAGCACCTCGACCGCATCGAGTCGCTGCGCATCCCGCCCGCGTGGGAGGCGGTGTGGATTTGCGCCGATGCCAACGGCCATCTCCAGGCGACGGGCCTCGATGGTAAGGACCGCCGCCAGTATCTCTATCACCCCCTCTGGACGCGCCTGCGGGCCGAGGCCAAGTTCGACCGCATGCTGCCTTTCGCCGACAAGCTGCACATCATCCGCGAGCGCTGCGAGAAGGACCTGCGCAAGCGCGGCCTGCCCAAGGACAAGGTCATCGCCCTCGTCATCACGCTGATGGATGCCACGTTCATCCGCATCGGCAACGACGAGTATGCCCGCCGCAACAAGTCCTTCGGCCTCACCACGCTCCAGGACGATCACGTCATCTTCGACCGCGGCAAGGCGATCTTCGCCTTCACCGGCAAGTCGGGCAAGGAGCACACGGTCACGTTCGACGACCGGCGTCTGGTCAAGCTCATCCGCGCCTGCCGCGACATCCCCGGCGACGACCTCTTCCAGTACTACGATGCCGAGGGCGAGCGCCACGACATCAAGTCCAACCACATCAACGAGTACCTGCTCGAGACGACGAGCATGCCCTTCACCGCCAAGGACTTCCGCACCTGGGGCGGCACGCACCTGGCGGGCGGGTGCCTGTCGGACCTGCCGTTCGAGCCATCGGAGACGAAGCGCAAGCGGCAGGTGACGAAGATGGTCAGGGAGGTGGCGATGGCCCTGGGCAACACACCCGCCGTCTGCCGCGGGTCGTACATCCACCCGCGATTGATCGAGGACTTCCTCGCGGGCGCGTTTCACGACAAGTGGGCCGCGGCGCGGAAGCGCGCGGCACGCTCGCGGGCCCGCCTCAACCCCGATGAGCGCGTAGTGGTGTGCTATCTGAAGAAGTCGTAGGTCAGGTCCGCAGACCTGACATGCGTGACAGCCCGGCCGCCGCGCACATTCACGCGTGGCAGAAAAAAGGCGAATATGCCCGGCATTCCCGCCCAGGACCCGTCGGTGAGGCGGTACGATGCCTTCACCACCGCGGCGGGCCGGGCGGCCGGCCGCGCAACTCCTCATCACGATCTCCGGCGGGGAAGGAGTTCACCATGGCCAAGGTCAGCACCGCCGCCGTCGAGAAGATCGGCACGCGAAGTGGCGTCCCGCCCAAGGAGTGGAAGGCGCTGGAGGAGGCGCTTCGCCACCTCCTGGAGAAGTTGAAGGAGAAGCCGGAGAAGGACCCGAAGCCGCCGGGGAAGGAGCCGCCGGGCAAGAAGCCGAAGCCGTCGCCGGAGTTCAAGAAGCTGATCGAAGAGCTCAATCGAGATGGCGAGCGGATCCGGAAAATCCTGGCTCGGGTGAAGGAGAAGTCGTTTGAGAAGCTCCGGCGCGATGTCGAGTTGCTGCTGAAGCTGTTGAAGATGCTGCTCAAGGGACCGCCCGAGCAGAAGCCGCCACCCGCGCTGGACAAGGCCCGCGAAGCGATCAAGAAGTTTGCCGACGAGCTGGAGAAACGGCCACCCGGGAAGACGCCGCCGCCGGGCCTCGAAAAGTTGATGATCGCGCTCAAGGAGCTGCTCGCGAGGATTCAGAAGAGGCCCAAAGAGCCGCCGGACAAGAAGCCGCCGCCTGAGAATGACAAGGCCCTGCTCGCGATCAAGAAACTTGCCGCGAAGTACAAGATGCTGCTGGTCGAGATCGCCAGGGAACTCAAGCTCAAGCCGAAGGATGTGCAGCGGCTGGTGCCGTGACGGTCATCGACGCGCGGCAGGCAACGGACGCGGATACTCCGAAGGGCCATCGCCCGCGCTCCCCACGCTTCCGGCACGCTCGGTCCCGTTGAGGAAGGAGGACCACATGGCCGAAGTCAGCAGAGGCGCCGTGGAAAAGATCATCAGGCAGTTGAAGGTGCAGGAGAAGCACGCCGACGAATTGCGCAAGTCGATCACGCTGCTCGTCCGCAGCCAGGAGAGCAAGGACCCCCAGGAGGCGAAGAAGGCCCTGGCCGCCGTCCAGAAGATCGCCAAGGTCAGCGGGATCAAGCCGGCGCTGCTTCAGAAGGCGATCGAGAAGGAGTGCGCCGGCGTCGTCAAGATCGACGCGTTCACGATCAAGCAGACGACGCGCTGAGCATTCGATCCGCCTGTCGCGGCGGCGAGAACGGGACGGGTACGTCTGCTGATGCGCGGCATGCTCGCACGCCCGTGCCGCACACGGTCCGCACACCGCACGCGACGGCTAGAACGTCATCGACATCCCCAGGATCGGGCCGTGCAGGATGACATCCCAGTCAAACTCATTCAGCCCGCCGCCCTCCTCGAAGTCCTGCCCCAGCCCCCGGTAGCCGGCGTAAAGCCGCGCGGGCTTGTCGAAGAGCGTCATCTCCCAGGCGAATACGGCCGTCGCCGACCACGCGAAGTCCGACTCCACGCCGAAGCCGCCGACATCGCCCCACGCGGCCAGCGTCAGGTCGGCTGTCAGCGGGAGCAGCAGTTTCGCGCCGACCAGCGGATCGATCCAGTACACGCCTTCATCCCGCGAGGCGGCCATCGCGGGGTCGAGCTCGACGTCCAGGTCGGTGTAGCGCCCGCCGGCGTACATCTCAAGCATGCAGGTCCGCCCTGCGGCAGGGCCGTCGGCGGCGGCGGGCCACTCGGCCAGCCGATACATGAGCCCGAAGTCGATCAGCGTCAGGTCCAGGGTGATGTCGATCTTCGCCAGGCCCAGCGGCCCGCTCGCATCGTCCACGCCCAGTTGCGCGAACAGGCCGTCCATATACGCCCCGAACCGCCCCTTCCACACCTCCACACGGCCGGAGATGGCGAAGATGGAATCGGACTCATCCACCATCTCGGCGAAGTCGGCGTTGATGTGAGCGGTCACCGGCCCCACGACGACGTCGCCGTCCATCCCCACCAGCCACAACGACGGGCTGAAACGCACCTCCCAGTCGTCGGCCGGGTCCGCCTCCCCGCCCGTCGGCGCCGCATCCTGAACCGCCCCGAAGCTCCAGTCCAGCCGCGCCGAAGCGCCGGGCAGGGCGGTGGCGGGCCGCGGAGAGGCATCCGGGGGCGGAGTCACGTGGGCGATGGCGGCGAACGGCAGGGTCATCGACAGGAACGAGACGATCACGACCTCTCCAATTCTCGCCGGCAGCCAGGCGGGCTGCCACTCCGGCGCGCGGCTGCCGGCGATCATTGTCGGCCGCGCGGCTGTGTTGTGCAACGCCGTTTCGTTTTCGTCCGGGTACCGGGAGCGGCCACGGGGCCGGGGGGAGGAATCTTCCCTGATTTGCGAGCGGCGGCGGCGGGCCTGGCGGCGAGGCGAGGCGACGGAATCGGCCTTTTCGACACTGCGCGGCACGATTCCGGACTCGGCACGGCGTCATTGACACGCCCGTGTGCGCCGAATCGCAATTGACGAGGGCCATTCAATGAATAGCATCGTGCTGCACGGGAATCGAACAGAATGCAAGGAGGAGATCCCATGGTCCTTCGTCGCCTGCTCATCGTGGCCGCATCCACAACCCTGCTCCTGGCCGGATCGCCCGCCGGGCCCGGCGTCGGCGCCGCGGCCGCGCAGGATCCTGCGACCCAGCCGCCGGCCCAGGCCGCGCCGTTGTCGCCGGAGGCCATGGACCAGTTGCTTGGGCCCATCGCCCTGTACCCGGACTCGATGGTCGCCCAGATCATGCTGTGCGCCGCCAGTCCATACCAGGTGAGGCAGGTGAACACCTGGCTGAAGGCGCACCCGGACCTCCAGGGCACGGCGTCGCAGGAGGCGGCGATGGCCGAGGGCTTCGACGCCAGCTTCATCGCCATGGTCCTCTTCCCGCAGGTCATCGCCATGATGGATGAGCAGGCCGAATGGACGCGCCAGCTCGGCGTGCAGTTCTCATCCAACCGCAGCGCCGTCTTCGAGTCCATCCAGCGCCTGCGCAAGCAGGCCCACGAGCTGGGCAACCTCAAGACCAACGAGCAGCAGCAAGTCAATGTCGAGACGACCGGCTCCGGCCAGCAGGTCATCGTCATCCAGCCCGCCAATCCGCAGGTGATCTACGTGCCGCAGTACGACCCGCAGGTGGTGTACGTGCAGCCCGTGCAGACCATCATCGTCGAAGATGATGACGACGATGTGCTTGCCGCCGGCGTCATCGGCTTCACCACCGGCATCATCGTCGGCATCGCCATCGGCGACGACGACGACTGGTGCGGCGGCTGGGGCTGGCACGGCGGCTGCTGCTACGACGATGCGTGGGACGACTTCTACGACCACCGCGAGGACATGGCCAATGACTGGTACGAGCACCGCGAGGACATGGCGGGCATTCGCGACGATCGGCGCGAAGAGCGCCAGGACAATCGCGGTGACCGCGTGGATACGCGCGACCAGCGCCAGGGCGACCGTCAGACCACCCGCGACGATCGCCAGGGCGATCGCGCCGGCACTCGTGATCAGCGCCAGGGCGATCGCGCCGGCACGACGCAGACCCGGCGTCCCACGACCTCGACCAACGCCGCCCGCGGACGCACACCGACGACGACCCAGCGGGCCGCGACCCGGCCCAGCTCCGGCGGCCTCGGCGGCTACAGCAGCGGTCGACAGACCCGCGCGGCCAGCTCGCGCGGCCGCAGCAGCATGGGCGCATCGCGCGGCGGAAGCCGGGGCGGCGCCCGTGGCGGTCGGCGCCGTTGATCGACGCGACAATGCCGGTTGAAGCCCCACGATTGAGATTCACACGCAGGAGCGTCACCATGTTCCGAACCAGCCGCCAGGCCCTCACGAGTCTTCTTCCGCTCGCCGCGCTCGTTCTGTCCGTCGCCTCCGCGACGGCCGCCGCCCCGCCTCGCCCCGCCGCGCCCCCGACGGCCCAGGCCAAGGCGCCCGCGCAACGGACCTTCGCCAAGGCCGAGGACGCCGTCAACGCGCTGCTCACCGCGATGAAGAGCGACGATGAAGCGGCGCTGCGGGCGATCTTCGGGCCCGAGTCCGAGGACGTCCTGTCCTCCGGCGACCCGGTGGCCGATCGCAACGGTCGCCGCGTCATCGCCATCGCCTTCCAGCGGACGTGGTCGCTGTCCGATCTCGACGAGACCACGAAGGAGATCGTCATCGGCAGGGAGGAATGGCCCTTCCCCATTCCGCTCGTGCTCGAGAACGGCGCCTGGCGATTCGACACCGCGGCGGGGAAGGACGAGATTCTCGCCCGGCGCATCGGCCGCAATGAGCTGTCCACGCTTCGCCATTGTCAGACGTACGTCATCGCCCAGCGCGAGTACGCCGAAGCGGCGCACGACGGCCGGCCGGCCGGCGCCTTCGCACAGAAGTTCATCAGCGACCAGGACACGCAGAACGGCCTGTACTGGCCCCCGACCGCGGATGCGCCGCTCAGCCCCCTCGGCCCTCTTTTCACCGAGGCCACGAGCGAGGGCTACGCCATCGGTCAGGCAGAACGTCCCCGCGCCTTCCATGGCTACGTCTACCGGATCCTGACCGCCCAGGGACCCGGCGCCCCCGGCGGCGCCCGCAACTACATCGTCAAGGGCGACATGACCGGCGGCTTCGCACTCATCGCCTGGCCGGCCGACTACCGCAACAGCGGCATCATGACGTTCATTCTCAACCAGGATGGCGTCATCTACGAGAAGGACCTGGGCGAGAACACGACCCGCCTCGTCGGCGAGATCAAGGCCTTCAATCCCGACGAGTCGTGGACGAAGGTCGAACTCGAGTCGGAGCCCGAGGCCGAAGCGCAGCCCGAGCAGCAGCCGCAGCGCATCCCCCAGCCGGACCGTTGATGCGTCGAAGCGCCGGCCGGCCGCGGGTGTGATGGCCGGCCCGACCATTCCCGCGTCTCGCTTCGGCTATACTCTCCTCGTGATGAGTCCCGAACGCGATCTGCCCATCCGCTTCGAAAACGAGGGCGCGACGCTCATCGCCATCGTCGAGACCGCCACCCTCATGGGTGACGAC
>Ga0299906_10004849_pt1 | contig 10990 bp, 9 predicted proteins | sample RVTome_14_FD_200259 | JGI IMG/M metagenome (GOLD analysis project Ga0299906, IMG submission 200259) | Soil microbial communities from uranium-contaminated site in the Upper Colorado River Basin, Wyoming, United States - RVT145D125 (version 2) ... | reverse complement strand
GTTCGCTCACGGAGCCGATGGCGAACTCCTCCTGATAGGGCGCCCCGAGCTTGTGCACCAGAACGACGTCGAGCTCTCCATCGAGCGATTCGGCCAACACCCGGGCCATGGGAACCGCGCCCCTGGGAATCCCGAGAACCAGCGGTTTCTGCCCGCGATAGCCCGCGAGCCGCTCCGCCAGGAGCTTCGCGGCGTCGATGCGACTCGCAAAAAACGGTTCGTCTGGGTCCAGGTACTCTCGAGGATTCATAAGGGCCGCTCTCGGAACCTACTTGCGGTACCATTCACGAACCGCGCCAACGGCAGGCGACTTCGAGCCGCCGCCCACAAACGCGTGAGCGAGGGACCTCTATCCCGCTGCGGCCACGGCGACAGCGCCGAAGATGGCGCGATTTCGTCCAGGGCCTGCGCCATTCGGCGCTGTGCCCCCTGGGATTCGCCCCGCTTTCCAGGGCCGCAGAGCGGCGCTATGTTTGCATTGGCAAGCCGCGGAGTTTCAAGAATGTCGACGAGAGTCGCCCCCGAAAAAAACGTGGAGATTTCGGTCGGCGATCTGCGCCTCTCGGGCACCGTGGGAACGCCGCCAGGAGCCCGTGGCCTGGTGCTGTTCGCCCATGGAAGCGGGAGCAGCCGCCTGAGCCCCCGGAACGTCGTCGTGGCTCGGGGGCTGCACCAGGCGGGCCTGGCGACTCTCCTCTTCGATCTCCTGACGGAGCGCGAGGACCGCGTCTACGAGACCCGGTTCGACATCACCCTTCTCTCGGAGCGCATGATCGGAGCGGCGGAATGGGCGCTCGCCGAGCCCTCCACGGGATCGCTCCGTCTCGGATTCTTCGGGGCGAGCACCGGTGCCGCCGCCGCGCTCCGGGCGGCGGCGAAGCTCGGGCCCGCAGTCTTCGCCGTCGTTTCCCGCGGTGGACGGCCCGATATGACCGGGGCCGTCATTGCCGACGTTCGTTCGCCCACGCTCCTCATCGTGGGCGAGCGCGACACGACGGTGCTCGGGCTGAACCGGCGAGCCTTCGCTCAGCTCCGGGTGGAGAAAGAGCTCGCCGTCGTCGCCGGAGCGACGCACCTCTTCGAAGAGCCGGGCGCTCTCGAGGAGGTCACCCGTCTCGCCGCGGATTGGTTCGTGAGACATCTGTCGTGAGCCTCCAGCTCTTCTCTCTCGAAGCGGGTCACGAGCTCGGAAAGAACGTGAGCGAGAAGCTCGGCGTCCCGGTCTCTCCCCACGAGGAACGGGTGTTCGAGGACGGCGAGCACAAGGCCCGCCCGCTGGTGAGCGTCCGGGGAAACGACGTCTTCGTCATCGAATCGCTCTACGGCGACTCCGGGCACAGCGTGAACGACAAGCTCGCGCGGCTGCTCTTTTTCCTCGGCGCCCTTCGCGATGCCTCCGCCGGTCGAATCACCGCGGTGGTTCCCTATCTCGCCTACGCCAGAAAGGATCGGAAGACCAAGCCGCGGGATCCCGTGACCACGCGATACGTCGCCGCGCTCTTCGAGGCCGTGGGCACCGATCGCATCCTGGTCATGGACGTGCACAACCCCGCCGCTTACCAGAACGCATTCCGCTGCGGCAGCGATCACCTGGAGGCGCGACCGCTCTTCGTTCGCCATTTCGCATCGCGAGCGGAAATCGGCAAAGAGGATCTGGTCGTGCTCTCCCCCGATGCCGGGGGGGTGAAGCGCGCCGAGAGCTTCCGGCAGCACCTGGAGCGCGTTCTCGGCACCGGTATAGGGAACGCCTTCATGGAAAAGCGGCGAAGCGGCGGTGTGGTGAGCGGAGAAACACTGGTCGGATCGGTCGAGAGCCGAACGGTCATCGTCATCGACGATCTAATCAGCACGGGAACCACTCTCCTTCGGGCGGCAGAGGCCAGTCGCAAGCTCGGCGCGCGGAAGGTTCTCGCCGCCGCGACCCACGGCCTCTTCGTCGGAGACGCGAACCGCGTCCTCGCCGAGCCGGCTGTGGACGAGATCCTCATCACCGACACCGTTCCCCCCTTCCGGCTCGACTCTAGTCTCCTCGAGGAAAAAGTCCGGGTGCTCGACGCCTCGGAGCTCTTCGCCCAGGCCATCGCCAGGATTCATGGAGGCGGTTCGCTGGTAGAGCTTCTCGAGGGATGAGCCGCTAGGATGGGCTCAGCGATCGGAAACCACCAGCTCCCGAAATCCAAACACGATGTAAACGACGGCGGGAACCGCCTTTCCGTTCCGACGGGCCGGCCGAAACCGCCATTCTTTCGACGCCTCCAGGGCCGCGGTGCTCAGGTCCTCCGTCTCCGCCGGCCGGACCACCTTGCTCGACGTGACCTCGCCTTTCACACCGATTTCCACCTCGACCCCGACCGTCTGGCTCATGTGGAAGTAGGCCGTCGGAGGGTAGATCGGGGCCACCATCGACGTAGGGAACGGAGTCTCGGCCGAGGGCGGAGCTACGTCCTTGGGTACCTCGCCGCGCGCCGGAGCGTTGTAAAGGGTCGGGGGCCGGAAGAACCCGACGACGAGGACTTTCGAGTCGACGGCGACCGAAACGTCCGGATCTTCCTGAACTTCTCGGGCAGGTGCGAACCGCCAGCCGCCGGCGGCCTGCTGGAGGAGATCGGTAAACGGAGGGGTCGCTCTCAAGACAGTGACTCCGCCGACCGCCCCGGAGGCGGAAACGTCGAGCTCGAGCAGCACCTCACCTCCGCCCGCGGTCATCGGTGGTTGAATGAAGAAATTTCCACTTTCGAAGCGGGCCGGTTCGAACGGCTTCGCGACCAGAACCCAAGACAGCGCCAATAGATGAATACCAGTTCTCATGGTCATTTCCTCTCTTTCAGGAGCGCACTACTGGCTGTTATTCAAAGAGCGTGCCAGGCGGTGCTAGACTGAGCGCCGTTCTGCCGTGATCCACGAGCTCCTGAGTCCAGAGCGGGTCCTGCTCGATGCTCGCGGCCCCTTCCCTCGACTTCTCGAGGAGCTTCTCCGGCGCTCTTCGTTCTCGGCCCGGCGAGCCGAGGTCGAGGCAGCCTTCGGAAGCGAAAGCCGCCGGAACTACCTGTTCGTCGATTCCCGTATCGCCATCCCGCACGCGCAGCTCGAAGGTTTGACGGCGCCGGAGCTTCTCATCGCCGTCTGTCCGCGAGGCATCGATATCGACGGGCGTCGGGCCGATATCGTGGTCCTCCTCGGCTCGCCGGCGGATCAGCCCTCCTCCCACCTGAAGCTCCTGCAGCGCCTCTCGTCCGTGCTCCCGGCCATCGCCGATGACCTCCTGAAGCTCAAGCGCGAGGAGGCGGTCGTAAAGTGCCTCGCCCGCCAGGAGATGCTTCCCGGACGAGCCAGCTTCATCAACCTCACAGAGGACCAGGTAGCCTTCGAGCTGCACACGGATCTCGTGAACGGCCTCAGCGGGGAGGAGGCGGCACGGAGACTGCGTCTTCACGGCCCGAACCTCCTCAAGCGGGCGCGCCGGACGCCGTGGTACGGAAAGCTCCTCCGGAACCTCTTCAGCTTCTTCGCGGTGCTTCTCTGGATCGCGGCGGTCTTCTGCTTTCTGCCCGCCGTCGACATGCCCCAGCTCGGCGCTGCGATCTTCATCGTCATCGTGGTCAACGGACTGTTCGCGTTCCTCCAGGAGTACCGGACCGATCGAGCGGTGGAAGCGCTCCAGAAGCTCCTGTCGCTCAAGAGCCGGGTGATTCGCGACGGCGTCCTCATCGAGGTCGACGCGGCGACGCTGGTGCCGGGCGACGTCATCGCCCTCTCGCAGGGCGATATCGTGCCCGCGGACGCCAGGCTCACCGAGGCCTTCGACGTCGAAGTGGACAACTCCACCCTCACCGGCGAATCGACCTCGGCCAGGCGTTACAAATCGGACGCCCCGGTCCTCCTCGAGGGGTCGTTTCTCTGGATCGAGATCCCCAACATCGTCTTCGCCGGAACCGCCTTCCTGCGAGGCGAGGCACGGGCGGTGGTCTTCGGGACGAGCATGCGGACCCAGGTGGGAGAGATCGCGAGGCTGACGCAAGGGATTCCCACCGAACGGAGCCCGCTGCAGAAGGAGCTTCGAAGCACCGTCGTTACCATCGGGCTTCTCGCCTCGACCCTCGGGATCGTCTTTCTCCTTCTCGGTTGGCTCGGTACCGGCCTGTCCTTCGCCCAGGCATTCGTGTTCTGCATCGGGCTCTTCGTTGCCAATGTCCCCGAAGGGCTCCTCCCCACCGTAACGCTGTCGCTCGCCATGGCCACGACCCGAATGGCGAAGAAGAACGCGCTGGTGAAGAGTCTCCCCTCGGTCGAGACTCTGGGCTCGACGACCGTCATCTGCAGCGACAAGACCGGCACTCTCACCGAGAACCGGATGACGGTGACCGAGGTCTACGTCGACGGAAGGATGATCGAGGTGTCGGGCACGGGATATCGCCCGGAGGGGAGCCTCGTCCTCGAGGGCCGCGAGCTTTCCCCGGCGGGGGTCTCGAGCTGGGCCGCACTCTCTCGACTCCTGGAGTGCGCTTCGGTATGCAACAACGCGCAGATCGAGAAAGTGGGCGCCGACTACCGCGCCGTCGGCGATGCGACCGAAGCCGCGCTTCGCGCCCTCACGGAGAAGGCGGGAGCCCGCCCCGCCCACCGGCGCCTCGCCGTCAACCCCTTCGATTCCGTGCGCAAGCGGATGAGCGTCCTCGCCGAGCTCGAGGGGCGCCCGGGTCGCTTCCTCTTCGCCAAGGGCGCTCCTCTCGAGATCCTCGAGTGGAGCCGCCATCTTCTCTATCGTGGGGAGGCGGTTCCGCTCGACGAGTCTCATCGGGCGAGGCTCAAGGGCGAACTGGATGCTCTCGCGGGAAGAGGCCTTCGGATCCTGGGTCTCGCCTACCGTGAGGTTGGCGCGTCGGAGACGCTATCGGAAAGCGGGGAGACGGATCTCGTCTTTCTCGGCATCACGGCCATGTCCGACCCCGTGCGGCCCGCCGTCAAGGATGCCATCGAGTCCTGTCACCGCGCCGGAATCCGCGTGCTGATGATTACCGGCGACTATCCGATCACCGCCGCCACGATAGCCCGTCAGATCGGAATCGGAGATGCCGGCTCCAGGGTGGTCACCGGTGCCGAGATCTCCGAGATCGACGACGCCTCGTTGGAGAAAATCCTGTCCGAGGGCGAGCCCCTCTTCGCCCGGGTCTCGCCCGATCACAAGCTCCGGATCGTGTCGGTCCTCAAATCGATGGGCGAGGTGGTCGCGGTCACCGGAGACGGCGTGAACGACGCTCCCGCCCTGAAGAAAGCGGACATCGGGATCGCCATGGGGATTCGAGGGAACGAGGTCGCCAAGGAAGCCGCGGACATGATTCTCGCCGACGACAACTTCGGCACCATCGTTGCCGCCATCGAGGAGGGGCGGGCGGTCTTCGACAACATCAAGAAGTTCATGGCCTATATCTTCAGCAGCAATCCGCAGGAGATGTACCCCTACATCGTCTGGATGCTGATCCCGGGGGCGCCTCTGGCGATGACGGTGATGGGCGTCCTCGCCGTGGACGTGGGAACGGATCTGGTGCCGGCGATGGGCCTGGGGGCGGAGCCGCCCGAACGGGGGATCATGGAGCGGCCCCCCCGGCGGCGCGACGAGAGACTCCTGAGCCTCGGCTTCGTGCTCCGCTCCTACTTCGTCCAGGGGAGCATCCTGGCCCTGAGTTGTTACGCCACTTACTTCTATATGGGGTGGTGGCTCGGAGCGCTCGAAGACGGCCTCTCGGTGACTTCCATGCCCGCGTCGCCTCCGGGTCTCGAAATGAGCGGCGCCTCGAGGGAGTATCTCCAGACGCTCGCGGCGTACTTCTTCCCCACGGTCGCGGTCCAGATCGCGAACGTTCTCTGCAGGCGTTCCTGGAAGACCTCCCTGTTCTCGCCGGATTTCCTGCACCCGGAACGGCGGCGCGAGATTCTGTCCCGGGTGAAGGGATGGTCGCCGCGAGTCGCGGACTTTCTGGGAAGGCATCCCCTGTGGCTGAACTTTCTCTCCAACCCGCTCATCCTCGCGGGAATCGGCTTCGAGCTTTTGTTCTGCTACCTCCTTTTCTACACGCCGCTATCCCACCTCTACTTCTTCGCTCCATTGCCGTGGCACGTCTACCTGTTCGCTTTCCACGGGGCCGTCGTTTTGCTGCTGTTCGAGGAGACCAAGAAGTACTTCCGCCGCCGCGGCCGTTCGCTGAGCTTCCTTGGATGACCGGGGAGGCCGGCGCGAAATCCCCCAGTCGTGGGGCGGGTGCCCCGAGCCCATCGACCGGCGTCGTCGTTTGTCCGTCCGATGTCGAGCCATTCCCTGGCACCGATGTTGCTAACGAAATGAAACAGGTGGGTTATGGACGAATCAAAAAAGGACTTGTTCACCGAACGGGCGGCGAATGCGCTGGAGGGTATCGAGATGCTCATCGCCATGTGGATCGAGAAATCGGTCCCGGCGGGAGAGCTCTGGGTCGGCGAAGGCCCGGACCGGGATTTGTCGAGGAGACCGTGGCGGTCGTCGGATTTCGGGCCTTCGAGGCCCATCGGACCGGCGGTCGCACCGGATCGGATTCGCCACATCGAGGACCGGCTGGACCGTCTCGCCAGCGACCTCGCGGCGCTCGAAGCTCGTGTCCATGAAGAACAGCCGGAGTGATTCAGAACGAGCCGTGCAAGTTACGCTCGGCCGCCTCGACGTATCGACTCGTCCTCGAGATCCATTTGTCGGGATCCTTCACCTCCCGATCCTTCAAGTGCCAGATGGTGATTTTTGCCCGGAGAAAAGCCCGGAACGTCTTGTAGAACGAGACCAGGGGTCCGGGGGGCCAATCGGAGGCCCGCTGGCCGTACGTCCCGAACAGGACTTCCTCGATGAAGGGCGGGCCGCCCGCGAGCTCGCACTCGACGATGAGAAAGCTCAGCTCGTCCGCCGGGTCGAGGAGCCGGAGGTTCGGGTCGAACTCGAGGCAGTCGATGACGACGGGCTGAGGAAGAAGGCACACGTGCTCGGGCCGCAGATCGCCGTGCGCCTCGACGATCCTCCCTTCGCGCACCCGAGCGTCCAGCAGATCGGCCCGAAGCCGGACGAAGCTCTGGAGCTCGGTCGATATCGCGTCTATGCGGTCCTTCGCGATCGGAGACGTTTCTTCGAGCTCGCGTCCGATTTCTTCGATTTCACGGACGAAACGAAGGCGGTAGTGCTCCTCGGAGAGGTCGGCTCGGGTCGCGCGCTGATAGAAGGCAGCAAGGGTCTCGGCGACTCGTCGGAGGTCGGCAGACTCGAGGTTTCCCGCCGCGATCACCCGATCGAGCATCCTTTCGGCGGGAAGCCGGCGCATCTTGACGAGCCAGTCCACGACTCCGGTCTCGGACCCGAGAACGAGCCGGCCGTTCTCGTCCATGCCGAGCGGCACGACGCCGAGGTACACCTCGGGGGCGAGACGCCGGTTCCACTCGACCTCCGCCTCACAGTTCCTTTTGCGGTCCTCGAGCGTCGCGAGGTTCAGAAGCTTGAAGCGGACCGGCTTCTTCAGCTTGTAGGCGTAGTGGTCGGTCAAGAACACCCACGACATGTGGGTCTCGATCGCGTCGACTCGCGTCGTGGGCTCGGGGAAGCTCCCCGGGCGCCCAAGGAAGGCAGTCTTGTCGGCGAGAGAGGGTCGAGAGCCGTCTCGCGTCAAATCATCTCCTCTGCAACCATGCCATTCTCGAGAGGTGCTTCATGGAACATCCAGTACAGGTGACGTTTCGCGGTCTCGAGCCCACCGATGCGCTTACCAAGGCCGTCGAGGAACGAGCCAACGACCTGGAGCAATACTTCAACAAGATCCAAACCTGCAAGGTCATGGTCGAGTCGGCGCACCGGAGCCATCGTCAGGGAAACCTTTACCACGTTCGCGTGCGCCTGGCGGTGCCCGGCGAGGAGATCGTGGTTTCGCGAGATCCCCCAGAGCACGCCCAGAACGAGGACATGTACCTTGCGATCAACGACGCCTTCAAAGAGACGGTGAGGCGGCTCGAGGACTACGTGCGCCGTCGTCGAGGCCAGGTGAAGGAGCATGTAGGCCCTCCGCGCGGACGCGTGGTCAAGATCGTCCTCGACGAGGGATACGGGTTCCTGGAAGACGACGAAGGACGAGAAATCTACTTCCATCGCAATAGCGTTCTCGACGGCGCATTCCCGCGGCTCGAGGTGGGAAGTGAAGTCCGCTTCGCCGAAGAGCCGGGTGAGAAAGGCCCGCAGGCGAGCACGGTGAGCCTGATCGGTCGATAGGTCAGAGCCGGCATTCTTCGGGGTCGCATTTGGAGCCGTGGAGGTATCGGTCGGGGCTCTCAGCCGCGCCGAGCTCGATCACCTGTGTCGACCTGCTGCCGAAACGGTAGACGGTGACTCCTTTGAGCTGGAGCTCCCATGCGCGCCGGTAGATCGCGGCGACGTCCTCTCGAGTCGCATCGTGGGGGAGGTTCACCGTCTTCGAGACCGAGTTGTCCACGTGGCGCTGGAAGGCAGCCTGGATCTCGAGGTGGCGCACGGGCGGAATCTCGGGAGCGGTGACGAGAAGGTGCTCGAGGCTCTCCGGTACTCCTTCCACGTCGCGCAAGCTTCCCTTCTCGAGGACTCTTTCGACCACCGGTCCCGGTTCGAGGCCGCTCTCGGCCAGAACCCGCTCCAGGACGGGAGTCGTCTCCACCAGGGTCTCCCCCGAAAGGACTCCGTGCCTCCGGAATGCGAGCGCGAAGAGCGGCTCGATTCCGGGGCTGGTGCCCGCGAGTATGCTGAGGGTCCCCGTCGGCGCAATCGCGGTGCAGGTGGCGTTTCTCAAGCGAAGCCCGCGCACCGCGGGAAGGCTCCCCTCCCAGGCGGGAAAGGTCCCGCGCGAGTCCGCCAGTTCCGAGGAGGCTCGATGAGCTCTCTCCCCGATGAACTTCATGAGATCGGAGGCAGTGCGGGAGGCATCATCCGAATCGTAGGAGATTCCGAGCCGGATGAGCATCTCCGCGAAGCCCATCACCCCGAGGCCGATCTTCCTCGTCGCTCTCGTGGCGCGCTCGATCGCCGCCACGGGATAGCGATTCACTTCGATCACGTCGTCGAGGAACCGCACCGCCCGCTCCACGGTGCGGCCGAGGCGCTCCCAGTCGACTTGGCGGCCCTTCAGCATGTGCGACAGGTTCACCGAGCCGAGGTTGCAGGATTCGTACGGCAGAAGAGGCACCTCGCCGCAGGGGTTGGCGGATTCGATGCGCCCCAGGTGAGGGGTGGGATTCGCCCGCTCGATGGCATCGAGAAACAAGAGCCCGGGGTCCCCGCAATCGAATGCGGCATGGACGATTTCGTCGAAGAGCTCGCGCGCCCGAAGCCGCGCGGCGACCTTGCCCGTCTTGGGATGAACGAGCTCGTGGCGCCCGTCGTCCCGCACCGCCTCGAAGAAGCAGTCGGTCACCCCGACCGAGATGTTGAAATTCCGGAAGCTCGTCCCGTCGAGCTTGGCGCGAACGAACTCGAGAATGTCCGGATGATCGATGCGGAGAACTCCGAGGTTCGCTCCGCGGCGTCGTCCACCCTGCTTGATGTTCTCGGTGGCGCAGTCGAAGATTCGCATGAACGACACCGGTCCCGAGGCTTCGCCGCCGGTCGAGTGGACGAGGTCGCTTCTGGGTCGAAGCTTCGAGAAGGAGAATCCGGTGCCCCCGCCGGTGCGCTGCACCAGGGCCATCTGTTTCAGGGTTTCGAAGATGCCCTCCATCTCGTCCTCCACCGGGAGGACGAAGCAGGCGCTCAACTGGCCGAGCGCCGTCCCGGCATTCATCAACGTGGGGCTGTTGGGCAGAAAGTCGAGGGCGGTGAGAAGCTCATGGAACCTCGCCTCCCAGAGAGCAGCGTCCGCCCGGCCGCCGTAAGAGACCTCGGCTTCGGATACGCCCCGGGCGACCCTCGCGAAGAGCTCCTCGGGCGCCTCGACGATCTCGCCTCGGTCTCCTCGCCGGAGATAGCGCGCTTCCAGCACGCGCCGCGCGTTCTCCGTGAGCTGCAGCGGGGCCATCTCCCGCAATATACGTCTCAGTGCGTCGTGCGCGGAACGAACTCGTAGCGCGACTGCAGAAACGCCACCAGATCCACGAGCTGGCGTACGGTCATCACGTCGCTATAGTCCGCCATCCGCGAGATGCCGCCGCTCTCGATACGCTCCCTGGGATGGCCCGGCGCAAGCTTGTGCGAGGGGTTGATGATGGAGGTCACGAAACGGCCGTCGGTCGGTTGATAGTCCACGGTCCCTCCGAGGGCGACAGGCACGGGGGGATCCGCGACCGGGCCGGGAAGATCCAGTCCCCGGACCTCGTGGCAGGCGTTGCACTGAAGCTCGAGAAACGCCGCCTGACCCGCCTCCACGTCGCCCTCCTGCAGACGAAACCCGCTCGGGGACCGCTCCGGCGGGGCGCACGAGGAAAGAGAGAGCGCCGCCGCGAACAACGACCCGGGAATCGATTTCCGATACATCGTCTACCTCCTGCTGACCAAAGAGTCGATCTCTTCGCGCTCGAGCACGAGCGCCTCGGGAAATGCGGCGGGCCGTTCCAGCGCCCTCAAGGTTTCGAGAATCCTCTCCGGCCTGCCCCAATCGCTCCACCAGACGCCGCTCATTTCGAAAACTCTCAGCGCGTCCGGAGCCCGCTGGAGCAGGTCTGAGGAAAAATCCCGCGAAGGAAGGTCCCGGTAGATCTCCTCGAGCACCACGTCGTCGCGACCACTCCGCAGAGCTTCCCGGAAGCGCACGAACGCAGGCAGGATCTCGGGGAGGCACCACCAGCCGAGCGCCCACAGCGGGTCCAGCTTACTCGCCAGGATCATCGTGTTCCAGAGAGCGCCCTTCCGGAGGGCCTCCTCGGCGAGGCGTCTTGGGGGCTTCTCCAGGAACCGGGCGACCCGCCGGGTGGGTCCCTCCCGCGCGCACGGCGATGGAACGATCCAGCCGTAGTCCACCTCCGAGGTGGT
>Ga0299906_10004848_pt1 | contig 10994 bp, 13 predicted proteins | sample RVTome_14_FD_200259 | JGI IMG/M metagenome (GOLD analysis project Ga0299906, IMG submission 200259) | Soil microbial communities from uranium-contaminated site in the Upper Colorado River Basin, Wyoming, United States - RVT145D125 (version 2) ... | reverse complement strand
CGTTGCGACGAGCCACCCAGTGCGCCGTGCGCAACAGATTCGGGGTAACGCTGCGGAGGATCCGGCGCGAACCCGGGGTTCGGCCCGAATGCCCCGCACGACCACCGCCGAGCTGGTGCGCGGCACGCAACCGGACACGTGAACGGGCCGGATCTCGCGTGCGATCGTCGGTGCCTGACGCCCTGCGCGACGCAGGACAGTCGGGACGAGCGCGTTAGCGGCGGGTCAGTGCGCGGCGGATCGGACGTCGGCGCCCGCGGCCGTCGCCCGCCAGGTGCGGGGCGGCCAGGTCCAGCACGACGAGGGCTCCGAGCGCGATGACCAGCGTGCCGATCGGGTCCATGACGGCATCGTGCACCCGGGCGGGGCACGGGCGCACTGCTCGAACGTCCTGATCCGTATCGGCCGGATGACGTAGTGCCACCGAACGGGGCTTCCCGCCGCGGCCTCCAGGGTGGACACTGGTCCGGTAGATCCGGTGCCGAATAGGGGTGATGACGTGGCGAAGACGACCGCGAAGACGACCGCGAAGACGACCGCGAAGCCTAGGACGAAGCAGGACCAGCAGGCAGAGCTCGAACGGTTGTCGGACGTGTGGGCCGATCCGCCGGTCACGGAGATCGGCGCGACGGCCAAGACCATCGGGAACAAGGACTACCTGCGCGAGCTCGCCACGCTCCAGGTCGAGCTGGCCAAGCTCCAGGAGTGGGTCAGGGCCACGGGAACGAGAGTCGTCGTCCTGTTCGAGGGTCGCGACGCGGCCGGCAAGGGCGGCGCGATCAAGACGATCTCGCTCGGCATGAACCCGCGGATCTGCCGCGTCGTCGCGCTCGGCACACCGACGGAGCGCGAGAAGACACAGTGGTATTTCCAACGTTATGCGGCCCATCTGCCCGCGGCCGGCGAGATCGTCCTGTTCGATCGGTCCTGGTACAACCGGGCGGGCGTGGAGCGGGTCATGGGGTTCTGCACGGAAGACGAGTACCGGGAGTTCCTGCGCTCCGTCCCGGAGTTCGAGCGGATGCTCGTCCGGTCCGGGATCCGGGTCATCAAGTACTGGTTCTCGGTCAGCGACGCCGAGCAGGAACGGCGCTTCCAGAGCCGCATCGACGACCCGACCAAGCGCTGGAAGCTGAGCCCGATGGATGTCGAGTCACGATCGAAGTGGGTCGAGTACTCGAAGGCCAAGGACGCGATGTTCGCCGCAACCGATATGAAGCAGGCCCCGTGGTACGTCGTCAACGCGGACAACAAGAAGCGTGCCCGGCTCAACGTGCTCAATCACCTGCTGAGCCTCATCCCGTACGAGGACCTGACGCCCCCGCCGATCGCGCTGCCGCCCCGCGGCGACGATGGCGGCTACGTCCGGCCGCCGATGGGCGACCAGACCTTCGTCCCGGAGGTCTACTGACCCGGAACCGTCCGTCTGGATGGATCGGCCGGCCGGAGCCGAAAGACCGGGCCCAGGCCCAGGCGCTCCGCCGGCGTGCCGTAGCGCAGGATCAGCTCGCGCACCGCGCGCCCGTGATCCGGGCCGTCGACCGGCTCTGCCAGCGCGCGCCACGCTCGGTCACCGACCGAGACGCCGCACGCCCCATCGGCCTCGAGGTTGAGCGCCCAGTCGGCGTCCGGTGACCCCGCCGCCACGAGGAGCGAGCCGTCCGGCTCCTCGACGTAGCCCACGGCGACGGTGACCGGCAGGCCGGTTCGCCGCCCGCGCGTCTCGATCAGCGCGACCGTGCCCCACGCCGCGAGCTCGCGGCCGATCGGATCGTCCGTCAGCGGCTCCGCTGCCAGGACTTGCCCTCGGTGGCGACCGACGGTGCGTAGACCATCTCGACCTGCTGCATCTCGGCGATCGTCCGCGCCCCGAGCGCGGCCATCGACTGGCGCAGCGCGCCGACGAGGTTCTGGCTGCCGTCGGTCGCGCTCGCCGGGCCGAACAGGATCCGTTCGAGCGACCCAAGCGTACCGACCCGGATCCGTGTTCCCCTCGGCAGCACCGGCGACGGCGCGGCCATGCCCCAATTCACGCCGCGGCCCGGTGCTTCGGCGGCACGGGCAAGGGGCGAGCCGAGCATGAGCGCATCGGCGCCCGCGGCGACCGCCTTGGCCAACTCGCCGCCGCGCCGCATCCCCCCGTCGGCGACGACCGGCACGTACCGGCCGGTCTCGGCGTGGTATGCGTCGCGGGCCGCGGCGACGTCGCTGATCGCCGTGACCTGCGGCACGCCGATTCCGAGGACCTCGCGCGTCGTGCACGCTGCCCCCGGGCCTACGCCGACGAACACCGCGGCCGCACCCTGTTCCATGAGTTGGAAGGCCGCGTCGGCGTTCGTCGTGTTGCCGACGGCGACCGGGATCGGCATGAACCGGGTGAACTCGTCGAGCGACAGCGGGTCGTAGCCGGTGGCGAGATGGCGAGCACTCGACACCTGCGACTGGACGAGGAACAGGTCCGCGCCGTGCTCCGCGCAGAACGGGCCGAAGCGGCGCGCCGCCGCTGGCGTGGCGGCGACGACGGCGGGCGACCCGGCAGCGTGAATCTCCTCGATCCGACGGGCCACGAGTTCCTCTCGGACCGGCGCCTGGTACGCCTCGGCGAGGACTGCCTGCACATCGTCATCCGGGGCCGACGCAATCCGCTCGAGCACGGCCGACGGGTCGTCGTAGCGGGTCTGAACGCCCTCGAGGTTGAGCACCGCGAGGCCGCCGAGTCGCGCGAGCGCGCCGGCAAACGCCGGGTCCACGACGGCGTCCATCGCGGACGCGAGGATCGGCACAGTCAGCGGCAGCCCGCAGAAGGTCTGGGCAAGGTCGACGTCGGCCGGCTCCACCGTGCTCGTGCCCGGCGCGAGCGACACGTCCTCGAAGCCGTAGGTCGGCCGAATGGAATCCACCTTGGACCGAAAGGCGCGTCGGGTCGCTGCCCCCGGGTCTACCGTCCGTCCTGCCGCCGATCGCTCGATCAATCCCGCCTCCTCGTCCGCTGCCCGCCGTGTCACGGAGTCTACCTGCCGAGCTCGAACCAGCGTGCCCGCTCCGGCACGAGCAGGTTGTCGCGGATCCGCGCGATGCCCTCGCGATAGCCCGGCCAGACGGCCACGGCCAGGGCCTCATCGATCGACACCCAGCGCATGGCATCGTGCTCGGCGGACAGCACCGGCTGCGTTCCCGGCCGGACGCGCACCGCGAAGTAGGCACTCGCCATGAGCGCGTCGGACGGGGCCCACAGGAACTCCGCGACATAGTCGAGGTGGTAGAACGCCTCGATAGCATCGCCCTCGATCTCCGTCTCCTCGCGAAGCTCTCGACGGGCGGCGTCGACGACCGACTCGCCCGGCTCAACGAGGCCCGACACGCCCTGCCACAGCCCCGGCAGGACGCGGCCGGCCGACCGGCGGAGCAGCAGGATCTCCGACTCGACGTGCCCGATCCGGAAGACCCACACGTCTACGAGATCCGGCCGACGCATCAGGAACCGCCCCTCGATTCCGCGGCCGGCCCGCCCGGCTCGAGCGCTCCGGCGAGGCGGTGCAGCTGCTCGAGGTGCATGAGGTCGTGGACGCCGGCGAACAGGAGCCACTCGCCGCAGCGCAGCCGGCCGACAAGCGGGTGCTCGAGCGGGCACGGGTCCTCCTCGTGCCACGCGATCGAGCGGGCCGATCGCTCGATCACCCGCTGGCTCTGCGCGATCCGCGGAGGAGGTCGTCGCGGGTGGCGTCGGCCGGTCCCGGCACCCCCGGGACGACCGTCGGGGCGTCAGCCGGCCAGCGGCTCGCGGCCGCGAGTCCCGCCGCGAGGACGAGGCCGGCGCGGGCATGCGTGTCGTGGGTCACGGTCTGGGCGACGTTCCAATCCTCCTCGCCGCCGGGAAGCGTGAGCGCGGGCTCGGGGAGCCCGCGGACGATGGAGGCGAGCGCATCGGCGAGCGCAGCGAGCTGCGGGACGACGCGCTCCGTCGACCCCGTTCCGGCGCGGCGCCGGACCTCGCGGCGAACGGAGATGAACCGGCCGGCATCGATCCCGCGCCACGCGGCGACGACGTCCGGCGCTCCAGGTTCCAGCTCGTCGACCCACGCCACCTGGCCCGGCCTCCTAGCGGTGTCCGTTCGCCATCTTGACGGCGTCGGGCCGGAGCCGCAGCCGCCACATCGCGACGATCCCGACGGCCGGTCCGGCGGCGAGAACGAGCCAGGCCAACCGCCAGCCACCGGCGTCGATGGGATCGAGCAGGCCGATGCCGAGGATCGTCACCCCGGTCAGCATGAACCCCACGGCGACCTGGACGGACAGGGCGGAACCGGCCGTGCCCGGCGGCGCGAGCTCCGAGACAGCCGACGAGAACTGGGCCGAATCGGCCACGACCGACAGGCCCCACACGATCGCGATCACGACGATGACGGGCACCGGCGATCCGAACAGGAGCCCGGCGACGATGGCGGACGTCCCCGACACGGCCATCGCCGCGATCGTCGTCGCGGTCCGGCCCACCCGGTCGGCGATCGCGCCCGCGGCCACGGACCCGACGCCGCCGGCAGCGACCACGGCGAACGCCACGAGGCTCGCGAAGCCCGCGTCCGTCACGCCCGCCGCCGCGAAGCTCGCCAGCAGGAACAGGGGTACCCACGTCCACATCGCGAACAGCTCCCACATGTGCCCGAAATAGCCGAGGTTCGCGAGCCGGACCGACGGCTCGCGGAACGCGGCGGCGGCGATCGCCGGTGAGAAGCGCGGCGCCGGTACATCGAACGGGCCCGTCCGGCCGACACGCCAGACGACGACGGCTCCGAGCGCGGCGGCGGCGCTGGCCAGCACGACGACCGGCCGCCACTCGAGGCCCGCGTACGCACCGAGGCCGCGGAACAGGAACGGCAACGCGACGCCGACGGTCAGCGCGCCGTTGACGACGCCGATCGCGAGACCGCGCTCGCGGCGGAACCAGCCCGCGGCGAGCTTCATCCCGACCGGGTAGACGGCCGCGAGCGCGGCGCCGGTCACGACCCGGAACGGCAGCGCCGTCGCGGGATCGGTCGCCACGAGGCCGAAGCCGAGGTTCGCGATCGCCGCGACGAGCGCGCCCGCCGCGAACAGGCGCGGTCCCGGGATGACGTCCGGAGCGCCCGCTGCCGCGAGCCCGAGCGCGCTGAACGCGAAGCCCACCTGGACGACGACCGTGAGAAGCGGCAGCTCGAGGCCGGTCGTGGCCCACTCGTCGCGGAGCACGGGTGCGACGGCCGCGGCGCTGAACGACGGCGCCATCGCGAGGAGGATGCCGGTCGCGAGAACCGCGAGCTGGCGCCACCGATCGGCCGGCTCGCCCGCGTCGATGGCCTCGGCCGCGGTCACGCCGGCTCGGCCGGCAGCATCGTGTACACGACGCACGTGCCGCGGAGGACCTCCGTCCCGTCGGCCGTTCGGGCCACGCACCGGAGCCGGGTGATCGGCCTGTCGGCCCGCGCCTCGATCACCTCCGCCTCTGCGGTCACCGTGTCGCCGACCCGGACCGGTGCCGGGTAGTCCCACTCCTGGTGGAGGAAGACGCTGCCGGGCCCGGGCAGCTTCATCGCCACGAGCGCGTTGAACAGTCCGGTCGTCAGCCCGCCGTGGACGATGAGCCCGCCCGCACGCGTGCGGGCTGCGTAGTCGGGGTCGAAGTGGAGCGGGTTGCGGTCGCCGGAGATCGAGGCGAACGCCTCGACGTCGTCGGCCGTGAACGTCCGCGTCCAGGTTGCCCGCGCCCCGGGACGGGGCGGGACCCAGGCCATCGGCCTAGATCCGCTCGAACCGCTCGACCGGAAGGACGAACACGGTCGCCCCACCCACCTCTACTTCGAGCGGGTACGGCATGAAAAACTCGCCCGGCTCCATGATCGGCGGCATGGGGTTGACGACCTGCGTTCGCGAGGTGCAGTTCTCCCGGACGATCCCGAGTACTTCGTCCACCTCGTCGTCCTCGACGCCGAGCACGATCGTCGCGTTCGACTGCTTGAGGAAGCCGCCGGAGCTGTGCAGGCGCGTCGCCCGGAACTCGCGTTCCAGCAGCGCATCGACGAGGGCACCGGCGTCCTCGTTGTGAACGATCGCGACGACGAGCTTCACGGGGCGAGTATAGGGTGCCTCCGGGCGACGATCCGCCCCTTTCGGGAACGATCGGGCGCGGTGTACGATGCCGACCCCACCGCCACGCGCCCGCCCGTCCACTGCCAGGAGCCTGCCCGTGCCCGACGCGCGCCGATCCTCGCCGGATCCCCTCCACACCCTGTCGGCCGCGGCCGAGGCCGTGGCCCGCGAATCCGATCTCGACGCCGCCCTCGGCACGCTGCTCGGTGCGGCCGCCGATGCGGTCGGCGCGACCGCCGGTGCGATCTATCTCCAGGACCCCGACCGGGCCGAGCTCGTCGCGTTCCTCGCCGTGGGGATCGACGCCACCGGCCTCGAGCGCCTCGCCGGCGGATCCGACGACGCGCGGGACCCGATCGCCGTGGTCGCCCGCGACGGGTCCCCGATCGACCGGCGAGCCGGGGCGGACTCGGGTTCGTTCGGTCGGGCCAGTGAGAGCGTCTCGACGGCGTTCCGGCCCCTCGTCGCGAGCCGCGGCGGGATCGATCTCCCCGGCGGCGCGCTCGTCCTCGGCTGGGCCGACGACCGTGGCGTTACGGCCGACGAGGACGAGTTGCTCGGCGCGATCGCCCACCTCGCGGCCGTCGCCATCGACCGGTGGCGTCTCGCCTCGCTCGTCGCCGAGCGGGCCGAGTGGTTCGAGCGCGTCGCGCATAGTGACCCCCTGACCGGGCTGGCCAACGAGCGCACGTTCGCCCGGGTCCTCGAGCTCGAGCTCGCTCGCGCCGGGCGCCAAGGCAGCGAGGTGTCCGTCGCGATCGTCGACGTCGACGGCTTCGCGGCGACGAACGCGGCGGCGGGCCGCGAGGCCGGCGACGACATCCTGCGCGCGGTGGCGTCGATCGTCGCGGAGTCGGTCCGCCTTGTCGACACCGTCGCTCGCGCCGGAGGGGACGAGTTCGTCGTCGTCGCACCCGGCTCGGCCGGGATGACCGTCGCACGCCGGATCGCGGCGGCCGTCGAGGCCCTGCCGCTCGTCGGCACGGAACCGGTGTCGGTCTCGATCGGCGTGGCCCGCTTCCCGGTCGACGGCACGTCGTCCGACGAGTTGCTCGCCGCCGCGCGCGCCGCGCTCGAGACGGCCCGGGGCAGCGGGCGAGGAACGATCGCCGAATCGACCCCGCAGCCGGCCGGCTAGGACGCCGGGGGCCACTCCGACAGACGCGGGATTTCGCGGGATCAGCTCGGCGGCGAGGTCGCCACGCCGGCCGACACGATCGGCAGCGTCGGGGCCGTCGCACCGGGCGCGGGTTCCCGGGTCAACGCGAGGGTCACCCCGGCGCTCGCCGGAGTCGCATCGGCCGTGAAGACCGCGACCCCATCCGCACCGACGGCGAAGTCACCGATCGGCACGGGCACGCCGTCGCCACCGATGACCCACGCCTCGTAGACCTCCGTGCCGGCCGTCGCGGGCAGATCGCGCATGGCGATGACGACGGACCCGTCCGCGGCGACGGCGGCGATCCCGCGCGGTCCATCGCCGTCGGGGTCGGCCAGGATCGCCGCCTGGCTGCCGGGTCGCGAGGCGACCTCGAGCACGGCGGCCACGCCCTCGTCATACGCCTGCGCATCGCGCAGCTGGCCCTGGAGCAGGAGGTTCCAGCCGCCGAGGACGACGACCGCCAGCACGGCGGCAATGCGGAGGACCCAGCCGGACGGAGCGATCCCGCGCGTGGACGCCGGCGCCCGTCCGACGGGGAACGGCACGACCGGCGCCGAACCGCTCTCCGTCGACGCTCCCCTCGGCCGCGTCTCGAGGTCCGCCGCGGCGGCGGCGAGGATGCGAGCCTTCAGCCCGGCCGCCGGCTCGACCGGCTCGATCGACTCGGCGAGGTACGGCACGACGCCGCCCAGCTCGGCGATCTCCGAGTGCGACTCCGGGCACGTCTCGAGGTGGTCGCGCACGGCGCGCTCGTCCTCCGGCGCGAGCGCCCCGAGGACGAACCCGGCCGCGAGGTCGCGGACCTCGTCGCAGGTCATGGCGTCCCCTCAGCGCAGGTCAGTTCGCGGCGCAGGGCGAGCAGCCCCAGGCGCATCCGGCTCTTGACGGTCCCAAGCGGCGTCCCGGTCCGGTCCGCGATCTCGACCTGGGTGAGGCCGCCGAAGTAGGCGAGCTCGATCGCCTCGCGCTGGACGTCCGACAGCGTCGCGAGCGCCGCTCGCACCGCGTCCCGGGCGAGATTGCCGGCCACCTCCGCCCAGACGTCCGGCACGGTGAGCGTCGCGGGCGGCGCCTCTTCCCGCTCCGGGAGCTCCGTCGTGGGCCGGCGCCGCCGGACGGCGTCGATCGACCGGTGATGGACGATCGACAGCAGCCAGGTCTTCACGCTGCCCCGCCCCTCGATGTAGCGGGCGGCATTCCGCCACGCCCCGAGGAACGCGTCCTGGACGACGTCCTCGGCGAGCGTCGCGTCGCCGGTGATCCGGTAGGCGATCGAGTAGGCCATGGTGCGGTACCGATCGTAGAGGTCCTCGAGCGCGTCGAGCTGACCGGAGGCGATCCGATCGAGCACGGCCCGATCGGCCGCGTCGGCAGCCGACACGACCCGCCCCGGAACGGTCCCGATCGGGTCGCTCATCCGGGTATGCGTGCGACCGGCGCGTCCGGTTCACCCGGCCGCGACGGCTGGTCCATCCGGGCCGCAATCTCGGCAGCCACCGCATCCGGGGATCGCAACCCGTCGACGACGATGAACCGCTCCGGCTCCGCCGCTGCGAGAGCGCGGAACCCGTCGCGGACGCGCCGGTGGAAGGCGAGGTCGAACGCCGTTTCGAACCGCGTCAGCTCGTCGCCGTGCTTGCGCGCGAGCCCCGCCTCCGCCGGCAGGTCGAGCAGGATCGTCCGGTCCGGTCGCAGCCCTCCGGTCGCGAACTCCTCGACGGCGCGAAGCCCGTCGATCGGCAGCCCGGCCCCGAAGCCCTGGTAGGCAAGGGTTGAATCCGCGAATCGCGTCGAGATGACCGTCGCCCCGCGATCGAGTGCCGGCCGAATGACCGTGCGGACGAGCTGGGCGCGCGCGGCGTTGAACAGGAGCGCGTCGGCAAGGGGATCGTGGTCGCGGTCGCGCGCCGGCTGGAGGAGGAGTTCCCGAATCGCCTCGCCGAGGGACGTCCCACCGGGCTCGCGCGTCAGGACGACCTCGCGGCCGGCGGCGGCCAGGCGGTCGCGCAGGCGCTCAGCCTGGGTCGTCTTGCCGGCCCCCTCCGGACCCTCGATCGTGATGAACGTGCCGCGCCGGGCGTCGCGCTGGCTGGTCACGGCCGGAGTGTAGCGGAGGGCTGGCACGATACGGCCCGGCGGATGATCCGAACCGGCCGCCGTCGCGTACGCTCGGCGAGATGGGACGCTTCCGAGTTCCGCGCCGCCCCTCCCGCCGGCTGGCGACCGCCGTCGGCTGTCTCGCTGCCGTGCTCCTGCCGGCCGTCGCGCTCGCCCACCCGCTCGGGAACTTCACGATCAACCACTACGCGGGGATCCGGGTTGAGCCGACCGCGATCCGCGTCGACGTCGTCATCGACATGGCCGAGATCCCGACCTTCCAGGAGCGCGTCCGACTCGACGCCGACGAGGACGGCGACGTGTCCGAGGACGAAGCCGCCGCGGCTCGTGCGGCCGAGTGCGACCGCCTCGCCGGATCACTTGAGCTGCGCGTCGACGGGGTGTCGGTCGCCGTTCGGTCGTCCGCCGCCGGCCTCACGTTTCCGATCGGCTCCGGCGGGCTGCCGACCCTGCGCCTCGTCTGCGGGTTCGAGGCGCCGCTCGCCGCCCCGATCGAGGCTCAGACACCGATCGACTTCGCCGATCGCTCCTACGCGGAGCGGATCGGCTGGCGCGAGATCGTCGTGGTCGGCGACCGCGTCACGATCGACGGATCCGGGTCCGGACCCGCGCCGGCGTCCACCTCGATCTCGTCGCGTCTGGCGGCGTATCCGGACGACCTTCTCGGCTCGCCGCTCGACCAACGGTCCGTCTCGTTCGTCGCCGGACCCGGCGGCCCAGTGGTACCCGCGTTCGCGATACCGGACGCCGACCCCGTCGGCGCGCCCGGTGACCCGGCCGCCGAGCCGAGCCCCGGCTCGGACGGGCCCGTTGCGTCGATCCCCGGCGGCGTCGGCGGTGAGGTGCCGGACATCTTCGCGCAGGACCTCACGCCGGTGGTGGCGATCGGCTCGCTGCTCGTGGCCGCGGCGCTCGGGGCCGGGCACGCCCTGACACCCGGCCACGGCAAGACGCTCGTGGCCGCCTACCTCGTCGGAACCCGTGGCCGGGCACTCCATGCCATCGGGCTCGGCCTGTCCGTCAGCGTCTCGCACACGCTCGGCATCCTCCTCCTCGCCGGGCTCATCGTCGGGGCGGAGCAGGTCGTTGCCCCGGACGTCGTCGTCCGCGCAGCACCGCTCGTGGCCGCGGTCACGACTGTCGCCATCGGCGCCTGGATGCTCGGTTCGGAGGTCCGGCGGCGGCGGGCCGCGCGCGCCGTCGCGCACGAGCACGACCACCCGCACGAGCACGACCACCCGCACGAGCACGAGCACGAGACCGCCGATGCCGGGACGTTCGAGCACAGCCACGGCGGCACCCGGCACCGACACGGTCCGCCGGCCGGGTCGTCGGTCACGTGGCGCAGCCTGTTCGCCCTCGGGCTCGCCGGCGGGATCATCCCATCGACGAACGCCCTGCTCATCCTCCTGTTCGCGATCGCCGCCGGCCGGCCCCTGTTCGGGTTCGTCCTCGTCGGGGCGTTCGGGCTCGGGATGGCCGCCGTCATGACCGGTGTCGGGCTCACACTCGTCTACGCCCGCGGCCTCGTCGATCGGCTGCCCGCCCGGCCGGCGGGCGCCAGGCTGGCCGGCCTCGCCCCGCTCGGCGC
>Ga0299906_10004846_pt1 | contig 10997 bp, 9 predicted proteins | sample RVTome_14_FD_200259 | JGI IMG/M metagenome (GOLD analysis project Ga0299906, IMG submission 200259) | Soil microbial communities from uranium-contaminated site in the Upper Colorado River Basin, Wyoming, United States - RVT145D125 (version 2) ... | reverse complement strand
TTCGATCGGCTGCTTCCCGAGTTGCGGCCCAAGCTGCATCGATACTGCGCCCGCATGACCGGTTCGGTCATCGACGGCGAGGACGTGATGCAGGAAGCGCTGGTAAAAGCGATCGAGTCGTTTTCCCAGTTGCAATCGATCGCGCAAATGCAGGGCTGGCTATTTCGCATCGCCCACAACACCGCCTTGGATTTCCTGCGCCGCCGCGCCCGACTCGAGGCCGCCCGCTTTGAGGAGGAACCGGACATGATCGCCGATCCCGTAAACGTCACCGAGCGCCGCGCAATCGCCGACGCGAGCCTGCGAACGTTCATGCGCCTCCCGGTGGCGCAGCGCGGCAGCGTCATCCTGATGGACGTGCTCGGGCATTCGCTCGAAGAAATCAGCGAGGTTCTGGACAGCAGCGTCCCGGCCGTCAAAGCTGCCTTGCATCGCGGCCGCGCCCGCCTGCTCGAACTTGCGAGCGAGCCGGACGATCTCCCACCGCCGGTTTTGTCCAAGCCCGAGCGTTCGCTGCTCGTCGCGTATGTAGACCGCTTCAACGCGCGCGATTTCGACGCGGTGCGCGACATGCTTGCCGATGAGGTGCGCCTCGAACTCGTCAACAAGACGCGCATGAATGGCCGGCGCGAGGTCGGAGATTATTTCCAGAACTATTCGCTGGTTCGGGACTGGCGTTTTGTTCCTGGGTTCGTGGACCGCCGGCCGGCGATCCTCGTGTGCCATCCGAACGACCCGTCTGCACGGCCGGCGTATTTCGTGCTCTTGCAGTGGGCCGGCGATCGGCTCGCCGGCATCCGGGACTTTCGTTACGCGCCCTACGCGATCGGCGGCGCGGAGGTGCTGGCGCAAGAGTAATCGGGTGCCCGGTTCGGGGGCGGCTCCAGGACTCCGCGAGCTCAAGGTGCATGTCGAAGGCCGGCTCGTCTTGAACGGCACCACCCCGATGCTCAATGGGAGTAAGGGACAGACCCAGTACGTCCTCGGTGCGTCCCTACAAATCGGGTGCGGAGCGAGCAGGATGCACAGTACAAGATCTGACCCTGAGATTCCTCAAGCAGGATGCACAGTACAAGATCTGACCCTGAGATTCCTCCCTGAAAGAATTCAGCGTTGTCAGAATGTGCGCTGCGCTGGAAGTATCATCGTAAAGGGCTCTGACCCCTTAAATGACCCCTTAAATGCTGAAATGTTAAATGCTGGCTATTGTTTTAACGGCCAAGCACCATCGCGTGGCGCTGAATCGACCGCAAGAAACCAACGTGAGTGCCACTGCCGAGAATCCGTCGCGACGAAAAGGCCGGCGCGATGGCGCCGGCCCGAGTGACAAACGATCGGACGGCGCTTACGCGATCGCCGCGGCGCGTCCCACAACCGGTGCGTTGGCCGGACTGACGCCACGGCTGCCGGCACCGTATTCGTCCGCGTTCACGTCTACGAGCGCCAACATGGCGCCCGTGCGCCGAGCACTACGGTCGCTGAACCCGACCTCGCCTTGAAACGTCTTTGGGTTCCGGAAGGTGCCGAGGAGAATGTCCCACAGCGGTAGATCGCCGTAGTTGTATCCATGCAGTCCGCGGCGATGGTGCACGCAATGCGCCTCGGGGCGCTGGATCAGATAGCCGAGCCAACGCGGCGTGCGGATGTTCCAGTGCTGGAACAACGAGTAGAACGCCGCGACGTAGCCGGTGAGAGCGGCGGCGATCGGATCGAGGCCTAAAACAAACGTCGCCGTTATCGTCGAGAGCGCCACGTAGACGGCGATGTCGAGCGGGTGAAACACGACGGCGCCCGGAATATCGAGCCGTTGCGGACTGTGGTGCAGCTGGTGGAACGCGCGCCACAGCGGCGGAAACGTATGCGTGCTGCGATGCCAAGCGTAGTTCAGCAGTGACACCACAAGATACCCGACCAGCGTGCCTCCGATTACGCCGAGGCCGGTACCGTCGAGCAAGCGGTGTTGCGCGAGCCAGTCGGCGGGAATCGCGAGCGGAACCACTGTCGAGATCGTCCCCATCATGATAAGAAACCCGAGACCGATGAACGCCCAGCCACGAATCGGCGGGAACGAGCGTGCCGGCCGGATTTTCTCGAACGCCCACATGATCAAGTACGTGACCGGAACCAACAAACCGATGAAATCAGCAGTTTCCATGTGTACCTCCAAAAGGGCTGGATTTGCGGTAGGTTTTTGCCTTACGATGTAAGGCATGGATCGCTATACTAGCCTTACGGTGTAAGTTGTCAAGCCGCGATGGCGCCCCGGAAAAAACCGCGGGATAAACGGCGGCGCGAGTCGCTGAGCCCGGAACGCATCGTTGACGCGGCGCTGGTGCTGGTCGAGCGCGACGGGCTCGGTGCTTTCAGCACGCGCAAGCTCGGGCAGGAGCTCGGCTGCGAAGCTATGAGCATCTATCACCACTTCCCGAGCAAGGCGCACCTGCTCGACGCATTGGTCGATCGGGTGATCAACGATCTCGGCCTGCCGCCGCCGAAACTCGATCCAATTGAACGCATGCGTCTCGTTGCCTACGCCTATCGCGCGATGGCGCACCGGTATCCGAAGTTATTCCAGCTCATCGGACTGCACCGGATGAATTCCGCGGCCGGGCTTCAGTGTCTTAACGGAATCATTCAAACATTCCGCGATGCCGGATTCGACGCCGAATCCGCCGCGCGCCTATTTCGCGCGTTCAGCTACTACATCGTTGGTGCGGCGCTCGACGAAACCGCCGGCTACGCGAAGGGAACATCATCGCAAACGCCGGTTCCCGAGGATGAAGTGCGCCTGCGTTTTCCGCGTGTCGCCGAAGCCGGGCCGTACTTCAAACCGCAACACTTCGATGCAACGTTCGCCGCGGGCCTCGAGATACTGCTCGACGGTATCCGGCGTATCCGCGACAGCCGGCCGACGTAACTACGACACACGCGGTCGCCGGTTGCGGTCGCGCCATCGTCGCGACATTAGCCTGTAATGCATCGCTCGTAGTCTCTGCGTGCCTTTACTAACAATTGCGGAGACGACCATGTATACGAGACGAACATTGCTGTGCGCCGCGGTCGCGATCCATCCGCGGCGATTGATTCGGGCCTCCTCCGTACGCCCGGTTTCCAGAACGACGGCGACAATGAACTTACCGGCATTCACCTTTCCGACGGCGACCCCACCGTTCATGAACCGCTCGGAGCGAAAATTCCGCGCCCATTCAAGGACGGTCCATTAAAGGGGTCAGAGCCCTTTAAATGCATTAATCGCCCGCGAGAGAAGTGAGTTGTTGGCGCCACTGTGTACGGTAGTTAAAAAAGCCCGCGTAGTCCGGGTTAGCCGAAGCGGCGTAACCCGGGTTTTTCGTTAGCTCCACGTCAACAGGCTCGGCGCAAGTCATGAAAAGCGCGGGCATGCGTGTTGCATGTAACAGCGGTGCTGTATAGCATTACATGTAACAGAACGGCGGAGGTGTTGTATGACTGGGCAAACGCGAGTCGCGGAACGGGTCCGAAAGCATCGGTTGGCGTTACGTGCGGCGGGCTTGCGGCCGGTTCAAATTTGGGTGCCGGACGTACGTTCGCGCGCTTTCGCCGCCAAGGCTCACCGCCAGTCGCTCGCCGTGGCCAGAAGCAGGCATGCGCGGGATGATCAGGCGTTTATTGATTCGATCACGACGTGAGGCGTTGCGAAATCTGGACAGTCGCGGGCGGTCCCGACTACGCCGGGAAGCCTCGCCCGGTCGTCATAGTGCAGGATGATCGCTTCGACGCGACCGCCTCGATCACGATCTGCGCATTTACCTCGGATCCAACCGCTGCGCCGTTGTTTCGTTTGCGTATCGAGCCGAGCGAGACAAACGGCCTCAAGGCACCGTCGCGGTTGATGGTAGACAAAATCACCACCGTTCCCAAAACAAAGCTCGGTAAGCTCATCGGCCGATTGGACGATGAAGATATCCTGCGTCTCAATCGTGCGGTTCTCGTTTTCTTGGGAATGGCTCGTTAACCAGTTAAAGGGGTCTTAATAGTTAAAGTGGTCAGAGCCTGGGACGGAGGGATTAAACTTTAATCTCCCGAGCCGTTCGAGAATCGTGCTGGTTGATGCTGAATTGCTGACGATCTACGAGGAGACACCGCCATGCTTCGGGGCACACGTAACACGTAGAGCGCACGCCATATCCGCTTGGTTAGCAACGGAACGAGCTGCCTCGTGGGTCGGGCTATCGCGGCGAGCGCAGCGGCGGCCGCGATCCCGGCGGAGGTAGTGGAAATTGTCCCGGTGGGTGCTCGCGCGCTCGGGCGAGAATGCGTTGGGCGCCTTCGTGGCCGCTTTGTGCAGCGCGCTCGATCCAGGAGAGCGCGGTGCGGCGGTCGGGGGAGCCGCCGACGCCGCGGTCATACATCATCGCCACGGCAAACTGTGCTTCCGGCACACCTTGCTCCGCGGCGCGGCGCATCCACTCGCGCGCTTGGTATTCGTCGCGGATTTCTATCGGACCGTTGAGCAATGCTTGCGACAGTCGCATTTGCGCGCCGGCATCACCGGCTTCGGCGGCGGCTCGCGTGCGTTCGAACTCGGCAGCGCGATCGGGGAGCGCATCGCGGGGATCGTTGCGATCGAAGCGGCCTGGCTCTTGTGTTTCGAAGCGCGGTTGCTCGGGGAACGGCGGTTGAGTAACCGGCGCGACCGCCGCCGGCGGCGTGGGTTCGGCCACGGGAGCGGGCGGCGGTGCCGGTGCATGACGCTCGGGTGGCACCGGCGCAATTGCCGACTGCGCGGGGATAGCCCGAGGCTCGCGCGTGGTCGGCGCGTTACTTTTCATCATCCATATCGCTCCAACAGCGATTACGACGAGTGCCAATGCCCACGGCATGCGGCTTGGCGCCGGCTGGTTTCGAGTGTTCGCGACGACGGGTTTGTTCACGCGCGCCGGCGCCGGAGCTGTGGCGGGTGTCAGCGCTGCGGCGAGCGCGTCGGCGGAAGCAAAGCGGCGCGCCGGATCTTTTTCGAGGCAGCGCATGACGCCGACTTCGAGCGCCGGCGGAATTTCGGGACGCAACGCGCGCAGCGGCGTCGGCCGTTCCTGCACTTGCTTGAGCGCGACCGCGACCGGCGTCGTGCCGGTGAAAGCGGGGCGCCCGGTGAGACATTCGTACATGATCATGCCGAACGCATAGATGTCGGTGCGGACGGTCACCGGTTGTCCCTGCGCCTGCTCCGGCGCCATGTAGCCCGGCGTGCCGATCATGGTGTGCGACGTGGTCGCGCTATCGAGCGATCGCGCGATACCGAAGTCCATCAACTTCACCTGACCGGACTTCGTAATCATGACGTTCTCGGGCTTGAGGTCTCGATGCACGACGCCCTGCGCGTGCGCTTCGGCGAGACCCGAACATATTTGCGTGGCGATTTCGACGGCACGCGCCGGCGCAAGCGGTCCGCTGCGTTTCAGCAGCGCCCGCAACGTCTCGCCATCGACGTACTCCATGGTGATGTAGGCGAACGAGTCGGTGCGGTTGAAGTCGTAGATGCGGCAGACGTTTTTGTGCGTGATACGCCGCGCCAGGCGCAGCTCGTTTTTGAAGCGCTCCGCCATCGCCGGGTCGGCGGCATATTCCGGGAGCAGCACTTTGAGCGCCAGGATTTCGTTCGTTTCGCGGTCGCACGCGCGATAGACGCGACCCATCCCGCCCGCGCCAAGCTCATTCAACAACTCGTAGCGGCCACCGAGGGCAGCGGGCTGAACAATCGTGTCAGAGGGTGTTGCGGCGGTATTTAGGGGGCGTTCCGTCATGCTTTTAAGTATATGCAACGGACTTACCAGCCGTTCGCGATAGTGCGGCTATTCGCACGCCTGGTGGGTTACGGAAGTGTCACAAAAAACAACCGGCGCCCACGGGCGCCGGTCGATAAGGAACGAAGCGGTTAAACGCGTACTTTCGCGATAGGAAATTATGCCGCCTTCTTCAGAGAATGTACGCTACCGAACTTTCCCTTGTCCATTTTGTCGAGCTTATCCGCCGCCCACTTCTGGCCGCCGAAGCCGAAGGCGAGCGCCAGGGCGAGCACGACGCCGCCGAACAAGATCAGCAGCCCGGACTCGAGGACGCGCTCGGGGATGTTGAACTGACCGATCGAGAGCATCACCACGAAGGCGGCGATCGACCAGCGCAACAGGCGCCCGATGAGATCGGCGTCCACCATACCGACGTTGCGCGTGTACGCCGTTACCGCATTGGCGACGAAGCGCGCGAAATACAACCCGATCGTCAGTGTCAGCATCGCGACGACGACATTCGGGACGAACTCGGCCACCCGATGGAATAGCGTCGAGAGCGCGGTCAGCCCGAGCACGTTGAACGTGGTGAGCAATGTCATCAGGATGGTGAGCCAGTAGACCATCACCCCAAGCACGTCGACCGTACTCTGGCGCACGCCGCCTTTCTTGAGGAAGTCGTCGACGCCGGCCGATTCCGTCAGCGCATGGAATTGCACTCCCTTGAGTCCCCGCACGACGACGAACTGAAGCAGCTTCGCAACCAGCCACCCAACGATCAGGATAGCGACGGCGCCGATCAGCACCGGCAGAAACGCGCCAAGGTCGAACAGGAAACTGCGTAACGATGTCATTACGATATCGAGTTGCTGTTCCATACTTTACCTCCGGGATGTCGGAACTACTGCTGAGTCTAGGCGCTGAATCAAGGTTCGGGGCCGTCGGCGGTGCGGCGGAGTGACGCGTTGCGGCACTCGCGCGTCGGACCGGCCAGTTTTAAGCGTAACGAGACCGCGAGTCGTTCCGCTGTCATGTAGCGGCGCGCTTTCGAGAAGGCTTATTGAGGGCTTTACGGTCGATTCGTGGCCCCGGCCCGTTGACGCGGCGCACGGTTACCGGGCCGCCGATATTCGCCGCCACTGCGCCAACGCCGTGGGAAAACGAAGAATAAACCCAGCGTCCAGGATGACGGCGACGGGGAGTTTTCACCGGGTTGAAGCTCCAACATCCCGCGATGTTGAGAACGTCGTCCTTGTTAAGGAGTAGCTTCCGCCCGCTTTGCAGAACGCTTCCAACCGGAGAACCAATGACCACGGAATCGTCCGACGCGAACCGCAGAGAACGCATTTGCGCGCGAGGCCTGCTGAGGTTCGAGTAGAATGGCTGACCCGGTATCCCCCGCAAGAAGTCTGGAGCGTGTCATGAGTGGCAACCTTCCGGAAAAATTCCTGCAACTGCGATCGCTGATCAAGAAAGGCGGGGAGCTTGAGCTTTCGCTCGCGCAAGTCCCCATGGCCGAGCCGGCGGCGGATGAGGTCGTGGTGCGGGTTGAAGCAGCGCCGCTGAATCCGTCCGACTTGGGGCTGCTGCTGGGCGCGGCGGACATGAAGATGGCGAAGGCGTCGGGTACGCGCGCGCAGCCGGTCGTCACCGCGGCGGTTCCCGATAACTTGATGCGTATGATGGCGGGGCGGGTCGATCAATCGATGCCGGTGGGCAACGAGGGCGCCGGGGTTGTGGTGAAGGCGGGCGCGTCGAAAGAAGCGCAGGCGTTGTTGGGAAAGACCGTGGCGCTGATCGGCGGCGCGATGTACTCGCAATATCGCACGATGAAGGCGGCGCAGTGTCTGATGTTGCCCGAAGGTACGAAGCCGCGCGATGGCGCGTCGTGCTTCGTCAATCCGCTGACCGCGCTCGGCATGGTCGAGACGATGCGGCGCGAAAATCACGCCGCGCTCGTGCACACGGTGGGGGCGTCGAATCTCGGGCAGATGCTGAATCGCATCTGCCTAAAGGATGGCGTCAATCTCGTGAACATCGTGCGCAAACCGGAGCAGGAAGCGCTTGTGCGCAAGCTCGGCGCGAAGTACGTATGCAATTCCTCATTGCCCACGTTCATGCGGGATTTGACCGCCGCGCTGAGCGAAACCGGCGCGACGATCGCGTTCGATGCGATCGGCGGCGGCAAGCTCGCGAGCCAGATTCTTTCCTGCATGGAAGCCGCGGCCGTCGCGAAGATGAAGGAATACAGCCGCTACGGTTCGACGACTTTCAAGCAGGTGTACATCTACGGCGGGCTCGACCGCGGCCCGACCGAGCTCACTCGCAACTTCGGTATGGTCTGGAGCGTCGGCGGCTGGCTGCTCACGCCGTTTCTGCAAAAGATCGGGGCGGCCGCGGCGCAGAAGCTGCGCGAACGCGTGGTCGCCGAATTGAAGACCACGTTCGTGAGCCACTACACCAAGGAAATTTCGCTGGCCGAAGCGCTGCAGCTCGACACGATCGCGGCATATGCCAAGTTCGGGACCGGTGAGAAGTATTTGATCAATCCGAATAAGGACTGACCTTCGCCTCACGCACCGCGCACGGTGAGGGGCCGTGTGCAGACTCCCTCCTGATCGGTCTCGTCGGTCGCGGTGCGGCGTCAACCGCGTTCAATCATCGTTACGAGGATTTGTTTATGAAGCCACGAATCACCATGATCACGCTCGGCGTCGACGATCTGGAGAAAGCGGTGGCGTTCTACCGCGACGGTCTCGGCCTGCCCACCGAGGGAATCGTCGGCAAGGAATTCGAACACGGCGCGGTTGCGTTTTTCGATCTGCAAGGGGGGATGAAGCTGGCCCTATGGCCGCGCAACAGCATCGAGCATGACGTCGGCGTGCCGAGGGGGCCGCGCAGCGCAACCGAATTCATGGTTGCGCATAACGTGAACAGCACGGCCGACGTGGACGCGGTCATGAACCAGGCGAAGCGCGCCGGCGCGAAGATCGTGAAGCCGGCGCGCAAGACGTTCTGGGGCGGATACGCCGGTTACTTTCAAGATCCGGACGATCATCTATGGGAAGTCGCCTGGAATCCGCAAATCAAGGTCGCCGATTGAACTGGGCCGTCGGCGCCCGCACAGCCCGCTTGGGCGATATCAGCTACAGCATTCGGTGCCGCAGCACGCCGACGAAGCGGCGGCGCTTGGCGCTTTCGTCGCCCGGACGAACGCGCTCATGAACTTGCCTTCCACCGCTTTCGCGGTGGCGTCGACGTCGAGCCCCTGACCCGCGAGGAACGTGCGTGCATCCTCGATGTTGTAAATGCGCGTTGGCTCGATGTCGATGTTCTCGAACCCGGCCTTCGCAAGCTTTGTGACGTATTCGTAGTCGCCCAATGCCCCGGCGACACAACCGACCCAAAGCTCCATGTTCTTTCGAATCTCGGCCGGCACCGCGCCGCGGACGACGACGTCCGAGACGGCGAAGCGGCCCCCCGGCTTCAGCACGCGGAACGCTTCCTTCAATACGCGATCCTTGTCGCCGGACAGGTTGATCACGCAATTCGAGATGATGACGTCGACGGAATTATCGGGCAGCGGGATGTTCTCGATCTCGCCTTTCAGGAACTCGACGTTCGTCAACCCGCTCTTGCGCTTATTCTCCTCGGCGAGCGCGAACATCTCGTCCGTCATATCCAGTCCGTAGGCTTTTCCGGCCGGGCCCACGCGCCGAGCGGAAAGCAGCACGTCGATGCCCCCGCCCGATCCGAGATCGAGCACGGTCTCGCCCGGATTCAGCTCGGCCAGCGCCGTTGGATTGCCGCAACCGAGAGAGGCTTGCAGCGCCGTGTCCGGCACTTCGCCCGCTTGCGCGCGATCGTACAGATTCGACGTAATGGGATCGCACGATGCGTCGAGCGCGGACGCACCGCCGCAGCAGGAATTGCCCGCGCCGGATTGCACGCGCAACGCCGCCTGACCGTATTTTTCGCGTACGACTTCTTTCACCGTTTGGTTACTCATGGTTTGTCCTCTTGCCTATCACTTGCCGATGGAAACTATGCTGCGCGGTTCGATGGCCTTATTGCGCGTGCAGCACTCGGCATATAGAAACCCGAGCAGTTCTTGCAGCGCCGGCGCGTTCGCCGAATACCGGAGAAACGTGCCTTCGCGCCGCACGTTCACCAGGCCTTCGTTCTTCAATTTATCGAGATGATGCGAGAGCGTGGAATTCGGGATATCGAGCTCCGCACCGACGTCGCCGACCACCATCCCGTCGGGATGGGCGGACAGAAGCAGCCGCACGATGCGCAGCCGCGGTTCGGTGCCCATCGCCGAAAGCATGTCGGCGTAGCGCGCGACTTGGCCGAGGTTCGGTTTTTTCGCCATCCGCCTGTCCTGATTCAATGTTTCTATGATAATCGAAATATGCGTCCGGTCAAGAACCGGATGGGTCGCGCCTTTGTTACATCTTTTTCACGCGCCTGGGTCCTGAATTCACGGGGAAATGACGTGGCCCGCCGATACTCGCTCCAGCTTGTAGCGCGGCTGCAAGCCATCTCAACCACCAGTTACGGTGACGTATCATGATTCGCAGCAGCAAGCACATTCAGTTCGGGAACCGAGGCGCTCGCGCCGATCGTTCAGGAGGTGCATAAAGACGGTCATGGCGGGCGCGTGCCGGCGACATCGCTGCCTCTGGCCGCCGAGGTTGCTCGGCGCGCGCCCGCTGTGCTTGGGAGCTTCCGCGTCGTCCGCGGCGGGACCCACATCGGGTATGATTGCCGGGTTAACCGCACTTGTTGCGCGTTCGACGAGGAGCAACCTGTCCAATGAGTGTCTTTCGTATCGGAATCGCCGGCCCCGTCGGTTCGGGAAAGACCGCGCTGGTCGACGCGCTGTGTAAAGCGCTGCGCGGTGACTACCGTCTCGCCGTTGTTACCAACGACATTTACACCAAGGAGGACGCGAACTTCCTGGTGCGCAGCCGGGCGCTCGCGCCGGAGCGCATCGTGGGGGTTGAAACCGGCGGCTGCCCGCACACGGCGATCCGCGAGGACGCGTCGATGAACATCGCCGCGATCGAGCGAATGGAGGCTCGCTTTCCCGATCTCGATTTGATCTTTGTCGAAAGCGGCGGCGACAACCTCGCGGCGACGTTCAGCCCGGAACTCGTGGATCTCACGATCTACGTGATCGACGTCGCCGGCGGCGACAAGATTCCGCGCAAGGGCGGACCCGGCATT
>Ga0299906_10004842_pt1 | contig 11003 bp, 10 predicted proteins | sample RVTome_14_FD_200259 | JGI IMG/M metagenome (GOLD analysis project Ga0299906, IMG submission 200259) | Soil microbial communities from uranium-contaminated site in the Upper Colorado River Basin, Wyoming, United States - RVT145D125 (version 2) ... | reverse complement strand
GACAGAGTGGAGGCGAATCCGAGACAGGAGGCCCAGGTTGCTCGCAGCTGACTATCCATTCCTCGAGATCGTCGGGACGATGTTCATCTTCTTCGCGTGGGTGATCTGGTTCTGGCTGTTGATCACCGTCTTTGGGGACATCTTCCGGCGCCGTGACACGTCGGGCGGCTCGAAGGTGCTCTGGTCGGTCTTCATCATCCTGCTGCCGTTCCTCGGGGTCTTCGCCTACATGCTCGCGAACAACGAGGGCATGGCCGCGCGGAACGTCGAGAAGTTGGAGGCACAGCGCGCGCATATGGATGACTACGTCCGGAGCGTCGCCACGAGCGGCGGCGCGGCCGCCGAGATCGAGAAGGCGAAGGCGCTGCTCGACTCGGGCGCGATCACGCAGGCCGAGTTCGACGCCCTCAAGCAGAAGGCGCTGGCGCAGTCCTAGAGGGAGGAGAAGCAATGGAAGAGATCGGACCTGTCGACTACGCGATCGTCGCGTTTCCGGGGAACCGGTTCCGGGGCGAGATCGGCCCTGCGATCGCGGAGCTCGTCGAGAACGGCACCATCCGCGTGATCGACATCGCATTCGTCGCCAAGGACGAGGACGGCAACGCGGTCGCGATGGAGCTCACGGAGCTCGACCCTGACGTCCAGGAGGCGTTAGACGCGATCGGCCTCGAGGTCGGCGGGCTCTTCAACGAGGACGACCTGATCGACGCCGCCGCGGGGCTCGCGCCCAACTCGTCGGCAGCGGTGCTCGTGTGGGAGAACGTCTGGGCGCGGCAGGTTGCCCAGGCCATGCGCGACGCCGGGGGCCAGCTCGTGGCATTCGAGCGGCTTCCGCACGAAGTTGTCCAAGCTGCCCGTGAGTGGGCGCTCGAGCAGGCGAAGGCCTAGGAGGAGAGACGATGTTCGGAAGACGAGGCCCAGGGCTCGTCCGGGCGGCTGCGACGACCGCGGTCGTCGCCGGGACTGCCGGCGCGGTCCAACACCGCCAACAGCAGAAGTACGCCCAGCAGGATCAGGCGGCGTACGAGCAACAGACGGCGGCCCAACAGGCAGCCGCGCCGCCCCCACCTGCCGGAGCGGTCGAACCCGACTACACCGCTGAGCTCCAGAAGCTCGCCGAGCTGAAGGCGGCGGGCATCCTCACCGAAGAGGAGTTCGAGGCGAAGAAGCGCCAGATCCTCGGGATCTGAGCTAAGACGACGCGGAGCTCGCGGCTCCCGGCCTCTCCCAAACCCCGGCCCGGAGCCGCGCCGTCGTCTGCCTCACTCGCCGAGCTGCGTCGCTGCCACGCACTTGGAGGTCCGTGGGATCCGAGTCGAGTGACAGCACGCTCGCGCAGACAACGCTCCCGGGTCCTGGATCAGCTCGACTCGGCAGGCGTGACGATGTAGACGATCCTCGTCGCGTACCCAGGCTCGTCGACGAAGACTCGGACACGGTGGCGCCCGTGCCCGACTCGCACCCGCTCAAGCCTTCCGCCGAGATACGTCCCCACCTCGGCGTCATCGCTACTTAAACGAATGAATCCGTCGTGGATGAGGACGCCGGCGTCTTGCGGTACTTGTTGATCCGCTCCCGCCCACACCTCGATGACCGCATCTCCCTCGAGCTCCGGAAGAGTGGCGACAACGATCTTGTGTTCGTTCGCCACCAAGGGCTCGGCGCCGAACTCCCACTGCGGGTACTCGCCGTCGATCTCCCCGAACTCCAACTGTGCATGGTCGGGAGTGAACTCGCGGCGCATGAGCAATCGAGCGTTCGTCATCGGCCCGAAGCCTAGGACAGGACATCACGTTCGGGTGACATTCCCGAACGCTGGCCCAGCGGACGGTCCTTGTAGCCCGGCATCAGCCTAGGTCAGCGCGGCAGCGGGTTCGGGCCGGTAGCGGTGACCAGCCGCTGCGGCACCCAGTCGTCGACGTGGCTGAAACCCTCGAAGCGCCCTTCCTCCTCCTGGACGACGTCGAAGAAGGAGCGCCGGTAGAACTTCACGTGGGTGAAGTCCTCGAACAGCACGTAGTAGGGCTCTACGTCGGGACTCTGGAACTGCTGCCCGGTCAGCGCGGCGCGATGCACTCGCGAGAACTCGTCGATCTCCTCACCGACGACGACGCCCAGGTGCTCGAGGCCCATCCGGTAGACGCGCTGGTGAACGGGCGGGATGAGCTCGATGCGCGAGACCGGAATGCCGTCGAGGACCTCGAGCGGCTCGGCGAGCACGATCAAGGAGATCGGACGCCCGTTCCAGACGCTCTCGCGGTTCGCCCTCGCATGGCGCTCGAGCAGCGTCCGCTGGTGGACGTACAGGTCCCAGTCGGCGACGCGGAAGGCGAGGTGGCTGAGCGGGTAGGGCGCGATGTCGATGCCGCGGGCAGAAAGACGGTCGCCTGCATCGCCGCGAAGGCTCGATAGTCGCCGATGATCTCGGCGATCGGATCAGACGTCGCCACGTGGCATCCTCCTCCGCCATCGTACGAGATGCACCCTGTGAAAAGGCTACGAAGCCGCGGCCTCCGTCTCGCCCAGCAGTGCCTCCGTTTCTGCGAGCGCGGGTTTGTAGCCCATCGATGCGAACAGCTCCCGCGCCTCGCGCAATGGCTGCTCTGCATCCGCCTGCCCGAGCGCAGCCAGGCAGCGGCCCTGGCCGAGCAAGGCGTAGGCGCGTTCGGGCACGTTCCCGAACTGGTGCCAGCGTTCGACGGCCTCGTGGTAGAGGCGGGCGGCGTCGGCGTGCTCGCCTGTCGCTTCGGCGAGCTGGGCGCGGCTGGTCGCGAGCACGTGCTCGTCGAGTGGGGCGACTGGATTGATGCCGGTTGCGAACCGTTGGGCAAGCGGGACGTCCTCGAGGGCGAGCACGACCCGGAGCAACGAAGGGAGCTGCGATGCGCCGGCGAGGTCGGCCTGCGTAGGGTCGAGCTCGTCGAGCTCGCGCAGGAGCGCCTTCGCCTGCTCGGGTTGGCGCTGGGCAAGGAGAAGCTGGGCCGCGGCCGCTAAGGCGGGCGCGATCACTGGTCGCAGACCGATGTCGCGGGCCGCGGTGACGAGCTCCTCGGGGTCCGGGGCATGGTCGGAAGCACCGCATTCGGCGAGCAGCTGCAGCTGCAGACCGCGCCAGTCGGTGAATGCGATGTCGCCTGCTGCTTGGATGCGGTCGGCAAGCGGTCCGATCGCATCGAGCGCCTCCTGTGTCTGCCCGAGCTCGGCCAGCGTGTACAGGCTGGCGGCGCGCGTGTTGAGCGCGAACTCGGCCGTGCCGCGCCGCTCGCAGAAGGTGATGGCTTCCCTCAAGGCGTCGAGTGCGGCCCGTGGCCCCTCGTAGGACTCCACAACGTTGGCGAGGTTGTAGTGGATGACGGCGGTTTCGCGGCCTAGGCCCTGCTCGAGCGCGAGCTGGAGCGCCCGACGCACGTCGTCGAGGCCGTCCGCTTCGCCCAGGTTAAGGCGGGCGATGCCGCGCCAGTGAAGCGCGAATGCAGGCTCTGGCAAGCTGAGCTCTGCGGCGAGCGCGAGTGCCCGCTCGGCCGCTACAACCGCCTCCCGGTCGTGGCCAGTGAGCGCGTGGTTCCCGGCCAGGTGGGCATGGGCGCCGACGAGCTCCGGGCCGGCAGGTTGCGTCTCGAGCAGCTCGACTGCCTCGGCGATCATGCCGTCGCTCCGTCGGTCGCCGAGACGGAAGAGCACGAGCGAGAGGCGGGTCAGGACGCGGCCGGCGGCGACGGGGTCGCTCCGGCCGCGATCGAGGGTGAGGGCTTCCTCGAGGGCCTGCCTCGCCTCCTGCAGGCGGCCCTGCTGATGGACTGCCTGCGCCCAGTTCTCCAGCAGTGAAGCGCGCTCGGCGTGGTCGGTCGGTGCGAGCTCGAGCGCTTTGGCGAGATGCGCCTCGGCACGTTCGACGTCGAGCGCAAGGGCGCGCTCGCCGGCGAGGCCGAGGTAGCGAGTTGCGCCTGCCTCGAGCTCATTCGTCTCGTCGCTCTCACCGACCGCGCGGGCGAGCTCGAGCGCTTGCAGGTAGTGGTACGCAAGGACATCCGCCAGGTCCTCCACGCGCTCGCCCGCCTTTCGCTCGATCCACGCGGCGGCGGCCCGGTGGCGAGCCGCGCGAGCGGCGCGCGGGATCTGCCCGTAGCAGACGTCTCGCACGAGCACATGCCAGAAGCCATACTCCTGTTCGCCCTCCATCGAGGAGGAGCGGGCGGGGCGCACGAGCTCCTTCCGCGAGAGCTCGTGCAGCGCCTGTTCGACCTCTGTCAGGTCCCGCTTTCCGATTTCCGCGAGCGAGCCGGCCCAGAAGACCTTGCCCAGCACCGCCGCGTCCTGGAGCAGGCTCTTACGGTCGGGGCTCAACGTGTCGAGGCGGGCGGCGATCAGCGCATGCACGGAGTCCGGCACCTCCTCGACGGACGCCGGCTCTCCTCGGTCCGTGAGCAGGCGCACGAACTCCTCGGCGTAGAGGGGGTTTCCGCCCGCGCGCTCGAGCAGCTCCCGCTGCGTCTCGGCCGGCAGCACCGCCCGCTCGAGCAGCGCGGCGATGAGGCGAGCGGTCTCGTCCCCGCTCAGAGGAGCGAGGTTGATGCTCTGCGCATTTCGCGCGTTCGCCCCGAATGCCGAATGCCGCTCGTACAGCTCCGGGCGGGCGGTGCAGAGGAGAACCAGCGGCACACCTTCCGCCCAGTCCGCAAGGTGCTCGAGGAAGGAGAGGAGCGCCTCGTCTGCCCAGTGCAGGTCCTCGAAGACGAGCACCGTCTCCCGCCCCTCTGCCCAGGACTCGAGCACACGCCGCCAGGCCGCGAACGACTCCTCCAGCGCGGCCGGCTCGCCTCCCGCGCCGACGAGCGGAGCGAGACGGGCCTTGAGCCAGGCGAAGTCCGGGTCGGCTGCGGGCAACGTCTGCTCGAGCTTGGCCTCCGCCTCCTCCTGCGAGTCGGACTCGAGGATCCCGCACTCCGCCTTGACGATCTCGCCGAGCGCCCAGAAGGCGATCCCGTCCCCGTAGGGAAGGCAGCGCCCCTGGCGCCAGCGGGTGAGACCCGGTCGATCTTCGAGGTGGTGGAAGAGCTCGGCGCAGAGGCGGCTCTTCCCCACGCCCGGCTCGCCGACGACAGTCACCAACTGGCAGGAGCGCTGCTGCGTGGCCCGCTCGAACGTGCCGATCAAGAGCGACTTCTCGAGCTCACGCCCGACGAGTGGTGTGGCGTGGGTGCGAGTGACGTCTGATCCGAAGCGGGCTCGCGAGGCGAGTGGACGAAAGATCGCCAGCGGCTCCGGCTTTCCTTTGACAGCGGCGGGCTCGAGCTCCTCGTAGTCGAAGATCCGATCGGTCGCCCGGTACGTCGCCTCGGAGACCGCGATCCCGTTGATCGGCGCCGCGCCCTCGAGACGCGAGGCCGTGTTGACGACGTCGCCCGTGACGATCCCCTCGCCCTCCTCGGGTCGTGCGCCAAGGGCCACGACCGCCTCGCCCGTGTTGATGCCGATCCGGACCTGCAGTGCGAGCGTCGGGTCGGCCTCGTTCAGCTCCTCGATCGCCTCGAGCACACGCAGTCCCGCGCGCACTGCACGCTCTGCGTCGTCCTCGTGCGCGACAGGCGCCCCGAAGACGGCCATCACGGCGTCTCCGATGAACTTCTCGACCGTCCCTCCGTAGCGTTCGATCTCCTGCCGCAGGCGCGCGTGGTAAGGGCGGATGCGGGAGCGGACGTCCTCGGGATCAGCTGCCTCCGAGGCTGCGGTGAAGCCGACGAGGTCGCAGAAGAGGACGGTCACGACCTTGCGTTCTTCCTGGACCGGCGTCGAGGGCTGCTCGGTCAGTGGCGCGCCGCAGAAGGGGCAGAAGGGGAACTCGCCCGGCAACTCCTTGCCGCAGGCAGCACATGTCAGCACGCGCGCAGTCTATGAAGGGCAGCCGCGCCTTCAAACACATTCGAGAGCTCGCGCGCCCCCGCTCGAGCGACATTCCCGCACACTTGCGCAGGCTGCAGCCATATCGCTCGACCCAACGCTGCGGGTCTCAGATTCGCCTGCGGATTGCTGGGGAAGCGAACCTGAGCCGCTTCGCGCAAATGATCGATTGATGGTCGTCAGCCAACCAGGAGCGTGCCGACTCCGGTGAGGACGAGATATGCGGCTATCAGGGCGTTCACCACGATGCCCGTTGTTCCCAGGCGGCGCTCGCCGAGACGGCGTCCGCGCACCCCGAGCAGGATCCCAATCATCGCGGGCAGGACCATCAGCACAACAAGGCAGAACGCTGCGACGTAGCCCCACGCGCCTGCCTCGGAGAGGAGTTGCTGCTCCTCCAGATCGAACACCCAGAACTGGAGAAACGTCCCGACCGCGCCGCCGATCATCAATGCCACGGCCGACGCCGCGACCATGAGAAGCGACCACGTAGCGACACGTCTGGCCGGGTCCGCCGGGAGGGAGAGCCTGTCTCGATGCCACGGAGCACCTGGAATAGCCATGACACTCCTTTCTCCATGCCATGATCGCTCGCCAAGACGGCCCCAGCGTCCGGGATTCCCCCGATCTGCCGCCTGCTGACGGGGAGTGACGCGTCAAGCGACATTCCCGCACGCTCGCCCATGCCGGCGTCCTGCAGCGTGGCTTCGTCTCGCGTCACGACAATGACGGCCGTCCTCCCGCCTGAGCTCTCAAGTAAGCGACCGTCCCCAGAACCGGCCCCAGGCGCGCTGTCGCGCCGCCATTCGTTCGTCGGTAGTAGCTGACGAAGGCAGTCGACTCAGGCGGAGTGCGTCGTCGTCTCGGGTGTCGTAGCGGCGAGCGTGCGTGCGAGCTCGATCGCCTCCTCGAGCGTGAGCGCCGCGCCCGCCGCCTGCTCCCGCGCCCACTCGTCTTCGCCGAGCGCATCGATCAGGGGCTGCTCGAAGCGACGACGCAGCTCGAGCTCGGTCGGCGGCTCCATGAGCCCCGCGTTCTGCCGAATGGCGGCGACGGCGCCCGCGAGGCGGGCAGCGGCGCGCACGTCGGCGGGCTCGGCCGCGAGTGCGGTCCAACGAAGGGTTGCGGTCAGCTCGAAGCTGGGAGCGGGGTCGGCGGCGAGGATCTCGAGGGAAGACATGAAGGCGGTGCGTGCCTCAGCGTGCCTGCCGAGCCCGAGCAGTGCGAGACCGAGACCGCGGAGCGTGTTTGCTCCGAAGCTGGCGTGGCCGCTACCTCGTGTGACCTCGAGCACCGATCGGAAGCCCGCCTCGGCAGCTTCGTAGCGCTCCTCGAGAAGGTCGAGCCCGCATGCATTGCCATCCGCAACGGCGATGAGGAGCGGGTTGCCGAGCCGGCGCGCCTCGTCGGAGACTTGCTCGAACATTGCGCGCGCTTGCGCTCTCAGACCGGCCTGCTCGAAGACTGTGCCGACATCGAGACGGAAACCCGGTCGCTGCCAATCGTCGACGTCGTCGATCTCCTTCAGAGCTTCGTAGGCGAGTCGAACGGCCTCCTCGGGCTCACCGCGCCCTCCAGCGATCATCGCCAGGCCGAGGAGCGCGTACGCGCGGACGTCGTTGCCAGGCTCGGCGAGGCGGAGCGACTCACGCGCGGCGGCCTCGGCGGCGTCGAGGTCGCCGACCAAGTGCTCGATCTCCCAGAGCAGGCCGAACAGCTCGGCCCGAGAACCATCGGGCACGTCCTCGCGCTCGAGCAAGCCCGTCAGCCGCTTCCGCTCCTCGCCGTACGCGCCGCGCGACTTCCAGTACCTGTGCAGCAGCCGTGCCGCTCGAGCCGCCTGCGAGGGGCTCGCGGCGGAGAGGACCGTCAGCATCGCCCGCAGGTTGTCCTCCTCGGAGACGAACCAGGCCATGAGCTCGCCGTGACGCGGCCCATACCCCTCTGGATGGTTGTCCTCGAGCCGCTCGAGGTACCAGCGGGCATGGCGGAGCGCGTATTCGTCCGTCTCGCCCGAGCCGTCGAGCCGCTCCCGCGCGTACTCGCGCAGCGTCTCCAGGAGGAAGAAGCGGTAGTCGCCGAGCGGCTTGAGGAGGCTCTGCTCGACGAGCGTCGCGACCTGGTCGAGGTCGGCACCCGCGACCGCCTCGGCCGCCTCGAGCGTGAACGAGCCGCGAAAGACCGACAGCCGCCGGAACACGGCCTGCTCGTCCGGGGCGAGGAGGTCGTGGCTCCACTCGATCGTCGCGCGCAGCGTCCGCTGCCGCTCGGGCAGATCGCGCGCGCCACCGGTGAGGAGCGACAGCGACTCGTCGAGGCGCTGCAAGAGGGCCGGCGGGGACAGCAGCCGCACCCGCGCGGCGGCGAGCTCGAGCGCCAGCGGCAGGTCGTCGAGGCGGCGACAGATCTCGCCGACCGTCTCGTCGGCTGCGATCTGCCGGCCGGTCGCCCCCGCGCGGCTCACGAACAACTCGATCGCCGCCTCCCGCGCGAGCGGCTCGACGGGCAACTCGTGCTCGGACGAGAGCCGGAGCGGCCCCCGCGAGGTGGCGAGCACGACCGTCGCGCCCACCAGCAACTCTCCGACCTCGGCCTCGACGCCTCGTAGGTGCTCGAGATTGTCGAGCACGAGCAGCGCTCGCCGCGGGGCGAGCCACGCCGTGAGGTCGGCATCGGCCTCGAGCCCGACGGCTTCCGCGACCGTCGAGTGAACGGCGCTCGTGTCGCGGAGCGGAGACAGCGCGACAAAGAAGACGCCGTCCGCGAACCCGTCCGAGAGCTCGGCCGCGGCCTGCAGCGCGAGCCGCGTCTTGCCGGTGCCGCCGGGGCCTGTGAGGGTCACGAGACGCGTGTCGGCTCGAGTGATGAGTTCAGTGACCGTTCGTAGCTCCCGCTCGCGCCCGAGAAACGACGTGGTTGGAATCGGGAGGTTCGTCCGGGAGAGACTCCTCAGACCGGGAAATACACCTCCGCCGAGTTGATAGATGCGTTCCGGGGCGCCGAGGTCTTTGAAGCGGTGTTCGCCAAGATCGATGAGCTCGGCTTCGACGAGTGATGCGGTCGCCGCGGAGACGAGCACCTGTCCACCATGTCCCGCTGCCGCGATGCGAGCTGCGCGGTGAACGTCATGGCCGACATAGCCCTCCTCACCGAGAGTCGGCGTCCCGGTATGGATGCCGACCCGCACCAGGATCCTTCCGTTGGCGAGGCGCTCCGTGAAGTCCGATGCGGCCGCGAGCGCGCCAGGCGCCGTCGGAAACGCGAAGAAGAACGCGTCCCCCTGGGTGTCAACCTCGACGCCATGGTTGGCGGCACATGCCTCCCGTATCACTCGCCGGTGCGCGGCCAGCGCGTCCGCGTAGTCGTCCGGGCCAAGCTCGCCTAGAAGAGCAGTCGAACCCTCGACGTCAGTGAAGACGAAGGTGACCGTGCCGGTTGGGAGTTCGGTCCGCACGCAGGGATCATCCGCTCGCGGCGGTCGGCGAGCAAACTGGGGCAGGCGGAGGTAGGCACCCTCGACGTACTCTCCGCGGGGTGAGTGGCTGGTTGGGTCGTGTGTTGAAGGGGACGCGGGTGACCGTGGGTCTTCCACGCGCTCGCCTCGACGGTGCCCGAAGCAAGCGGGCGCGCAATAGTAAAGCCTGCAGCCGAAAAGGCTGGCGCATCTCCATGGACGCCCGACGGGGTTCGTTGTAAACATTCCGACCGCTTGATTTAGAGGAGACGCAGCATGGACCGATTCACGGGCGGTTGCCTTTGCGGCAACGTCCGGATTGTGGCGTCGGGACTCCCATACCGGGTCGGCCTTTGCCACTGTCTCGACTGCCGCAAGCATCATGGGGCCCTTTTTCATGCTTCCGCGGTGTTCCCTCAGGATGCGGTGACGATCGATGGCGAAACACGCGACTACGCCGGCCGGTTTTTCTGTCCCCGCTGCGGCTCGTCCATTTTCGCACGCACCGCAGACGAAATCGAAGTGAACCTAGGAGCCCTGGACGCCCCTGACCAACTGATGCCAACCTACGAAAGCTGGATCGTCCGTCGCGAGTCCTGGTTGCCGCCGTTTCCGCTCACGAGACGATACGAGCGCGATCGTGACGACACGGGTCGCTTTGAGGAGTAGGTGGCACGAAGGGTGCGAAGGCGCCGTTACGAGGTGACCGGGCGGTCGAACACTGGCCCAGCCCTCGGTGCTTACGCCGTCGTCGGCGGCAGGCCGTGGCCTTCAGCCGATCTTCTCCGCCAGCTCGACGATGATCCCCTCCGGGCCGCGGACGTAGCAGAGCCGATAGATGTCTTCATAGTTCTCCACCTCGTCGACGAGCTCACCGCCGCGGGCTCGCACGCTGGCGACGGCAGCGTCGATGTCGTCGACTGCGAATGCGACATGGCGGATGCCCAGGGTGTTCGCCGGCGCGTGCCCGTCGCCCCCCCGGAACGACGGTGAGTGGAACTTCACCAGCTCGAGCCGTCCGTGGCCGTCCGGGGTCTCCAACATCGCGTACTCCACCCGGACGTCCTCGAGCCCCACTACGCGGTCCACCCAACCGCCCTCGACCTGCCCCTCGCCCTGCAGCTTGAGTCCGAGCTCGACGAAGAACGCCGTCGCGGCCGCGAGATCGTCGACCACGATGCCGACGTGCTCCATGCGCTGGATCGTCACGCGCTCGACGGTAGCGCGGCGCCCATTGGTCTGCAGAGACCAGCGATGAGTCGCCCTGCTCAAGCGACATTCCAGCACGCTCGCGCATGCCAGTGTTGGTCAACGTTGCCCTTTCAGGACAGGTCTGCAATACTGAACTTAATGGTTCAGTATCCGACGACCGTCGACCGCGCGTTCGCGGCCCTCGCCGACCCGACTCGGCGCGCCGTGCTCGAACGGCTCGGCGCCGGCAGCGCGACGATCAGCGAGCTCGCCGAGCCCTTCGGCATGTCGCTGACCGGGATGAAGAAGCACATCCGGCTGCTCGAGGAGGCGAACCTCGTCGCCACGGAGAAGGTCGGCCGTGCCCGCAGATGCGCACTCGTGCCCTATGCCTTCGAGGGCATCAGTACGTGGCTGCAGCGGCTCGACCGCTTCGCGCAGGTTGTCCAACGGACGAAAG
>Ga0299906_10004841_pt1 | contig 11003 bp, 6 predicted proteins | sample RVTome_14_FD_200259 | JGI IMG/M metagenome (GOLD analysis project Ga0299906, IMG submission 200259) | Soil microbial communities from uranium-contaminated site in the Upper Colorado River Basin, Wyoming, United States - RVT145D125 (version 2) ... | reverse complement strand
CTCGCCAACCGCGGAGTTGGCCCAGATGCGTCCGCCGTGCTTGTGAATGATCCGCTGCACCGTGGCGAGCCCAATGCCGGTACCCGGGAATTCCGCGACCGCATGCAGGCGCTGAAACGGCGTGAACATCTTGTCGGCATGCGCCATATCGAAGCCCGCGCCGTTGTCGCGTACGAAGAAAACCGATTTGCCGTTCTGAGCCTCGACGCCGACCTCGATCTGCGCCTCGGGTTTCTTGCCGGTAAACTTCCAGGCGTTGCCCAGGAGATTTTCGATCGCGATGCGCAATAATTTCGGATCACCCTGGGTCTTGAGTCCCGGCGCGAGCGTGAACCGCACGGACCGCGTCGGTTCCTGTTGGCGCAGGACGCCGACAACGTCTTGGAAAACCTTACTCAAATCCACTTCCTCGCGGCGCAGCTCGCTGCGCGCGACGCGCGAGAGCGTGAGTAGATCGTCCGTCAACTCGCTCATACGCTTGTTGGCGCGGCACACACGGTCGAGGTAGTCGCGGCCGGTATCATCCAGCGCCGAGCTGTAATCGGCCAGCAGGATGCGGCTGAAGCCGTCAATCGCGCGCAGCGGCGCGCGCAGATCGTGCGATACCGAGTAGCTGAAGGACTCCAGATCCTTGTTGGCGGCGGCGAGCGCGGCGGCGCGCTGCTCCAGATCCGCATTGAGCGCACGGATGCGCTGTTCGGTTTCGCGCCGCGCGCTGATGTCGCGAATGATCGCGGTGAAATGGCGTTCGCCCCCCGCGTGCCATTCGGCAAGCGAAAGCTCGAGCGGGAATTCACGGCCATCCTTGCGCCGGCCGGCAAGCTCGACGCTGCCTTTGCCGACTATCCGCGCCGCACTGCCGCCGAGATAGCGTTGAAATCCGGCGTTATGCGCCTCGTAAAATCGCTCCGGCATCAGGCACGTAAGCGATTTCCCGATAAGCTCCGCGGCCGAGTAGCCGAACATGCGCAGGGTTGACGGATTGGCGTAGATGACGTTTCCCGTCCGATCGGCCGACACGATGGCATCGCTCGCGGTCTCCGCCACCGCCCGGAATTTCTCTTCGGCACGACGAACTTCGTTCGCGTAGTCTTCGAGCTCGCGGTTCTTGTGCTCGAGCTGTTCCACCAGCCGCGCGCGGGTCTCGGCGAGTTCCTTGGCGGAGCGCGCCTCGGATGCCTCGATCTCCTTGCGCAGCAACTGCACGCGGATGCGCCGGCTTTCGTCTTCGATTTGCTTGCGCCGCAACTGCGCGCGCACACGCGCCTTCAACACTTCCTGTTCGCTGGATTTCAAAACGTAGTCGTCGGCGCCGGTGCTAAGCCCCTCGATCATGGCCGCGCGATCTTCGCTCGCGGTCAGCATGATGAGCGGGATGTCGCGCGTGCCGGCCGAGCCCTTGATGCGCCGGCAGGTCTCGGTGCCGTCGAGGCCGGGCATGAGCCGGTCGAGCAGGATGCAGTCCACCGGTTGCGCCGCCAGCATTTCGAGCGCCTCTTCGCCGGAACGCGCCGGGATCACGTCGTAGCCCTCGCCGCGCAGCGTCGAGGTCAGCTCCTCCAGGTAGGTGAGGCTGTCGTCGACCGCGAGAATCTTTTTCGGGCCGAGCAGACTCGCGGTCTCGCGATTGGAATCCGCGCGGGCGCGCAGCACCGCCGCCACGCGCGCGAGCACGAGATCCATCTCGTCTTCCTTGCGCACGAACGCGTCCGCGCCGGCATCGAGCGCGTTCAGTTCGGCGCTGTGATCGAGCGTCGAGCCGGTGAGCATCACGCACGGCGTCTGGCGCAGCGCGGCGTCGAGCCGCAGCTTGCGCACGACGGTCGCGCCGTCGATACCCGGCAGCACGCCGTCGACGATGATCGCCGTCGGGCGGTTCGCGGCGGCGCTGCGCAGCCCTTCCTCGCCGCTGGCGGCGCCGATGACGCGATAACCCTGCTGCGCCAGGGCACGCGAGAGCGCGTCGCGAAACGTCGGGCTGTCGTCGATCACGAGGATCGTGGCGCCCGCCGCCGGCTCGGCCTCGTTGCGCTCGCCGAGCAGCTCGCGCGCACGCGCGACCACGTAGTCGCGATCGTAGGGTTTGCCGACGTAATCGTCCGAGCCGGTCATGAGACCGTGGATGCGATCGCGCACCTCCGCCTCGGCCGAGAGCATGAGGATGGGGATGTCCGCCTTGCCCGGCGTCGCGCGAATCTCTTTTATCAGATCCACGCCGTTGCCGTCCGGCAACAGCACGTCGAGCACCGCCAGGCCGATGGGTTTTTCGGCAAGGGCGGCGCGCGCCGCCGCCACCGTATCGCAACCGATCGCCTGCATACCGGCGGCGGTGAACGCCTCGATCAGATCCATGCGGACCGTGAGGCTGTCATCGACGATCATCACCGTGCCGTCGTTCATGCGTGCCTCGCGGCTTCGACGTCCTGTGCCAGCGCCGCCAGCGCCGGGCCGATCTCGGCGAGCGGCAACACGCGCGCGGCGGCGCCGATTCGTACCGCCTCGCGCGGCATGCCATGGACGACGCAGCTCGCTTCGTCCTGCGCGATCGTAAAGCCGCCGACGCGGCGGATCGCCAGCAGGCCGTCGGCACCGTCGCGACCCATGCCGGTCAGCAGACACGCGGCCGCGGCCGCGCCGCATTCGCGCGCGATCGACTCGAACAGCACATCGACCGACGGCCGGCACGAGTGCCGCTCCGGCGCATCGGACAGATGCAACCGGCCGCCGCGCACGATCAGATGGCGACCCGGCGGGGCCAGCCACACGCCGCGCTCGTGCAGACGCTGCCCATCGCGCGCGAAGCCGGCGCGGTGCGGACTCTGCCCGTCGAGCCATTCGGCAAACGCGGAACCGAAGGGCTCGCCGATGTGCAGCACCACCAGCACGGGCAACGCAAAGCCGGCCGGCAAACCGCGCAGCACTTCCAGGATCGCCGCCGGGCCGCCGGTCGACGCGCCGAGCGCGACCAACCGGTACGGCATGGCGACTCGCAACGGCGGCGCGATGTTCGGCGGCGCCGACGCGGGCGCCATGGTCGCCGGGCCCAGACGTGCGCGCGGATGCGTGATGACCTTGATGCGCGCGATGAGCTTGACGGTCGATATCAGCTTGCGCTCCCAAGCCTCGTCCAGCTCGTCGCCGCGCGGCTTTTCCATGACGTCCAGCGCTCCCGCCGCCAGCGCCTCGTAGGTTTTGAACAGCTCGCCGCGATTGGTCGAGGACGAGACGATCAGGATCGGCGTGGGGCAATGCGCCATGATGTATTCGGTCGCCGCCAATCCGCTCATCACCGGCAGCATCATGTCGAGCGTGATCGCGTCCGGGCGCAACTGCGTGCACAGCGCGATCGCGCGTTTCCCGTCCTCGGCGTCGCCGACCACGTCGATATCGGGATCCGCCGCGAGCACTTCGCATAGGCGCCGGCGCACCGTGAGCGAATCTTCCACCACCAGCACGCGCAGTCGATTCATCAATGTAGCCCTACTCACGTAGTTCGTTCGTCGTGAGGTAAGAAGCGCACCAGCTTGGCGATCCGATCCAGGAACTCCACTTGGTCGAATTCGCTCTTGACGATATGGGCGCACGCCCCGGCCGCTTCGCCGCGCCTACGATCGTCGGTGGAATCGCGCGAAGTTATCAGTATGCACGGCACGTGGCGCAGCAGCGGATCGGCGCGCGCACGTTCAATAAAGGTGAATCCATCCATCCCCGGCATCTCCACGTCCACCAGGAACAATGCGAAATCGTTGCGCCGCGCGGTGTCGAGCGCCTCTTCGCCCGAGGCGGCGAGCGCGACGTCATAACCCGCCGATTCGAGAATGCTCTGTTCGAGCATGCGCGTCGTGAGCGAATCGTCGATCACGAGTATCGGGCGCGCCGCGGCGGCGGTGACCGCGGTACTCTCCGCCGACCGGTACGACGGATCGGCGAGCACCTCGGGATCGAGCACCGGTCGCGGATTGCCTTCGGTATCGATAAAGGCGCCGGCAATGAACGCACCGGCCGGCGCCAGCGCCGGCAGCGGACGCAGCATGACGGTCTCGGTCCCGATCAAACGATCGACGCCGACGGCCACGGTGGAAGCGGCCGAGGCGACGATCACCGCCGTGAGCGCGCGCCCGCTTACCTGGCCCGCGGAGGTCGATCGGTTGCGCAAGACCGACGTCGCGGCCGAGATCAGCGGGACCAACTCGCCCGCGTGCAAGATGGCATCGCCTCGCGGCGAGTGCGCGACCTCGGACGCGGGCACGCGCACGCTGGCGCGCACCGCGTCGAGCGGGATCGCCGCGATCTGACCGCCGGCCTCGACGACCAAGGCCTCGAGCGAGGCCAGCGACACCGGCACGAACAGCTCGATCGTAGTCCCGTATCCCGCGGCGGTTTGCACCGAGATCTCGCCGGCGAGACGCTCCGTGACTTCGCGCACCACGTCGAGCCCGATGCCGCGACCGGCAAGCTCGGTGACGCGGCCCTCGGTCGTGATCCCGCCCTTGAGCAGCAGCTTCAACAGTTCCGCCGCACCGAGCTGCTCGGCCGCGTGCGGCGGCACGCCTTTACGCTGGAGCGCGCGCCGCACGGCGTCGAGATCCACGCCGCGCCCGTCGTCCCGGCAGATAAAGGAGACGCGATGACCGCGCCGCACGACCTCCACCGCGACCCGTCCTTCGTCCGGTTTGCCGGCGCGGCGACGCTCGGCGAGCGGCTCGATCCCATGGGCGACGGCGTTGCGCACGAGTTGCACTAGCGCGTTCTGCATCGCGTCCAGCACGTGTCCATCGAGGCGCACGTCGCCGCCGCCGACCTCGAACGTCACGGGCTTGTCTGCGCTATGGGCGGCATCGCGCGCCACGCGCTCAAGCGCGTTAAAAACCGATCCGGCCGGCACCAGCCGCAAGCGCTCCGTCAGCTCGCGTGCCTGGCGCAGCTCGCGGTCCACGCGCTCGACGCTCACGGCGACATGGCGCTCGAATCCGGCAATGGCGCCGTGCAGTTCCTCGGCCAGGGAGCGCGACTTCGCCAGCGTCGCCGCCGGCTGCGCCGATCCTTGGGTATCGGCGAGGCGCGCTGACGCGAGCCGCTCGGCCAGCAGCGCCGCCATGTGGCGCGCGCGTTGCGCGCGGTCGACGGCGCCGCGCAGCGCCGCGAGCTCGCCGTGAACTTCGCCGAGCCCTTGCAGCAGCATATCCACCTCGGCCAGCTCGGCCCGCAACGTTCGACTCGACTCGGCGGTCGTCCGAACCTCCTCGCCCGGCGGCCCGGGAAGCGCGGCGAGCCTTGCCGCGATCGAATCGAGCGTGGCGAGCACGCCGTCGATGCGCTCGCGCGGAACCGCCGGGCCGCCGTCGCGGTACGGCGCCAACGCCTCCTCCATCGTGTGCGCCAGATCCGAAATCTCGCGCTGCTTGACTACGCGTGCCGCGCCCTTGAGCGTATGCGCCAGTCGCAGCAGCCGCGACAACTGCTCCGCGCCGGCGCCGTCCTTTTCCAGGTCGAGCGCGCTCTTCCCGAGCTGATCCAGCAGCTCGCACGCCTCGACGCGGAAGTAGCGGTACGGATCCTTCGCCACGGAATCGCTACGCCGTCGCCGCCTGCGGTTGAATCAGCCGCAGCAGCTCGCGCGACAACCCCGCGAGCTGCGAGGCGGTCTGCAACGTCTGCCCGGTGCTGGCTTCGGTCTCGTGCGTGGTCTGCGCGACGTCCGACACCGCGACCCGCACTTGCTCGGCGGCGGTCGCCTGTTGTTTGGTCGACAGCTCGATCTCGCGCGCGGCGTCGGTGGTGGTGCCGACCAGGCCCGCGATCTGCTTGAACGCGACCGCGACCTCCGCGAATTGGCGCGAGCCGGCGTCCACCGCCTTGGCGCTGCTCTCGGTTGCCATCACCGTGGTGTTCACGGCGCTGCGCACATCGTCGATGAGGGTGCGTATCTCCTTGGTCGAACCCGCCACGCGATCGGCCAGCTTGCGGATCTCATCGGCCACCACGGCGAAACGTTTCCCGGTCTCGCCGGCGCCGGTCGCTTCGATCGTGGCGTTGATGGCGAGGATGTTGGTCTGCTCCGCCAGCTCCGAGACGATTTCGAGCACGGCGCCGATCTCCTGCGACTTCTTGCCGAGATCGAGCATGTGCGTGACGACCTGGTCGACTTGTCGGCGAATGCCCGACACCGAATCCTGTCCCTTCTCGACCGTCCCCTCGCCGTGGCGCGCCGCCGACGCCGTCTGCTCGGCGATCTGCGCCACGCGCTGCGCGCTCTCGGCGATCTGGCGCGAGGTCGCAACCAGCTCGCTGATGGTGGTGGAGATCTCGTTCATGGCGTTGGCCTGCTCCTTGGCGCCGGACGCCTGTTGCGTGGCCGCGGCTTGAAGCTCCGATGAGGAACTCTGCACGTGGCCGACGGCGGTGCCGATCTGGCGGCCAAGCGAGCGCGTCAATATAACGGCAACGATCACGGCGAACAGCACCGCCGCGATCGCCATCACGATCAGCGACGTCACCGCCGCGGAGGCGGCGTCGTTCGCCGCCCGCACCGCTTCCTTCAGCAGCCGCTGCTCGACCGCAATCATCGATTGGAGCTGATCGGCAAGACGGTCGCGCGCCGGAAACAGCTTCTCCTCGAAGACACGTTCGATGACCTCGGGTCGCGCCTGCGCGCGCGCCTGCGCAATCAGCTGGTCGCTGAGCTGGCGATACTCGTCCGAGGCACGCTCGATGGACGCCAGCAGGCGCCGGGTCTCTTCGTTGGTTGCCGACGATTGCAGCCGCGCCTGTACCGCGGCGAAATCCGTGCGTGCCAGGCGCAACGAATCGAGCGAATGTTGCTCGCGCGCCAGCAGGTATCCGCGCAGCCCCGCGACTCGGCGTTCGGTTGCGGTGTTCAAACGCTCCGCGTCGAGCAGGATCTGCGCATTGACGTCGATGACACGGTCCTTGCTGGCGACGGTCGAGTTCAGCGCCAAGACCGCCACGACACTGAGGATGATCGCGAAGATCACCATCACGCCGTAACCCGCGGCCAGTTTCTGTCCGAATGTCCAATTCTTGTTCATGGCTATTGCTCCTTCGCCGATTGAGTCGTAGAGCGGGTGGCTTCCACCCGTTTTTGAATGTCTTCGAGCACCGAGGGCAGATGCACCAGCGGACGCACGAGCGCCTCGACCTGCACCGCGCCGCGCACGTGCGGCCGGGCGGCGCCGCCGTCGCCGGTCGCGGCGAGGACGCGCGCCGCCGGGACCATCAGTTGGCCCTCGAACGCATCGAACGCGAGCGCGACCGGTTCGCGCCAGCGCGCCGACACCAGCCAGCGCGGTGCGCGCGCCGCGCCGTAACCGAGCAGCGCGGCGAGATCGTAGACCGGCGCGATCCGGCCGCGAAAACCGACCATGCCGAGCAGCGCCGGCAAGGTCGTCGGCAGCGCGACGATGCGCCGGTCGGCGTAGAGCCCGACGATCTCGGCTAGGCGCATGGCATACGCGTCGCCGCCGATGCGCACCGCCAGCATGTTTTCAAGGCGCGCCGTCTCGGTCGGCGGTGGCTGCGCGAAACTCCTGTCGAATTCGCGCCGCAGCGTCGCCGCGCTCGTCGCAACGGAAGTGCCGAGTTGTGTCATGTCCGCTCTCCGCATTTGCCAAGTTCACTCCGACACAGCGTGATCAGCGCTTCGCGGCTGAAACCGCCGCCGAAGAGCAGCAGCCGCGAGACGTCTTCCCGCCGCAACCGCAACAACGCCTCGGAAAGTTCGCGCCGCGCGGTCTCGCGTTCACCGCGGCGGCGGGCGAGCAGCCCCAGGTGCAACCGCGCCATGGCGAAACCGGGATCGAGATAGACCGCGATCCGGTCTTCCTCGACGGCGCCGGCGGGATCGCCGCTGCCTTCCCGGCACAGCGCCAGCAGGTAGTGCGCGCCGGCGTTCAGCTCGTCGCACTCGATCAGCTCTCGGCAGATCGGCTCCGCCGGCGCCAGCGCGCCGCTGTGCACCAGCGACACGGCGCGCAACAGCAGCGCTTGCGGGTCGCGCACACGCTCGGTCGCCGGCGGCGCCGCCGACAAGGCGTTGGATAGTTCGGCCAGGGCATCGATGCGCTCGGCGGTGCGCCGCACCGTGTCGACCCAGGTGGAGTCTGCGCTCAACGGGGAAGCGCCAACCCCGTCGATTCGTTCACGGGTGGAGGCGACAAAATCGGTCGCGCGTCCGGGCGCGCCTTCTCTCAATTGGTAATAAAAGGTGTCGTGGGTGTGGCACAGGTGAAAGTCGTTGGATAACCCGCGCAGCGTCTCGGCGTGTCCGAGGAACAGGTAACCCCCGGGCACCAGCGAGCGCGCGATACGTTCCACCACCGCCTGCGCCAGGCTCGGGCTGAAATACATCAACAGGTTGCGGCAAAAAACGACATCCCAGGATTGCGCCTGCCACAGTTCGGGATCGCCGTGCGCCAGGTTGCGTTCCTCGAACGTCACCGCACGGCGGACGGCATCGTCGAGCAGGAAGCTCGGCCCCTCGGCGCGAAACCAGCGCGGGCGCAGCTCCACCGGAAACTCGCGCAGCGACCAGGCGCTGTAGCGGGCCTGGTGGGCCTTGTCCAACATTGCCGGATTGACGTCCACCGCCGTGATCGCGACCCGGTCGGCGGCTTCGGGCAATCGCTCGCGGATGGCGATGGCGAGCGAATAGGGCTCGTCGCCGGAGGCGCATCCGGCCGAGAGCACGCGCGCCCGGCGCGATCCCGCGCTCGCCGCGAGACAGCGAGGCAGCACGCGTTCGACGAAGGCGTGGATTTGATCGACGCTGCGATAAAAGTAGGTCTCGGTGACGGTCAGGTCCTGCGCCAGCGCGCGCAGTTCCTCCGGCGGACAGTGCGAGGCCGCCAAACGTATCAAGTAAGCGTCGCCGGCACCGTTGCCGGCCTCGATCCGCCGGCGCAGTGCGTCGGCCAACACACCCAGCTTGGAATCATCGAAGCACAAGCCGAGCCGATCGGCGACGAGCGCACGGAACTGCTCAACGTCGTGGCGGCCGATGGCGGGGCTCATGACGGCGGTGCCGACGAATCGATCGCTTCCCATACCGAATCCGGAACCAGACGCGCGTCTTGCAGGATCAGCAACAGCTCGGCATCGAGGGTGGAAATGGCGGAGACGGTCGCGGCGCCGGCGTCGCGCAGCAGCGGTGGAATTTGATCGAGCGAGGAAACGGCGATGCCGTGCACCCCGACCACGCCGTCGACCGCCAAACCGACGCGGCGCTCGCCCACCCGAAGCGTGACGATTCGCCGCGGCGCGAACGAGGATTCCGAACCGAGAAGTTTGGCGGCGTCCACGACCGGCACCGCGGCACCGCGAATGATCGAGACGCCGAGCACAAACGCCGGCATGGCGGCGAGCGGCTCGAGCGGAAGCGGGCGCATCGTTTCGACCACGCTGGCCAGTGGAAGCGCGCAAAAGCGGGCACTGCTGCGACAGATCAGAAACGAGACCGATTCCCGGTTGTCGCCAAACCGACCTGAATCCATGGCAATTCCTCCGTGAAAGCATCTCCCATTTCTGCTCGGGAACGGCTCCATGGTGCGATCGTGTTAAACGCCGCACGCCCCCTCTGGGTTCCCGAAAGGCGATTTACCTCTATATAACCTTAGTTGAGTATAAGTGGCCTCGTCTCGTTTTCCGTGTCAAAAGTTCCGGTGAAACACCCCCGATGTATCGACCCATTCACAGACCTTCAGGCAGAGAGGTTGTAGCGCGAGTAATGATCGAGCGCCAAGACGTCCAAGTGCAACCGGCCCGCAGTACATCTTTGCCCGAGTAGCTCAGCAGGCGAGCGCAGCTGGTTTGTAAGCAGCATTGTCGCGGGTTCCCACTGTCACGACTAAGCCGTCTTTTTCCGCGGGCACGCCCCGCCGCTTGGTTTACGTCGCACATTGTCGGCCGATCGGCCGGGCGCGGCGGCGTCTTCTCCCGAGACGACGCCGTCTGCTCGCAGGACGTTCAGCCGACACGACAAAAATAGCTCCTTCACTCTATGTCGGCGCACTTTTCCGCTCGTCGTTCTCGGAAGGGTGAGGTGTGGCACCAGGACAATGGTGTGTACGGCCAGGTCGTGAACTCGGTGAATAGCGGCGCGAAGCTCGCGACAGATCTCCGCGAGGCTCGACGGCTGACGCGACAACCGCGGGCCGACTTCCGCGACCACGACCAGGCGTTCGCGACCGTCGATCGACGCGCCGACGGCGGCTGCCGTTCCCAGGCGCTGCGCGGCGCCGGCAGCCGCGACGGTGGCTTCGATCGGCTCCGGCTGATGGTTCACGCCGTTCAGTATGATGGCGTCCTTGTAACGTCCTAGGACGAACAGTTCTCCGTCCGCCATCACACCGGCGTCGCCGGTGCGTAGGTAGGTGAAGTCTTTCGTCTCGCCGGCGATGCGGGCTTCGAACGCGTCGCGGCTGGCGGCGGGTTTGCCCCAATATCCGCGGCCGACCTGCGGCGCGTGCACCCAGACCTCACCGACCGCGCCGTCGGGTATGGGTACGAATGAATCCGGATCGACGATGCGCACCTCGGCGCCTTCGACCGGACGCCCGCAAGACACACTCACGCGTTCGAGCGGCGTGCCGGCCGTGGTTTCGTCGGAAACGCGCCGCACCGGCGCCGCCCGCCCGATCGGGCCGCCGCTCACTTGCAGCGTCGCTTCGGCCAGGCCGTAGCAGGGTCGAAAGTTCTCGAAGTTGAATCCGGAGCCCGCAAACGCAGCGGCAAATTCGTTCAAGGTGTCGAGGCGCACCGGCTCCGAGCCGTTGTATGCGCATCGCCAAGTGTCCAGGCGGAAATCGCGCGCGCGTTGTACGGCGCTGCGCGTACACAACTCGTAGGCAAAGTTCGGCCCACCCGAAATGGTCGCGCCGACGTCGGTGATGGCGGCCAGCCAACGATCCGGTTTTGCGATGAATGACTGCGGCGACATAAACCAGCATTGAGCGCCGCAATAGATGGTTTGCAGGAGCGAGCCGACG
>Ga0299906_10004839_pt1 | contig 11005 bp, 7 predicted proteins | sample RVTome_14_FD_200259 | JGI IMG/M metagenome (GOLD analysis project Ga0299906, IMG submission 200259) | Soil microbial communities from uranium-contaminated site in the Upper Colorado River Basin, Wyoming, United States - RVT145D125 (version 2) ... | reverse complement strand
AGAGGGGGACACCAGCTTGCTCATGTAATAAGTCCTTTAGAGTTAAGATTTACGTCTTATTTAATGGCTATGTATAATTTTAATTATAAATATATTTTAGAATTAAATACTTTTAATGCTTTACCTAAATCAAGATATCTACCCTTTAGTAATTATCCTGAAACTTAGTAATTTTAGTTTAATTTATTATCTTGTTGCTTAGTAAGAAATATTAATATAATATAAAATTAATATTTCTTAAACGATCATAAAGGAATATGATCGGTTCGAATCCGATTGGGTCGTCAACTAAGTAAGGGGATATGCCTCTTTTTTTTCTTAAATAAAAAATATGAAAATTAAAAACAAATTAATTGTTAAAAATAATTCAAAATATATTAAATATAATGAAATAGATAATATATTTTCACAGAGTAAAATTGCATGATTCGATATAGATGAAAAAGGTTATATAAATAAACCTTTAGGAAATCAAGCCGCAATATACATATACATGAATGTATCGTCATCTTTTAGTAACAAACCGCGTTACTATGTAGGTTCAACTGCTAATTTAGCTTCACGTGTAAATTCACATAGGTATTTAGTTCTTAATTGAAATAAATATAAGAATAAAGGTTTAGGTTCTCCTTTATTCTATAGATCTGTTTTAAAGTACAGTTGACTTAATTTTAAATTTGGAGTATTAGAATATATATATTTTTCTAATATTATGAGTATTAAAGAAAGAAAAGAAATTATATTAGAGAAAGAACAGTATTATTTAAACAATATAAATCCATCTTTAAACACATGTAAAATAGCTAATTCGCCTTTAGGGGTAAAACGTAGCATAATGTTTAGTATAAATTTAAGTAAAGCTCGAAAAGGAAAAAATAGAAGATCTAGTGTTAAGATTAATAATACTATTAAGATAGTTACTCCCGAAGCTAGATCAAAAATATCTTTAAGAAATCAGGGTGTGAGTGTTAAGATTTTTGATAAATCAAAAAATCTTATTCATGAATTCTCTACTATGAGTAGCGCTGCAAAGTATTTAGGTGTATGTACAAAAACTATAAGCATGATTTATGAGACGGGTAAATCCTTTGACGAATTTATTTATGAATTTAGTATTAAAGATAATAGAATATGAGTATATGATACATACCATTTATTAATAAGAATTTTTGACAATGCAAAAAAGACAAGTATATTTTTTAATATACCACGTTCTACTTTATCTGATCATATAAAATCAGGTAAACTTTATAAAAATAAATATTACTTTTATAATGTTAGTTCTCATAATAATAAATAACATCAAAATAAACCAAATTTAACTCAGTTTATTTAATAATCATTTAATATAAAATAGGTTAGGCATTAAATTAGTCTAATGTATATTAAACACAGATCATAATTTAATAGTAGAATATCTTCTTAGGGTGAAGATTGTCCGAATGCAAGTTTCGGTGATCTGATATTTAGGGGGTATTGCGGAATCGTAATAATCCGAAACTAAAAATTTATAGTGATATAGTGTACTAGATATAGAAAAATATTTATATATAATATAAATAAGTATACAAAGAGACTATTAGGGATCCCTGTAAGGAGCTATGTATTAAAGAGTAATAATATTAAAAAAAGTTATGTAATACTAAACATATAAACTCTTAGAGAAATTAGATAATAAACGAAGGCGAATTGAAATATCTTAGTAGCTTCAGGAAAAGAAATCAAACGAGATTCTACGATTAGTGTGAATGAAAGTAGAGTAGCCTATATACTAAATATAGTATATTAATAAGTAAAATGGACATAAACCTGTTTAAATATTAAGGGGAACCTTCCTCTAAGGCTAAATATAATACATAAGCGACAGTGAAAAAGTACCGTGAGGGAACGGGTTGAAATAGTAGTTTTATAAGCAGCTCGAGCTAAGGCAAGAGCGTACCTTTTGCATAATGGGTCACCAAGTTAACATTAGATGCGAGCAATTTGCGTAGTTAAACCGATGATCAAAAATGAATTAGTGTCTAAAGTTAGACCCGAAGCTAGGTGATCTTACTATAGTCAGGATTGTGCGACAAGAAGTTGTATGTATCAATGTGGTGAGATTCCACCAGGAATGTATCTAGTCCTCGAGCCTAGTCACGGGTGCTGGAAAGAAGTTTATCTTAATATCAGTAATTTATACGGTTATTAATTTATAGGGTTATAAATCATTAAGATAAGTGAATTGAAAGTGCTAAGCCGTGATAAATAACGTACTGTTTTTTTAGTGAAGCTAGTGAAGTGGTATGTTGAAAAGATATTAGGCTGAAATTATCCCAACTATGGAGAACGAAAGTAAAGTATGCGAAGAGACGGTGTTTAAAAGATAAACTAATAAGGACCTAGGTAGTTATAATTTTTGTTTAGAGGGGTACCTTTAAAACTTAAATTATTAGAAGAGTAGGGAATTAATTACGATCCTTAGTTAATTCTAGATACCAAGCTACTCCATCGTATAGCATGCCCCCTAAGGTTGAAGATTAAAGTGATACATACAGAACTTGGTAAGCCCCAAGTCTACTTTTTATTGTAATAAATAATTAAGAGGCATTGTATAATAACTAAAACAATGTAACGGACTGGGGGTAGAGGAGTCTTTAAAAAGCGAATGCGCGTGAGTAATGATCGCGATAGAGTAGATTAATGCTATTCTAAATTATGATTGATAAAACATTTTACAAATAAAACCTAACATTAAAATTTAACATTAAAGAGGTATGAAGACTTAACCATCGGATGGTAAACGGTTTTCTAATCCTAGGTTTTTTGACTGCGTAGTACTTCGTAGGAATTCAGGTCAGTTAAATGCATAATAAAAGTGATGATTTTTAATATTACTCCTTACTATTTCAGTTATTACTTTGATTTATTAATAAGTTTAAGCTTATGTTTTTAACTTTTAATTATTGAATAAAAAATGATGTATTTAATCAAATCTAAATCAACTGCTATTCAAAATTTTGGTCTATTTTCAAAAATAGCTGAAAGTAGTCGGGTCAAAAATCCTATTAAGGTATTATTTAGTAAAAATTCTTCAACTTTATCTATGGATAACTTAGACCCTTGATTCTTAACAGGGTTTACAGATGCTGAAGGTTGTTTTTTTATAGGTGTAATTAAAAGCACTAGAGTTAAAACAAAATGGGAAATTCAGCCTTCTTTTAAAATTGAGCTACATATAAAAGATTTAGAATTATTAAGGTTAATACAAAAATTCTTTAATGTAGGGAATATAAAAGTTTTTAAAGATAAAGCTGCATATTATGTTAGTTCTATAAAAGATATAACTATTATAATTAACCATTTTGATAATTATCCTCTTGTTACTAAAAAATATGGAGATTTTTTATTATTTAAAGCTATAATAGAACTTATGTCTAACCAAGAGCATTTAACAGAAGAAGGACTACTGAAGATAATTAGCTTCAAGGCTTCTTTAAATAAAGGGCTATCTGATAAACTAAAGGCTAGTTTTCCTGATATTGTTCCTGTTATTAAACCTTCAGTTCCAGATATTTATATAAAAGATCCTCAATGATTAGCAGGATTTATTTCAGGTGAAGGTTGTTTCTTGGTTGATATTTATAAATCTAAGACTAAAGTAGAAGTAGGAGTTACTTTACGGTTTAAAATTGCTCAGCATAACCGTGATTTGGACCTTCTAAGATATTTAATAGCTTATTTTGATTGCGGTTCTGTACAAAAATCAGGAGATTCTGTAGGAGAGTTTCGTGTAGCTAAGTTTGAAAATCTGATACTAAAAATAATCCCTTTTATTGAAAAATACCCAATACTAGGGTCAAAAGCTTTGGATTTTGCAGATTTCCAAAAGGTAGCTGAGCTAATGAAAAACAAGGCACATTTTAGTAAATCTGGATTAGAAAAAATATTCGCTGTAAAATCGAAAATGAATAGAGGTAGATAGTTTCCATAGGTATTGCAATTATATTTAGGATTCGTTAGGGTTAGTTTACTTTTTAATGTAGCTAGCTATAATTTATTCAGGAGTTGTCATCAATCATAATTAGAATATAACTTCAGATGGCTACGAAATATAGCCTTGGGCGCAAGCTCAAAATAATTAATCAATTACTTAGACCGAAAGGTCGCTGACTTAAAGAATCGGTGACACCGTTTTATTATCTATTAGTTATAACAATAGAATGTAAATAATAAAATTGCTAAATATGGCTAGAAAGGAGAGCTGAGATATAAAAAGCTTGAATTTCGAGAGTGGTTGCCTGAGCGGTGTGAGCTGAAAGGTTCACGCACCGTTCTAGTGGGGGGAAAGCTTGTGAAAGCCTACCTATCCAGACATAAAAGTCCGAACGGGTTATCGTAGCAAAGATATCCGAAGAACTATGGTAAGTATAGTGAAAGACAAAACTGACCTAGATAGCTGGTTTTCTGCGAAACCTATAATAGTAGGCAATTTAAGTAACATCTTCGCAGGTACAGAACTTAATCTCAGGCAAGATGTCTTAAATTTTATAATAAGTTATTATTATGAAATCGACATTTTACTTTGTACATATCGGGGGGTCGTAGAGACTTTATCGGTGAGTATGTAGACTCGGAATGGCAAAGATGAATCTTGAATTATCAGACATAGAATGATAAGGTTGTATTACAGCCTTTTTGTAGAAGTGAACCTTCTGCTATAAACCATCAAATTGCGGGAACACCCTAAAGCAATCATAACCAAGTAAGAGTAGTAATACATCTTATGGCTCAGGCAATGACTCGAGGTAAGGTAAAATCATGATTGATGTACAAAAGTTAAATGGGTTATCCGCAGCCAAGTGCCAAAAAAAAAAATGAGAGCGTACCTTTTGCATAATGGATCAGTTAATGTTAGATTCATTACAAGCTAGGTAAAGTTCTTTATAATAATGGTATGCAGTTCATCGACTAAATGTTGGTTGGCGCAAGCTTAAGATATAGTCAGGCCTCATCTGAAAGGATGCAATGGCAATAAAGTAATTTTATTAATTTATTATTAAACTTATATAGATAGCTTAGCTATTTATAGGCCGGTTCTTACAAAAGACTTAATACGACAGGCGACTACCTTTCGAAGGGTAACTTATTTTAATGGGCTGACACCCCCTTTTAATAGTGTTAATAGGTTAAGGTACTGTAAGAAAAGATGTTATAAAGCTTGCTAAGAATTATATTCTAGCCGGACCTAGTGGAGACACTAGTTATCTGAGAGATGAGCTTGGAGATTCTTCTCCATGACCCATGTTTGGTATGAGACAAACACTAAGCTGTCGGCTTTTAAATTATAATAACATCAGAAGTCACAAAAAACAATTTATTATTAAATAATGGATCTGTAGCTCCTATAAAAAGCTATGATAATGCACTATTAAGCAAAAATACCTTTTTACTAGATAATAAAGGTAAAACCGGTATCTATCGTTGAATCAATAAATTAAATAATAATACTTATGTAGGTAGTGGTCTAAATTTATCAAAAAGAGTAAGTGAATATTACAATCAAAGTGAATTAAAGAGAAACTCTAGACCTATTCATGCTGCTTTACTTAAATATGGGTACGAAAATTTCATATTGGAAATATTAGAATATTGCAGAGCAGATGAGCTTATTAAAAGAGAACAGTATTATTTGGATTTATTAAATCCTGAATATAATATATTAAAATATGCTTATTCGTTATTAGGGTATAAACATACCCCTGAAAATATAGCGAAGTTTAAGTTAAAAAAAGTTTCACAAGAACTTAAGGATATATTATCTTCAGTCCATTCAGGAAAAGAAGTTAGTCAAGAGACTAGAGATAAATTATCTCTTGCTATAACTAACTATAAAAAAAATAACCCTCTTTCACCTGAAGCTTTAGCTAATATTACAGCTAAAACTACAGAACGTGAAGGAGTACCTGTTACACTTTTAAATACTCAGACTAATGAAGAATTAGAATTTCCTACTTTAACTAAAGCTGGGGAGTATTTAGATGTAAAAAGACAAGCTATACCTTACGCAATAAAAAGAGAAAGTCTTATTAAAGGACTATATCGTGTTTCAGAAAAAAAGTAGGCAGTTAATACACATAAGTACTGATTTTAATACTAAAATAAAATTACTTTAATTTCAATAATTAAATTATTGAAATCAGGTTTATAAATAACCTGTTGTCCAAATGGATAGTTCATAAAGATTATAGTATGAGCTATTTAGGGAGAAAATTTTGGCTTATTTATTAGTAAGCAAAATTTCCGTGTATGTCAAAAGGGAAACAGCCCAGAACAAGAGTTAAGGTTCCGAAATTATTGTTAAGTGAAATTAAGAAAGTTTTTATTTAAGTCGACAAGGAGATGGGCTTAGAAGCAGCCATAATTCAAAGACCTGCTGGATGATCTAGGAAATCATCTTTGTGGGTGAAACTATCAAACTCCGGGGACTTCCTAAAGGTTTTGATACTAAGCTATAGTTGAAAAGCTATAAGTGGCTGGACTAATTATTCAGGTATAGTAACAAGTCAAAATATGAGCGAAAGTGAAATGGGATATCGCGGATCTAAATCAGTAATATGTGGGCGCAAGCTCTGTATTACTGTAAAAGAGCAACGAGTAGACGGTAGTTGACACAATAATGTGTTTAAGGTGTACTCTAATGGGTTTTGAAAGAAGTTATCTAATCAGAATCCTTTCTTAGGGAACACTAGATTTGTAAGATATTGCAGCAATTTAAGTACAACTAATAAATTATCTCCTTATGTAGTAACTGGACTTGTAGATGCAGAAGGGTGCTTTAGAATTTCTATCTTAAATAATAGAAGTTTTCGTATCCTCCGGATTAAAGATAAAGGTAATGTTCCTTTTATTACCAGACTTTATTTTCAATTATCTTTTCATAAAAAAGACGAAAATTTACTAGTATTATTGAAAGAAAGCTTAAAGACGGGTAAAATTTATAAATCTCGTCCTGAGCTTTACGAATTACAAGTATCTTCCGTAAAAGATATAAAGTTAATAATAGAGTTTTTTGATAGATATCCTTTAATTACTCAAAAGTATGGAGATTATGTGCTTTTTAAAAAAGCATATGAATTAATCAATAATAAACAACATTTAACTATGGATGGTTTATTAAAATTGATAGCTTTAAAAGCTTCTAGTAATTGAGGTCTCAGTCAAAATTTAAAAGAAGCATTTCCTAATATTGTTCCTATTACTCGTGCACAAACAGATAGTAAAATTCCTAGTCCGGAATGACTACTAGGGTTTGTTAGCGGAGAAGGTAATTTTTTTATTAGATTAATGAATTCTTCTACTCATAAGTTAGGGTATCAGGTTGGATTAAGGTTTCAGATAACTCAACATAGTAAAGATAAGTTACTAATGGAAAATATAGTTAACTATCTTGGATGTGGATATTTATCTGTTCGTAATGATATTATAGATTACCGTGTTACTAAATTTAGTGATATAGTAGAAAAAATAATACCCTTTTTCGACAAATATCCTGTATTAGGAGTTAAACAAAAAGATTTTGAAGATTTCAAATTAGTTGCTTCTATTATTAGTGATAAAAAGCATTTAACTGAGGAAGGTTTACTCAAAATTAAGGAGATAAAATTAGCTAAAGAAAATGACAAGCCAATTTAATCTACACCCACAAAAAATAAAATCTAGTGTTCCGATGATAAATCTGACTGCTGTGCGTAACAGAGCGCTTGTTAATTTTTAAAAGCATCGAAAATTTAACGGATCTAAATAATATACCGAAACCTTGTCCATAATTGATTATAATAAAATTATTATTGTCATTTACTGGGGTAGCAGAACATTGAGTAAACCTGCAGCATTATTATTATTTTTTTTAGTAGATGCGATGGTGCAAAAGTAAAAGACTTTTACTTTACCTACAGTATACTCAAGAGATAATGGTGACATGAGTAACAAAAAAGAAGTTCGATCAGTTTCTGGATCGATCAGTTTCTGGATCCGATCCGTTTCTGGATCCGATCGGTGTAAAAAAAAAATTTTGTTTTTTTTCTGATCGGTTTGGAGCCGATCGAGCGCTCGCCTAAAGCTTATGGTTATTTAAAGTAACGGCCTCTAAGTTTACAATCCCAAAGGTTGAAACGATGAGAAAATCTTATTACTTAAATGACAACATTTTTAAAGTGAAAAGTGTGCTGGAAAAAATAAGTAATATATCAATATTTACAATAAACTAAAAAGATGAGTCTATATTGATGAAAAAATAACCGTACCTATAAACTGTGACAAGTAAGCTAGTGTAGAATACGAAGGCGTAAATGAGCTAACAATCATAAAGGAACTCGGCAAACTAACTACCGTAACTTAGGGATAAGGAGGGCTCATTTGTCCCGTTTAATCTCGGGTAAGAAGGAAGAAGCATGAAATAGTGTTGTACGACTGTTTAATTAAAACAAAGCACTTTGCATAAAGACTTAAAGTCTAAGTATAGAGTGTGATTTCTGCCCGGTGCCGGCTGGCTAACGAAAATAACTAACCTTAAAAGGTTTGGTAATGTAGGAACCCCCGGTTAATGGCGGCCTTATTTTGAGGGTCCTAAGGTAGCGGAATACCTTGACTGTTAAATGCAGTCTTTGCATGAATGATGTAACGATACAACAGCTGTCTCTATGATTGACTCAGTGAAATTGGCATAACTGTGCAGATACAGTTTACCTCTAGTTAGACGAGAGTGCGACTAGAAAGTGCAATATAACAATGTGGTGAAATTCCACCTGATAACCCATTATCTGAGCTCATGCGGTATGCATTAAGAGTAATCTTTTTGTGTAAAGCCCGCAAAAATAGTTAAACTAGCCTCCCATAGTATACTACGGAAGGTGAGCTAATATTACTATGGATAAATTAAATTGAATTCACGTTAGAAGCGTATAGAGGGGTTAATATTAATAATATGAAAAGGCAATTAAATTAGTAGAATATTTATTAACCGCTGATTGTATAAACAAGTTTTCGTTTGTTTATTAATGGGTCTTTTGTCAGCATACGTATAGTGAAATCCTAAGGTAATAATAAATTGTGTTATATTGTAAACTAGGTAAGCCCAATAATGCCCTGTTTAAGGAAGTATAATCGTGAGGTTATATATACATTAGTGGGTAAAGGATGTTCTAAAAAGCGAATGCCTTATTGTAATGATAAGGATAGGTTTTATAACCAATTTGAAAGAATGCAGACTTAGAACTGGTGTTTAATAAGTATTTATTTTTAGAGCTTGCTTATCCTTTGGATTAGTAAATAAGCGTTTTGTATTTATAATGTAGGCGGGGGCTTCGCCAGGTGAGTAAGATACTAATGAAAAGAAAAGGATGAATTTGAAAATTACTCTAACTATTTCAGCCATTACCTATTTATAATTAATAAGTTAAAATTATATGTTTTTAACTTTAAATAACCTAATATAAAAATGATGTCCTTAATTAAATCAAAATCAACTATTAAACCCTGATGAGTGACAGGTATTGTCGACTCAGAGGGTAATTTCAGTATTAATTATAATATTAATACAAAAAAATGTTCATTTAGTTTTAAAGTAACGCAAAATGTAAACTCTGTGGTTATTTTATACTATTTAAAAGAGTTTTTTAAAGTAGGTAATATAAACATAGATAATAGAAAAACCCAAGGCTATAAATATGTAGTTAGCAATAGAAAGGATTTGATAAATGTTATTATTCCACATTTCGAAAAATATCCTCTAGAAGGTTCAAAACATTTGGATTTCTTAGATTTTAAAAATTGTGTTTTATTAATGGAGGAATCATCTAATAATATCGGGGATGTCCTATCTATTAAAAAGAATATAAATAAAGAGAGATCTTACGAACAACGTTGATCTTACCTTAAAGATAAAAAATTTCATTTAAGATCTGAGTGGATACAAGCTTTTATAGATGGTGAAGGAACTTTTCAGTGTAGAATTGCGGATACAATTAGTAGAAATAGTAAATATGTGAGTGTCAATCCTACTTTAGAAATAGCTCAAAGAAGTCATGATGTATTTGTTTTGAAAGCTATTATAGAGTATTTTAGTATAGGTTATTTAAAACCAAAATATGATATCTTTTCTCTAAAGGATTCTATGAATTCACGTGATGTAAGTAGAGCTATATTTAATCAATATGAAGTTATTATCAAATTTGTAGATAAATATCCAATGTTAACTTGTAAACAATTAGATTATTTAGATTGAAAAGAAATAATTATGTTAAAAAATCAAGGTGCTCATAGAACTGAAGAAGGAAAACTAAGAATGCTTGAACTTAAATTAGGTATGAATAGAGGTAGATTACTAAATTCTAATTTGTTTAATAATGCGGACAAACTTTTAATTATGAATTCTACTAATTCTGAAGATAATACAGAAGTTAGCGAAGATAATGAGTAAAATAGATGAATTTATATAATCTAGTTTTGTTTTAAACCCAGGATAATCTTATTACGTAAAAATAAATACGACCGGCATAAATTTTATTTGAGCCGATGAAAATGTTAAATGCTTGAGCCGTATGCGATGAAAGTCGCACGTACGGTTCTTAGAGGGGGAAAGTTCAGTAATGAACCAACCTATCTCGCCAGACCCTATGCAGCTTTACTGTTACTAATTATTAGGTATGGTTGGGGACAAATTTTAGTAAATAAGGTAATTGATAAGATACAAATGTAATACCTTTATTTGGGGATCGTATTGTTTGGGTTAATTAACCCATCTTCTTCTTGTAAAGAAAGAAGAAAGTAACCTTAGAAAGGAAAAATTGCTAGGAGACAGTTTAGATAATTTAAGCTGCGTTGGTTAAAGTCCAACTCTAATGTGTTAGTATGTTGACTAACCTATACTATACTTTTTTAATTTTATTGATAAGTATCCTTTATTGCTGTTTTAAATACTTTAACGGTTATAGCAGATATATTTTATACTTAATTCAAACATCCT
>Ga0299906_10004838_pt1 | contig 11006 bp, 8 predicted proteins | sample RVTome_14_FD_200259 | JGI IMG/M metagenome (GOLD analysis project Ga0299906, IMG submission 200259) | Soil microbial communities from uranium-contaminated site in the Upper Colorado River Basin, Wyoming, United States - RVT145D125 (version 2) ... | reverse complement strand
TTCCGCCGAGCAACACGACGTTCATCGATTCACCATCCGTACAGTCGCTGCGACTGCGCGCTTCTGATGCGGCCCTCTGGATCCCACGCTCGCCGTACGGCCAGAAATCGCTCGAGGCGCGGCTCCATGCGACGGAAGTGTTCCGGGCGTGTCAGGGCATCCTTCGCCAGGTAGATTCGGCCGCCGTTCTCGATTACCAGGTCGTTCAGCCCATCAATGACCGCCTGCGTACGGCCGTCGACCGGCATATCGATGGCAAGCGAGACGCCTGGCCGTGGGAACGAGAGAAGGCCGTTGCCTTCCTCTCCGCAGTCCTTGATCACACAGAGAAACGGTGAACCGCCGAGCCGCCGAAGGGTTTCGAGCAGTCGGCGCGCGGGCGTGACGCCGACCTCCGATGGCAGCACGCACTGGTACTGAACGAACCCCCTCTTGCCGTAGAGGCGATGCCAGTGTCCCACGGAGTCCAGCGGGTAGAAGAACTGCCAGAACGGAATCGTGTGCCGAGCGACCCGTCTACGTTGCCTGCGTGCGGTGAGCCAGTTGAATCTCCCGACTGTGAAGGACGACAGGAGGGCGTCAGGCGCGTCCAGCGGGACGTTCACGGTTCGTCCTGGAAGAGGTGCGTGTGACGGGGACTCCTGTGGCTCCGCCCACCTACCGCAGTACAGCATGCCGCGGCCGAATGCGGCCCCATCAGCAAGGCCGTCGATCCAGCCAGCCGTCATGGGCCACCGAGCCGACGCATCGGCCAGCGCCGCAACCATCTCGTCGATGTCGTCGACCCGCCGTCGTTCCTCGATGATCCACGGTGATGGCACGGGATCCAACCGCACGGATACTTCCAGGATGTGGCCGGTGAGCCCCATCCCTCCGACCGTCGCCCAGAACAGATCGGCATGCTGGGTTCGCGAGCAGCTCACGACATCACCGGTGCCGACGCGGATACGCAGCGATCGGACGTACGCGCCGATGGTGCCTGCCGAATGGTGATTCTTGCCGTGAACGTCGGCAGCAACCATGCCGCCCAGCGTGACGAATCGCGTACCGGGAGAGACCGGGACGAAGTACCCGCGGACGGGAAACTGGCGGCAGATCGTATCGAGCGAGAGTCCGGCCTCGGCGGTGAGCGTGAGCGTCCCCGGATCGAAGTCGATCATTCGGTCAGCGAGAACGGTTCCCGCGACAAAGCTGTCAGACGACGCGGGAAGCGAGGCGTCGCCGTAGGAACGTCCTGCGCCCCTCGAGAGCGGTGCATCTCGGGTCAGCGTCTCGAGGTCCTCCGAACGTCGTTCGATGCCTGCAACGACGGGGCAGCGGCCCCACCCGGCCAGGCGCGCTGCTAGATGGCGGCCCACATCACTGCGGCCGACGCCGCGGCCACGACGTAGGTTGCCGGGTCGAGACTGACGGCGACGACCGGGTCGTCGTGCATCGTGCGTCGATGGGCGAAGAGCCATGTTCGGGTCGCCCAGTACAGCAGGACGGGGCAGAGAACGAGCAGGCGCTCCGGGTGTGCATAGAGTCGCGCGACATCGGCACTGTTGACGTAGATGGCGAGGACGAGTGTAGAGAGATAGGCTGATGTGATTCCGGCTGTCCGGAGCCACGTGACATCCTCGCCGAAGTAGCCTCGAGCCGGAATCGGATCACCGACGGCGTCCTCTGATGGCCTGTCGACCTCGATGTATCGCTTCAGGAAGGCCAGACTGAGCGAAACGAACAGAGTGAAGGTCAACAGCCAGGTGGAGACGGGCACGGCGACGGCGAGCCCACCGGCGACGACTCGAATGACGTAGAGTCCGGCCAGTACCATCACGTCGAGCACCGGCTCCCGCTTCAATCGAAGGGAATAGGCGGCTGTCGACGCGAGGTACAGGGCGATCACGCCGGCAAAGGCCGCCGGGAGCCACAGCGCAGCCAATCCGAATCCGACGCTCCAATAGAGCCCTACGAGCAGCGGTCCGGTACTCGGCCGGAGGGCACCGGAAGCAAACGGCCTCGAGCGCTTCCGGTGGTGCTTCCGGTCGGCTCGCATGTCGAGCAGGTCGTTGAGCACGTAGCCGCCAGAGGCACACAGGGAGAAGGCGAGGAAGGCAAGCATCGCGGTCTCGATGGTCGGTCCGTCGAACCTGTGGGCGGCGCCCGCCGGCACGAACAGCAGCAGGTTCTTCAGCCACTGGTGCGGCCTCGTGACCTCGACGAGGCTGCCCGTCACCTGAGTCCTCGTCGACGAGCGGACGGACCGAAGGTTGGGTACTCGTCCCACGAGGGAGTCGTTGGTCGTCATGGCGTCCGCGGCATGAGCCCAGCACGGGATGTCGGCGCGGCTGTCGCCGATGTAGTCGAAGTTGCCTGAGCCGAACAGGCGCACCAGCGACTCGGCCTTGACGGGCCCCTTCAGGTTGGTGACCCCGTCGCTCGCCATCACACGGCTGAAGAGCCCCAGATGCCGTGAGACGCCATGGGCCAGGGCCTCATCAGAAGCCGTGGCCAGGACGACGGGCCTTCCTCCTCGATGCGCGCTCTCGAGCAAGTTCAATACATCCTGTCGATACGGGAGTGTCGCGAACTCGATCGACGCGCCGGCCGCAAGCCGCCGTTTGAGATAGGCGCGGCCCCGTAGCAGCCAGATCGGCACGGCCGCCAGAACCCATGGTCGCGTTCGCGCCATCGAGAAGAGGCACTCCCAGAGCAGATCGGCGTCGATGAGCGTCCCGTCGAGGTCGACGCAGAGTGCCCGCCTGGAGCGGGCAGCATCGTCGCCCTGGCGGCGATCTCTCGGTGTGGTGGACTCGAGCACGTCTGAGAGGTCTGTGGTCTCAGTCAGGCGCCTGGCTCGCGGAGCCCGGCCACCGGGCCACGATCAGCGCCGTCCACGTGACCGTTCTTGCGTCGCCCCATCGCCATGCCGGAAGTGTAGCGCGCAGGATCGATCCCGTCGATCCCCCTCCTGACCACGGGTTGCCGGCTGGCTTCGCGATGAAGAAACGACGGCACGGAAGGTCGCTCGCTCTGCCGGCTGGTGGGGCGGCGACGACCGTCATGCCCGGCGGGAGAGCTCGGGCGATGGCCGCAGCGGCGGCTCGAAGAGATTCGGAAGCCCCAGGTACCCCATCACGCGATACAGGACGATCGGGCCGATGATGCCCACCGCGATGCCACCGCCGACGATGAGGTACGGCGACTCCAGTCCCAGCAGCCGGTTCGCCAGCACTCGAAACCCGACGACGAAGAGCATGTGTGCGACGTAAATCTGCAGGGCGTACCGACCGATGACGGCAAGGAACCTGAGGCGGTCACCGCCGGCCAGGAACTGAGCCCAGCCGACGCATGTCGCCCCGGCGAGGACGCTGAGACCGGCGTAGTGGTACTGATACGTCGTCTGCGAGAGCTGCACGGGTGGAAGGACGTTGGTGAAGACGTACAGCGAGATCGCCAGGAACGCCGACGTGAGCGGCAGCGTGGCCCAGAGCGGCAACGTCGGCAGGCGCTCAGGCCCGACGAAGCGATGGCTCCAGATGACACCGGCCGCAAAGAACAGAAGGTTCCTCGAGAACGGTCCCAGAGCCATCACGTTGGTGGAAACGGGAAAGACGAAGAACAGCACCGCCAGTGCCGCAAGGGCGACATGCCTCCAGCGGCCGGCCTGACGCGCCAGCGCATAGGCCGGGAACATCCAGAAGATCGTGTACAGGAACCAGAACACGCTGTACGGCCGCCACGGAATGGCCAGCAGCGTGTCGATCGTCACCAGGCGATGGCTCTCGCTGGAGAACACGATCTCGGCCGCGCACTGCAGAAACGACCAGACGAAGTACGGGTAGGCGATTCTGAGCGATCGCTCGATCAGAAAGACACGCACGCCACGCTTGCTGTAGCCACGTTCGACGAAAAACCCTGAAACGAAGAAGAAGACCGGAACGGCATTCGAGAAAGTGGCATCCGAGAGCGACCGGAACGACTCCGGCGCTCCAAGCCCTGCACTGGTCGCGCTGTTCAACGTATGCCCGTACACCATCAGCGCGATGACCATACCCTTCGCGTAGTCGATCCAGACAAGTCGCGGCGCCACTACGCCCCGGCGATCGAGCGAGTCCGTCAGGGCTAGAACACCCGCAAGACGACTGTCTCGCTATCTTCGAACGTCAACTGAAACGTCCTCGCATATTCGTTCACATCGACCGACCCGTCATCGGGCAGGAAGTTCTTGTGCATGACGATGTATTTGACCCGATGCTGGATCAGTTCTTCGCTCAGGCGCTCGATGCCCTGGCCTTCAAGGCGGTCCTGTAATGAATCATTGAGCTTGCGCGCCAATATACCCTGAACGATGGGAATGCCATGAAACGTCTGTTCCAGCATGTAGACCTTCTTGTGGAAGAAGCGATCCGCAGCGTCGAGCGGCAGATTCAGCAGGCCAAACTGTTCTCCTGCCGGCTCGACTGCCGACACCCACGCCGGAGGACTGACAGGGGTGCTGTCCAGCCTCACCGAGTAGTTATCGATGACAAGGAGGGCAAACAAGCCGGCCGCCAGGAGGCTCCTTCCTCGAGGTGCGGTCAGCCTTGCCAGGAGCTGCCGCAGTGCGAGCGCCACGATCACGCCCCAGAACAGATAGACGTACACGATCGCCCGCGCCGGCACCCTCGCTTCAGACAAGAACGGGACTTCCTGTATCACACGGTACGGGAGGAATATCGGGAGGTCTTGGCCGAACACGTGCGGCGCCGAACCGAGAGACAGGATCAGAAAGGGCAGCGCGGCGAGAATGTACTTGGCAGCGTTGGGCAGGAATCGGCGGCCGGCCATCACGCAGATGGCGACTGCCGGAAGTCCGAGGTAGACAGCGCGCTCCCATTCGTTGCCGGTGTAGAGGGCATGAAGCTGCTGCAGGAACCCGAGCTGGCTCAGCCAATGATAATGATTCGGAACGATGAATCCGGTCGCGTCCGCGACATAGACATTGAATCCGAAGACGTCGAAGGTGGTGCCCCAGTCCGCCACATCCGCCCCTGCCATCAGCCGGAATTTCACCGCCAGCATCGGCCACAAGATGGGCAAGAGCAGAAGGATGGCACTTCCAGTGATCGTGGTGACGGTCCAGAGCGCATCCCGCAGGACGATCTGACGCCTCGTGACGGCCAGATAGACATAGGCAAGGAACACGAAGAACAGGCTGAAGATCAGGAAGTTCCAGTCACATAAAGCGTTCAGGACCAAGAATACCGAGGCCATCGCTATGCTGACGTTCGAGCGAGTCCGTATCGCCTTCATGAAGTACAGCGCGAAGAACGGAATGAACTGAATCGACGAAATATTCACATGATGCTGAGCATGGGCGAAATGGAAAGAGCTGAAAGCGAAGACGAATCCTCCTACGAACGCCAGCAGTGAGTCGCCAACCAGGTAGCGCACGAACAGGAATGCGCCGATGCCGGCGAACGGAAACGTATGGAGAATGATGACATTGTAGAGTGTCACCGGATCCAGGAGCGTTCTTAGAGGTATGGAGAGCGCCAGATTGTAGAAAGACCAGCTGTGATAGTAGGTGAGGCCCCCTTCGGGATAGAAGATGTACCTGGTGAACGCCAGATTGTCCGTTCCATGCCAGACGTTGTGGTAGACATGCCAGAAGTTCCAGTAGAACGGCATGTTGTCTTCGGCCGGACCGATTAGATGGCTGTCGAGCGTCAGGAGAGATGGATAGAAATAGGCCGCTGTCAGCACGAGATAGCCGATGCCGGCGAACCAGACATCGTGCCGCAGGATCCCCACTGGATTCGCGTCGGCCCGTTCTGCCTCTATGACGCCGAGAAGGTATCGGACGAGTCTGAGCAGCCCGTACAGCAGAATGAGTGTCAACGCGAGCTTGACAGACGTCGCGATCAGGAGTGATGGAGTCATTCGTCAACCCGCGCTGCTGGTCAGGCGATGCCCGTCGACGTCGTCGCGGTCCGGCGTCATGAAATCGATGAGACTCGAGACCGCACCTGGCGAATCCGTGCGATTCCGGGATCGGCAGCCCCGCGGTTGACGTAGGGTGATCACGGGGCGACGTTCACCTGGCTGCGCCATCCGAGCTGGTGCCGCGGAGGCGCCAGACTGGGTCACGGCACGCGCTGCTCGACGTGATTGTACATCGCATGGATCATCCACGAGGAACGATCGTGCCAGGGCCGGAGCAAGGGCGCGCCAGATCGGGCAGGGGCGCGCCAGAGGAAGCATGTCGCGACGTTGCGCTGTCGCCGAGAGAGGTGCCGAAAAGACGATGGCCGTTTGACAGTACGTACACCAGCACTGCATAGTCGTCGGACGGATGTCCGGGCGTGGGAGGTAGTCGCATGCGCGTCGCCGTCATGATGCGGGCCATCGATCAGGACAGCGGGCTGCACTCGTATGTCGATGGCCTGGTCGAGGAGATGATCAGGATCGGACCGGAGCACGAGTACCTGCTCCTGTACCGAACCGACAGATTCCTCGGGCGGTTCGCGGAACAGCCGAACGTCAAAGAGGTCCTCGTGCGCGCTCCTCACAAGTTCCTGTGGGATCAGGTCGCTGTGCCGTGGGTTGCGTGGCGTGAACACGCCGACGTGATTTTTCACCCGAAGTTCAGCGTGCCGCTCATCAGTTCGTGTCCGGTGACGATGGGGATTCAGCCGCCGGACTGGTTCGCCTGGCCCCAGCACTACGAGTGGTTCGATGCCTTCTACATGCGACTGATGCTTCCGTTCTACATCCGGAAATCGTCGTACCTGTTTCCGATGTCTCAGTTCAATCTCGACGAGACGAAGAAGTACGTGCGTGCGGATTACTCGAACGTGACCGTGACGTACACGGCCCCGGCCCGGCACATACGACGCGTCGACGACCGGGCGCTGCTCGACCCGTTCAGGCAGAAGTACAATCTTCCCGAGCGATACATCCTTGGACTGGCACGCGTCGGTCACGTCGGACTGGACGGCTCCGGGACCTTCTACGAGGGCAAGAACGTCGAGACGACCGTGCGTGCGTTCATCGAGGTACGGGATCGAATCCCTCAGGATCTGGTACTGACCGGATTCCGCGTGCGCGAGTACCTCGAGTACAAGGGGTTTCGCGGGAGCGATTTCGACAGGATCCACATCGTGGGTTTCTTGCCCTACGAAGAGATTCCCTACATCTACAGTCTGGCAGACCTGGTTCTCATCCCGTCGTTCTACGAAGGCACATCCATCACGCTGATGGAAGCGATGGCCTGTGGCTGCCCGGTAGTGGCGTCCACTGGAGGGGCGTGCCCGGAGATCGCAGGCGGGGCGGCGCTCCTGGGAGATCCCAACAATCCGTCTGATTTTGCGGCCAAGATCGTCCAGGTATTGAGCGACGAGTCGCTGCGGGAGTCGATGAGGCAGAAGGGCCTCGCACGTGCTGCGTTCTTCACCTGGGAGATGGTTGCCCGACTCACTCTCGAAGGACTCGCAAGGGCGGCTCGACGGTAGAAGACGCGGCTGTCGAGGCTGGCCGTGTCACCGGCGTCGATCAGAGCGAGACGCCAGAAGGAGTACCGGGAGCAGGACAGCCACCTCGATGAAAATCGAGCCGACGTTGTAGAGATCGACAATCTCCGACAGCCATTCGCCCGTCGTGGCCGTGGCCGAGCCGGCATGGCGTACACCGCGGAAGATGTGCCAGGGCGAAAGAAAGCTTGCCTCGGAACCTGGCCAGAGCAGCGGAATCCCGTACGGCGCCCGGTTGTCGGGGCCGAACAGATCGAGTAACAGGTGTGATCCGTACGCACCCGCGAACAACATCCAGTTGGCGACCAGGCTCCTCCTCGTTTCGACCAATGCGCCGTAGAGCCACGCGGCGAGCAGCCCCACGCCGACCGCGAACGCCAGGCTATGAGACGGTCCCTGGTGGAACAGTGCGGGCTGACCGAGGAACAGGCCGGGCAGGAAGTCCAGGTCGGCGCTGACGGCGAGGAGCGTGCAGAACGCCGACAGGGGCAGGCCGTCAGCGTCACCAGGGGCCGCAGCAAGTCGCCGTATCGCGTAGCCCGCAAGACCGTGACCGATCGGAGTGGCCATGGTCAGTACATCGCTCGCCGGTGGCCCTGCGTCAAGAGTCCGGGAACTGCCCGACTAACGGTCCTCTGCGAGGCGACCATAGAACCGCTCCTGGCAGCAGACAAGTCAAGGGATCTCTGCCTATTGTGCCGGCCCGGCAGACACGAATGGCCCCGGGTTCGTGGCTATCGGCCCTGTTTTCGGGCCTTTCGCGGCCCTTCCGGCCCTGGCACCTCGCTTGAAGTACCCCGGGTGTGATGAATACCAGACGGCGTCGGAGCCACAAGCGGGCGGTGAGGCTCGTCAGCCTGGCGGTGATCCTGGTGGCCTCGGTCACCGCGTTCTTCGTTGTCCTCGCCCATCCGGAGGCTGCACACGAATTGCCGGCGTGGATGCGCGCCGCGGCGGCCGAGCCGACCGTGGCTGCCAACGCCGACAGGGAAGCCGGGCCCCAGCTGGCCGGCGCCGTCGAGACGACTCCCGTCTACCGGCACTCGGTCGTGCCAGGGGGCGTGCGCTCGGCCCTGGAGGTGGACCGCGCCATCCGACTGGATCCCGTCGTGCGCGCGCACTACAGGGGACTGGACGTCGCGAACCTTCGCGTCGTCACCGTCACCGAGCCGCAAACGGCGTACGTGTCCTACCGCGTGGGCGACCAGATCCACTGGACGGGCCAAGAGGTCAGCCTGGAACCCGGCGAGCAGCTCCTGACCGACGGCACGATCGAGATCCGGGCCCGGTGCGGGAACCTCGTGTCGGACGCCCCGGTCGAGACGCCCCTGGCCGACTCGACGCCGGTCGAATCCCTCGACGAGATCGAGCCGGCAGCGGCACCCCTGCTTGCCGCGGTCAACGAGCGGATCGGAACCCCGGCCTTCCTGGCTGCGCCCTCCTCCCAGGCACTGGCGCAGGCCGGACCGTCGATCGGATCGGCCGGCGCGCTTGGCGCGATCGTGCCGCCTGTACTGCTGGCGGGCGGTCTCGCGCGCGGGTCGACGAGCGACGGCCCTGGGCACGACATGGAGATCCCGACCGGCGCCTGTCGGCCCGTCGGCTTCTGACGCCCGCCGCCGCGATACAGCGGCCACCCGCGGTATCGTAGAAGAATGAGGACCATGGCCAGGCGTCTGACGCTCATCGTGCTCGCGCTGTTTACCGCCTCGCCCTCGCAGGCCCAGGATGCGCCGTCTCGAGGATGGGTGGACGTGAACTTCGTGTCCGTCTGGGCCCACCAGGAGGCCCGGAGCAGCGTGTTTCGGGACGTCCTGTTCGAGGAGACCGCCACCTGGATGGCGGGATATCCGGTCCTGCCGTCGGCCAGGGGTGGTGACGTCGGCGCCGGTCTACGGTTCGGCCCGGAAGGCATCGTGGGTATCGGCCTCCGCGTCAACACCCTCAGGTACGAGTTCCCGACCGAGCTGACCGTCACCCTTCCCCACCCGGCCTTCTTCGACACGTTCGGGGCGGGAACCGCCATCGCCAACGGTCTGGAACGCTCCGAGCGCAGCTTCGACGTGCAGGTGGCGCTGCTGGTGCCGACGCAGGACCCCTGGACCTTGCGAGTCTTCGGCGGGCCGACGTACGTTACCGTGCGCCAGGATCTGGTTCAGGACATCGTTGCCGAACAGTTCGCCGACCTGCTGGGTACGAACCTGGTCGGCATCGCGGACTACGAGCTGCAGGAGATCGAGGAGGGCGCGTGGGGCTTCAACGTGGGAGCCGACGTCGCCCTGTTCTTCACGCCGCATGTCGGCGTCGGCGGCGTCGTTCGCTTCAACCGGGCGACCGTGGCGATCGTGGATCCGCTGAGCGAGCAGGCCGCGGAGCTCGAGGCCGGCGCCACGAGCGTGGGCGGGGGGCTCCGTCTTCGGTTCTAGCGAACGAGGTGGATCGCGAATGAGGATCTGCTGCATCGGTGCCGGCTACGTCGGCGGTCCCACGATGGCCGTCATCGCCGACCGCTGTCCGGACGTGCCGGTCACCGTGGTGGATATCAACGCCGGGCGCATCGACGCCTGGAACTCGGACCGGCTGCCGGTGTACGAGCCGGGCCTCGAGGACGTCGTCCGCCGGGCGCGCGGGCGGAACCTGTTCTTCTCCGCCGATCTCGACGCCGGGATCCGCGAGGCGGACCTGATCTTCGTCAGCGTCAACACGCCGACGAAGACGTACGGCGTCGGCGCCGGCATGGCGTCGGACCTGTCGTACGTCGAGCTGTCCGCTCGCCGTATCGCCGAGGTCGCGCGTGGCGACAAGATCGTGGTCGAGAAGTCCACGCTGCCGGTCAGGACCGCCGAGTCACTGCGGCGCGTCCTGCATGCCAACAGCGCGGGCCATCGCTTCGAGATTCTTTCGAACCCCGAGTTCCTTGCCGAGGGGACGGCCGTGGCCGACCTGGAGAACCCCGACCGAGTCCTGATTGGCGGCGAGGAGACGGCGACAGGCCGTGCCGCTGTCGAGACGCTCGCGGGCATCTACTCGCGCTGGGTACCGCGCGAGCGGATCCTCACTACCAACGTGTGGTCGAGCGAGCTGTCGAAGCTGCTTTCGAACGCCATGCTCGCCCAGCGGGTCTCGTCGATCAACGCCGCCTCGGCGCTCTGCGAGGCGACCGGGGCCGACGTGGACGAGGTGGCGCGGGCCGCCGGCACGGACCGCCGCATCGGGCCACGCTTCCTGAAGGCCTCGGTCGGGTTCGGAGGGTCCTGCTTCCAGAAGGACATCCTCAACCTCGTCTATCTCTGCGAGCACTACGGCCTTGCCGAGCCGGCCGCGTACTGGCGGCAGGTCATCGCCATCAACGACTGGCAGAAGGCCAGATTCGTCAGACGCATCGTGGACGCCATGTTCAACACGGTGTCCGGGAAGCGGATCGTGATTCTGGGGTTTGCGTTCAAGAAGGACACGAACGACACCCGCGAGTCCGCGGCGATCTACGTGTGCCGGGACCTGCTGGCCGAG
>Ga0299906_10004837_pt1 | contig 11006 bp, 7 predicted proteins | sample RVTome_14_FD_200259 | JGI IMG/M metagenome (GOLD analysis project Ga0299906, IMG submission 200259) | Soil microbial communities from uranium-contaminated site in the Upper Colorado River Basin, Wyoming, United States - RVT145D125 (version 2) ... | reverse complement strand
AGAATACCCTTGACGGTCTTGACCGCGAGCTGAGCGGGCAGGAACTCGTTGGCGCCGTTGAATCGCGCGATCTTCTCACCGGTCGGCGTGAAGAACATCAACGTCGGCACGCTGAGAATCTGATAATTGATCGCCGATAGCTGGTCTTTGTCGGTGTCGATCTTGGCGCAGACCATGGATGCCGTCACCTTGCGGAACGCTTCATCGGGAAACGTCTGGGCGTCCAGCATCTTGCACGGGCCGCACCAGGTGGCGTAGAAATCCACGAAGAGAATCTTGTTCTCTTTCTTCGCCGCCTCCCGGGCCTTGGCCAGCGATGTGTACCAGTTGATCTTCTTGGGGATCTGAACCTTGTCCGCCTGAACCTTGTCCGCAGCGGCCTGGGATTTGGCTGCATCATCGACCGCCAAGGTGACGCCTCCGGTGGCTACACCGGCGGTCAGGACGGCCGTGAACAAGCGAAACATTGTACGATTCAGCATGGCATCGACTCCGGTTGCCTAAACGACGAACGCTGAATCGACCAACGCTCGACGACCGGCCCGATCGGGATCACGCGGTCGCGATCGGGCTGAGGTCTGGTTCCCCCATCGTATTGCCCGGGGGCGGGAGAACAATGAACCCATCATCGTCGCGTGATGCGGGTCGGTCAAGTTTCCCGCGACCCGATCCGCCCGACTCGATCCGCCCGACTCGATCCGCCCGACTCGATCCGCGATGCTCACCGGGGCTGCGATTTCCAGCGACGGTGAATCCAGAGGTATTGCTCGGGCGCCTCGCGAACGATCGCTTCGAAGGCCCGGGTGTACTCCTGTGTTATATAACGTAGTGGGTCGGCTTGTTGTTCCCATTCTTCGGGCAGAATCACGCGCGGGGCGATAATGTCATACTCGAATCGGAGCGAACGCCGGCGGGCTCCGCCCACGACGATGGGCACGCGATGGCGCATCGCCAGCAGGCCGATGGACTTGTAGGTCGAGGCCGGTCTTCCGAAAAAGTCGACGAACAGCCCCTTGCGCCCGGCGTTTTGATCGGCGATGAACGCCAGGATTCCACCCCCCTCGAGGACTTCATCGGCCGACTGAATCGCCCCTTTCTTGAAGAGCAGCCGCAGGCCGCGCTTCTCGCGCATGGCCATGATGTAACGATTGAGGTACGGGTTGTCGAGCGGACGCATGACCGCCACCACGTCGAAGCCCCAGGTGGCGAGGAGATAGCCGGTCAGCTCCCAGTTGCCGTAATGACCGGTGAGAAGGATCGCCCCCCGCCGGTCGAGCAGCACGTCGAGCGCCGCGCGGAGATCCCCCGGCCAAACATACCGCGGCCAGGTCCACGGGTTGATCAGCCGCGGCGTGAACAACAGCTCCATCGCCATCATGGCCATCTGCTGCATCGAGCCCAGTACCAGCCGATCAACCTGCTTCTCGGGCAGGGCCGCGCCGAAGGCGATGCGCAGATGGTCACGGGCACGGATGCGGTGTCGCGGCATCAGGTGATACCAGCACCAGCCCATCCCGCGCGCGGTGGCCAGGTTCGCGTTGACACCGAACATGTGAAAAATCATCGCCGCGGTGCGGACCAAGACGTAGACGATCCAATCGAAGATGGCGTTGCGTTGCTTCATGAAGCGGCCCATTGTAGTCCGAACGACCCAAAGGCCAACCGAAACGGCTCGCGAAGGATGGTTGGAACGCCGAACCGATAGCCGTATAATCCATGAACGATTCGACCGCGCGACGAAGGTAATTGGTTCATGCTCGACAGGACGTCGTGCCTTTATTCACTCGAGCCCACCTCACCGGATGGTGCCGGATACGGAGGTTCCGATTTCAAAGTTGCTCCGACCGCGGAAAAACGCGGCTGGCTCCGACCGCTAACCGCGCCGGTCGACATCGCCTCGCTCGTATTGTTTCGCATCGGATTCGGAGCGCTGATCCTGTTCTTCCAGGTCTGGCGCTACCTCGATCGGGGTAAGCTGGCCCAGGTCTACATCGAGCCGAAGCTTCATTTCACCTATTACGGCTTCGAGTGGGTTCGGCCCTGGCCGGGGGTCGGCATGTACATTCACCTCGCCGTGCTCGCCGCCGCCGCCGCCGGGGTGATGCTCGGTCTGTGGTACCGCGTCAGTGCGGTGTTGCTGTTTCTGACCTGGACCTACATCTTCTTGCTGGATCAGATCGCGTACAACAACCACTACTACTTGCTCAGCCTGATCGGCTTTCTGATGATCTTCATTCCCGCGCACCGGGCCGTTTCGATTGATGCGTGGCGGCGACCGGCCATCCGATCGGACTGGGTGCCGCGATGGAGTGTCTGGCTGATTCGCGCTCAGATCGGCATCGTCTATTTCTACGGCGGGCTGGCCAAGATCGACGCGGACTGGCTTCGTGGCTCGCCGCTGCACCAATGGGCCGAGGACCGCACGACCTGGAAGATCATCGGGTCCGGGGCGGCCAAAGCCTGGTCCGCCTACGGCATCGCCTATTCCGGTCTGGTCCTTGATCTGTTTATCGTGCCGCTTTTGATCTGGCGTCGGACACGCGTGATGGCGTTCATGGCGGCCCTATTATTCCACGTGAGCAATTCGCAGTTGTTCGTCATCGGCATCTTTCCGTGGTTCATGATCGCGGCGACGACGATGTTCTTCGCACCGGATTGGCCGCGTCGACTCCTGCGTCGGATTCGACCGCGATCAGCCTATGGGACACCGCGCCCGCTCGATCCGGCGGCCATGGTCCACTCGCACCGCCCACTCGCGTTGGTCGGTGTTTTCATGGCGTTGCAGCTGCTCGTACCGTTTCGCCATCACCTCTATCCCGGCAACCCGAGTTGGACCGAAGAAGCACACCTGTTTTCCTGGCGAATGATGCTGCGCCAGAAGGACGCCTTGGCCCGCTTTTTCGTCACGAATCGAAAGACGAACGAAACGATAGAGGTCGACGCCGCCGACTACCTGCATGAACAGTGGGTCCGGCAAATGTCGGGTATTCCGGAACACATTCTGGAATTCAGCCGCTATCTGCGGGACAAGTTCGGCGGCGACGGCATCGAGGTGCGCGTCGTCGCCTATGCGTCGCTCAACGGGCGCGAGCCGGAACTGTTGATCGACCCGACGGTGGACCTCGCGACCAAGCAGCGCTCCTGGAAGCCGTTCGACTGGTTGATGCCCCAGACCGAGCCGTTGCCCACTCCCGAAGAGCAGCGACGGCGCGGGTATCGCGACGACCCGCTGCCCGTCGTCAAGGGAACCCCGCGCGGCCAAGACATGGACGCGATGATCCCGCTCTTCATCCAGCAACTTCGCCGCGAGCCGAATTTGAGAATCCTCTACCTGACGGATACGATATTTACCGACGCGGGTCTGGCGTTCCTCGAAGGGTTGGACGGCCTGGAAGCCCTCGACCTGAGCGGCACGCAAGTCTCGGACGCCGGGATTCGGTATCTCGAGACGCTACGCAACCTACGCGTTCTCAACGTCACAGGCACCGGAATCACCGACGCCGGCGAACAGGAACTGAAACAGGCCATGCCGGGCCTGAGGATCAATCGCTAGCGCTTCGCCCGGGCCTGACGCACAGTTACGACATCCAACAAGATCAGTGTCAATGCTCAATCAAAGGCCTTTTCCTCACCGGCCGGAATTCGTTACTATAGCATCTGCACCGTGGATCGGGGGTGCGTGCCGGCCGGGACGGGTTGTTCGGAGGTTCACATGGGACACACGACGGGGATTGTCACCATCGGGTCGCGACCGACGCATCTTTTATGTATGCTGCTTGTTTGTGGTCTTACCGCCACGGCGTTGGGTGAGGGTGTCGGCGAGAAGGTCGCTGATTTCATGCTGCGCGATACGCGCGGTGTCGAACACCGGCTGTCATCGATCACCGACGCCAAAGCGATCGTGCTCGCCTTCAACGGCATCGGCTGTCCGATCGCCGAGCTCTACGCGCCCAAGTTGCAGCGCATTGCCGAAGCGTACGCCGACAAGGGTGTACGTGTCCTGGGCGTCAACGCCAATCGCCAGGACGACATCCAGGAGCTGCGCGCCTACGTCAACCGGCACGGGATCACCTTTCCCGTGCTCAAGGATCATCACCACGTACTCGCCGATCAGCTTGGAGCGGAGCGGACGACGGAGATCTTTCTGCTTGATGCATCGCGCGTGCTGCGTTTCCGCGGCCGACTCGACGACCAGTACGGCCTGACCGAACGCTCGGTGGGAACCAAGAAGGACTTCGCCGAAACCCACTACCTCGTCGACGCGATCGAGGCGCTGCTCGCCGGCCGGGAGATCGCGATCAAGCAAGTGGCCGCGGCCGGGTGCGTGATCGGACGGGAAAGAAAAATCACCGACGACAAAGCTGTCACCTATTACGGCCAGGTCGAGCCGATCGTGCAGCGGCGGTGTCAGACCTGTCACCGACCAGGCGAGATCGGACCGTTCTCACTGCTCGATTACGACGACGTGTCGGGCTGGTCGGGCATGATTCGCGAGGTGGTGACCAATCGTCGCATGCCGCCCTGGCACGCCGACCCCGAGATCGGCGCCTTCGCCAACGACCGCAGCCTGACCCAGACCGAGTTGGACACGCTCGTTCGCTGGATCGACAACGGCACGCCCGCCGGCGACCCGGCCGATCAGTTGCCGCCGGTCGAGTTCCCCAAGGGCTGGTCCATCGGCGAGCCGGATGTCGTCCTGGAGATGTCCGAAAGCTTCGACGTGCCGGCCGAAGGCGTCGTCGATTACCAGTGGTTCAAGGTGAAGACGAAGTTCAAGGAGGACCGCTGGGTCCAGGCCATGGAAATCCGGCCGGGGGTTCGCTCGGTCGTGCACCATATCCTCGTCTTCGCGGTGGATCCGAAGCACCCGAAACGCTGGCAGGAAGAGACCCGCGGCGGCGAGCGGGGTTTCTTCGCGGGCATGGTTCCCGGCGGCGAGGCGATTCGGTTCGCCGACGGCACGGCCAAGCGACTGCCCGCCGGGGCGACGCTGATGTTCCAGGTTCACTACACGCCCACCGGCTCGGAGAAAGAAGACCGCTCGAAGATCGGGCTGATCTTCGCCAAAGGACCGGTCAAGCATGAAGTGCATACGCGCAGCGCCTACAACCGGCGCTCGCTGCGGATTCCGCCGAACACCGCGGACAAGCAGGTCCTGGCCGGCTATCGTTTCCGGCGGGACGTCTGGCTGCTGCGGTTGATGCCGCATATGCACCTGCGCGGCGAGGCGTTTCGATACGAAGCGCACTATCCGTCCCGGGTGAACGTTTCCGCCGAGCCGGCGTGGGAGCAACTGCCCGTCGAGGTCATCAAGCGGCTTTCGTACAACGGCGCGGACGGGACGCTCGAACACCTGGGCGAGATGACGGCCGACGTTTACGATCGGCTTGCCGCCTTGTACGAGGATCCGGCCGACAAAGCGGCGATCGCGCAGCTTCGCAAGCAGTCACGGACCGAGGTTTTGCTTTCGGTGCCGGCGTACGACTTCGGTTGGCAGGGCAGTTATGCGTTCAAGACGCCCAAGCTTATGCCCGCGGGAACGTTGCTCCTGGCCGACGCACGTTTCAACAACTCCGCCTCGAATCCGTCGCTGACCAAGGAAATGTGGACCCAATCGGTGCGCTGGGGCGAGCAGACCTTCGACGAGATGCTGATCGGGTACTTCGATTTCATGGATGCCGAGGGCGTCGACGTGCCGCCGGCGCAAGGCTCGGCCTTGGAGTGACATGAACAATCCGAGCCCCAAGCGCCAGCGCGGGGGTTCTGAACCCGCTCGCTTGCGCTCGCGGCTCGGATAAACGCCATCATCGTACGAACGACACGAAGAGCTTCCGAGCAACGTGAAGGATCATTATGCCTCGAACCGACAATCGACTGCGCGTCGCCGAGATTCTCCTCGAGATCGGCGCCATTCGCATCAATCTGGCCGAGCCCATCCGATTCGTGTCGGGCATTCTGTCGCCGATCTATTGCGACAACCGTTTGTTGCTCGGTCATCCCGGCGCGCGGTCCGAAGTCGCCGATGCGTTGACCGAAGCGGTGCGCTCAGGATCGGAGCCGGTCGATTGTGTGGCGGGCACGGCGACGGCGGGCATCCCGCACGCGGCTTGGGTGGCGGATCGATTGTCGCTGCCCATGGTCTACGTCCGAGCGCAGGCCAAGGCTCACGGCAAGAGCAAGCAGATCGAGGGCGGTGAGGTGCAAGAGCGGTCCGTGGTCGTGGTCGAGGATCTGGTGACCACGGGCGGCTCGTCCTTGCAGACCGTCAACGCGCTGCGCGACGCCGGGGGGCGCGTCGAGCGCTGCGTATCGATTTTTTCATATGGTTTCCGTGAAGCCGACGAAGCGTTCACCGCGGCGGCGTGCACGTCGACGTCGTTGTGCGACTTCGAAGCGCTGTTGGCGGCAAGTGACACGCTGGACGACGCGGCCCGTGCCGAGTTACTGCGCTGGCACGCCGATCCGCACGCTTGGCAGCCCGCCGAGATTTGAGGAGTTGACAGTGTCCGCGAACGTGACGGCCCTGGTGACCGACTTGATCTTCTCCACCAAGATCACCTCCACCGCGAAGTCGCTGGACGTGCCGGTGAAAGTCGTCCGATCCGTCGATGCCTTGGCCGAGCGTCTCGCCGCTGGGGACACCGCGCTGGTGCTCATCGATCTGCATGCCGACGGTGTCGACCCCATCGAGGCGATCGCAGTAACGCGCCGGTTCGCCGATCCGCCGCACACCATCGCCTACGGCTCGCACGTGCAGACCGATCTTGCGGCCGCGGCGCGACACGCCGGCGCCGATGAGGTCCTGCCGCGATCGGCGTTCACCGCGCGATTGCCCGAGATCCTCAAACCAACGGACGCAGCGTAAGCGGAAAAAGGGGACGGGAGTCTTTTCGCGTCAGTGCCAACTGTACAGCGAGTTAGTCACCCGATGCCGGAAGGATGGCAAAAAGACTCCCGTCCCCTTTTTCTTCGCTAGAACAAGGCCGTGATCGGTTCGGCCTTGACCAGCTCGCGGGGCTGGCCGAGGTCGTTGTAGACCGTTTGTGTCGGCTCGATGCCCAGTGCGTGGTAGACCGTCGCGAGGAGCTCGGTCGGATGTACGGGTTTTTCCTTGGGCGACGAAGCGTGCTTGTCCGACTCGCCGTAGAGCTTGCCGCGACCGATGCCGGCGCCGGCGATCATGGCGGTGTAGCAATACGGCCAGTGGTCTCGACCGTCGGGGGCGTTGCTGTTGCCCGACGTGCTCACGCCCATGATCGGCGACCGGCCGAACTCGCCGATCGCCAGCACGAGGGTGTCGTCGAGCCGGCCGCGCTGGTCGAGGTCCTCGAGCAGTGACGACAAGGCGCTGTCGAGCTTCGGACAGTGCAGGTTCTTGAGCGGACCGAAGTTGGACGCGTGCGTGTCCCAAGCGGTCGTGTTGGGATCGCCGTTGGCCACCGACGGCCAGTTGACCTGCACGAAGCGCGTGCCCGCCTCGATGAGCCGGCGGGCGAGCAACGCCGACTGCCCGAAGGTATGCCGGCCGTACTTGTCGCGCATGGCGTCCGATTCCTTGGTCAGATCGAAGGCCTCGCGGGCCTTGCCCGACAGCACGAGATCGAACGCTTTCTGCTGATACTTGTCGAGCGCGAACTCGGACACGGCCTTTTCCAGGCCGGGCATGTTCGCGTTGATCGTCTTGAGCAGCGACGCGCGACGTTTCATCCGTTCCGGCGCGATCTCGTCGCGGAGCTCGAGGTCGCCGATGTCCAGGTCCTTGTTGGGGTCCTGGTAGAGGTAATACGGGTCGTACGCCTTGCCCAGGAAACCGGCCGTTCCGCCCTTGCCGACCACGTTGCTCTCCTGAAGCGGTCGCGGCATCATCACGAACGGCAGCATGGGGACGTCCGGCGGCCGAAGGACCGTGACCTGCGAACCGGCGGTGGGGAAGTCGCGGGGCGACGGCGGTTCGAGCTGACCGGAGGGCGACACCTTGTCCGGCGTGTAGCCGGTCAACATCTGGTACATCGCCGCGGTGTGGTTGAACAACCCCTTGGGCGTGTACGACACCGAGCGAATCAGCGTGCATTTGTCGACCTGCTCGGCCAGGCGCGGCATGGTCTCGGCCAAGTGAATGCCCTTGATCTTGGTCTTGATCGGCTTGAACTCGCCGCGGATGTTGTCCGGCGCGTCGGGCTTGGGGTCCCAGATGTCGATGTGGCTTGGCCCGCCCTGCAGGAACAGCAGGATGACCGACTTGGCCTTGCCGAAGCCCGACCCGCTGATTACCGGCGTCTTTTTCTCATTGGCTTGGGCCTCGAGGGCGAGAAACTCGGGCAGATTCAGTCCGAGCATCGCGGCGCCACCGACGCGAATGAGTTCACGACGCGTGGGGCCGTCGCATAGCTTAATGACACCACCGGGTACGGAAAGCATCGGTCATCTCCTTGCTGACGGGGTGCAAGCCCCGCCAAACGGAAACTATCGATTGAACAAGAACGCGGGGCTGTTGAGCAGCGCCCACATCAAGTCCTGTGCGCCTTCGGCGCGCGACTCGGCCGAGGCGATATGCTCGGCGCCGGCGTCCCGTTCGGCCGGGGTCGGCTTACGGCACAGGGCGGACAGGTACAGTCCGTCGACCACTTCGGCGTCCGACCCGGCGTTCGCGGCCAGCTTGGCGACCTGCCCCTGGGGATCGCTGACCGCCTCGGCGATGGTCGGACCGTTGACCAGGTTCAATGCTTGGGCGAACGACACCTCGGTTCGGCGCTCGCACTCACACGACGACTCGCGCGGCGGCCGGCCGAACAGATCGAGAAATCCGCCCTTGCCGATCGCGCCGTCGGGTAACTGCGCCGCCCGGAAGCTCGCGGGCACTCCTTTGAAATTCGTCCGCCGGCCGGTGGCGACGGTGATCGCATCGAGCAACTGCTCGGCGCCGAGCCGACGCGGCGACGCGTGTGAGAAATTCTCATTGTCGAAAGCGTTCCATTCGTTGGTCTCGACGCTGAGCTGGTAGGTCCGCGAGGTCACGATGGTGCGGATCAGGTGGCGGACATCGAACCCGTGATCCTTGAAGTCGGCGCTCAAAGCGTCGAGCAGGGCCGGGTTGGACGCCGGATTGCTCGCCCGAATGTCGTCGACCGGTTCGATGATGCCCCGACCGGAGAAATACGAAAAGATGCGGTTGCTGACCGACTTGGCGAAGTAGGGGTTGTCCGGGGAGGTCAGCCACGCGGCCAAAGCGGCCCGCCGCGTCGGCGCGTCCTTGCCGTCGACACCGTCAACCGGGAACGGGAAGGACGGCGGCACGACTTGCCCGCCCTTGGGGTGCATGACTTCGCCGCCGTCGCGACGTTCGTAGATGATCTCTTCGCCGTCGCGGGCGCCTTTCTTTCGGCCGACCTGCGCGAAGTAGGCGGCCAAACCGTAGTAGTCGTTCTGGGTCCACCGCTCGAACGGGTGGTCGTGACACTTGCAGCACATGAACCGCACGCCGAGGAACAACTGCGTGGTGTTCTCCGAGGCCACGTCCGGCTCGCGAGAGACGCGCAGGTAGCTGGTGGCCGGGTTGTCATAGGTGCTGCCCACGCCGGTGATGAGCTGACGCACGAACGTGTCGAACGGCAGGTTGCTCCGCACCATGTCGCGGAGCCAGTTGCGGAAGATCCAAATCCCCTTCTCGCCGAGATGCTTGCGGTTGTTCTGGAGCAGGTCGGCCCACTTGTTCGCCCAGTGGTCGACGAACGCCGGCCGGTCCATGAGGGCGTCGACGAGCTGCTGGCGCTTGAGCCGGGTGTCGCTCCCGTCGTGCAGAAAGGCTTCGACCTCACCCGCGGTGGGCGGCAGGCCGGTCAGATCGAGCGAGACCCGCCGAATGAACGTCGCATCGTCGCACAGCGCCGACGGCAGGATGTGCATCCGTTCGAGTTTGCGGTTGACGTGGGTGTCGATGTAGTTGTGCACCGGCACGTCGGCCCAGACGAATCCGGGCTCGTCGCGCAACACGGTCACGTGGCTGATACCGTAGCGGCCTTCGTAGCGCACGAGAATCGCCGCCTCGCCCGGCCGCACCGCGGTCACCCGCCCGTGTTTGTCCACGTCGGCGATGATAGGTTTGCTGCTCTCGAAGAACGCCTCGCGGGTCACGTCGCGCGAACCGCCGTCGGGAAAGAACGCGGTGACGAGGCATTGTCGCGTCAAGCCCGGTCGGTGCATGAGCGGTGATTCCGGTACGACCTCGATGCGCTCGACGAGCTGGGTTTGTCCCGCGTCGTTCGGCAACCCGGCGGCGATCCAGTCGCGGATCACGTTGTAGTAGCGCGAGCCGGGTTCAAAAACCAATCCGCCTTCGTGCGGCACCCCTTGGGTGGGCTTGAGCAGCATGAGGCTCTCGCCGGGGTCGGAACGATTGAAGCGCCGCGCCGAGGCGTCGTCGACCAGCTCGCGGTAGTCGCCGGCCTGGTCGTATCCGCGCAGGGAAAGCTTGAAACCGTTCTTGCCCTTGGCCGCCCCGTGGCAGGCGCCCGCGGTGCAGCCGGCCTTGTTGATCGCGGGCATGACATCGCGCACGAAACTCACGACGCGCGGCTGGTCCATGCCGCCGACGGTGATCGGCACCTCGCCGGTCTTGTCTCCGGCGGTCACCTTGATCGTCGTCTTGCCGTCGGCGACCGGCACAATAAAGCCGTCCGCGTCGAGCTTGACGATCTTGTCGGCGGGTTCGAGTTGCGCATCGGTACTCAGGTCGATGGTGTGGCCGCTGTCGGTCTTGCCGATGACGACCAGCCGTCGACCGTGCATCGCGTCGGACAGATTGAGCTGCTTGGGCAGGATCTCGATAGAAACAACGGTACCGTCATTCGGCTCGTCCGCACCGAGGACCGGTACGGTCACGAGCAGCGCAACGAACAACGAAAACGTTATTGTGTAGAGGCGGGTCATGGATTCACCCATCGATCGGCGCCATCAAGATTTCGACAAGCCCGCACGGGCCTACAGTATACCGGTTGGTCATCGAAGGG
>Ga0299906_10004836_pt1 | contig 11008 bp, 5 predicted proteins | sample RVTome_14_FD_200259 | JGI IMG/M metagenome (GOLD analysis project Ga0299906, IMG submission 200259) | Soil microbial communities from uranium-contaminated site in the Upper Colorado River Basin, Wyoming, United States - RVT145D125 (version 2) ... | reverse complement strand
CCGGCCCCTTGCGATAGCCCAGGAACGTCACCGCCCCGTTGAGCTTCAGCGCGCGGGCCCGGGCCTCCAGCGCCGCCCGCATGTCGCCGTCGCCGGCGAAGAGGATCCGGACGTTTCGCGCCGCGGCGACGATGTCCGGCACGGCCTCCAGCAGGATATCCGGCCCTTTCTGCGTGGCCAGGCGGCCGCAGAAGAGCACGACCCGCTCCCCGGCGCGGATGCCGTACTTCCGCCGCAGGGCCGCGACGTCCACCCTGGCGTCGAAGCGCCGGGCGAAGACGCCGTTGTGGATCACGGCGACCTTCCAGTCCGGCACCTGGTAGAGCCACATGACCTCTTCCTTGGTGACCTGGGAGACGGCGATGACCTGGTCGGCCCAGTAGGTGCCGGCGCGTTCGCGCTGGCGGATCAGCTCGGAGACGCCGCCGGGAAACGTGTTTCCGCACCGCCCGTACTCCGTGGAGTGGATGGTGAGGATGCAGCGGCGGCCGCGCGCCTGCTTGATCCAGATCATGGCGTTGGCGGCCAGCCAGTCATGGGCGTGCACGACGTCGAAGGGACCGATGTAGTCCTCGGTGGCGATCACGTGGCTCACGAACGACCGGCACATGTTGTCCATGTCGTCCACGAAGCTCTGGCAGCGCTCGTAGGCGCATCGATGGTAGTGAACGCCGTCGATCTGCTCATAGGGCGCCTGGCCGTCACCCGCGCGGGTGAAGATGTGCACCTCGTGCCCCTGCCGTGAGAGCGTCTCGGACAGCTCCGAAACGTGCGCTGCGAGGCCGCCGACGGCAATGGAGTGAAGCGACTCCCACGAGAGGAATGCGATGCGCATGGCTCGATCCGAAGGTGGTGGAATGGGCGAATGACCGGTGAGTTGCCGAGCCTCGTTCCCGGATTCTTCGTGCTTTTTCGAGGCCCTGTTTGCCGAATTTCCGGACTTGAGCTTCATTTTCGTCCCGCCCGCGTGAACGGCCCGTCTCGACCGTCGGGAATCCGGGGCCGCCCCGACATCGGCGTGCATGATGGCGTCAGTCGCCTGCCGCCTTCCCGATCCCGTCGCGCGCCGGCCGAGTCGACCGGGACCGCCGGCATTGCCGCGTCGGGTGCGAGACATGGTACGCCCGGTGCGCCATCGAGTCGTGATCGCGTCGGCCGCATTCTCGCGAGAATTGTATGAAGAGAATGCCGATACGACCGAACGGCGCCCTACAGTTGAGCCGGCGTCCCTCCCCCAGATCAGCGCATGAACGATTCGGACAGGGCCATTCCGCTGTTCGCCTCCGGCAGCCTCAGCGCCGAGCCCCCACATCCGCCGCCGGTCCTGACCGCGCACGATCTGCACCTCTTCAACGAGGGCACACACTACCGGTTGTACGAGAAGCTCGGAGCCCACGTCGCAAGGATCGACGGGCGATCGGGCGTCGTATTTGCCGTCTGGGCCCCGGAGGCCCGTCGCGTGGCGGTGATCGGCGACTTCAACCAGTGGGACGAAGCGCGGCATCCGCTCGAGCCACAGGGCAGCAGTGGCATCTGGCAGGGTCTTGTGCCCGATATCGGGCCGGGCGCGCTGTACAAGTTCGCCATTCGTTCGCGCCTCGACGATCAACTGCGGCTCAAGGCCGACCCGTACGGCACGCGCCACGAGGTCCCGCCCCGCTCGGCCTCGATCGTTCACGACATCAGTAACTACAAGTGGCACGACGAGTTATGGATGGCGTCACGGCGCGAGCACAATGCGCTAAGCCGGCCGATCTCGATCTACGAAGTGCACCTGGGCTCGTGGCGGCGCTCCGCCGAGCCGGATCGGACTCACAACTTCTGCCGCGACATCGGGCCCCGGCTGGTCGAGTACGTGGTGGAGAACGGCTTCACGCACGTGGAGTTCATGCCCGTTATGCACCACCCGTTCTCGGGTTCGTGGGGCTACCAGATTACGGGCTATTTCGCCGTGGATGCCCGACTGGGGACACCCGAGGAGTTCATGGCCCTGGTGGACCAGTTTCACCAGTACGGCGTGGGCGTGATCCTGGACTGGGTGCCCTCACACTTCCCGACCGATGGGCACGGGCTCGGAGACTTCGACGGTTCGCACCTCTACGAGCACGCCGATCCCCGGAAGGGCTTCCATCCCGACTGGCGGTCGTACATCTTCAACTACGGCCGGCACGAGGTGCGGAGCTTCCTGATCAGCAACGCGCTGTACTGGCTCGACATGTTCCACGCCGATGGCCTGCGGGTGGACGGCGTCGCATCGATGCTCTACCTCGACTACTCCCGCGAGGCCGGCGAATGGATTCCGAACGAGTACGGCGGGCGCGAGAACCTCGAAGCGATCGGCTTCCTTCGCCAGCTCAATGCGGCCGCCTATGCGGCGCACGACGACATTCAGATGATCGCCGAGGAGTCGACGGACTGGCCCATGGTCTCCCGGCCCACGTACGTGGGCGGGCTGGGGTTCGGGCTCAAGTGGGACATGGGCTGGATGCACGACTCGCTGGCCTATTTCCGCCACGACCCGGTCCATCGCCGCTTCCACCACCACGAACTGACCTTTCGCGGGCTGTACCAGTTCACGGAGAACTTCGTGCTGCCGCTGTCGCACGATGAGGTCGTGCACGGCAAGGGGTCGCTGCTGTCGCGCATGCCGGGCGATGACTGGCAGAAGTTCGCCACGCTGCGCCTTCTTCTGGCCCAGCAGTGGCTGATGCCGGGCAAGAAGCTGCTGTTCATGGGCGGCGAGATCGGGCAATGGGCCGAATGGAGCCACGACCATGCCCTGGAGTGGTCTCTGCTTCAGTACGAGCCGCATCGGGGCATTCAGAGCCTGGTGCGAGCCCTGAACCGGCTTTACCGCGAGCAGCGCGCCCTGCACGAGCTGGACTGCGAGCCGGCGGGCTTCGCCTGGCTCGACGCGGATGACGCCGAGAACAGCGTGTACAGTTACTTCCGGCTCGGCCGTCACACCGGCTCGCTGCTGGTCGTGCTGAACTGCACGCCCGTGCCGCGCCGCGACTACGCGATCGGCGTGCCCGCCGAGGGCGCCTGGCGCGAGCTGCTGAACACCGACTCGGAGCACTACGGCGGCAGCGGCGTGGGCAACCTCGGGCGCGTGAGCACCGAGTCGCGGCCGCATCGCGGCCAGCCGCATCTGCTGCGCATCCAGCTTCCGCCGCTCGGCGCGGTGGTGTTCGCCGCGCCCGACGGACCGGATGACGAGCCGTCGCCCGCGGGGCAGGTCGGGCCGTGAGCGACCGCCGCGTCGAAGGCGTGTCGACGGCCGTGCGCGAACTGGCGGCGGCGCACGGCATTCTCCTGTCGTACCACGACTACCGGGGCGTCGAGCGATCGGCCGATGACGAGGCGCTGCTGGCGGCGCTGCGCGCCCTCGGGGCCGAGGTCGATGCCGCGCACGATGCGCCGCAGGCGCTGCGGGCGCATCGCGAGGCGGTCGTACGCCGCGGACACGAGCCGGTGGTCGTGGCCTGGGACGGCCGGTGCGAAGCAATCTCGCTCGTCGTCGCCGCATCCCGGGCTGACGACCGGCTGACGGCGACGATCGAATTCGAGGACGGCGCAGCGCCGCCGCGGAGCGTCGCGGCGCCGATCCGGCGGCGCGAACGTCTCGAATCGGGCGATGAGGTCATCCACCTGACGGCGGCGTTGGAGGCGACGCTGCCCTTCGGCGTCCATCGGATGCACCTGGATCACGGAGGCGCGACGACCGCCCTGTTCGTGATCGCCGCGCCAAGACGGCCGGGGAACCATGACCGTCCGCCCGCGCGGCGGCTGGGCGCGTTCATGCCGCTGTACGCCCTGCGTTCAGAGCGCAGCGGGGCGATCGCGGACCTGACGGACCTGAGGCGTTTCGGCGAGTGGATCACGGAGCGCGGCGGACGGTTCCTCAGCACGCTGCCGCTGCTGTCGTCGTACCTCGATGAGCCTTTCAATCCCAGCCCCTACGTGCCGGTCAGTCGCCTCTTCTTCAACGAGCTGTTCCTCGACATCGAGGCCGCGCCGGAGTTCGCGGCGTGCGAGGCGGCCCGGCGGATCGTGGCCGGCGATGCGTTCATGCGCGAGAGCCGGCGACTCGCCGGGCTCGGCCTGGTCGACTATCGCAGCGCGATGGCTCTGAAGCGGCCGCCGCTGGAGGCGCTGGCCGCGACCGCCTTCGCCCACGATGCGACGCGGGCGCGCCTGGACGATTTCGCGCTCGAGCGGCCGTGGCTCGATGACTACGCCCGATTCCGCGCGGTCGTCGAGCATCGGCGCGGCGACTGGCACACCTGGCCGGACGACGGCCGCGCGAACCTGCCCCGGACCATCGACCCCGCGGACCCGGCGCGGCGTTATCACCTGTACGTGCAGTGGCTGCTCGATCGGCAGTTGTCGGCCCTCGCCGAATCCCTGCACGCTCACGATGCCGCGCTGTACCTCGATCTGCCCGTGGGCGTGCACGGCGGCGGCTTCGATGCATGGCGATTCCGCGACCAGTTCATGAGCGGGCTGGATGTCGGCGCGCCGCCCGATCCGCTGTTCACGGGCGGCCAGAACTGGGCCACGCCGCCGATGCACCCGGATGCGATCCGCGCGGACGGATATCGCTATTGGCGGCAGGTCCTGCGCAATCACTTCCGCCACTCGAAGATGCTGCGCATCGATCATGTCATGGCGCTGCACCGCCTGTACTGCGTGCCTCGCGGCCGCCCGGCCACGGACGGCCTGTACCTGCGCTACCGCGCCGAGGAGCTGCTGGCGATCCTGTGCCTGGAGGCGCACCGCGCCGGGGCCCTGGTCGTCGGCGAGAACCTCGGCACCGTGCCCCCGGAGACGAACCTGGCGCTGCGCGAACACGGCCTGCACGGCATGTGGATCGGCCAGTTCGCGTTCCAGGGCGATGCGGCGCATGCGATCCCCGCGCCGCCCGCGGGCCAGCTTGCCGCGCTGAACTCCCACGACACGCCCACGTTCGCCGGATATTGGAGCGGCCGGGATCTCGACCTGCGCCGCGATCTGGGCATCAGCGATGACGCCGAGCTGGCGCCGGAGCGTGCGGGCCGTGCTCATGTGCGGAGGGCGATCGGCGCGTTTCTCGCCGCGCGCGGCATGATCGCCGACACCGATGCGCCGCTGCACGAGATTCTCGCCGCCATCCTGGAGACCTTGGCCGAAGGCGACTCGGAGCTGCTCCTGGTCAATCTCGAGGACCTCTGGCTGGAGACCGAGCCGCAGAACGTGCCGGGCATCGCCGAGGGCTATCCTTCGTGGCGGCGCCGATCGGCGCGGGCACTGGAGGAGATCGCCGGCGATCGGCGATTGGCCGGCCTCATGGAGCGGCTGGCCGCAGCCCTGGCCGGCGGGCGCGAGGCCGCGCCGCAACCGGCCGGCAGGACGCCATGAGCCGCTCGATCTGCATTCACGGTCACTTCTATCAGCCGCCGCGCGAGAACGCGTGGCTGGAGACGGTCGAGATCCAGTCCTCGGCGCGGCCGTACCACGACTGGAACGAGCGGATCACGGCCGAGTGCTACCGGCCCAACGCCGCCGCCCGGATTCTCGGGGCGCAGGATCGGATCGCCGAGCTGGTCAACAACTACGAGCTGATGAGCTTCAACGTCGGGCCGACGCTGCTGTCGTGGCTCGCGGAGCGCGCCCGCGATGTGTACGACGCGATCATCGAGGCCGACCGGCGCGGCACAGCGCGCTTCTCCGGGCACGGATCGGCCCTGGCGCAGGCGTACAACCACCTGATCATGCCGCTGGCGAGTCCCGCCGATCGGCGCACGCAGGTGATCTGGGGCATCCGCGACTTCGAGCACCACTTCGGTCGGCGCCCCGAGGGGATGTGGCTGCCGGAAACGGCCGCGTGCACGGACTCGCTGGAGGCCCTCGCCGAGCAGGGCATCGCGTTCACGATCCTGGCGCCGCACCAACTGGCCGCCGATGACGCCGATGGCCGCCACGCCGCCCGCCACGCCACCCGCCGCGCCCTCGACCCGCGCCGGCCCTATCGCATCGAGCTGCCGTCGGGCCGCGAGATCACCGCCTTCATCTACCACGGCGGCATCGCGCAGGCCGCCGCCTTCGAGAAGCTGCTCGACTCCGGCGCGAGCTTCATCCAGCGCCTCCGCGGCGCGTTCGCCGCGGACGACCACGGCGCGCAGCTCGTTCACATCGCCACCGACGGCGAGACGTACGGCCATCACCACCGCTTCGGCGAGATGGCCCTGGCGTTCGCCCTGCGCTCGCTCGAGTCCGACGGCGACATTCACCTGACCAACTACGGCGAATATCTCGAGCGGCACCCGGCGACGTCGACCGCGCGGCTGGTGGAGAACACCTCGTGGAGCTGCGTCCACGGCGTGGGCCGATGGCGCGAGGACTGCGGCTGCCACAGCGGGGCCAACGCCGAGTGGAACCAGCGCTGGCGGGCGCCGCTGCGCCGCGGCCTGGACGAGCTCCGCGATGCGGCGCACGGCTGTTTCGAGCGCGAGGGCGCCGCCCTGTTTCACGATCCGCCGGCGGCGCGGGACGACTACATCGACGTGATCCTCGAGCGCACGCCGGAGCGCCTCGACCGGTTCCTTCGCCGGCACGCCCGCGCCGACTCGACGCCGGCTGATGCCCGTCGCGCCCTGAAGCTCATGGAGATGCAGCGCCACGCCATGCTCATGTTCACGAGCTGCGGCTGGTTCTTCGATGACATCACGGGCATCGAGACCCGGCAGATCCTCCAGTACGCCGGCCGGGTCTGCGAGCTCTGCCTCGACGTGTGCGGCGCGGACCTGGAGCCGGCGCTGCTGGGGCAACTCGACTCGGCCCGCAGCAACCACGAGAACGGCCCGACCGGCCGCGAGGTCTACCGCGAGGCCGTCGCCCCGCGCGATGACGTCGTCCATCACCTCGCGGCCCGGTGCGCCCTGCGGGGCCTGCACGAAAGCATCGGCCGCGACGCCGAGCCGTTGCTGGGCCACGAGGTCCGCGTGCTGCGGCTGGCGCGGGCCGTGGACGGACCGCGCGCGGCGTGTTGCGGTTCGGCCGTCCTGAAATCGCGCGCCACCCTCAACGAGCGCGAGATCGAATTCGCCGCGTGGACGGCCGACGGCGATGTCGCCTGCCTCGGCCGGCTGATCGACGGCGATCCGCGTCTGGCCGACGGCGATGCGGAGGGCCGCGCCCGCGAACTCGTCCGCGGCGGGTTCGATGCCGCGATGAGACTGGCGACCAGCGCCGCCACGCGGCTCCACCGGCTGGCGGACCTTCCGGCGGAGCTGCGCCACTGGCGCCTCAATGCGCGGTGGCCGCATCACATCAGGGCGATGTACGAGGGCGAGTGCACGGACTGGCGCGAGGTCGAAGCGCTCTACGCCATCGCCGACGATCTTGGCGCCGCAGCGCCCGAGGCGCTGACCGACCTCGTGCACACGCGGAAGAACGCGGCGCTCTGGATGGCGCTGGGCGAGACGCCGCCCGACCTGGAGCGCATCGGCGCGCTGCTGCATCGCTGCGAGGCCATGGGCGTGCCGCTCGACGCGCCATTGCTGGAGACCCGTGCCGCGCCGATGGCGGCCGCGGCGGCGGCGGCGCTCCTCGACGACGTTCTTTCCGGCCCCGCCGTCGCGACGCTCGCCGACATCCTCCGCCGCCTGCGGCCGCTCCTGCGCGAGACCGATCTGCGCCGGCTGCTCGATGCGTGCCGGCGGCGCTGGAAGGACGATGCCACCATCGCCTCCCACACCGACGCCGTGGCCCACCGCGCCGCGCTGGGCGCTGTGTGCGATGCCCTGGGGCTGCGACCGCCGACGGGCTGAGCCCTTGCCCGCATCGGCGCGGTCATAGAATGAGGCGATCCAGACCGGAAGGAGGTTGCCCATGAATCGTCACCTCACCCGTGTCCTGGCCTTCGCCGCCCTGATGGCGCTGCCCGCCTGCGCCGCGCAGCCGGTGCACACCGACTTCGACGACACCGTCGCGTTCAGCGAGATGAAGACGTATGCGTGGCTCGAGAGCGATCTGACAGATCTCTCCGACAGCGGGCTGGATGTCCAGGCCATCAACGGGATGATCCGCGAGGCGGTCGATCGCCAGTTGGTGGCCAGGGGCCTTTCGCTCGCGGCCGGGGGCGGCGGTGCGGACATCCATGTCATGTATCACGCGACCGTCGAGCGCCGGATGCAGGTCACGTCCATCCAGATGCCGCCTCCGCAGGGCGACCTCAACCGCTGGTACTACCGGCCCCCGCCGCCGCCGGCGTATCGGGGATCATCGTCGACGGAGATGTACGAGTACGACGCGGGCACGCTCGTGCTGTCCATGCTCGACCCGGCGACCGAGCGGCCCGTCTGGAAGGGACGAATCGAGAGCGCTGTGGCCCGCAACCGCACGGATGAGCAGCGCCGGGCGCGGATCGACGAGGTGGTCGGGGCGCTTCTCGCGGACTTCCCGCCGCGCTAAGGGGCGCGGCCGGTCAGTGCGGCGGCGCCCCCGGCTTGGCCCCCGGCTCAGTCCCCGGAGCGTCCAGCCGGCGCAGGAGTTCCTTCCACCGCTGCCATGCCGCCAGGTACGCCTTGCGGTTCGGGTGATCGGCCGCCGCGGTCTCGCCGGAGCGCAGGAACGCATGTCCCGCGCCCTCGTAGACCACCGGCTCGAACGTCCGGCCCAGCTTCTTCATCGACGCCGCCACGCCCTCGACGGAACCGGTGATGCGGAAGTCGTCGCCGCCGTAGAAGCCGTATACCGGGGCCTTGATCTTCGCGAGTTCCTCTTCATCCGTCACGGAGCGGCCGTAGAAGACGTACGCCGCGGCGATCTCGGGATTCCGCGCGGCGTAACTGAACGTCTGGCCGCCGCCCCAGCAGAAGCCGCCGACGGCCACCGTGTCGGTGGTGGCATCCATCGCGCGGGCGTGGGCGACGACGGCGTCGAGATCGGCCATGACCTGCCCGGCCGTCAGCGCGGAGATCGCGTTGCGGGCGTCGTCCACAGACTTGAACGACGATGTGCCGCCGCCGTCGGGCCCCGTGCCGCTCAGCAGGTCCGGGGCGAGGGCGACATAGCCGGCTTCGGCGATCTGGTCGGCCACGCCGCGGGCCCAGTCGTTGAGCCCCCGGTTCTCGTGGATGATCACCACCGCCGGCACGGCGCGGTCCACCTCCGGGAACACGACCCAGGTCCGAACCGTGCGGCCGGCGGGCGTGGCGATCTCCACCCATTCGTGGTGGCGCGGCGAGTCGTTGAGGCGGCGGGCCGCGGGATCGTCGTCCTGGGCGCAGGCCCCCCGCGTCCAGAACGAGAATACGATGGCCATCACAACAAATCGGGCCGCGCGAACGGCACGCTGGCGGCGGCGAGCTGACATGAGCTGGTGCATGCGTCGATCCTCCTGCGGCGCGGGCATCGTACACGGCCGGCGCGGCAGGCCGCAACGCAACCGCCGTTTTCGCCGATTATCGGCCGCGAGGGACGGTCCCGTCCGGTCGGCATGGCAATCTGTGCGGCTCGTCGGGCAACGCTGCGGCAGCGACGGCCCGCGCCCGGGCCGCAACTGCGGTTTGCCGCCGGCGAACGCTGGACGACCGGACTGACTGTGGCATAATTGGAACCTGTTGGAAGGGCATGGCATCGCTGACTTTCCACGCATGCGACCCACGTTTCAGTCGGCCCTGATGCCGTTGACGGCAGGTCTGTGGGTGCGCGATCGGCGAGGTCTGGATCGACGATGAGCAGTGCGGGCACAACCACCAATGCGTTCGGATCGAGCGCCGCGGGCGAATCCATCACGCTCGCGGGCCTCAGGGTCCCGGCGCTCGCGGCCCGTGCGTTCGGCATCACGCTGGTGGCGGTGCAGTTCGCCGTGGTGCTCGCGCTGATCCACCGCCTGCAACTGGAGAACGACGCCTTCCGGCACCTGGCGCAGATCGCCTTCGGCGGCTTCATCGCGCAGTTCGCGGTGCCGCGGACGTGGCGACTGGGGTTCTTCGCCGCCCTGTCCATCGGCGCGATCGCCTACGTGCTGGGCCAGCGGCCGGAGGGGTGGGATGCCGCGACCAGCGCGGCGAGGACGGTCCCCATCCTGGCGATCGGCGCCGGGCTCATCGCGATCTGCCATCTTCCGGTCCGGTTCGGCGCGCGCATCGCGCTGCTGGCGGCGGCCGGCATCGTGCTGGGGCTGTTCCGGTCCGACGTGTTCGGCGGCGCGGCGGGGTCGTCGGCGGTGTGGCCGATCCTCGGGGCCCTGTTCATGTTCCGGATCATGATCTACCTATACGACATCAGTACGGAGAAGCAGGCCTTCCGCGCTTCGCGCACGCTGTCGTACTTCTTCCTCATTCCCAACATCTGCTTCACGCTCTTCCCGGTCATCGACTACAAGGCCTTCTGCCGCGGGTACAGCGAGACGCCCGCGATCGCGACGTACCAGCGCGGGGCGCGATGGATGATGCGGGGCGTCGTCCACCTGGCCGTGTACCGGCTCGTCTACTACCAGCTCTATCTGGAGCCGACGCTGGTGAAGGACGGCGCGGACCTGGTCCGCTTCATCATCGCCAACCTGGGCCTGTACCTGTGGGTGTCGGGCATCTTCCACTTCTCCGTCGGGCTGCTGCACATGTTCGGCTTCAGTCTGCCCGAGACCAACCGCCGGTACTTCCTGGCGTCGAGCTTCACCGACTACTGGCGCCGCGTGAACATCTACTGGAAGGACTACATCATGAAGATGGTGTACTACCCGGCGATGTTCCGCATGAAGAAGCTCCGCACGCCGGTGGCGATGATCCTGGCGACGGCCCTGGCCTTCGCCTTCACCTGGCTGCTGCACTCCTACCAGTGGTACTGGCTGCGCGGCGACTTCCCGGTCACCGTCCAGGACGGCGTGTTCTGGGGCGTCTTCGGCCTGCTCGTGGCGGTCAACGCCGTGCGCGAATACTCCCACGGCCGCCAGCGCGCCTTCGCCGCCGCGTCGCGCACGATCCGGGCTCGCCTGTCGATGGCCCTGCGCACCGCCGGAACC
>Ga0299906_10004835_pt1 | contig 11008 bp, 10 predicted proteins | sample RVTome_14_FD_200259 | JGI IMG/M metagenome (GOLD analysis project Ga0299906, IMG submission 200259) | Soil microbial communities from uranium-contaminated site in the Upper Colorado River Basin, Wyoming, United States - RVT145D125 (version 2) ... | reverse complement strand
GCGGAGCTGCTGCGGCTCCTGGGGGACCTGGAGCGCACCGTCGCGGAGGTCGGGCTGGCTCCGGGGAACCGGAGCTACAGCTACGAGCCGGAGAAGATGACAGGGACGCGCCTGGAGCGGATCCGGATCACCCTGCCGGCGTCCGGGTCGTACGGGCAGCTGGTGGCGCTGCTGGACCGGCTGGAGCGCTGGGAGCGCTTCGTCGTGGTGGACCAGGTGCACCTGCGCGAGGTGGACGACGGAGCCGACCTGAGCATCACGCTTTCCACGTTCTGCCGGTCCCTCGGGGAGCCCCAGGCGTGAGCCGGGAACGCGGCGTGACGTTCCTGGAGCTGATCGTGACGGCCAGCATCCTCGCGATCCTCGCCTCGGCGATCCTGCCCCTGGGTCGCGTCACGGTGAAGCGGCAGAAGGAGCTGGAGCTGCGGCGGTCGCTGCGGATCCTGAGGGCGGCCATCGACCGCCACAAGCTGGCCGTGGATCGGGGAGAGATCGGGGGAACCGAGATCGAGACCGGCAACGAGGGCTACCCGGCGGACCTGGAGGCCCTCGTGGAAGGGGTGAGCCAGGTGGGCGCGGCGGACGCCGACGCCAGGATGAAGTTCCTGCGGCGCATCCCCGTCGACCCGATGACCGGCGAGGCGGACTGGGGGCTGCGCTGCTACCAGGATCGTCCCGACAGCCGCTCCTGGTGCCGCGACAACGTCTACGACGTCTACAGCCGGAGCGACGGCGTGGGGCTCGACGGCGTGCCCTACCGGGAGTGGTGATGAGGAAGGCGAGCGGGGGCTTCACGCTGCTGGAGCTGATCACGGTGATGTTCATCATCAGCATCCTGGCCGGCATCGCCCTGCCGCAGTTCAAGGGTTCGGTGATCGCCGCCAAAGAGGCGGTGCTCAAGGAGAACCTGTTCCAGCTCCGGGATCTCATCGACCAGTACTATCTCGATCGCGGGGAGTACCCGGCTTCGCTCGAGGCCCTCGTGGAGGAGGGATACCTCCGCAGCCTCCCGAAGGACCCGATGACCGGGCTCGCCGACTGGACCACGGAGCTGGCCGAGCCGGACCAGACCGACCCCGGAGCCCCCCTGGGTCTCTACGACGTCCACAGCAGCTCCCAGGGCTCGGGGCTGAACGGTGTACCGTACAGCGAATGGTGAGCCTCAGGAAGCTGGTGAGCGTCGCCGGCCTGGCGGTCCTGGTCTGGGCTGCGTGGCAGTGGTACGCGGCCGCCTCCCGACCCGGCGGGGCGCAGGACCAGGACCGGGGTGTGGTCGGGAAGGCGGGGACACAACCGCTGCCCCGGATCGGTCTGGAGCGGCTGGACAGCGAGCGGGGGGTGACGGAGCTGGGGCAGCGGGACCTGTTCGCGTTCGGGCCACCGCCGACCCTGGCGGCGCGGCCCCCGACGCCGCCCCCGGCGCGACCGGCGACGGTGCCGACGCCGAGGCCGGCCGCAGTCGCGGCGGCCCCGGCCACCGCTCCAGGTCAGCTACATCGGCAAGGTCGAGGGACAGGGCGCGCGGGTCGCGGTCCTGCTCCGGGACGACAAGGAAGTGCTCACGGGACGGGAGGGAGATCTGGTGGCGAACCGCCTGCGAATAGTGAAGATCGGTCTCGAGTCGATCGACGTCCAGGAGGTCGGGTCGGACCGGGTCCGGCGGCTTCCCCTCGAGGGACGCTGATGCTCCGGGCCAGAGGAGGCCGGGCACTGCTGCTGGTGGCGGCGGCGATCCTGCTGCAGGGGTGCGGGGCGGGGCGGTCGGCGTACCGGGCGGGAAACAACGAGGCCCGGGAGGGCAACTGGGATCTGGCGGTGGCGCGCTACACGAAGGCCGTCAGGGCGGATCCCGAGCACGTCGGCTACAGGATCGCGCTCCAGAACGCCCTGCTCCAGGCTTCCCGGGAGCACTACCGGCAGGGGAAGCAGCTGATGGCCGAGCAGGACTTCTCCGGGGCCGTCGAGCAGTTCGAGATCGCGATCAGGTACGACGACTCGAACGAGTCGGCTTCGGTGGCGCTCCAGGAGGCCCGGGACAGGCTCGAGGAGCAGGAAGGGGAGCGGGAGGCCCGGGAAGGGTTCGAGGCGCGGCGCGCGCGCGCCGAGGCGGTTCAGGTACCCCTGCCCGTGCTCTCCCCGCGCAGCCAGGCCCCGATCACCCTGGACTTCACCGACCAGAACCTGAGCCGGATCTTCGAGGCCCTCTCGAAGCTCTCGGGGGTGAACATCCTCCTCGATCGGGATTTTGCCGACGCGCAGGTGTCGGTACGGCTGTCGGGCATCAGCTTCGAGCAGGCCCTGGAGCACATCACCTTCGTGCACCGCCTGTTCTTCAAAGTGCTCAACCAGAACACCGTGATCGTCGTCCCCGAGACGGCCCAGAAGCGCCGCATGTACGACGAGAACCTGCTGCGGACCTTCTATCTGCAGAGCGCCGACGTGAACGAGACCGTCGGGCTCATCACGAAGCTGGCCGGGTTGCAGAAGGTGGCCGGCAACGAGGCGCTGGGCTCGATAACGGTGATCGGGACGCCGGACGAGATCGCCGCCGTGGCCCGGATCATCGAGGCGAACGACAAGGCCCGGGGCGAGGTGGTGGTGGAGATCCAGATCCTCGAGGTGAACCGGAACGCCGTGAAGAGCTTCGGTCTGGAGCTGTCCAACTACGAGGTGGACGCGACCTTCGCCCCGACGGGGCAGGAGGGGGAGCTGGACTCGGGGTTCACGAACGTCCGGGCCCACGTGCTCTCCTCGCTGAACCTGGCGGACTTCGTGGTGAGCGTGCCTTCCACCGTGTTCGCGCGCTTCCTGCAGACCGACTCCAACGTGCGGATCCTGGCTGCGCCGAAGCTGCGAGCGGCGGAAGGCCAGCAGACGGAGCTGCGGGTGGGCACCGAGGTGCCGATCCCCCAGACCACCTTCACCGCCACCCAGGCCGGTGCCCAGACCTTCGCCCCCGCGACCTCGTTCACCTATCGGAACGTGGGCGTGACCGTGAATCTCACGCCGCGGGTCAACACCCATGGGGAGATCACCCTGGAGCTGGACGCGGAGTTCTCCCTGATCGGGGACGACCGCAACGTCGGGACCGGATCCAACCCGCTGATCGTGCCCACCTTCCTCACCCGGAGGGTGACCGGTACGCTGCGGGTGAAGGACGGCGAGACGAGCCTGCTCGGGGGGCTCGTGCTGCGGCGCGAGGCGGACACGTTCCGAGGCGCCCTGGGGCTGCAGGACATCCCGGTGATCGGCGGGCTGTTCCGCTCGAACACCAAGCGGCTCGACGACCAGGAGGTGGTGCTCTCGATCACGCCCCACATCGTCCGCGCCCCTCACGTCACCCAGGAGGACATGACCTCGCTCTACGTGGGTCGAGAAAAGATCGAGGTCCCCGGCGCCCGACCGCCGTTGTTCGGGGAACCGGAGGACGCGGAGCCGGCCCCTCCCGAGGGAGAGCCCGCCGAGGGGCCGCAGGCTCCGGCAGCCGCGGAGTCCGGCTCCGACGAGGAGTCCGTCCCGGACGGCGCCCCGGAGCCGGAGAGCCTCGACGACGAGGCGCTGGAGGTGCTTCCGGCAGAAGCCTCCGCCGACGAGGACGGCGGCGAGCAGAGCCCGCCGGTCGCGACTGCGGCGCGGGCGTTGTTCCGCCCCAGCGAGGTGGGCCTGGCTGTGGGCGAGAGCCGGGACGTCGACCTCGTCGTGCTGAGCGCCCCGGAGTTCTCCTCGGTGGAGCTGGTTCTGGTCTACGACGGGACGGTCGTGGAGACCGACCGGGTGACGCCCGGGCCGCTGCTGACCCTGGGAGGGGAGTCCGTCGGGCTGGAGAGCTCCCTGGCCAGCGGGCGCGTCCAGGCCACGTTCCGGCGCGCTTCGGGGGCATCGGGCTCGGGTGGGGTGGCGACGCTGCGCCTGCGCGGGCTCTCCGGGGGCGCCACGGAGCTCGAGGTCGTGTCCCTCACGCTGCTCACCGCGTCGGGTGAGCGCGTCGCCGTCCCCGGGGCGGCGGGGCGGGTGGTGGTGGCCGAGCCGTGAGAGGGCCCGCGGACGGAGGAGGAATCCCGATGAAGCTGGCGCGCGTTGCGATCGCGGTCCTTGCGGCGACGCAGCTGACCTGCAACCAGGCGATCCTGACGGCCCCCTCGGGGTCGTCGGTCTCCCTCTTCGCGAACCCGCCCTTCATCGTCTCGAACGGCGGGGTCTCCGTGATCTCGGCCCTGGTGATCGAGCCGGCGGGGACGCCGGTGCCGGACGGCACCGTGGTGCAGTTCTTCACCACCCTGGGCGAGATCGAGGAGCAGGGGCGCACCAACGACGGCGTGGCCCGGGTCAACCTCGTGGCGGGCCCCCTCTCCGGCGTCGCCACCGTGTCGGCCATCTCGGGGGGGCAGGCGGTCGTCGGCGGCGGGGACGGCGACGGCGACGGTGGGGGCGCCGCCGGGGGGACCGGCTCCGCCTCCCTGGAAGTGACCATCGGGAGCGCGCGCCCGAACCGGATGCTCCTCAGCGTCTCCGCGCCGAGGCTGCGCGCCCCCGGCTTCGTGGTGATCACGGCGAACGTCTTCGACGGGCAGGGGAACCCCGTGGCCAACATCCCGGTGATCTTCAGCGTGGCGCAGGACGATCCCGCCGAGGAGGCCACGGAGAAGATGGAACGGGGCAGCGCGCCGATCTTCACCGACAACAACGGCCGCGCCAGCGACGAGCTGGTCAGCGAGCGGCTGCGCAATCAGCCGGCCAAGACGGTGACGGTGACGGCGACGATCGCACCGGGAGGGGAGAGCCTGCTGGTGCAAACGACTACGGTGATCGTGGATTGACACGCGGCGCTCTCGCTCTGCCGTGCCTCCTCCTCGTGAGCGCCGAGGCCCGGGGTGAGATCGCGGTCCTGGCCAACGGGCAGACCTTGAAGGTCTCGGAGCACCGCTTCGAAGGAGGGCGGGTCTTCCTGACGCTGGCCGGAGGCGGCGTGGTGGGGACCGCCGCGGAGCAGCTGCGGGGGATCGTTCCCGACGAGATCCAGGACGTGATGCGAGAGGTGCGCGAGGGCCTGGGCGACGACCGGGAGGCGCTGGTGGCGCTGGCCCGGGCCATCGCGGCGGACCACGGCCTTGCGCCGGAGCTGGTGCTGGCCGTGGTCGCCGTGGAGTCCGCGTTCGAGCCGCGGGCGGTCTCGCCGAAGGGCGCCCGGGGCCTGATGCAGCTGATGCCCGCCACCGCGGCCGACCTCGGGGTGGAGGACGCCTTCGACCCCGAGGCGAACCTGAGCGGCGGAGTGCGTCACCTCCGGGACCTGCTGCAACGCTACGGGGGGGACGTCCCCAGGGCGCTGGCCGCGTACAACGCCGGCGCCGGGGCGGTGGAGCGCCACCAGGGCATCCCCCCCTACGCGGAGACGCGCGCCTACGTCCGCGAGGTGCTGAGACTGTACCGGGGGGTGCCGTGAGGAGCCCGCGTTGCGAGGCCGGCTACACCCTGATCGCGGTGATGGTGGGCGTGACGATCATGCTCCTGACCATGGCCGTGGGCGTGCCGTTCTGGCGCCACGTGGTCAAGGACGACCGCGAGCAGGAGCTGATTTTCCGTGGAGAGAGGATCGCCTTCGCCATCGAGCGCTACCAGCAGCGGCACGCGAACGCGCCGCCGGCCTCCCTCGAGGTGCTGGTGGAGATGAGGTTTCTCAGGAAGCTGTACCCGGACCCGATGACCGAGAGCGGAGAGTGGCGGCTGATCCGCCAGGGAGAGGCGATCGGGCCGATCCGCCCGCCGGGTAGCGAGGGCCAGCCGAGCGCGGAGGCCGGCGCGGGGACGCGTCGACGCCGCGAGTCTCCGCAGCGGGGCTCGGAGCGGCAGTCCTCCGAGCGGCGCTCCTCGGGTCGGGGCGGGTCACAGCGGGGCGGGGCCGGCGGGATCCTCGGCGTGGCGAGCCGCAGCGAGGAGACCGGGCTCCGCCTCGTCAACGGCCGGGAGCGCTACGACGAGTGGCTCTTCGTCGCCGGCCAGGTTCCGGTCGCCGTGGGAAGGGAGCCCCAGGTCGCCGGGGCCGCCCCGGCGACCCTCCCTGGCGGGACGCCCGGCAACGCGCGGGCCCCGCGTCAACTTCCGGGCCCGACCCCGCCTCCCCGGAACCGGCAGCCTCGCTGAGGCGCGATTCCCTGACCGTCAGCGCGGCGGGCGGGGCGTCGGCAACGTGATCGGTCGGCCTGCCGGGCCGGGCAGGGTCTGGGGCGGGCCGGCTGCGGGCTCGGCTTCCTCCTCCAGCCCCTCGTCCTCTGCGTCGAAGTCCTCTTCGTCCTCCTCGAAGGGATCCTCCTCCTCCTCGTAGTCCTCGGTGTCCGGCACGGGTGGAGCCGGAGGCCGGAAAGGAGGTCGGCGCGGCGCGGGACGGGCCACCTGCGGAGCCGGTCGCGGCGCGGTTCCGGAAGCCGTGGTCACGAAGAGCTTGCGGACGCTGCGGCCCGTGGTGTCGAGCTGCAGCGCGAAGTCGAGCCCCTGTCCCTCGAGGGCGCTCAGCACGGCCTCGGCGGGGGTGCGGGCCGCGAGCTCGAGGGTCACGAGCTGGCGGGGAGGCGTGCCCTCGTACTCCACGTCGATGCCCAGGCGGCTCGCCAGCCCGTCGAGAACGTCGGCCAGCGCCGCCGCGTCGGCGGACAGCGTGACGCGACCTCCGGGCTCGAGCTCCACCCGGACCGCGGCAGCGGCGGAAGACGAGGACGCGACGAGCGCGAAGCCGAGCCCGCAGGCGAGACCGGAGCGGGCTCTATTCCGCGGCGGCACGCCGGACCTCCGCGGGGGAGGGGAGCAGGGCGAGGGCCCGGTCCCGGACCGCCCCGTACTCGGAGAGCAGCTCGCTGGGTATCGGCGGGGCGGGGGGGAGCTGAGCCGTCAGGGGGTTCACGTAGCGACCGTCCCGCTTCATGCGGTAATCGAGGTGCGGGCCGGTGGCGAGGCCCGTGGACCCGACGTTGCCGATCACGTCGCCCTGGGTGACCCGCTCCCCGCGGCGGACCCGGATCCGGGAGAGGTGGCCGTAGATCGTCTCGAAGCCGTTCGCGTGCCTGAGGTGAACGGCGTTGCCGAGTCCCCCCATCACGCCGGCGCCCGCCACACGGCCGTCCGCGGAGGCCCGCACGGGCGTGCCGGTGGGCGCCGCGTAGTCGACGGCGAGGTGGGGGCGGACCTCCTTGGTGATCGGATGCCGGCGCCGGTAGGTGAAGCCGGAGCTGATCCGGGTAAACTCCAGAGGCGATCTCAGGAAGGCCTTCCGGAGCGGCGTGCCCTCCTCGTCGTAGTAGCCGGGCTGGTCGCCGCCGTCGAAGTAGACGGCGCGGTGGATACGGCTCCCCCGGACGAACTCGGCGGCCAGGATCGCGCCGTAGCGCTTGAACTCGCCGTCCAGGTAGAGCTTCTCCACGGCGATCCGGAACGAGTCTCCGGTCTGGAGCTCGGTGTTGAAGTCGATGTCCCAGGCGAAGATCTGGGCCATGTCCAGGGCGAGCTGGTCGTGCTCCCCCGCGTCCTTGATGGCCAGGAACAGGCTGGAGTCGATGCTGCCCGCGACGCCGTCGACCTCCGAGCTGTAGCGCCGGACCAGCAGCTCGGGCTCCAGCCCGCGCTCCCGGCGGATGACCCGGAGCGTCCGCAGCTCGTCGATCCTGTAGGTGAAGGCGACCAGCTCCCCGTCGGGATCCAGGGCCACGCCGTAGGCGTGACCCGCGGCCACCCGGGAGAGATCGTAGGCCGGCCGGGCCGACTCGACGAGCTGGTGGAGTCGCGGCGGGGAGAGCAGGCCCTCCAGGGTCACCGCCAGGCTCGTGCCGGGCCGGATCGTCCCCTGCTGCACGGCCAGCGGGGGGAGCGGAGAGGCGATCGCGCTCTCCATCCCCACCTGGAGGTGGTTCGGGAGCATGATCAGCAGCAGGGTCGCCCCCATGCTCGCCCTCAGCCTCAGCACGCGGCTCGCTCCAGTTCCCGCATCTCGTTGAGCTGGCAGGAGTATACGGCGAAACGCCGGCACCGCCAAGCGATTCCTGCTCCGTGGTACGCTTTGCCGCCTCCCGATGCCCGCGGCCCGCCCGATGCGATCCACCCCGTGAATACGAGCGCAGCCGCGAGCCTCGACGCCCTGGCCGGGATCCCCGGGGTGCGCCGCGTGGCTCGTGGCGCACCGCTGGGGCCGCTGACCAGCATCGGTGTGGGAGGACCCGCCGACTGGCTCGTGGAGGCGGGAGAGGCGAAGGCGGTCGAGGCGGTGGTCCAACGCGTGAGGAGCCAGGGGCTGGCCCTGACGATCCTCGGGGGAGGGTCGAACGTCCTCGTATCCGACGCGGGAGTGCGCGGGGTCGTGCTCCTGTTGCGGGGCGGCGGCTGCCGGCAGCCGGGCGAAGGCCGCGTGGAGGCCGACGCCGGCGTGACGATCAACGGTCTCGTGCGGTGGACGATCCTGCGCGGGCTGGCCGGGCTCGAGGCGTGGGCGGGGACCCCGGGGTGCGTGGGCGGCGCGATCCACGGCAACGCCCACTTCCAGGGCCGGCTGATCGGCGAGCGCGTCGTGGCCGCGCGCCTGCTGAGCCCATCCGGCGGGACCACTCTCGCGCGTCGGGACGAGCTGGGCTTCGGCTACGACGTCAGCCGCATCCAGAGCACGGGGGAGATCGTCCTGAGCGCGGAGTTCGACGTGTCCGGGGAGGCGCCGGAGGTCCTCAGGGCCCGGGCGCGCGAGTCGCTGCTGTTCCGGAAGCGGACGCAGCCCCTGGCCCTGCGCAGCGCGGGGTGTATCTTCCGGAATCCCGACCCCGCCCGCGACGCGATACCGAGCCGGCTTCCGGCCTCGGCGGGAGCCCTGATCGACGCCGCGGGCCTGAAGGGTCGCTCCCGGGGCGGCGCCCGGGTCTCGCCCCGTCACGCGAACTTCATCGTGAACGAGGGGGGGGCCACGGCGGCGGACGTGTCCGCCCTCGTGGAGCTGTGCCGGCGCGCGGTGCAGGAGCGCTTCGGGGTGGTCCTGCGGGAAGAGATCGTCCGCCTCGGGGAGTTCTGACCGTGTCGGCTCTGATCATCGAAGGTGGCCAGCGGCTCGAGGGACGGGTCGAGGTCGAAGGGAACAAGAACGCCGCGCTGCCGCTGCTGGCGGCGTGTCTGCTCACGGACCGGGAGTGCGTTCTCACGAACATGCCCCGGATCCGCGACGTCGCGGTAATGGCCGAGCTGCTGGAGTCCCTCGGCGCGGACGTGGCCGGCGTCGGGACCGACACGCTCCGCGTGCGATGTGCCGAGGTCCGCTCCGACCAGCCCGATCCGAAGCTGGTGGGACGGCTGCGGGGATCGGTGCTGCTGCTGGGCCCGCTGCTGGCGCGGCGCGGGCGCGCGGTGCTCCGGGAGCCCGGGGGAGACTTCCCGAGCCGGCGCAGCATCGCGATCCACCTGCAGGCCCTGCTGGCCATGGGCGCCCGCAAGGTGGAGGGCGCGGACCACGTCCTGGAGGCCCCCGAGGGGCTGAAGGGCGCCTCCATCTACCTCGACGAGGCCTCGGTGACGGGAACGGAGACGGGGCTGCTCGCGGCGGCTTCCGCCCGGGGGAGCTCCGAGATCCGGCACGCGGCCTGCGAGCCCCACGTCGTTCAGCTGTGCCGCTTCCTGCAGGAGATGGGCGTCGGGATCGAGGGCGTGGGCGCCTCGAAGCTGCGCATCGAGGCCGGCGCGCGCCTGGGGGCCGCCGCGGCGCGCATCGAGGGCGACTACGTCGAGGCGGGGAGCTGGGGCGTGGTGGCGGCGATCACCGGGGGCGAGGTCGAGGTCGCCGGGGCCCGGGCCGAGGACGTGGAGGTGATCGCGGCGGCGCTCCGGAAGCTGAACGTGGAGTGCAGCGTCCGCGAGGAGGGGTTCCGGGTGGCGGCGCGCGAGCTGCGGGCCGCGGGGCGGATCACCACCGGGGTCTGGCCCGGCTTTCCCACGGACATGGTCAGCCTGGTCACGGTCCTCGCCACCCAGGCCGAAGGGAGCACCTTGATCCACGACTGGATGTACGAGCTGCGACTGTTCGCCCTGGAGCAGCTCAGCGGCATGGGCGCCGACCTCTTCCTGTGCGACCCCCACCGCATCATCGTCAACGGTCCCAGGCGCCTGCGCCCGCGCTCCCTCGACAGCCGCGACCTGCGCTCCGGGATGGCGGTGATCGCGGCGGCACTGACCGCCGAGGGAGAGAGCACGGTGGCGCCCCTGGAGACCGTGGAGCGGGGCTACGCCCACGTCGTGGAGCGCCTGCAGGGCCTCGGAGCCCGGGTCTGGCGGGGGGAATGAAGGCGCCGCGGGGGCGGGTGGCCCGGGTCCTGGGCGGCCCGGCGCGCGGCGCGACCGCCGTGGTCGCGCTGGGACCCGGGGAGCTGCGGCTCTGGCAGGCCGGCGCGGGGTCGCGGGCCAGGCGCTGGGTAGCGGGCCGAGGCTTCACCGCCGAGCCCGGCACGTTTTGCGTCGTGCCCGCGGGCGACGCCGGGGCGGCCCAGGTGCTGGCCGGCCTCGACGCGGAGCAGCCCGGTGGGGTCGTCGGGTTCGCGGCGCTGGCTGTCGCCCTGGGCCCGGGGCGCTTCCGGGTCGAGTCCCCCCTCGGCCGGGAGGGGGCGAGCCGGGCAGCGCTGGGCTGGGCCCTGGGTGCCTACGACTTCGACCGCTACCGGAGCGCCGTGCGCGACCCCGGACGGCTGGCCTGGCCCGAGGGCGCAGCGCGAGAGCGGGTGCGCGCCGCCGCGGAGGCCACTTACTGGGTCCGGGACCTGATCAACACCCCGGCGAACGACATGGGCCCCGCCGAGCTCGCGGCTGCGGCCCGTGGCCTGGCGCGCCGCTTCGGGGCCCGGCTCGGCGTCGTCGCGGGCCCGGCGCTCCGCGAGGGCTTCCCCGCGGTTCATGCGGTCGGGCGGGCGAGCCGACGGAGCCCGCGGCTTCTGGACCTGCGCTGGGGCCGCCGGGGTCCCCAGGTGGTACTGGTCGGGAAGGGCGTCTGCTTCGACTCCGG
>Ga0299906_10004834_pt1 | contig 11008 bp, 8 predicted proteins | sample RVTome_14_FD_200259 | JGI IMG/M metagenome (GOLD analysis project Ga0299906, IMG submission 200259) | Soil microbial communities from uranium-contaminated site in the Upper Colorado River Basin, Wyoming, United States - RVT145D125 (version 2) ... | reverse complement strand
GCACCTGCTCCATGTCTCGACCGCGTACGTCGCGGGCGTCCGCAAGGGCGTGATCCCCGAGGCGACGCTCGACCACCGAGTCGACTGGCGGGCCGAGTCCGACCTGGCGATCCGTGCGCGGGCCGACGTCGAGGCCGCGAGCCGCAGGCCCGAGATCCTCGACGCGTTCCTGCGAAAGGCTCGATCCGAGCACGGACGCGCCGGCCCGAAGTCGGTCGCCGACGACGCGGAGGAACGCCGCAAGACCTGGGTGACCAAGCGGCTGGTCCAGTACGGCCGCGCCCGAGCGCAGACGCTCGGGTGGCCCGACAACTACACGTTCACCAAGGCGATGGGCGAGCGCGCCGTCGAGGAGCTCGCCGAGTCCCACGGCGCGCCGCTGTCGATCGTCCGGCCCTCGATCATCGAGTCCTCGTACGCCCACCCGTTCCCGGGGTGGATCGAGGGCTTCAAGATGGCCGAGCCGATCATCCTCGCGTACGGCCGCGGCACGATCCCGGACTTCCCCGGCATCCCCGAGGGCATCATCGACATCATCCCGGCCGACTTCGTCGTGAACGCGATGCTGGCGGCCGCCGCGAACCCGCCCGAGCCCGCGTCGCCGGCTTACTACCACGTCTCGTCGGGGTCTCGGAATCCCTTGCAGTACAAGGGTCTGTACGAATACGTGAAGGAGTACTTCGAGCGCGATCCGCTCCCGGAGCAGGGGCGCGGCACCGTCAAGGTTCCCGAGTGGACGTTCCCCGGCAACCTGCGTGTCGAACGCCTGCTGCGGGCCGCCGAACGCGCCGTCGAGGTGGCCGACAAGGTCGTCACCCACCTGCCCAAGTCCAGGCGCATGCGCGACCTCGTCACGCGCGTCGACCGCGACAAGGGCCGCGTGGATTTCGTGCGCCGGTACTCGGATCTGTACGGGGCGTATACCGAGGCCGAGGTGATCTACACCGACGACCGGACGGTGGAGCTGTGGAGCTCGCTCGCCCCGGCCGATCGCACGCGGTTCCCGTTCGACGCCGCGGCGGTCGACTGGCGGTACTACCTCCAGGACGTGCATTGCCCCGCCGTCACGTCGGGGCTCCGAGCGCTGTCGGGCAAGCGCGTGAAGCCGCAGGTGCGGATCCGCGAGCGCGAGCAGCTGGTGCTCGCGCTGTTCGACATGGAGGGGACGATCCTGCCCTCGAACGTCGTCGAGTCCTACGTGTGGTCGCGGATGGCCGACCTGCCGTGGGACCAGTGGCCCGACGAGCTCGTGAGCGTGTTCTCGCGGATCCCCTCCTACCTGATGGCCGACCGGCGCGACCGCGGCGAGTTCCTGCGGACGTTCTTCCGTCGCTACGAGGGCGCAACGGTCGATGGCATCTCGCGTCTGGTCGATGAGATCGTGTCCGAGTTCATGCTCCAGAAGGTCTCGGCGGCCGCGGTCCGGCGGATCCGTGACCACCGCGCGGCCGGGCATCGCACGATGATGATCACGGCGGCGGCCGAGCCGTTCGTGCAGCCGCTCGCGCCGCTGTTCGACGAGGTGATCGCGGCGCGGCTCGAGATCCGCGACGGCGGGTATACGGGCTACCTGGCCGAACCGCCCCTGGTGGGCGAGGCGCGTGGGGCCTGGCTCCGCCGATACGCCGAGCTCGAGGGCGCCGACCTGAAGTCGTCCTATGCGTACGCCGACTCGCACTCGGACCTCGCGCTGCTGCGGGCGGTCGGCAACCCGGTGGCCGTGTCCCCGGATGCGGCGCTGCTGCGGGTGGCCACGCGCCGGCGCTGGCCGATCGAGGACTGGCGGATGGCGGGCGGGATGCCCCGCGTGCGGTTCCCGAAGCCGGCGGTGCGGTGATGACCACCCAGGCCATCGAGCTCTTCCGCTCGGTCCCCCGGTATCTCACGGCTCGCGCGGTCGGCGACCGCCTCCCCGGTCTGCTGAGCGGGCCGCTCGCGCCGATGCGGTTCGTCAACCGCAAGGACGTCGTCCCGCTCGGGCCGGGCTGGGGTCGCGTTCGTCCGCTGCTGTCCGGCATCTGCGGCTCGGACCTCGCGACGATCAGCGGGAAATCGAGCTTCTACTTCTCGCCGCTCGTCTCGCTGCCGTTCGTCCCCGGCCACGAGGTCGTCGGCGAGCTCCTGGACGACGTCGACGATCTCCCGCAGGGCACCCGGATCGCGCTCGAACCCGTCCTGAGCTGCCTCGCCCGCGGCCTCGACCCCTGCCCCAACTGCGCGGCCGGCCTGACCGGCCGCTGCGATCGCGTCACCACCGGCCACGTGAGCGCCGGCCTGCAGACCGGCTACTGCGCCGACACCGGCGGCGGCTGGAGCAAGATGTTCGTCGCGCACCGCTCGCAGCTCCACCCGGTGCCCGACGGGCTCTCCGAGCGCAGGGCGGTCCTGCTCGAGCCGCTCAGCTGCGCCGTCCACACCGCCCTGCGCGCGAACCTCGAGCCCAACGCGAACGTCGTCGTGATCGGGGCCGGCACCGTCGGCATCCTCACGCTCCTCGCGATCAAGGAGCTCACGAGTGCCGGCCACGTCGCCGTGGTCGCCAAGCACGCCCGGCAGCGGGAGTGGGCGGGCGCGTTCGGCGCCGGCGAGATCGTCGACCCGAAGGAGGCGACCAACGCGGTCCGACGGGCAACCGGCGCGATGAAGCTCAAGCCCGAGCGCGGCGCCTCGTTCCTGCTGGGCGGCGCCGACGTCGCGATCGACTGCGTCGGGTCGCGCTCGAGCCTGAACCTCGCGCTGCGGATCACGCGCGCGGGCGGTCGCGTCGTCGTGAGCGGCATCCCGACCGAGGGCGCCGACCTCACGCCGCTCTGGTTCCGCGAGCTCGAGCTCGTCGGCGCCTACACCGGCGGGTACGAGACCGTCGGCCGGGGCAAGAACGAGACCAAGACCCACAGCTTCGACCTCGCGACCACGATCGCGACCGAGAACCCGATCGACCAGATCGTGGGCGCGACCTACCCGCTCCGCCGCTGGCGCGAGGCGATCGACCACGCGCTCGGCGCGGGCAAGCTCGGGACGCTGAAGGTGGCGTTCGACCCACGGCTCGACTGACTCACGATCCCAAAGGAGAACGCAGACATGGCACGACCGGGTTTCGTCCTCGAGGTCGACGAACGCACGCCGCCGCTGCTGGTCCACCAGGGCGAGGGCTTCCGGTTGCAGAAGTTCCCGCTCGGCTCGCGGGTGATCTACCCGCCGGACTCGCTCCCGAGACTCCGCGGGCTGCGCAGCCACATCCGGCACGCGCTCGACCATCCCCACGACTCCGAGCCCCTGAGGGAGCTCCTCAAACCCGGCATGAGGCTCACGATCGCGATCGACGACATCTCGATCCCGCTGCCGCCGATGCAGAGCCCCGACATCCGCCAGCTCGTGCTCGAGGAGGTGATCGAGCTCGCGGCACGCCGGGGCGTCGAGGACATCAAGCTCACCATGGCGAACTCGCTCCACCGCAGGATGACCGCGGCCGAGATCAAGCACGCCGTCGGCGAGCGTGTCTTCCGCTCGTTCTATCCCAAGGACCTGAGGAACCACGACGCCGAGGACCCGGAGAACCTCGCCTACGTCGGCAAGACCGACAAGGGCGAGGAGGTCGAGATCAACAAGCGGGCCATGGAGTCCGACCTGCTCGTCTACGTGAACATCAACCTGGTCGCGATGGACGGCGGCCACAAGTCGGTGCCGGTCGGCCTGGCGAGCTACCGGAGCGTGAAGCACCACCACAACGTCGAGACGATGTTGCACTCGAAGTCGTACATGGACCCGCGGCCGGGCAGGAGCGCGATCCACGACTCGTGCAAGCGGATGGGCGACCTGCTCACGGCCAACGGCCTCAGGGTCTTCACGATCGAGACCACGGTGAATAACGACACGTTCCCCGACCCGTTCGGCTTCATGAACAAGCGGGAGTGGGAGTGGTCGCTGCTCGAGCAGGGGACCTACCTCGCCGCCAAGAAGGGGAACGACCTCGGGCCGTCGACAGCCAGGCACCAGATCTGGACGCGCATCAAGTCGCCCTACGGGGTGACCGGCGTCAACGCCGGTGAGACCGAGGCCGTGCACGAGCAGACGCTCGGCACGCTCCACCGGCAGCAGCTTGTGGAGGTCAACGGGCAGTCGGACGTCATGGTCGTGGGCATCCCGTACCTGACGCCCTACAACGTGAACTCGATCCTGAACCCGATCCTCGTGCACTGCATGGGGCTCGGGTACCTGTTCAACATGTATCGCAACAAGCCGGTCGTGCGGCCGGGTGGCGCGATGATCATGTTCCACCCGGTGCCGAACGAGTTCCACCAGGTGCACCACCCCTCCTACGTCGACTTCTTCGAGGAGGTCCTGTCCGAGACCACCGATCCCTCCACGATCGAGTCGAAGTACGAGGAGCGCTACGCGACCGACCCCTGGTACGTCCACCTGTACCGCAAGAGCTACGCGTACCACGGCGTCCACCCGTTCTACATGTGGTACTGGGGGGCCCACGCGCTCGATTACCTGGGCGACGTGATCATCGTGGGCGGCGACCCGAAGACGTGCGAGCGCCTCGGCTACCGCGCGGCGTCGAGCTTCCGGGACGCCCTCGAGATGGCGGGCGAGACCGTGGGCCGCTCGCCCTCGATCACGTACTTCCACGTGCCGCCCCTCGCGATCGCGGACGTGCGCTGATGAGCTGGACGCGCGAGATCCGCGGGGTGGCCAGGGGGTGGCGTTGGGGACGCCGAACGATGACGCCCCGCTCGGCGCTGGACTCGACGCCTCCGCCGAAGATCTGGAGCTACCCGACCGACTGGGCCCGGACGGCGGCCGGGCGCGTCGCCCGCGACGTGATCCTGGACGGGGCGCTCAAGCCGATCATCTGGAACGAGACCTCGCCCGAGGTGTTCGGGCTGGACAACCTCGAGGGCGTCAGGGGCCCCGTGATGTTCATCTCGAACCATTCGAGCCACCTCGATGCCTCGATCATCCTGACGACGCTCCCGCACACGTGGCGCGAGAAGACCGCCACCGCGGCCGCCAAGGACTACTTCTTCGACGTGTGGTGGCGCTCGGCGTTCACCGCGCTCGTCTACGCGGGGTTCCCCGTCGAACGCGGCGCGGGCGAGAAGGCGACCGCGAAGGCCAAGGAACTGATCCGCGACGGGTGGAACATCATCGTATTCCCCGAGGGAACGCGCTCGATCGACGGGTGGCTCCAGCGGTTCCGCCACGGGACGTCGCGGCTCGCGCTCGACATGAAGATGCCGGTCGTGCCGATCGCGATCGTGGGCGCCTACGCGGCGATGCCGAAGGGGCGCTCGTGGCCGAGGAAGGGGCGGCCGCCGATCCGCGTTCGATACGGGCGGCCGATCTACCCGAGCGAGGGCGAGACGCACCAGCATCTCTCGCTGCGGATGCAGCAGGGCGTGGCCGAGCTGTTCGACGAGGACCGCACCTCGTGGTGGGAGGCCGCCCGCCGAGCAGCGAAGGACGAGACGCCCAGCCTCGCGGGTCCTGTCGGGCCCGGGTGGCTCCGGACGTGGGAGGGCTCCCGCCCGATCCGGCGCAGCGGCAAGCCCCCGACCTGGCGATGACGCGCACGGGCGGCGAGGTCCGCCGGCACGCGCTGATCGAGGAGGCGATCCGGGCGTTCGGCCGCGAGGGCTACTCGGGCGCGAGCCTGGACCAGATCGCGACCGCCGTGGGGATCCGCAAGCAGACGCTCCTGTACTACTTCCCGACGAAGGACGCGCTGCTCGAGGCGTGCCTGCAGGCCGCCGGCCAGCGCGTGGCCGAGGAGATCGCGCAGGCGCTCGAGGGCAAGCAGACCTACTGGGATCGGGCCGAGGCCGTGATCCACGCGGTGTTCGCGCTCGCCGAGGAGTGGCCGGAGTTCCCGATGTTCGTCCGCGAGGCGGGGCGTCTGGGCGCCGAGGGGTTCGAACGGTTCGCGAGCGTGATCGACCCGCTCCGTAAGCGGGCGGTAGACTTCCTCCAGTCCGGGATGGACGCCGGTGAGATCCGCGAGCAGGACCCCGCGCTGCTGCTGTTCATGCTGTACACCGCGGTAGTGGGTTCGCTCACCGAGGCGAGCGTGTTGAACGCGGTGGTCGGGAAGGACAAGAGTCGAGCGTCGCTCCACCGCCGCGAGCGCGAGGTCCAGGCGTTCGTCCGCAGCGCGCTCCAACCCGCCTAGCTTGCGGGACGCAACCTGGTGTCCGCAGGCGCACGATGATCATTCGGGCGCCGCAGCGCCACACGGTCACGAGTCGGCGTCGCGAAGAGCTTCCGCGAGGTTCAGGAGCGCCTCGTCGATCGCCGATGCCCGGTCCGCGGAGGTGATCTCGCCCTTCTCGAGGGCTTCGGACACCTTCTCTCGCAGATGGTCGACCTCCTCGAGCAACTTGTCCACGTCCTCACCCTTGTCGGAGTCGCGGAGGATCTCCTCGATCGTGTGACGGATCTCGTGGTCGAAATGGTCGGTGATCTCACCCGTCTCGATGCCCTCACCGACGATATCGAGCACGACGGCTGCGGCTTCCTGGGGCGACGGCTGTTCCGGTGCCGGCGAGCTGGTCTCCGAAGGCGAAGGCTCCTGCGGTGTCGGCGAGCTCGTCTCCACAGGCGAAGGCTGCCTCGTGGGCGAGCTGCTGAGCTGCGGCGACCGCTGAGACGCATCCGTTCGGCCGTCCGGCTCGCGGCTTGCCAGCAGCGCGATGCAGAAGAGCACGGCGAGGCCGCACACCGCGATGACGACCAGTGGTCGTGTCTTCGGTCGGGGTCTCCGACGCCCGCCTGCGGGCGGCCGAGGCGTCTGTGAGGGTGGCGGTTGCAGTGGCTCCGTCGACGCGATCGGCGCGACGGCGTCGGGCCTCAAGGCGGCGCCGAGAGACCTCTCGACCTCCTCTCCGGTTTGCGGGCGCCCGGCGGGATCCTTCTCGAGCATCGCGGCGACGAGTTCGTCCATCGGGGCCGGAACGGCGGGGTCGATCGAGCGAACACGCGGCGCCGGGGTGTGGGTATGCGCATACGAGAGTGCCGCAAGGTCTCCGTCGAACGGCGTCCGGCCGGTGAGCATCTCGAACAGCACACAGCCCAGGGAGTACAGGTCGGTTCGACCGTCAACGCGGTCACCCCGCACCTGTTCCGGCGAGATGTACAGAGCGGTACCCCGCACGCTCAGGGTCGCGGTGAGGGCCTCGGGAGACAGGAGTCGTGCGATCCCCATGTCGGCGAGCTTCACCCCGCCATCGGGCGGGAGCAGAACGTTCGACGGCTTGACGTCCCGGTGGATGACGGCCTTTCCGTGGGCGAACCCGAGGGCTGAGGCCAAACGGCTCGCGATCTCGCCTGCTCGTGCGGGCGCGAGCCGGCCCTCCGTGTCGAGCAGCTCCCGGAGCGTCGGTCCATCGACGAGCTCCATCACGATGAATCGATCCCCGCCGTCGACCCCGGTGTCGAACACGCTGATCACGTTCGGGTGATGGAGGCGGGCGAGGATCTGGGCCTCCTGCTGGAACAGGGCGGCCGACCGGGGATCCCCGTAGTCGAGGAGCAGCTTGATGGCTACCGGTCGCCCAAGCAGGACGTCCTCGCCCCGGCGGACCTCGGACATCAGGCTCCGTCCGAGCACGTCCCCCAGCTGGTAGCGGCCGCCGATGAGTCGAGGCGTCTGGATGTCGGGTCGTCCTTCCTAACGGATCGCGAGACCTCCACATCCTGCGATGCCGGCCTTCGCCGCGAGGTCACGTTCGTCTCGGACGTCCCCTCGAAGGCTTCCTAAGGCGCGGGCAACCCTGCCGTTGTCGCCGCCGATCGCTCGCTCCAAGCGCGCGATCGATGCGTCGGTGTCTCCGAAGGCGGCAAGGAACCTGTCCAGTGGGACGGCGTCTTCTTCGGGCCGGCCGAGGGCGCGGATGGCGCCGAGCGCCTGGAGCCGGACATCCCGGGCGCGTCGGAGTTCTCCCCGCGTTGGAGTGCGACTCAGATCCAAGCCCGGTTCCGGCCGCCGTACGGCCGAGCAGGCGTCGTTGGCGCGTGCGGCGAAGTCGTTCTCGGCCGAGCGGTCGACGAGTGCCGCATATGCGATCGCTACCCCCAGGAGCACGACCAGGGCCGCGGCCACGACCACGACCCAACTCCTGTTCGAGCGTGCCGGTCGCGGATCGCTTTCGCGCGTTCGGGAGGGCAGGGGCTGGGTCGTGTCGTCCTGCTCCTGCGCGAGGGCCTGACCGGACGGTCGCGCCTCGACGGATCGGATCTGATCCGGCCGAAGGGGTGTGGACACGATCGTGTCCTCGGCGTGCCGGTCCGACTCGATCTCCAGCGTGGTCCGTCCGACCCTGACCGTGTCACCGGGACCCACCGTGATAGGGCTTTTGATCCTCTCGCCGTTGACGAAGGTGCCGTTCGTGGAATCGAGGTCTTCGACCACCACTGATCCGCCCGAGCGACGCAGGACGGCGTGGCGGCGCGACACCTCGGGATCCTCCACCACGAGGTCGCCCGCCTGACGACCGATGGCCACCTCGAGGTCGAGTTCGACCCGCCTGCCTGCCTCCGGACCGCTTGTCACCACAACCGTTGGCAACCCTCACCCCCAGGGTTGGCGAACGACACCATCACGACGGTCGTGTGGCTCGTTCGTTATCGGTCGCCGGTCGCCGCGGCTTGACATCGGGGCGGCGCCAGGCACGTGTTCTGCTTCGCTCGCGCCGACGAGCGCCGCCACCTGGCTACGATCACACCTCGCTCAATATCGTCGAACGACGTGGCGATAGGTAGGGGGAGATGGCGGAGCAGAGGGACCTTCGAGGCGATGAGGCCAACTGCCCTGTGCACGGCGAGGCCTCGGGCCCCACGAGCGACGATGTCGCGTGCCCCCTGCCACACGCCGCTGCAAGGTGCCCCGTCTGCTCAGCGGGGTGGATCGGTCCTGGGCCCGGCGACAGCGTCGTACTCTGCATCCTTACTCGGCACATCGTGGAGACCCACCCGAACACCGCGCACGCCACAACGCTCAGGTTCAGCGCCCAGCAGTTGGGTGGGTCCGCGGATCCCGACGATTGGTGTCACCACGACCCCGAGCAGCACCGTCGCATCATGGTCCTCGAGCCCATGGCGTGAGTCTTCGACCTCGAGCGGTCGCGCGTCACCCGGACCGTTGTCGTAGGCGCTCGAGGCCGTCGAGCATCAGGTCCAGCGCGAACTCGAACTCGAACTGGTCGTCGCACCCACCTCCGACGATCGAGCCCTCGTCGTGTGAGATCTCTCCGCCGGAGATCTCGCCCACGAGCGCGGCGACGTTGGGGTAGCGGTCGGCGAGCTGGGCCCAGATCGCGATCGCCTCCTCCTCGGGCATGCTCGAGGTGTCGTCGAAGAGCTCCTGCGAGAAGCCGAGGATCCGGCTTCCCATCACGTGCATCGTGTGGTGCATGAGGTCGATCGAGAACCCGCCCGAACGAAAGATCCCCATCATCGAATCCATGTAGCCGATGACCGTCGGCGTCGGCTCGGCGCGGGACTCGATGACCTGCGACGCCCACGGGTGGCGGAGCAGCGCACGGCGGGCCGAGAGCACCCGCTCCCGGATCGCGGTCTTCCAATCGGCGTCGGCGAGCGGCGGGTCGATCTCCCCGACGACGACGTCGACCATGCCGTCGAGCATCTCCTCCTTGTTCGCCACGTGCTTGTACAGCGCCATCGGGACGACATCGAGCTCCTGGGCGATCCTCCGCATGCTGAGCGATTCGACGCCGCCCTCGTCGGCGAGGGCGACGGCGGCCCGCAGGATCCGCTCCTTGGTCAGGGGCTCGCGAGCCCGCGCGGCCTCATCGATCTTCGTCGCCATCCCCCACTCCCTCGTCCGAGCCCGGAGCCTCCGGCCCTCTTCGACGGCCCAGCCTTGACAAGTGTACGCCGTACACCCTAGGGTAGCCAGCGCGGTGTACGGCGTACACCGGACGAGCGAGGGATCGAGGAGGCGTCATGGAGCGACAGAAGCGGTTGGCGAGGATCGCGGGCTCCCTGTACCTGGGGGTGGCGGTGCTCGGAGGTTTCGCCGAGCTGATCGTTCGGCAGAGCATCGTCGAGCTTGGGCACCCTGTGGCCACGGCGGAGAACATCCGAGACTCGGCCACGCTGTTTCGGGCCGGGTTCGTCGCCGATCTCGTGCAGGCCACGCTGTTCCTGCTCACGGCGATGGCCCTGTACCTGCTTCTCCGGGGCATCAACGAGCTCGTCGCGCGGGCGATGGTCGTCATCGTCGCGGTCAGCGTGGCGATCATGTGCCTGAACCTCCTGAACCAATGGGTCGCCCTGCAGGTGGCTACCGACAGGGCGTTCGGGGCGGGCTCGGATGCGCTGGTCGGGCTGTTCACCGGCATGCACCACGACGGCTACCTGATCGCGCAGATCTTCTTCGGGCTGTGGCTGCTGCCGCTCGGCTACCTGGTCCTGAAGTCGGGCTGGTTCCCGGCCTGGATCGGCGCGCTGTTGATCGCCGGGTGCTTCGGGTATCTCGTCGACACCTTCGCGACGTTCCTCGCCCCCTCGGTCGCCGATACGATCGAGGCGATCGTGCTCGCGCCGGCGGCGATCGGGGAGCTGTCGTTCGTGGCATACCTGCTGATCAAGGGCGTACGGGTTCGCGAAGACGAGCCGCTCGCGCTCGCTCCGGCGGCATCCTAGGAAGGAGAGATCGATGAAGGCGATCACGCAGGACCGGTACGGCGAGGCGGACGTGCTGGAGTTCCGGGACGTCGAGGAGCCGGTGGTGGGGGAGAACGACGTGCTGATCCGCGTTCGGGCGGCCGGGGCCGGGCCGGACGTGTGGCACATCATGGCGGGCAAGCCGTACATGGCCCGGCCCGCGCTCGGATGGAGCCGGCCGAAGATCTCGATCCGTGGATGGGACGTCGCCGGGACGGTCGAGGCCGTCGGGGCCGCGGTGACCGAGTTCCGGCCGGGCGACGAGGTGATGGGCACGGCCGAACGCGGCTCGTTCGCCGAGCTCACGGTCTCCCCGGCG
>Ga0299906_10004833_pt1 | contig 11012 bp, 9 predicted proteins | sample RVTome_14_FD_200259 | JGI IMG/M metagenome (GOLD analysis project Ga0299906, IMG submission 200259) | Soil microbial communities from uranium-contaminated site in the Upper Colorado River Basin, Wyoming, United States - RVT145D125 (version 2) ... | reverse complement strand
CTCCAATTTCTTGATGTACCGCAACATTTCATGTTCGCTATAATAAGAGTGAAAAACCGGATGGGTAAGGTAATCCGATTGTCTTGTTAATGAATCCGGGAAAGTACCCTCTGCAATTGTATCGAGTCTCAAGGCATTTCCACCGGTTTCTGAAAAACAGTTCAAAATGTTACTTACATCTGCGGTGTTGGTTGTTTCATCAAGACTTATTCCTATATCTCCATTTTCAAAGTACCGGAAATTCATCATAGCAGATTCTGCATTCTTTTTCACATCACTCTGATTTACTCCATCGGGTAATCCTACCCTCAGGGTATCGAAATAAGTTTCATTCTTATTTACAAATCCAAGGCTTTCCAGCGATTTTGCCAAAGCCTGAGTAAGAGAATGGATCCTGGTGGCAATGCCTTTGAGCCCTCGCGGGCCATGATAAACAGCGTACATTCCAGCCATTACTGCCAGCAATACCTGAGCCGTACAGATATTGGAAGTTGCCTTTTCTCTCCGGATATGTTGTTCCCGTGTTTGAAGCGCCATTCGGTACGCGGGTTTGCCTTGCGAATCAACAGACACTCCGATTATCCGGCCCGGTATCTGCCGTTTGAATTCATCCTTAGTGGCAAAGAAAGCTGCATGCGGTCCACCGTATCCCATCGGAACCCCAAATCGCTGTGAAGAACCCACAACAACATCTGCGCCTATTTCCCCGGGAGGCGTCAAAAGTGTTAATGCCAACAAATCTGAAGCAACCACAACCATAATTCCTTTGTCATGGGCTGCTTCAATGACGGACCTGTAATCGATAGCCTTTCCGCTGTTATTTGGATACTGAAGCATGATTCCAAAAATTGAACCCGAGGTTACATCCAATTGGTCCAAAGATTTTATGTTTACCGTCACCCCCAAAGGTTTCGATCTTGTTTTCAAAACATCGATCGTCTGCGGGAATACTTCCTCATCAATAAAAAATTCCTCCGAATTCTGTCTTTCTCCCTTTCTCAAACTTTGGAGCATGGCCATTGCTTCCGCCGCCGCAGTTCCTTCATCAAGTAAAGAAGCGTTTGCTATTTCCATTCCTGTTAAGTCCATCACCGTGGTCTGGAAATTAATTAACGCCTCCAGTCTGCCCTGAGCTATTTCAGCCTGATAAGGAGTATATGCGGTGTACCACCCCGGATTCTCCAGAATATTTCTTTTTATAACACCAGGAGTAATTGTACCATAGTATCCCATGCCCAGGTATGATTTGTATATTTTATTCTTGATTGCAAGAGCTTTCAAATGATTAAGGAACTCAAATTCTGTTTGAGCTTCAGGAGTATTCAAATTGCGATCAAGACGGATTCCCCGTGGGACCGTTTGCTCAGTGAGTTCATCCAGAGAAGCAGCTCCCACAGTTTTCAGCATTTCTGCTACTTCATCCTCACTGGGTCCATTGTGTCTGTTAACAAAGTTATCGCTTAAATGTTGATTCTGACTCATATCGAAATTCCTCCAATTTTTGAAGTTTTTTAGGGCTTGAAATTTGGCACAAATGTACTGTAAATTGAATTGAATAATTCTTCTTTTGCTCATTTTGAATCAATTCAAACAGGAGCTAACCACTAATAAAAAATCTGGTTGAAATAAAGAATCAATGCATTACTTTTGAGCCGTTTAACAACCTTGTAATAAACCCTGTATGAAAAACAAACCTATACTGTTGCTGATTGCAATACTATTCAGCGCGTTGACCGGATATGCTCAGGCGGATCTGTCCTTGATTTATGGTGAAACCATAAATAATGATGACATGTATGACAAGCTTTCCATAATTGCTTCAGATGCATTGGAGGGTAGAGAAACCGGCGAAAGGGGTCAGAAAATGGCAGCGGCTTTTATTCAATATAATTTTGAAAAAATGGGCCTGATTGGGCCGGTTAAGGATTCGGAAAATCCATACTTTCAAAATGTTCCCTTAGTAACCAGCAAGCCGGGAGATGTATGGCTTCGGGTAAAAGGGAAAGATCTTAAGAATTTTGAAGATATTCTTTATTTAGGAAATGCCAGCCTTGATTATAAAGATAAGGAAGTTATTCTGGCAGGTAACGGACAAGATGCTGATTATGAAGCAGTCGATGTAAATGGAAAGAGCGTTATCATTTACTTAGGTGAAGGCACCAGGCGCGGTGTTTCGAACAAAGCTTATGAAAATGGAGCTGAATTTGTGCTATTGGTCCCGGCTGGCAATGATGATGACTTTCGAAATTACATTGGAAGGATGTCACGTTTTGCCAGGGGAGGCGGATTATCCCTTGACTTGCCCAACCGGGAGGCATCAAAAGGTGCGGTTTTTATTTCTTCTGCAATCGCATCGGATATTCTTGGTACTTCCGATGATAAGATTCAAAAAGCGCTGGCTTCTGAAGACAAAAATCAATTAAAAAAAATTCCAACAGGTAAATTCACTTTTAATTCAGAAATGGTCACTGAGAAAATAACATCTGAAAATGTTTTAGGATTTCTTGAAGGAACTGATAAAAAAGAGGAGTTAATAATTATTACGGCACATTATGATCACATAGGAAGAAATGGGGATCAAATTAATAACGGAGCGGATGATGATGGTTCGGGAACTACCTCGGTAATTGAAATTGCAGAAGCATTTGTGGCAGCGAAGAAAAATGGTAATGGGCCGCGCCGCTCCATCTTGTTTATGACGGTAACCGGTGAAGAAAAGGGATTGCTGGGATCACAGTATTATACCGCTAACCCGGTATTTCCGCTTAAAAATACAGTGGTTAACCTTAATATTGACATGGTTGGAAGGGTTGATCCCAAGCACGTAGAAAATCCAGATTATGTTTATCTGGTTGGATCTGACCGACTATCCTCCGAACTGCATGAAATAAGCGAAAAGGTAAATGAAACCTTTAGCCAATTGGATCTCGATTATACGTATAACGATGAGAATCATCCTGAGAGAATCTATTATCGCTCCGATCACTGGAATTTTGCCAAAAACAATGTCCCTATTATTTTCTACTTTAATGGTACACATGAAGATTATCATCGGCCTACCGATACTATTGATAAGATAAATTTCGATATGCTGGTTAAGCGGGCTCGATTGGTATATCATACAGCATGGGTACTTTCCAACAGGGATGAAAGGTTGGTTGTGGACAAGGTCCAGGAAACTACTATTGACACCAGGTAGCAATCGACGGAACTCATTTTCTTTTCCTTTTTAATTTTAGATGAAATGCTCCTCTAAAGGTGGGGTCTTCACTCTTTTTCTGCTTATCAATTTCCCGGTTCATTACTTGCTGTTCCTCAAATGGAGTCATCTCTACTTTTATATCAGATGGCAAATTCAATAATGGAATCTTTGCCTTGATAAGTTTCTCAATTTTTCTGATATGATATTCATCGGCCGGACTTACAAACGTAATGGCATCGCCTTTTGCAGAAGCTCTCCCTGTCCTTCCGATTCGGTGAACATAATCTTCATATTGAACGGGAACATCAAAATTGATCACATGACTTATTTCAGCTACATCAATTCCACGCGCAGCAACATCTGTTGCGACTAAAACTCTGAGTTCACCATTACTAAATTGATTAATTGCATTCAATCTGAAATTCTGATCTTTATTAGAATGAATAACTTTTACCTCTCCAATTTTTTTTCGCAGCAAAAATTTATAAATGTTATTGGCCGATTGCTTGGTCTTCACAAAAATCAACAGCCGGGAGTAATTTTCATTCTCCAATAAATTCAGAAGAAGATTAAGTTTTGTTTTGAAATTTGGAACACTGAGTTTTTTCTGAACAACATTTTCCGCCGGAGTAGATTCGGGTGTCACTTCAGCTTTGAATGGAAAAACCAGAAATTCATTGCAAAAAGCATTTACTTTTTCCGGCATGGTAGCCGAGAATAACAGATTTTGTCTCTTTGCCGGTACAACTTCGAAAATCCGCCTGAGCTGAGGAGCAAAACCCATATCCATCATTCTGTCCGCTTCGTCCAAAACCATTGTTTTCAATTCTTTTGTAATCAGCTCACCGGACTTGTAAACATCCCAAAATCTTCCAGGCGTTGCAATCAGGAGGTCAATTCCTGTTTTTACCAAATCAATCTGCTGCCTGATTCCTTTTCCTCCGAATATCCCCGCCATCCTCAAATCGGTATAGGCCGACAATGTCCGCGCATTTTCTTCAATCTGGATAACCAACTCCCTGGTAGGCGCTAGTATCAGGGCTCTTGGCGATTTACCTTGAGCATAATTTAACTTTTTTAATAACGGTAACAGATAAGCTGCAGTTTTTCCGGTACCCGTCTGTGCAATTCCAATTACATCATGCCCTGACTGGATAAGTGGAATGGCTTTTATCTGAATGGCCGTAGGTAAGTTGTATCCGGCTTCCGCAATTGCCGTTAATAATTGCTTGTTGAGTTTGAAATTGCTGAATCCCACTACTTAGCTCAAATTGGAATAGCGCTAAAATAGATAATTACATTCAATCGCTTATCTTTAAATTAAAAAGAAACAGGTGGTATCCGATATTCTCATACTCAATGGAAAAATTGTTAATGATGGAACTATTACCGAAAAAGATATCCTGGTAAGGAATGAGAAAATTGAACAAATTGCTGGTGATCTTAGTTCTATTCCAGCCAAAAAAATTATAAATGCCGCCGGAAAAATTATTTTGCCGGGAGTTATTGATGATCAGGTTCATTTTCGAGAACCGGGATTAACACATAAGGCCAGTATACTTACTGAAGCTAAAGCTGCTGTGGCGGGTGGTGTAACTACCTATATGGAAATGCCTAACACTATTCCCAACACATTAACACAGGAGTTGCTTGAACAAAAATATCAGATTGCAAGTCAGAAAAGCCTTGCTAACTATAGCTTCTTTTTGGGAGCTTCTAATGATAACCTTGAGGAAGTTAAGAAAACAGATCCTAATAGCGTATGTGGAATTAAAGTTTTTATGGGTTCATCGACCGGCAATATGCTTGTCGACAATGAAAAAACTCTTGAAGCTATCTTTCGGGAAGCACAGGTTTTGGTTGCTACCCATTGTGAAGATGAAGGAACCATCAGAAAAAACATGGCAGCATTTACTGAGAAGTATGGAGAAGAGATTCCTATTGAAGCGCATCCTCTAATCAGAAGTCATGAAGCTTGCTTCAAAAGTTCTTCATTAGCTGTCGAGCTGGCCAAAAAATACGATACGAGGTTGCATATTCTTCATATTTCTACTGCAAAGGAATTGGAGCTATTTAAACGCGGTCCTGTGGAAAACAAAAGAATTACTTCTGAGGCTTGTATTCACCATATGTGGTTTGATGACCAGGATTACGCAACCAAGGGAACCTTAATAAAGTGGAATCCGGCAGTGAAAACTGAAGCAGACAAAATTGCTATTTTCCAGGGGTTACTGGATGGTGTTATTGATATAGTCGCGACGGATCACGCGCCACACACTTTGGAAGAAAAACAAAATAAATATCTTAATGCCCCATCAGGCGGCCCGCTTGTGCAGCATAGCCTGGTTGCGATGCTTGAATTTTATCATCGAAATAAAATTTCCCTTGAACAAATTGTCGAGAAAATGTGTCATAATCCTGCAAAGGCTTTTCAAATTGAAGACCGGGGATTTATAAAAGAAGGTTATTTTGCTGACCTGGTGGTAGTTGATTTGGATAATCCCTGGACGGTTAGTAAAGAAAACATCCTGGCGCATTGCGGCTGGTCACCCTTTGAAGGCACTGAATTCAAATCAAATATCTCCACCACCCTGGTAAGCGGGCATCCTGCATTTGAAAACGGAATGTTTAATCAAAGTAAAACAGGAAGACGAATTACCTTTGATCGCTAATCAAACTCTCCGTACTTTATTTGAGAATTGAACATGTCTGCTTACATTTGCAGTCCTAAAACGGTGGATGTAGCTCAGCAGGTTAGAGCACTAGATTGTGGTTCTAGGGGTCGCCGGTTCGATCCCGGTCTTCCACCCAAAGAGAAGCTTCCGTTACCGGAGGCTTTTTTTGTTTCATCTCTTTCCCAATGAACTGGAGTAAACATCATATAATAACATCAGCGTGTGCCACACTTCCACTTTTTATTTTAGGTGAAAATTGATTGTTTTTATGTCGATAAGTATGGCTCACGCAAAGCTTCCATTTTAAATTAATACCATAAGATTAAATCCAAATAACATCGACGTATGCCATATTCCCACTTTTTATTTTAGGTGAAAATTGATTGTTTTTATGTCGATAAGTGTGGCTCACGCAAAGCTTCCATTTTAAATTAATACCATAAGATTAAATTTAAATTGGTCTGAAATTTGGATGCTTTTTATTGTTAAACATTTTTTGTAATTTGGAATTAAAGCGAGATTGAAAGTGGAGGAATATCAAACATTTGAAAAACTTTCATTACATGATAAGATAAAAACTCTGTATGTAAAGGGAACTTTTATCACATCCATCCGGTATTATGAGTACAAAATAAATTTATATCTGTTCAACGGAATTTACCTGGAGGTTTTCTATCATCATAAGAAAGATCAGATTGAAAAAATAGAACAGCTTCAGCGTTCAAATACCCGGATGAAATTCTATCTGGACCAGGTAAAACTGTGCGGATTGCCCATTTAAATCCTTTTCATTCACCCATCACTTATTTTTTCCTTTTAACATTTTTTAGGAAACAATTTTCCCTTCATTTCCGTCATAGTATAAGGTTAGGTAAGTAAAAAGGTCAGAAAAATTATCATAGTTTAGGATTAGGTAATCATATATTAAGACTTTTTACTGGGTTGTTTTATTAGGCCAGTTTGTTCTGCAAACTGGCCTTCCTTTTTATTGTCTCATAAATATCCAGCACTTGAGGTATTAATGCTGAAGTATTGTCATTCACAATTACTGCATCGGCCAACAGGCTGGATTTCTCTTGCGGCCATTGATTGCTTATTATTTCCCTGATTTGGGATTCTGTTCTGTTATCTCTTTTTAAGACACGTTCAATTCGAATTATATCGGGTGCAGTAACCACTATAAGAAAGTTCAATCGCTTTGCAATATCTTTTTCATACAACAAAGCGGCTTCATTTATAACAATATTTGATGTTTGTTCAGTCAGCCATTTACTATAATCCCGGCCAACTTTAGGATGAACCATTTGGTTTAACCTCTCCAGTTCTGCGGGGTTATTAAAAACTTTGGCAGCAATGAATTTCCTGTCAAGACCGTGAACTCCATAAGATTCATCTCCAAAAGCTCGTATAATTTCAGATTTTAGTTCCGGGTCTTCACTCATTAATTGTTTTGCCCTGGAATCAGAATCATAGACAGGAATTCCCATAACTGTGAATATCTTTGTTACTACAGTTTTTCCAGAACCTATTCCACCGGTAACACCTACCTGAAAATGTTTAATCATGAGATACTTTAACCCGGCCAGATTCTATGTTAATATCAAGGACATCGCCTGGGTATTTTCTGATTAAGGGTTGAATTGTTGAATCTGCCCGGGCCATGCGGGAAAGATCTAAAATGATTTCGAAGGCTGATGAATCAGTTGCAGCTCGATCTTCTCTAACCATAAAAGAGATTGTAACATTTGGATTTCTTACGTACCATGAACTGTCGGCAGGAAAGTTTATTAAAGTTGATTTTACAGTTTTAGAAACCCGGAGAAATCGACGAACCTCAAATGATACTCCCACATTTGGTGGATTTACCGAAAACAGGTGGTCTGCTCCCGTTTTAATAATTACCATTTGCAAGTAATCTCCATCAATGGCCTGCTCCGGAATCTCTACAAGAAACTCATTATTCAACAAAGTCATCATTGATTCAGGACCAGTAAATATTGCTGAATCAACAGATAACGATATTGGACTAATCAGGTAATGGTTTTCATCCAATGAAATGGACGCGCTATCGATCTTAAGTTTCAATTTCCTGTCAATTTTGTTTTCAATATTTAATGCCAGTGAATCGGTAACAATGAAGTTAAGTTGAAATTCATCAAGCTGATCGCTAATGCTGCTCCTAAAAGAATTTCCTGCCACCCTCCTTTGCAAAGGGTCTTCCAAAACCAGGATAATAGGTTCGATATTAAACCAATTTGTTCTCCTGATTAAGTTCCAACCACCACCGGTTAAGTTAATTTGGACCCGGCTTGGAAGCTGGGAAACTGCTATGTATTTCGATTCGTCAAATATCAGGTTTATCGGGTAACTTATAGTGGTGGTGTATGATTTGTTTAAGGAGTTGAAAAACCAAAATGTGGTTGCTCCTATTATACACAGTATTATTACTTTCCAATTGGCAACCCGATCGGGAATTATGATGTTTTTAATTCCATGCCATATGTTCTTAACCATTTCCAACAAAATATCAATTAGGGGGTTTGTCGCTTTTTGCTGGCTTCCATGCTGATGCTGGATTTTTCAAATGTGAGCTTCAGACCCTTATCAACTTCAAGCACAATGGTATCATTCTCCACATTGAGTACTTTACCATGCAATCCGCCGATTGTTATTACTAAATCTCCCTTTTTTACTTCCTCCAAAAATTTTTTTTGCTGCTTTTGTTTCTTTTGCTGCGGTCTTATCATGAAAAAATAAAAAATAAGGGCAATTGCTGCAAAGAAAATTATTGATGAATAGCCACTTCCCTGGCCATTTGCCTGTGCAAGAATGGGATGTATCATTTTATATTATTTTAAGGATTGCACTAAAATACGATTTGCACTAAACTAAAAGAACTTGTAATCCGAAAATTACAAGTTCTTTTTTCTAAACAAGATTTGTCCTTAATTCCTTACCGGACCGTCAGCTGCATCGGCAGATGTTTTAGGATTAACAAAAGTCTTAATCCTTAGTCTGCTAATCTTTGGATAGGTATTAGCCGTGATGGTAACGGTCTTGTTTTGCACGTTAGGCTTTCCTTTACTATCAAATTTTACCTGAACTTCGCCCGTTGCGCCTGGAGCAACAGGTTCTTCTGTCCATGCTGGCACAGTACAACCACAAGATGCCTGGGCTTTTTCAATAATTAGAGGAGCTTCACCGGTATTCTTGAAAAGAAAGGTATGTTGCACAACATCCCCGTCGGTAATATTACCGAAATCATGTTCTTCGCCGCCAATCCATTCAAAAGCAGGAAGCGGGCCATCAGGTTTTATATTAGAATCCGTGGTTTCCGCAGCAGCCTCAGTAGTGCTGGCGGGCGTTGCGGTGCCGGTAGTTGCCGTACCGCCATTTTCAACTTCCGCAAGCTTATCCTGCAATTCGGCAATTCTCTTTTCAGAGGTCTTGCTGTCACAGCCTGCGAAAATCACAGCTGCTAAAAATAAGGTTGCGCTTAATAATCTTGTCATCTTCATTTTGCTAATAAAATTTCAGTTAAACATCATTTATTCTCATTTCGGATATGACCAATCAAATTGTCAACATCCTGCAATAATTTCTCTGCCTTTTCCTTGGCGTCATTGATAACTTTTTCACCTTCTGATTTCGCTTTCGATTTTGGTAAATCATCTTTACCACTAATTAAATCTTCAAGCATATCCTCAAGAGTTTTCTTATACTTATCCAACCGGTAAGTAAGTTTATCACGGGTATTTGATCCTTTATCCGGTGCATAAAGTATTCCTAATATTGCACCGGTTGCAGCACCCAGTAAAAAGGCCAGAAATGCATTCGATTTATTGCTCATGTTTCTTTTACTTATTGTCCAACAAACCCCTGCCGCTTTTTTTGATTAGTCCCTGAGATTTCAATTCCTGAGTTATTCCATCCAAAACCCCATTGATAAACTCCTTGCTTTTAGGGGTGCTATATCTCTTCGAAACTTCAATATATTCATTTATCGTCACTTTGACGGGGATGTTTGGGAAATTTTTTAATTCTGCCACCGCTAAACTAAGTATGATTTTGTCTATTAATGCAAGTCTTTCCAGTTCCCAATTTTTAACCTTTCGTCCTATCAACGCTTCGATATTTCTTTCTTCTTCTACTACCCGATCAAACAAAACTTCAAAGAACTCTTTATCATCTTCCCAATCCATTGATATTGAAAATCGGGGGAACTCCTTTTCTTCCTCGATTTCCTTTAGGGATTTCTTTACCATCCCTTTAACTACTGCCTCATGTTCTGACCATCTTAGATCTTCTTCTTCAAAAAATGCACCAATTACCTGGTTTCTTAAGATAACATCACGAAGCAAATGATCAATCAGTTTTTTATCTGCAATAAAATCGGTTTTATCAAGTTTTAGATACTCGTCAAACTGACTGTCTTTTCTTATAATATCCCGATACCATTCCCTAACTTTTTCTTTATGGGAAGTCCATGATATTCCTGATGCTAATATGGCACTCTGGACTGAATTATCATATTCAATCTTCCTGATTAACAAATTCTTAACAAAATTCTCCGGTGGAGTTCCAAAATTTGACTTAATAGTGGAGGCAACGTTTTTGAATTCAACCAGGAGTTGAAGTATCCGAAGGTAGGTTGTGCGGGTTCCTTCGATATCCAGAAGCATTCTTTTTTTGAGGAATTTGAAATCCTTTTTCAGGTCATTTTCATACTTGATGAACGCTTCATTAACAAGTTTCTCAATTTCCTTGACTTTGTGGCTGCATTTTGGATTTACTTCTTCAATTTTATCATCAAAGATTTTTAGTGCCTCCCTTTGTCTGACAGCCAGCATTCGAATGTCCTCATTGTTCATGGTGTCCATGTCCGGTCCAAGGTTTGCAGCCAATGATTCGCGAGCCATTTGCTTAAGGGAATTCTTTCCCTGCAAGTAAGCAAAGGTGGTTTGCAAGACCTCTATACGCAGGATTCTCCTGTTGAGCATTTCAAATAATGTTAAAGAACGAAATTTTATTTAGTTACAGATTTTTTTCTTAAAAAGTGAGTTTAATATTTCCTATTGACTTAATGCGTTTATTGGCCATTTCCATGGCTGCTTCTTGTGGAGAAACATTATTAT
>Ga0299906_10004832_pt1 | contig 11014 bp, 10 predicted proteins | sample RVTome_14_FD_200259 | JGI IMG/M metagenome (GOLD analysis project Ga0299906, IMG submission 200259) | Soil microbial communities from uranium-contaminated site in the Upper Colorado River Basin, Wyoming, United States - RVT145D125 (version 2) ... | reverse complement strand
GGAGCCGGTATCGATGTGCTTCTTGTAGGTGACTCTGCTTCTAATGTAATGGCAGGGCATGAAACAACTCTTCCAATCACTCTCGACCAAATGATCTACCATGCCTCAGGAGTTGTACGGGGCGTTTCACGGGCACTGGTAATCGTAGATATACCCTTTGGCTATTATCAGGGAGATTCGCAGGAAGCGTTGAAGTCTGCGATTCGAATCATGAAAGAATCGGGAGCTCATGCGGTAAAAATTGAAGGCGGAAGCGAAATAAAAGAATCGGTGGAGAGAATTTTAAGTGCCGGAGTTCCGGTTATGGGGCACCTTGGTTTAACCCCACAGTCTATTTTTAAATTCGGAACATATACTGTACGAGCCAAAGAAGAGGCTGAAGCAACCAAACTGTTGGAAGACTCTAAATTATTGGAAGAGTGTGGATGCTTTGCACTGGTACTTGAAAAAATTCCTGCAAAACTAGCGAAAAAAGTTGCCGATCAGTTAACAATTCCAACCATCGGGATTGGAGCCGGAGCGGATGTGGATGGCCAGGTTCTGGTAATGCAGGATATGCTGGGTATCACAAAAGATTTTAAGCCCCGTTTCTTGAGAAGATACGCAGACCTGAACAAAATAATTTCCGATGCCGTGTCCCAATATATTTCTGATATTAAGGCAGGCGATTTCCCTAATGACGAAGAGAAATACTAATCGCAGAATTGGATCTCAGAATTGGTGTCTTTCATCACTCCAAACCAGACTGCGGCATAGTTTCCACGCAATCCAATCCCTATAGCTTGCCACCTGGCTTGCTCCCAAACTCCAGAATTTATCAATAATGGATTGTGCCCCGGACTTTTTTGCCACTCCTTCAAAGCGGTCAGCGCTGATAATTCAGGAAACCCCCAGCTTACAATTTCATATCCTTTGCTGTTGTATTCTGCAAGTTCTTTTGGTTTATCCCACATGCATTCCGCTTTTTTATGATCTTCGGTATAACAGCAAGATGTCCACTTGCCTTTCCTGGACCAGCTGTGAGCATTGCATTTTTCATCCAGTTTATAATTCTCATTCAGGTCATTGACATGGGTTTGTGCCACCTTGCTTAAAGAAGGAGACAATGAAATGGAATTCAATCCCTTTTCTTTGCGGTACTCCATTATTAATTGATACAGCTCCTTCTCCTTGTCATTAAGGCATATTTCTTCGACATCATTCTCACCTAAAACATTGACGGCAAAAACTGATAAAAGCAAGGGTAAAATCAATGAAATCATAACTGGCCGGTTAATTTAAGCAAAACTTGTGGCGTGTGTCATTTAAAAACTGTCGGGATTGTTTAAATTCACCACTTATTAAATAAAAATAGTAAATAATGACCAGTAAGAAAATAACTATCACCCGTGGAAAGCTTAGCGTACCGGATAATCCGGTAATTCCTTTCATTGAAGGAGATGGAACCGGTATTGATATTTGGCCCGCTTCCAGGCTAGTATTTGATGCCGCAGTAGAAAATGCATATGGTGGAAAACGAAAGATTGAGTGGATGGAAGTGCTTGCCGGGGAAAAAGCTTTCAATGAAACAGGAAACTGGATGCCTGAGGAAACTCTGAATAAATTTCGGGAATATCTGGTCGGCATTAAAGGTCCCCTGACCACCCCCGTTGGAGGAGGCATTCGGTCTCTGAATGTGGCCCTTCGTCAGGAACTGGATTTGTATGCATGCGTGAGACCGGTGAGATGGTTTCATGGTGTGCCATCACCTGTAAAGGATCCCAGCACTACTAACATGGTTATTTTCCGTGAAAACACTGAAGATATTTATGCGGGGATCGAATTCATGCATGGAACTCCGGAAGCTGATAAAATAATAAAGTTTTTGACAGGAGAAATGGGCATCAAAAAGATCAGGTTTCCTGAAACCTCATCCATCGGTATAAAGCCTGTTTCGCTTGAAGGTACAGAACGCCTGGTAAGGTCAGCGATTGAATACGCGCTTAGCGAAGGACGACCCACCTTAACGCTGGTTCACAAAGGTAATATTATGAAATTCACCGAGGGCGCATTCAAAAAATGGGGATATGATCTGGCAGAAAGGGAATTCGGAGACAAAACTTTTACCTGGGCTGAATATGACAGAATCGTAGAAAAAGAAGGGCCGGATACTGCTAATGCCGCTCAACAAAAAGCAATTGATGAAGGTAAACTAATAATTAAAGATGTTATTGCCGATGCTTTTCTTCAGCAAATCCTGACAAGGCCGGCAGAGTATTCTGTTATTGCAACTCTTAACTTAAATGGAGATTATATTTCTGATGCCCTGGCAGCGATCGTGGGCGGAATCGGAATTGCTCCGGGAGCTAATGTTAACTATATCACCGGTCATGCAATTTTTGAAGCAACTCACGGAACTGCGCCGAAGTATGCCGGACAGGACAAAGTGAATCCCGGTTCTTTGATACTGTCAGGTGCGCTTATGTTTGAATATTTAGGATGGAAAGAGGCAGCAACTCTTATCTACTCCGGCCTGGAGAAAGCAATTGCCGGCAAAAGAGTTACTTATGATTTTCACAGGCTGATGGAAGGAGCCACTTTGCTAAAATGTTCTGAATTCGGGAAGGAAATTGTAAACAATATGTAATAAGTTCCGTAAATGAAGATTGACCTCCCTTTCGGATTTTCCCATGGCAGAATTTAGATCTCTTTTCCCCCTCAATCTGGTTGCTTTTCCCGGTGAAGAATTAAACCTTCATATTTTTGAACCACGTTACATTCAGTTAATTGATGATGCCCTCGCGGATAGTAAAAAATTCGGAATCCCTGCGTATGTTAAAAGCAAAATTGAATTTGGCACGGAGGTAGAAATTGCTGAAGTTTCAAAAGAATATGAGGATGGGCGAAAGGACATAAAGACCAGGGCCGGCAGAATTTTCCGTGTTTTAAATTTCATGAACCCGGTACGCGGTAAACTTTACTCAGGTGGAAAAGTGGAATTCATTAAGACTGATTACTCCTCAGATCCTTCTCTTCAAATTGAAATAGAGGAATTACTTGCAGACCTCTATCAAGCCCTAAATATTAAAACCAGTTTCCTGGAAAAGACGGAGCGAAGAGTATTCGATATCGCTCATAATATAGGATTATCAAAAGAACAGGAATACGAGTTACTGAAAATAACCAGGGAAGATTTACGTCAAACTTTTGTAATTAATCATTTGCAAAAAGCAATACCCCTTCTAAAAGAGATGGAGCGAAGCAAAGAATTAATTAAAATGAATGGCCATTTTAAGAATTTTGACGCGATTAATTTCTAACTTAATTCGCGCCATATTTACTGGTAACTCATCTGCATTGCATTATGAAGATTTTATCTGCAGGGCAAATTAAGGCAGCCGATCAATTCACCATTGAAAACGAACCCATCAGATCCATAGATCTGATGGAACGCGCATCGCAGCAACTAGCAAACTGGTTAATGCAAAAATTTGATACTGGTAAAAAAATAATTATTTTTTGTGGCACCGGAAATAATGGGGGAGATGGATTAGCGTTGGCCAGATTACTTTCGGAAAAAAAATATCAGATTGCTGCTTATACAATTACTAAAGGGAAAAAAGGATCGGCTGATTTTGAAAAAAACAAAGCAAGGTTTGAGAAATCAGGAACCATATTCGATATCTCTGAAACATCTGAAATTCCCTTTTTATCTAATAAGGAGGATCTCATAATTGATGCAATTTTTGGCACGGGATTAACCAGAAAGCCGGAAGGTTTATATGCAGATGTTATTGAGAAGATTAACGGCTCAGAAGCTACTATAGTTTCTGTTGATATTTCCAGTGGTTTGCCCTGTGATGATATGGTACAAAATCCCGTAGCAGTAAAACCAACATATACTGTCAGTTTCCAATTTCCTAAGCGATCTTTCTTCTTTAAAGAAAATGCTCCGTTCGTTGGTGAATGGTTTATAGTTGATATCGGTCTGAATAAGGAATTTATAGCCAGCCAAAAAACACAATTTAATTGGCTTACCGAAGATATTGTTAAACTGTTTCAAATTAAGAGGAAACGTCACAGTCACAAGGGTGATTTTGGAAGGTGTCTTATGGTTGCGGGAGAAAAAGGGAAAATGGGTGCTGCTGTACTAGCCAGTAAAGCTTGCTTAAGAGCAGGCGCAGGTCTGCTTACGGTAGTGGTCCCTAAATGTGGAACTCAGATTTTACAAACTTCAGTTCCCGAAGCTATGGTTAACGAAAATAACGGCGCGGAATTCCTGCAGGAGCAGCCTATCCGGATTGAAGATTATGATGCAATTGGCATTGGTCCGGGAATAGGCCAAAGGAAAGAAACCAAGGAACTCCTCATTCAGATTTTAAAAGGATCTTCAAAACCAATTGTGGCAGACGCTGATGCCCTGAATTTGATGGCTGCTAACCAGGAATTGCTGGAGATTCTCCCCAGAGGATCAATTCTCACCCCGCATCCAAAGGAGTTCGAAAGGTTAGCAGGTAAGTCCAAAAACTCCCAGGAGCAAGTAAAGTTGCAGCAATCATTTTCCCGAAAATATAAGGTCATCACTGTCCTAAAGGGTGGGTACACTTCTATTTCCGATTCCGAAGGGAATATTTATTTCAATACCGGCGGCAACCCCGGAATGGCAACCGGTGGCACAGGAGATGTATTAACCGGGATCCTTACAGGGCTCATGGCCCAGGGCTATTCTCCCTTAAATTCCGCTCTTTTTGGGGTTTTTCTTCACGCTAAAGCAGGTGACCTGGCAGCAAATCACGGCTCTCAGGAGTCTCTAATTGCAGGTGATATTATTGAAAATTTACCTTTGGCGTTCCGGTTACTATCCAAATAATTCCCGGATTAATTAAACAAAGCATTCATTATTTACGTATTTTTAACAAAGGATAAGGCCGTTATTGGTCTGATTATTGAGCAGCTCAACGCGATGAAACGGATTTTATTATTTGGAATAGTGATTTTTCTGGCAGCCCAGGCAAAGGCGCAGTCGGAAACTTCGTTTCTGAATAAGGATTTTGAAAAGAAAATTCAGATTGATATCTATCCCAACCCGACAACTGATTATCTCAATATCCAACTCGCGGGTACTGAATTAAACTCTGAAGTATCATTCCACCTTCATAATATAATTGGAAATGAAGTGAAGGTTGAATTTGAAAAGATGGGTGACAATAAATACCGCATCAATGTAGAAACACTTTCTCCAGGCTATTACCTTCTGGCTATTAAAGAAACTAATACAAAGTTTTCCAAAACTTTGAAGTTCCTTAAGCGATAAATCTCTAAAATTTTTTGTGTTGAAATCAGAATTCAGCATTTCCAGGTGTCCGTGGAAATGGAATTACATCGCGGATGTTGCTCATGCCGGTTACAAATTGTACGAATCTTTCAAATCCTAATCCAAAACCTGAGTGGGGCACGGAACCGAACTTTCGAATCTCCAAATACCACCACAAACTTTCTGCATTTATCTTAAGTTCATTAATTCGTGACAACAAATGTTCAAGTCTTTCTTCACGTTGTGATCCGCCAATAATTTCACCAATACCCGGAAATAAAACGTCCATAGCAGCAACCGTTTTTCCATCTTCATTCTGACGCATGTAAAATGCCTTAATTTCTTTAGGATAGTTGTAAATAATCACCGGTTTCTTAAAATGTTTTTCGACCAGGTATCTTTCATGTTCTGATTGGAGGTCTGTTCCCCACTCTTCAATTAAAAATTGAAATTTCTTTTTCTTATTTAAATTTGAATTCTTAAGAATATCGATGGCCTCGGTATAAGTTATACGTTCAAAAGAATTATTAAGAATGAACTTTAATCTGTCGATAAGGTTCATTTCATTTCTTTCTTGCTGTGGCTTGTTTTTTTCTTCCTCCTGTTCCCTGTTTTGCAGGAAAGCTAAATCCGAACTGCAATTTTCCAATACATAATTAATTACTGACTTTACAAACTCTTCCGCGAGGGTCATGTTGTCTTCCAAATCATAAAACGCCATTTCAGGTTCAATCATCCAAAACTCAGCCAGATGACGGGTTGTATTTGAATTCTCTGCGCGAAAAGTTGGGCCAAATGTATAAACCTCGCCCAATGCACTCGCCGCCAGCTCTGCTTCCAACTGACCTGAAACGGTAAGGTTCGTTTCTTTTTCAAAAAAATCCTTTCTGAAATCAACTTTACCTTCTTCGTTACGTTGAATATCTTCAAGATACAAAGTAGTTACTTTGAACAATTCACCGGCACCTTCCGCATCAGACCCTGTAATTATTGGTGTGTGTATGTTTAGAAATCCTTTGGAATTAAAAAAACCATGGACTGCAAAAATCATCGCGTGCCGGATCCTGAAAATTGCTCCAAATGTATTAGTGCGTGGCCGTAGATGTGCGATTTCTCGTAAAAATTCAAGCGAATGTTTTTTTGGTTGAAGCGGAAACTTTTCAGGATCAGCAACACCCAGAATTTCTATTGTTGATGCCGCAAGTTCCACTTTCTGACCTGCACCACCAGACTCGATCAACGTACCGTTAACTTTTACAGCAGTACCCGTGTTGATTTTATCAAGAATTGATTGATCGAAATTTGAAGGATTTGCAACTACTTGCAGATTGTTAATGGTTGAGCCATCGTTGAGGTTAATGAAAATTACATTCTTGGCTTCTCTCTTTGTTCGCACCCAGCCCATCACCAGCACTTCAACTCCTGTTTCCACAGATTCCAATACCAAGGCAATCTTTTTTCTTTTAGCAATCATACATCGGTTCTGATAAGTGCGCAAAAAAACGATATTCTGGCCTTTTTATCAAAGATTAGGTAAAATAATATAACTTTGAAAGTAAGGTAATCTGTGCACGTTGGAAAGAATTATCAATGCAAAAATTAGGCTTATCTCAGACCCTCAGTCAGAAGCTGTCTCCTCAGCAAATTCAGTTCATTAAATTGTTGCAGGTTCCTACCGCGGAACTGGAAGCCCGTATAGAAGAAGAGTTAGAAACCAATCCAGCTTTGGAAGAAGGTAAAGAGGAAAATTCCGATGATCTTCCAGAGGAAGAATATGAAGAGACAGATTACGAAAATGATGAAATAAACGTCGAAGATTATTTACGCGACGATGATTTCAGTGGTTATAAGATGCAAGGGGATGGGTCGGCATTCGAGGAGCGTGAGATGCCAATTGCAACTTCTTCCTCTCTTCCCGAGCAGCTTTTATCTCAACTAGGGTTTCTTGGACTTGATGAAAGACAAACTTCAATAGGCACGCAGTTGATTGGAAGTATAGAAAATGACGGGTATATCCGGAGAGATCTGGAAGCGATTATTAACGACCTGGCTTTCTCTATGAATATAGAAACCAGTCTGGAGGAGGTAGAAGCTATCTTGTCAAAGATTCAGAATTTTGATCCTCCGGGAATTGCAGCGCGAAATTTACAAGAATGTCTTCTTTTGCAGTTAAAGCGAAAAGAGGACAAAGAGGAGATTCATTTGGCCATTCGCATTTTAAGCGATTGCTTTGAAGAATTTACAAAAAAACACTACCAGAAAATTATGAAGAAGCTGGGGGTGGAAGAGGAAGAATTATTCAAACTTGCTGTCGATCATATCATCAAATTGAATCCGAAACCCGGAAGTTCGGGAGCGGGAATGGTTAAGAACCAATATCTGTTGCCCGATTACATTTTAACCAATAATAATGGAAAACTGGAACTTACTCTGAATTCAAAAAATGCTCCCGACCTTCGAATAAGTCATTCCTATTCTGAAATGTTTAAAGCCTATGACAAGAGTGATAAGAAGGATTCAAAGCTGAAGGAAACCGTTTCTTTTGTCAAGCAGAAACTTGATGCGGCAAAGTGGTTCATTGATGCCATTAAACAAAGACAGCAAACCCTCCTGAATACTATGCAGGCTATAATAAAATATCAATACGATTTTTTTCTATCAGGCGATGAAAGTAAACTGCGTCCCATGATCCTAAAAGATATTGCACTGGAAATAAACATGGATATTTCTACGGTGTCTCGGGTAGCAAACAGCAAAAGTATACAAACCGAGTTTGGATTATACCCTCTCAAGTATTTTTTCTCCGAAGGAATTGCAACTGATTCCGGCGAAGACGTAAGTTCAAGAGAAGTAAAACATTCATTAAAGGAGTTGATAGGAGGTGAAGACAAAAAAAGGCCATTGTCTGATGATAAGCTTGAAAAACTTTTGAAAGCAAAAGGCTATAACATCGCCAGGCGAACCGTGGCAAAATACAGGGAACAATTAAACATACCGGTTGCGAGGCTGAGAAAAGAATTATAGTGAGCAGAGTTGCGGCAATCATATCCTATATTTTCCATCCTCTGCTGATGACAACCATTTTGTTCATGGCTATGTTTGCCATTAATTCAGCGCCTGTTATGCCTTATGAGAGTGGTGTCCGCCAAATAATTACTGTGATTTTTCTGGTCACGTTTGTTATTCCAGCCATAAGTATATCATTTTTGCGTGTTACAAAATCCATTTCATCGCTTAAGCTGGAAAACAGAAAGGAACGGTTAATACCGTTCTTCTTTATAACAATATTTTATGGAGTCGCCAGTTGGATGTTCCTTTCAAAACTCAATTTTACCGGATCAATAAATATTATTCTCATTACCATAACTGCCTTAATTCTGCTGTTGACTCTGATTACCCTTTTTTGGAAGATAAGCGCTCACGCTACCGGAGTCGGTGGGGTGTTAGGCTTCCTTTCTGCAATTTACCTGCAGGATCCAAACAAGGAAAGCCTTGTATCAATTTCCGCCGCTGTAATTATGTCGGGCTTAGTATTGTCATCGCGGCTTTATCTTAATGCCCATAATCCCAGGCAGGTTTACGCAGGATTATTTCTCGGATTTATTTTTAGTTTTGCTTCAATATTACTTTTCGCGTAAACGATATATCATGTACAACTTTTTGAAATTTGAAACTGACAATGGTACGGCAACTATTATTTTAAACCGGCCTGAAGTGTATAATGCATTGAATGATGAAATTACTTATGAACTTCAGGATGTGTTGAAACAAATCGCCAAAGATCCGGAAGCCCGGGTTGTTGTACTAACAGGTGAAGGGAAGGCATTCTGCTCAGGGCAGGATTTGAAAGCCTCCTCCGGTAGAGAGAAAAGATCGTTCAAGGAATCACTGCATAAAAGATACAATCCGATAATCAGTGCAATTCGTAATATGCCTAAGCCGGTGATTTGTAGGTTGAATGGTGTGGCTGCCGGGGCAGGCTGTTCACTGGCTCTCGCTTGTGATATAATTATTGCCGCGGATGATGCCGTTTTGATTGAAGTATTCATTAACATCGGACTGGTGCTGGATTCCGGCTCCTCATATTTTTTGCCGAAGCTAATCAGCTACTCACAAGCCTTTGAAATGAGCACTATGGGTTCAAAGATCAATGGCAGGAAGGCTGCGGAAATGGGCCTTGTAAATTATTCTGTTCCAATGGCGGAGTTGGATGCAAAAGTAAAGGTGTTCACTGACTTTTATTCGAAAGCGCCAACAAAGGCAGTGGGCATAATAAAGAAGCAATTGAACAAGTCCTATACCTCTTCAATGGATGAAATGCTGGAATATGAAGCATTAACCCAGGAGATTGCTGGAAGCTCAAATGATTATAAAGAAGGTGTGACAGCCTTTCTTGAAAAGAGAAAACCAGATTTCAAAGGAAATTAAATTTTAGAATCCGCGCATAGTTATGCCGATTGAAAATGATTTTGGATCACTCAACAGCGGACCTTTGTTTTCTTCGAATAGTGTTGAAAGATTTTGGTAATAGAATAAGCTGAATCCCTTATAGCCCATTCTGACCAGGAAACCATAGCGTATTTTGTTAAGGCTGAGATCTCTTTTGTCCTTTACCTTAAACTTGTCGTCATTCACTTCATACTTGATCTTGGTAGAGTTGTCAATGAGCACCCCGAATTTACCTCCCAATGCGACGTAAAAACTTCTCCGGAAACTGTTTGGGTTGGAATGCCATCGCAGTTCTAAAGGGATTTCAAAATAATTAATGATGAGTTTGGTTTTGTTGACGTCCCAGGATGGCTGAATGATAGGGAGGCCAACTACCTGGACGGTATCTTCATTGGGATTGGCCAGTGTTATCGACTTTTGAAAACCATATCGATCGAAGGCAAAGCCAATACCCGGACTGAATGTGATGCCACTCGTTCCCAGTTTGAAATCGTAGTAATAATAAAAATTAACCGATTTGGAAGCCCAGAATTTATTGCTGAGTGTATCGGGGTAGTTCATCATCTGAGTGAACCCAAAATCCATCACAAAAGTGCCGGGGATATCGGGCTGACCATACCGCGTTCTGAAGGTTGTATTTTCTGATTGGTTGATTTCCTGGGCTAAAAGAGTGCCTGAAATCATAGAAAAACAAGATAAAAAGAGTAGTCCTTTTGTTAATCGCATCATAAGAAAAAATTCAATACCCACCACTTCAAACTTAGCTGGCAAAGATAAACTTTTTTGACTAATTAGGATATACGGGAGAATTTTTGGTGAATATGCTTACTTTTGCCTTCTCAAAAACCGGACCGATGCAGCGATTTTGAAATGTATTTAAAGTAAAGAAATGGACCCGTAGCTTAACTGGATAGAGCACCTGACTACGGATCAGGAGGTTGGGGGTTCGACTCCCTCCGGGTTCACTGATGAGTTGAGAGTTTAGAGTAAAATCTGTAAACTGTGATATTCTTGGAGTTTTTCTCGGTGTATTAGGCATTGGTTTTTTTGCAATCCTTCAATTTGAGATCTAATCATATCTAATCTTGAGTCTAAGAAAAATTCATATTACAATTGATAAAGGAAAAGCTATACCGAATAATGTGTAACATAAAACAAGTTAGCTCTTTATTCACCTTAGAATTCCGCATTTCAAAATAGCTTTACTAAATTGGCCTTGGTGACCATATCATAGTGAAAGGTGATTAATAAACCCAAAATTCTTCTGCTCGT
>Ga0299906_10004831_pt1 | contig 11015 bp, 9 predicted proteins | sample RVTome_14_FD_200259 | JGI IMG/M metagenome (GOLD analysis project Ga0299906, IMG submission 200259) | Soil microbial communities from uranium-contaminated site in the Upper Colorado River Basin, Wyoming, United States - RVT145D125 (version 2) ... | reverse complement strand
AGACGAGCGTCAGGGCGAGGATCCCGAGGATCACGACCTGATCGATGATCACCGTCGAGCCGAGATCCGTCCCCGGGATGTGGAAGCTGAACAGCTCGAAGCTGATGTCGGCGGTGTCCTCGATGATCGGGAGCTGGGTGAGCGGCAGCCCGAACACGACGAGATAGATCGTGATGATCGCGGGCAGCCCTCGGAACACGTCGACGTACGCGATCGACAGCCACCGCAGTGGTGCCGCCGCGCGCCCGGGGAGCTGGCGCACCACCACGACGATGAGGCCCCAGACGAGCACGAACGCCTCGGCGACGATGAAGATGACGACGTTGAGCATGAACCCGTCGAAGACGTCCGGGAAGCTCGACGTGATGTGCTCCCAGGAGAAGAACGTGTTGCCGACGTCGACGAGTCCGTCCCACGAGCTCCAGATCGAGAGCCCCAGCACGAGCATGACCGAGACAAAGATGCCGCCGACCGCCACGCGTCGGGAGGATCTGGCTCGTTGCTCGTCGGGCTCCGGTCCGTCGACGTCGACGACGATCGCCTCGGCGCGCCGGCCGTAAGAGAGAGCGAACGCGGCGAGCGGCAACGCCAGCATGAACCACGCGAGCCAGCCGTTGTCCGTGTCACCGGCTCGGAGCGCCGCCACCGCGCCACCCAAGACCGCGATCGCGATCGATGCCCACGCGAGCACCTGCGCGCGCACGGTCCGGCGATGGTCGGTCGCCGTGCGCGCTTCGGTTCCTGCGGTCCCGACCTCGCTCGGAGTCGTCGTCACGCGTGCTCCTGATCACGCGCGAGGGGCCCGGCCTATGCCGAGCCCCTCGCCACGCGCGTCCCGTCGTCTCTCGGTCAGATCTCGAGGAAGGGAACGTCCTCCGGCGCCTTGCCGAGGTTGTCTCGAGAGAGCTGCGCGAGCGTTCCGTCGGCCTCGAGCTCCGCGAGCGCCGTGTTCACCTGCTTCTTCAGCTTGCTGCCCTTCGACATGATGATCCCGTAGTTGTCGGGGTTCTCGTACTGCCCGACCACCTCGAGCTCGCCGTCGGACAGCTTCGCCTGCGGGAGCACGATCGCCGTGTCGAGCATCACCGCGTCGACCTGACCGGCCTGGAGCGCAGCGAAGGCCTGCGTCGTCTCCTGGTAGGAGCGCGGGTCCGTGTCGGGCTTGAGCTCCTCCTCGAGGAACGTCTGTGCGGTCGTCCCGGTCTGGACACCCCAGCGGATCGACTTCGCGTTCGACGCGTCGACCGTCGTGCCGGTCTGCACGAGGATTCCCTGGTTCGAACGGAAGTACGGCTTGGAGAAGGTCACGACCTTCTTGCGCTCGGGCGTGATGCTCGCCTGCGTGAGCGCGATGTCGAAGCCCTTGGCCTTGCCGGCCACGAGCGCGTCGAACGACGTGTTCTTGAGCTTGATCCCCGTGTAGCCGAGCTTCTCGGCGATGGCGACCGCTAGGTCGTACTCGAACCCGCTGTCGATGTCAGCCGGCTTGGCGTCGAGCGAGTCACCCCAGAAGCCCGGCGCCGGCAACGACGTCGCGACCTGCAGGTTCCCTTCGGCCCCGGCACCAGCGGGCGCGACGAACACGGCACTCAAGCCCATCGTCAGCACCGCAGCCACCATCAGGCGCAATCCCCGTCGTTCCACGTGAACACTCCCTCTCGGATTCATGAACAGGCGGGAAATGTAGCCCTGTGGTCCGAGAACGCAACTGCGGCAGGAGGCCCGTAACCTGACCGTCATGCGCCCAAACGCCGTGCGAGACGTGCACCACTGGGTGGGGGGCAAGGAGTGGGAGGGCACGAGTGAGCGCCGGGCCGACGTGTTCGACCCGTCGACCGGGGCCGTCGCGGCCAGGGTCCGGCTGGCCGACCCGTCCGACCTCGACGTCGTCGTGGGCACCGCCTCCGACGCCTACCCCGAATGGCGGGAGACGCCGTTGGGGCGCCGGGCTCGGGTGCTGTTCGCGTTCCGCGAGATCGCCGAGCGCCACAAGGACGACCTCGCGCGCGTCGTCAGCTCCGAGCACGGCAAGGTGGTCGCCGACGCGCTGGGTGAGGTGGCGCGCGGGCTCGAGGTCGTCGACTTCGCCTGTGGCATCCCCCACCTCGTGAAGGGCGAGCACTCCGAGGGGGTCTCGACCGACACCGACGTGCACTCGCTGCGTCAGCCGCTGGGCGTATGCGCGGGCATCACGCCGTTCAACTTCCCGGTGATGGTCCCGATGTGGATGTGGCCGGTCGCGATCGCGTGTGGCAACACGTTCGTGCTCAAGCCGTCGGAGCGCGACCCGTCGGCCTCGATCATGGTCGCCGAGTGGCTCGCCGAGGCCGGGCTGCCCGACGGCGTGTTCAACGTCGTGCACGGTGACAAGGCGGCCGTCGACGCGCTGCTCGCGCACCGCGACGTCCGCGCGATCAGCTTCGTCGGGTCCACGCCGATCGCGCGCTACGTCTACGAGACGGCCGCGCAGCACGGCAAGCGCGTCCAGGCGCTCGGTGGGGCGAAGAACCACATGGTCGTGCTGCCCGACGCCGACCTCGAGCTCGCGGCCGACGCGGCGGTGAGCGCGGGGTACGGCTCGGCCGGAGAGCGCTGCATGGCGATCTCGGTCGTCGTCGCGGTCGGCGAGATCGGCGATGAGCTGGTCGATGCGATCCGCCAGCGGACCGAGGCGATCGTGGTCGGGCCAGGCGACGACGCCGCGTCCGAGATGGGGCCACTGGTGACCGGCGTGCACCGCGACCGAGTCGCGGGATACGTCGACGCGGGGGCCGGTGAGGGCGCCGAACTGGTCGTCGACGGCCGCGGCCTCGCTGTCGACGGCCGGGCCGACGGGTTCTTCCTCGGGCCGTGCCTGTTCGACCGCGTGACGCCCGAGATGTCGATCTACCGCGACGAGATCTTCGGGCCCGTGCTCTCGGTGGTGCGCGTCGACAGCTACGACGACGCGGCGCGGCTGCTGTCCGACAACCCGTACGCCAACGGGGTCGCGCTCTTCACGCGCGACGGCGGCGCGGCGCGCCGGTTCGAGCGCGAGGTCGACGCGGGGATGGTCGGCATCAACGTGCCGATCCCGGTCCCGATGGCGTACTACTCGTTCGGTGGCTGGAAGCAGAGCCTGTTCGGTGACACGCACGTCCACGGGCCCGAAGGCGTGCGCTTCTACACCCGCGCCAAGGTCGTGACGAGCCGCTGGGCCGACCCGGCCACCCGCGGCCCCGACCTCGGGTTCCCGACCTCTTCTTGATGCCCGAGAACGCCAGTGATCCCGACGCGATCGTCGTCGGGGCGGGACCGAACGGTCTCGTCGCTGCGAACGTGCTCGCCGATGCGGGGTGGAAGGTGCTCGTGCTCGAGGCGCAGTCGAGCCCGGGGGGCGCGGTACGCAGCGCGGAGCTCGCGGCGCCCGGCTTCCTGGCCGACGTGTGCAGCTCGTGCTACCCGCTGGGTGTCGTCTCGCCCGTGCTGGGCTCGCTCGAGCTGGACCGGTACGGCGTGCAGTGGTCGCACGCACCGCTGTCGCTCGCGCACCCGGCGCCCGGCGGCTGCGTGCTCGTCGACCCGAGTGACGGCGACACCACGACGCGATCGATCGACGCGTTCGCGCCTGGCGACGGCAAGGTGTGGGAGCGCATGTACAGCAAGTGGGACCGTGCCGGTACCGAGGTCATGGGTGCGCTCCTGTCGCCGTTCCCCCCGATCCGCGCTGCGCTGCGCGCGGGTTGGGCACTCGGACCGCTGGAGATCCTAGGCTTCACCCAGCTCGCGTTCGCCTCGCTCGAGCGGGTCGCCCGCAAGTTCGACGGCGAGGGCGGTCGGCTCCTCCTCGGCGGGAACATGGCCCACACCGACCTGTCAGTGTCCGCGCTGACCGGTGCGCTCTATGGCTGGCTGCTCGCCTGCCTCGCGCAGGACGTCGGCTTCCCGGTCGTCCGGGGCGGAGCCTCCAAGCTGACTGACGCGCTCGTGCGGCGACTCGCCGACCGCGGCGGCGAGGTCCGGTGCAGCTCGCGGGTGAAGCGTGTTGTCATCGACGGCACGCGCGCTCGCGCCGTCGACGTCGCGGGAGTTGGCGAGGTGCGTGCACGGCGATCGGTCATCGCGAGCACGTCGGCACCCGCGCTCTACAAGGAACTCATCGGCAGCGACCACCTTCCCCGTCGCTACCGGCGCGCGCTCGGACGGTTCAAGTGGGACTACGCGACCGTGAAGGTCGACTGGGCGCTCGACGCCCCGATCCCCTGGGACGCCGAGCCCGCGCGTCGCGCCGGCACGATCCACCTCGTCGACTCGATCGACGACCTGCGCAGCGCCGGCGACCAGCTCGAGGCGAAGCACGTCCCGGCCCGTCCGTTCGTCATCGTGGGCCAGACGACGACCGCCGACCCGTCCCGCTCGCCCGCGGGCACCGAGGCCGCGTGGGCATACATGCACGTCCCCCAGCACATTCGCGGCGACGCCGGGGCCGACGACATTCACGGTCGATGGGGAACCGGGGACGGCGAGCGTCTGGCCGATCGCATCGAGTCCGAGCTCGAACGCCGGGCGCCCGGCTTTCGCGAGCGCATCCGGGCCCGCCACGTCCTCACGCCCGTCGACCTCGAGACGCTCGACGCCAACCTCGTCGGCGGCGCCGTGGGCGGCGGCACGTCGGCCCTCGGCCAGCAGCTCTTTCTCCGCCCGGTGCCCGACTGGAGCGGTGGCGACCGCACGCCGATCCGCGGCCTCTACCTGGCGTCCGCGGGCGCCCACCCGGGCGGCGGCGTGCACGGCGCGTGCGGCGCCAACGCCGCCCACGCCGCCCTCCGCCACGACAGCGACTGACCCGCCCCTCCCTTCGCCGGGTCGGAACACTGAGCAACAACATGTGTGGCTGAGCGTTCCAACGCGCCGGGGGTCCGCGCGATCGGGGGGCGGTGGCGGTACCGTCGAACGCCGTGGAACGTCAGTGCGCGCGTCCGATGTGCAGCGGGCCCGCGGTCGCCGCGTTCAACTTCGACGGGCTACGGCGCATCGTGTGGCTCAACGCGATCGACGCCGCCCCCCGCTCCACCGCCGGCGACCTCTGCGACAAGCACGCGGAGCGGTTCCGTCCACCACTGCACTGGGAGCTGCACGACCTCCGCAACGGCACCGTCGACGTCACCGTGATCGAGCCGCCGCCCGAGCGACCCGTGCCGCTCGACGCGAAGGCCGCAAAGCAGCGGCGCGACCGCGCGCTGCTTCCCGAAGGCGAGGACTCCTCGCCCGAGGCCGACGAGAGCACGCCGCTCCTCGCTCGGGCGTTCCGCGCCGCGGGTTGACGCGACCCGAGACGCGCCGAAGACAGCTCCTCGTCGCGCTCGCCGGCCTGCTCGTCCTCGTCGGCGTGGTCGCCGCTGTCGCGCTGCCCGGCGGTGACGACGGCAGGCGCGAGCGGCGTCGGAGCCGTGGCCTGCCCGCATTCGTCCACGACCCGGAGCGACGTGCGCTCGTGCCCGCGTTCGAGCGTGCAGCCCGCGCCGAGCGGCTCCCGGTCGCCCTGCTCGAGGCCTTGGCGTGGCGCGAGTCGCAGTGGGACTCGGCTGCGGTCAACGTCGAGTCGGGTGCCCTCGGGATCGGGCAGCTGCTGCCCGAGACCGCCACGTTCGTCGCGACCGAGCTGCTGGGCGACCCCGACCTCGACCCCACCGACGCGCAGGACAACATCAGGCTCACCGCCCGCTACCTGCGCGCGCTCATCGAACGGTTCAACGGTGATGTGGCGACGGGCGTCGCTGCATACCTCCAGGGCTCGACGTCGGTGGCGGACGACGGTGTGAGCACGCAGACTGCCGACTACGTGGCCGAGATCATGACGCTGCGCGACGAGTTCGCCGCGGCGGCGCGCGGTGGTATAGAGACCGAGAGCAGGTGACATGAGCGACGACTTCGAATGGACGGACGCGACCGCACAGGCGGCGGCGGTCCGAGACGGTGACGTCACGCCGACCGAGCTGCTCGACGCTGCGCTCGCGCGCATCGAGGCCCGCAACCCGACGCTGAACGCGGTGATCCACGACCTCTCTGACAAGGCGCGCGCCACCGCGGCCGACCCGGCCCTGCCCGACGGCCCGTTCCGGGGCGTGCCGTTCCTGCTGAAGGACGCGGTCGCGCACTCGGCTGGCGACCCGTACCACTGCGGCATGCAGGTGTTGAAGGACGCCGGCTGGACGGAACCCGAAGACACCTGGCTCGTCGAGCGGTTCCGGGCCGCGGGGTTCGTGATCTGCGGGAAGACGAACCTGCCCGAGCTGGCGTCTTCGGTGACGACCGAGCCGCTCGCGTACGGCCCGACCCGGAATCCCTGGGACACGAAGCGCTCGCCGGGCGGATCGAGCGGCGGCGCGGGCGCCGCGGTCGCGTCCGGCATGGTCGCGGTCGCACATGGCAACGACATGGGCGGCTCGATCCGCTTCCCGTCGTCGATGTGCGGGCTCGTCGGGCTCAAGCCGAGTCGTGCGCGCTCGACTCTCGGACCGGACTTCGGCGAGTACTGGGCGATGACGACCCACGAACACGTCCTGGTGCGCTCGGTGCGTGACACCGCAGGCGTGCTCGACGCGATCGCAGGGCCGGGCGTGGGCGATCCGTACACCGCGCCACCGCCGTCGCGGCCGTTCATCGACGAGGTCGGCGCCGACCCCGGCAGGCTGCGCATCGGCGTGCGGACCGCTTCGACGGAGGCCGCAGCCGACACGCATCCCGACTGCGTCGCTGCCGTCGCTATCGCGGCGACCGCGCTCGAGGCGCTGGGTCATCACGTCGAGCCGACCGAGCTGCGGGCGCTCGACAACCCGCGCTTCGCGGACGGCATCACCAACGTGTTCGCCACGTTCGTCGCGGGCGACCTCACACGGTGGAGCAAGAAGCTCGGTCGCGAGCTCGTGCCATCAGACCTCGAGCCGTTCAACGAGATGCTGGCCGAGGTCGGCGCGGCCACGAGTGCTGTCGCGTACGCCGCCGGCATCGAGAGCCTCCAGACCTACAGCCGCGGGCTCGCCGGATGGTGGGGTGACGGGAACGACGTGCTGGTGACGCCCGTCCTCACTCAGCCGCCTTTCAAGCTCGGTTGGCTCGGCCCGGAGGTCGACCCGGGCGAGATGTTCGGGCGGCTGGACGTCACGAGCTTCTCGATGCCGTTCAACGTGACGGGGCAGCCCGCGATCTCGTTGCCGTTGCACTGGAACGACGACGGCTTGCCGATCGGCGTGCAGCTCGTCGCTGCGTACGGGCGCGAGGACCTGCTGCTGCGCGTCGCGAGCCAGCTCGAGCGGGCCCTGCCCTGGGCCGACCGTCACCCGCCTTCTCTCGCCTGACGCTCCTTTCGCGCGACGCGGAGCAGCACTCGCTCGCTGATGCGGGGCGACCAGCGCAGACCCTTCGACAGCGCTCGCGCGCTGGCGGGTTCGACGACGAGCCCCTTGTTGCGCGCGACGCCTCGCAGCGCCTTCTCCACGAACCCTTCGACGGGGTGCTCGCGACCGACCGCGCGCCGGAGGTAGCGACGCGCGTCGAACGGGACGCGGGGTGGCGCGAGGTCCTCGGGGCCCTGGCTGTCGAGCAGGGGCGTGTCGATCGCACCGGGGCAGAGCACCGTCACGCGAACCCCTCGGTCGCGCGCCTCGAGACGGAGGCCGGTGCTCAGGCCGACGACGGCGTGCTTCGACATGCCGTAGGGCACGAGCAACGGCGTCGGACCGAGGCCGGCGAGCGACGCAGTGTTGACGATGTGCCCGGACCCTCGTTCGAGCATGTGTGGGTACACGGCCCGGATGCCGTGCACGACCCCACGGATGTTGACGTCGATCACCCGGTCCCAGTGCTCGACGCCGAGGTCCTCGATGTCGCCACCGACGGCGACGCCGGCGTTGTTGAACAGCAGGTCGACACGACCGTGATCGCCGATCACGCGCTCGACGAGCGCGGTGAACGCCGCGGCGTCACGCACGTCGAGTGCGGCCGCCTCGGTGCGCCCCGCGCGGCCGAGCGTGATCTCCTCGGCGACGGCCGCGGTGCCCGCCTCGTCGATGTCGGCCAGCACGACGACGGCCGCTCCGTGCTGGGCCAGGGCCCGGCTCAGTGCCGCGCCGATCCCCGACGCCGCCCCGGTGACGATCACGACCTTGCCCTCGTAGTACGACGCCATCGCGGCACGCTTGCACAAGCGGGGCACCCCGCGACCGCCGACCGGCAGCCGGCCAGGGGTAATCGAGTGCTCCGGGCACCGTTGGTCTCACGGTGAACGACGTCCAGCACGATCTCCATCGGCACCGGCTCGATCCTCAGCACCGGCCGCAGGACGGCGACTGGGCCTGGAACTGGGAGGGCGACGGCGGCGATCACGCCACGGATCCCGTCGGTCTCGCACCCACGGTCCCGGCGAGACGGGTCGCCCGGCCTGACGCGCCGCGCCTCGCCGCCTGGTCCCGGCCGTTCTGCATCGTCGGCTCGGCCGCGCTCGCGACCGTGGTCGCGCTGGTGCTCCTGACGGTGCCGCTGCCCTTCGAGCTCCCGACCAGCGGGACGAACGGCCGCCCGGCACGGGAGGGCCCGGTGACCGCGGGCGTCGCCGGACCTCGGGCGCCAGCGCCGTCGGCGACTGCGACCAGCGCGCCGGCGGCCGTCACGACGACACCGCCGTCCACCGCAGCGCGCCCGGGCACGATCACGAACGTGGCCCCCGCCAGCGCGTCGCAACCGCCTCCGACGAGCCCTCCTCCGACCGAGCCCGCTGGTGAGCCGCCACCGCCCCCGCCGCCCGACGACTCCGGCGGCGGTCCCCTGGACGACCTGCTGCCCTGAGGCGGCTGACTCGGCCGTCAGTCGATGCCGTCGGCCTCGACGAGGAGGTGCTGCGGGCCCCGCAAGACCGGACTCGGCCGGTAGGGCGGCGGATCGTCGACGAGGCGCGGGTTGCGGAGTCGGCGCGCGAGCGCGAGCAGCGCGACGTGCGCCTCGAGACGAGCCAGTGGCGCGCCGAAGCAGTAGTGGATCCCGCCGCCGTACCCGAAGTGCTGGTTCTCCCGCCGGTCGGGGACGAACCTCTCGGGTTCGTCGAAGTGGTCGGGGTCGCGGTTGCCCGCGGCGAGGAGCAGCACGACGCGCGAGCCCTTTGGGATCGTCGTCCCGGCGACCTCGAGATCGGCGAGCGTCGAGCGGTTGGGCAGGTACTGCACCGGCGGCTCGAAGCGGAGGAGCTCCTCGGTCATGGGCACGACGAGCTCGGGCTCCTCTCGGAGTCGGGCGAGCACGTCGGGGTTGCGCAGCAGTGTCAGCGTGCCGTTCGAGATGAGGTTGACGGTCGTCTCGTGGCCCGCGACGAGCAGCATCGTGCCGGTGATCTGGATGTCGAGGTCGGCCATCCGATCCTCCGACTGGTCCGTCGCGAGGCGGGAGATGAGGTCGTCCCTCGGCTTGCTGCGTCGTTCCTGGAGCAGCTGTCCGAGGTACCCGACGATTGCCGTCTGGGCTTCCATGCGCTTCGTGTCGAGCTCGGCGCCGTCGGCCTGGTCGCTCGCGTCGACCCCAGCGACGATCGCCCCCGCCCACTGGTGGAACGTGGGCTCGTCGTCGGGGGGCACGCCCAAAAGCCTGCAGATCACATTGACGGGCAACGGATAGGAGAAGTCCTGGGCGACATCGATCCGGTCACGGTCTTGGAGGTCGTCGAGCAGCCCGTCGACGATCCGCTGGATCTCGGGCAGCTGCGCGCCGACGAGTCCGGGGCTCGACGGCGGCCCGAACTGGCGCATCGCGACGCGGCGCATGCGGTCGTGATCGGGCGGGTCCTTGCTGATGAAGGGCGTGACCGGCGGTGCGGCGTCCTTCAGCGCCGGGTTGTTGTGCGGATCGGAGCTCACCCGTGGGTCGTGCAGCAGCGCGCTGATGCCGTCGTAGCGGCTGATCGCGAAGCTGCCGTCCTCGAGCAGCGTGACGGGCTCTTCCCGCAACCGTGCGTAGATGGGATACGGGTCGTGCCGGTTCGCCGGGTCGGTCACCTCGCGCAGCAGGTTCTCTCGGCTCACGGCGCGGCTCCTTGCGGTGCTGCGGACTCGGGCGCGTTCGGTGCGTGGCCGGTCAGGACCGCCGGCGAGTCGTGCGACACGGCACCTGGATGTGGGATCTCAGCGGGCACCGGTGCCGCCGTCGCCGGACCGTCGAGCGCGTGCAGGTCGGGCGGGAACGGCGCCCGCGACGCGACCTGCTGCCGGTAGAAGTCGAGATAGCGACCGCCATCGAACGTCACGGCGGCGATCGTGCGACCGCGATGCCCGTAGGCGGCGACGAAGCTGCGATCGGCGACCGAGCCCTGGGTCAGCTGCACGTGGTCTGCGACGCTCGGCACCCCGACCGACTTGATGTTGAGGCCGAACTGTACGGACCAGAACGCTGGCACCGAGCGGTGCGGCAGTCGCTCGAGCGGCGGGCAGATCATGTTCTGGGCAGCGACCCGCGCCTGCGTGACAGCGTTCTCCCAGTGCTCCAGCGCGAGGAACTCGTGCCCGAACAGCGGATGCGGGAACCGCGAGACGTCACCCGCCGCGAACACGTCGTCGACGACCAGCCCGTCCTCGTCGAACGCGCGACATCCCGCATCGGTCGCGACCCCGTGCGGCCCGACTGCGAGCCGCGAGCCCTCGAGCCACTCGACGTTGCGCACGGCACCGAGCGCGACGACCGCGACGTGCACGTCGAGCCGATCGCCGTCGGAGAGCACGGCGTGTCGCAAGCGCCTCTTGCGATCACCGTCGAGTGCCTCGACGGTCACGCCACAGCGGAGATCGACGCCGTGCTCGTGCTGGACGTCGGCGGCGATCGACCCGATGACCGCCCCGAGTGCGCCGACGAGGGGCGCGGGACCTCGCTCGGTGAGCGTGACGTCGAGACCACGCTGACGGCACACGGACGCGATCTCGGAGCCTGTGAACCCACCACCGATCACGAGCACGCGAGCCGGCTTCTTCGCCAGGCGCTCCGCGAGCGTCGCGGCGTCG
>Ga0299906_10004829_pt1 | contig 11017 bp, 13 predicted proteins | sample RVTome_14_FD_200259 | JGI IMG/M metagenome (GOLD analysis project Ga0299906, IMG submission 200259) | Soil microbial communities from uranium-contaminated site in the Upper Colorado River Basin, Wyoming, United States - RVT145D125 (version 2) ... | reverse complement strand
TAGGCTCGGTGAAGTCGGTGGCGGCTCTGCCCGGCGGCGGCTGGCTCTCGAGCGGGCGCGACGGCTGCCTGCGCGTGCACGCGGACGGCACCTCGCGCGCGATCGAGGTGGGGCCCACCATCGTGAACGGCGTCGCGGTCGACCCGGCCGGGCGGCGGGCTGCCTGCGTGAGCCGGAGTCGCGGCGTCGAGCTGTTCGATCTCGCGAGCGGCGCGCGCATCGCGTCGTATCGCGGGCACACTTCGTCTGCGCGGACGGTGGCCTTTTCGAGCGATGGCAGGGCCGTCGCCGCCGGTTATTACGACGGGCACCTTCTGCTCTGGCCGCAGGCTGAGAGCCCCCGCCTCGCGCGGCCCTTCGGCGCCGGGCCGCTCAGCACGCTGGCCTTTGCGCCCGGCGATGCCTCGCTCGTGGTCGCGACGTGGGACCCGTATGGCCGCTTCGGCGTGGTCGACGTCGCCAACGGCGAGGCCAGGAGCGAGCACCGGCTCGCGCGGAGCTGGCGATGACGCCGGTCGACGAGCGCCTGCTGTCGGGCTGCGTGCTCGGGGTGGAGGAGATGCTCGCCACGCTCGACCCCAGCGAGCGGCCGGCGCTGGCCCTCGCCCTGGTGCGCATCGCCGAGGACGGAAAGCGCCCACTGCTCGAGCGCATCGGCGCGGGAACCGCCCTCGCTGTCATCGGCGATCCGCGCATCGACCCGCTGCGGCCGGCGATGCAGCTCGTGCCGGGCGGCCCCTTCCTGCGCGGCATGCGCAGCGACGAGATCGCGCGCGTGGCGCGCGAGTACGACCTGCCCGTGTCCTGGCTCGCGAAGGCGTGCCCGCAGCAGGAGCTCGAGCTCGATCCCTTCGAGATCGGGCGCTTTCCGGTGACGCAGCTCGAGTGGGCGCTGTTCCTCGGGCGCAGCGGCGCCGGAGAGCAGCCCCGGGGCTGGGCAGGCGATCGTCGGCCGCGCGGCCGTGAGAATCATCCAGTCCACGGCGTGTCGCACGACGGCATGCTCGCCTACTGCGACTGGCTCTCGGGCGAGACGGGTCTCCGCTATCGGCTGCCGACCGAGGCCGAATGGGAGAAGGCCGCGCGCGGCTCCGACGGCCGGGCCCATCCCTGGGGCGACGCCTTCGATCCGCGCCGCGCGAACACGCGCGAGGCCGGCGTCGGTGACACGACAGCGGTCGGTGTCTTCCCGGACGGCGCCTCGCCCTGCGGCGCGCTCGACATGGCGGGCAACGTCGAGGAGTGCACGGGCAGCCTCTACCGCCTGTATGCGGGAAGCCCCGTCGAGGATCCCGAGCAGGGCAGCTACGTCGTGACGCGTGGCGGCTGCTTCGCGCTCGACGGAGACCTCGCGCGCTGTGATCGGCGCCACGGCTTCCCCTTCGCCCCGGTCGTCGGCTTCCGCCTGGCACGCAGCCGGGCGAGCGCCCAGGCGGGCGACGTCGGATGCTGAGCGAAGCCGAGCTGCGCGACCTCACCTTCTCGCAGCGCGCCGCGCGCCTCGCGATGGCAGGCGTTGCGACCGGCGTCTTCGAGGCCATCGCGGATACGCCGCGCACGTCGGCCGAGGTGGCCGCGGCGTGCGGGCTCGCGCTACGCGGCGCGGCCGCACTGCTCGAGGCGCTCGCCGCGCTCGGCATCCTCGAGCGCTGCGGGGACGCCTACCTTGCCAGCGAGGCTGCACGCAGCGTGTTCTGCGAGAAGGGCGTGGCGTCGCGCCGCCACACCGTGCTCCACGACCTCTGGCACACGGGTCTTTGGGAGCGCCTCGAGGAGAGCCTCGTGAGCGGCGCGCCGCTCGCCGACCGCAGCCGCGATCCTTTCTTCACGCGCCCCGACGTGCTCACGCGCTTCTTCCCGAACCTGACACGTGCGATGGCCGAGACCAGCCGCGAGGAGGCACAGGAGCTGGCCGCGGCGCTCGCGCTCCCGCAGCGCGCCCGCGTTCTCGACCTCGCTGGCGGCATGGGCAACTTCGCCTGTGCGATCGCGCAGGCGCATCCCGACGCCGATGTCGTGCTCTTCGATCTCCCGCCCGTGATCGCGGAGGCCGGACGCGCGCCCGCAGCGCGTGTCCGGATGCAGGCCGGCGACTTCACGCGCGATCCCCTCGATGCAGCGGGCGCGGGCTTCGACCGCGTGATCCTCTCGCGCGTGCTGATGGGTCTCGGCGACCCGCGCGCCGTGGACCTGCTGAGGCGGGTGCGCGCCGTGCTCCGGCCGGGCGGAGTCGTGGACGTCTGCGAGCTGCGCCGGGGCGCAGGCGCGGCCGGGCGCGTCGCCGCGCTGCTCGACGTGGACATGCTGCTGCTCACGGGCGGGGCGGTGCGCACGAGCGAGGAGCTGCGCGCGCTGCTCGCCGCCGCGGGTCTGCGTGCGGGCGCGCCGCTTTCGCTGGGTCATCTCATGCTCCGCATCGAGGGCCGGCCGTGATGCGCCGGCTGGAAGGCCGCGTTGCCTGGATCACCGGGGCGGGCCGCGGAATCGGCCGCGCCATCGCGCTCGCCTATGCCGAAGAGGGCGCCGACCTGTTCCTGACCGCGCGCACGGAGGGCGAGCTCGAGGAGTGTGCGAAGGCGGCCGCGGAGCGCGGCGCCGACGTCGACTGGTGCAGCGCCGACGTGCGCTCGAAGGTTGCCATCGAGTCTGCGTACGCGCGTGCCGTCGAGCGCTTCGGCCGCGTCGACGTCCTGGTGAACAACGCGGGTGTCTGGATCGAGAAGCCCCTGCTCGAGTTCAGCGAAGAGGAATGGGAGCGGACGCTCGACACGAACGTGACGGGCGTCTACCGCGCGACGCGCGCAGTGCTGCCCGCCATGAAGGCGCGCCGGCGCGGCCGCATCATCAACCTGGCCTCGATCGACGGACGGGTGGGCTTTCCGAACCTGGTCCCGCAGTGCGCCTCGAAGTTCGCCGTGGTGGGCTTCACGCGCGCACTCGCCAAGGAGCTGTGGGCGGACGGCGTCGCCGTGACGGCGATCTGCCCGGCCGCCGTGGAAAAGGACGTGGCCTTCGGCACCGAGTCGAAGACGCGCCCGGGTGCACCCGCGGTGAAGCTGGTGCCCGCCGACGTCGCGCGCGCGGCCGTGTTCCTCGCCTCCGACGAGGCCGAGGCCATCACGGGCGTCACGCTCGACGTCTACGGCATCGGGTTTCTGGCGTCGTGACGAGGCGGGTCGAAAAGGCGCGGCGGCTGGCGCCGTGGCTCGGGGCGGTCGCGCTGCTCGCCGTCGTGTTCTGGCGTGTCGATCTCGCTGCGACGCTGCGCGCGTTCGCAGCAGCCGACTGGCAGCGCTTCGTGCTCGCGGCGCTGCCCTTCACGGGACTCTGGCTCGCGATCGATGCCGCGGCGCTCTCGCGGCTGGTCTCGCGCTTCCACGCCCCGGTGGGCTTCCGCCCGATGCTGCGGCTCAGGGGCGCCAGCTACCTTTTCCTGGTCTTCTCCTACGACGCGGCGCAGGCGGCGCTCGCACTCGCCCTCCGGCGTCGCCTCGACGTCCCGCTGCTCGCGCTCGGCGGAAGCTTCCTGTTCTACTACGCGATCGACCTGCTCACGATCGCGGGCCTGGGCCTGCTCGGTGCGGGCGCGCTGCCGGGCCCGCTCGGTGAAGCGCTCGAGCCCGCACTCGCCGTGATGCTCGCGGGGTTGCTCGGGGTGCTCGTGCTGCTCACCGCGATCGCGCGCCTTCCCGATGCCACTCGGCCGGCGTGGCTGCGTGGCGCACGCCTGCTCGAGACGCTGCGTCGGGTGCGGCCCCGCGACGCCGCGGAGCTGGTGGGCTGGCGCGTGCTCTTCTATGGCTCCTTCGTCGCCTTCGCCGCGGTCACGCTCCCTGCCTTCGGCATCGACGTGCCCCTGCGCGCGCTCGTGGCCTGCGTGCCGGTCACGCTCTCGATCGCGGCGCTGCCGATCACGGTCTCGGGCATCGGCTCCGCCCAGCTGGCGATGCTCGCGCTCTACGGTGCCTTTGCGGAGCCGGCCGCGATCGTCGCCTACTCGCTCGCACACAGCGCGAGCCTGATCGCGCTGCGCCTGCCGATCGGACTCCTCTGTTGGCCCGCGGTCGCCGAGGCCGTGGCTCACCCCGAACCCCAACTCGCAGGAAGGAGTGGAACATGAGACGACGCTTTCGGCTCGTTGCCCTGGCGCTGCTGCTGCCGACGTTCGGCAGTGGCTGCTACACGGTCCATCACGCCTATCACGGGGACAAGATCCTCACCAACGGGCCCGGCCTCGAGCGACCCACAAAGGTCGTGGAGCATTTCGAAGCGCACGACCGGCAGTTCTTCTGGATCCACGGCGGCATTCCAACCGGTGAAGCGCTGAACGGGCTCGAGCTCGCCGCGCAGCAGGCGGGCGAACACCCGGGCGTCGTGAACCTGAAGCTGAAGGAAGGCCAGGGCTTCACCGACCTCCTGATCACGCACGTGCCGTGTCTGCTCGGCATCGTGTGCGGCACGTGGTCGACCTGGGTGGAGGGAGATGTGGTGGAGTATGAAACCCCGGTGGCAGGGAGGTGAGAGAGATGAAGACTGCACTTCGCTTCCGCGCAGCGGTCGCTCTGGCGCTCAGCATGGCCCTCTCGGCGTGCTTCACGATGAACCACAGCTTCCCGTCGAACACCCAGTTCGGACATCGGCCCGAAGCTTCGGTCAGCGTGCAGCCCGTGAAGGACGTGGCCATGAAGAACTACCTCCTCTCCGGACTCCTCGCGTACACGAGCTTCGGCACGAAGGATCTCGCGAAGGATCCGGGGCCGGGGCGGCAGCTGGCCGACGTCGAGATCGAGACCCAGTTCAACTGGTTCGACTTCGTGGTCTCGGTCGTGCCGGGCCTGTACTACGGCTACTACGTGTGGGCGCCGCGTCACGTGGGCTTCGAGGGCGTGGTGATCGAGAGGGACGCCGAGGTGGTCGCGGCCACGCGTTAGCGCGCGGCGCTGGAGAGCACCGCCAGCGCCGCCGCTGCGTCCGCCGGCGCGCGCTCGGCCCGCTGCGCGCCGCGCGCGGCCTCCCACCAGGGGGGACGCGCGCCGCCGTCCTCCGCGAAGAGCAGCCGCCGCGCGGCGTCTGCGAAGGGGCGCGCGTAGTCCGGAGGCCTCGGGTCGTTCTCACAGCCGCGCAGCATCGGGTCGAAGGCGGGCCGCGGCGTGATCTCCCTCGCGGCGAGCATGCGCCACACGTCGGCGTTCAATTCCTCGCCCGGATCGAAGGGGCGCGGTGCGGGCCCGCCGCCGTCGAGGCCGCGGCCGGGGAGGAGCAGCGCGGCCGCAACGCGGGCGGGGCGCGCGCCGGCCAGCAGCAGCGCCACGTAGGCGCCGAGGCCCGCGCCGACGAGGCAGGCCTCGCCCAGCTCCGCGAGCGGGGCCTCGCCCAGCTCCGCGAGCGCCGTGTCCGCGTCGGCCGCGTGCAGCTCCGGCGTGTAGCTGCCGCCGCGCGCCCAGTCCGACCCGCCGTGTCCGGCGAAGTCGAGCGCGTACACGCGTCCGAGCCAATGCGCGGCGAGCCCGGTCCAGTCGTGCGCACCGCCGCCGAGCGCGTGCAGGGCCAGCAGCACCGGCCCCGGCCCGGGGCGAAGCTCGTGGAGCGCGATCTCGTAGCGACCGCTCGCGAGCCGCTTCACGTGCGGCCCAGGAAGTCGACCACCAGCCGCGCGGTCTCGGCGGGTTTCTCGATGTGCAGGAAGTGGCCCGCGCCCGCGACGACGGCGCGTTCGAGCGCGGGCACGTGCGCGAGGCGTTCGCTCCGCCACGGATCGGGCAGGCCCCAGGCGTCGGGCTGGTCCCCCCACAGCGCGAGCATCGGCATGCGGAGCCGGCGCCAGGCCGGCGCGATCCACTCGGGCCGCCACGGCCCGAAGCCGCGTGCGGCGTAGGGGTCCACCTTCCAGACGAAGCCACCTTCGATCTCGCGCGCGCCGTAGAAGGCGAAGTAGCGCAGCCACTCCAGCGAGAGGCGCGGGTTCTGCTGGCGGCGGCGCGCGGCGAGCTCGTCGAGCGACGGGCTCGGCCGGAAGCTGCGCCGCTCCACGTTCGTGCGCCGCCAGTCGAAGAACGCCGCGAGCAGCTCGGGGACCGTGCCCTCGTAGCGCCGCATGCCCTCGGCCTCCCAGCCGGTCGGGGGTGGGCCGAAGCCGTCGATGTTGACGAGTCGCAGCACGCCTTCCGGGAAGAGCAGCGCGGCGTCGGTCGCGAGGCCGCCGCCGCGGCTGTGGCCGACGATGTGCGTCGGCCGGCCGATGTCGCGCAGCACGTTCACCACGTCGAGCACGTCGGCGAGCCAGCTGTAGGCGTCGGGCCAGTCGGAGTCGCCGTGGCCGCGCGAATCGAGCGCGAGCACGCGGAAGCGCTCGGCGAGCCGCGGGGCCAGGGTGTCGAAGCTGCGCGCGTGGTCGTAGAAGCCGTGCGTCAGCAGCACGGGCGTGGCGCGCTCGTCGCCCCACTCGACGACGTGGAGCCGGAGCCCGAGCGAGCGCACGAAGCGGCTTTTCTCGGGAGCGACCGCGCCCGGGTAGCTGATCTCCATGGGCGCGCGAGGATAGCGGCGCCCGCTGCTTCGCTAGCCTCCGCGGCTAGGAGACTCCCATGGCCGATTCCGAGCGCCGCCAGCGCGGCGTCGAGATGATGAAGAAAGTCTATGCCGGCGACGTGGTGACTCCGCCGGCCGGTGTGATGCCGTTCTCGGATCTGATGCTCGAGCAGCTCTTCGCCGAGGTCTGGACGCGCGCAGAGCTGCCGGTGCGCGACAGGCGCCTCGTGCTGCTCGGCATCATCGGCGCGCTCGGCGAGAAGGACACCTTCCAGATCCAGGTGAAGGCCGCGCTCAAGAACGGCGAGCTCACGCCGGCGCAGGTGCGCGAGGTGGTGATCACGCTCGCGAACTATGCGGGCTATCCGCGCGCCGCCGCGCAGGTCGTCGCCACGGAGCAGACCATCGCGGCGGTGGAGAAGGAAAGGGCCGGCGGCTAGACGCGCGGCCGGAAGATCGGAAGGCCGATCTCGTCGTCGATACGCTCGAACAGCACCTCGACCGGCAGCCCGATGCGCAGAGTCTGTGGCGTCACGCTCTCGATCCAGGTCACGAGCCGCACCGGGTCGCCCTCGGTGCCGTCGAGCTCTACCACCGCCACGTTGTAGACGCCGAGCGGAGCGAGCGCAGGATGCACGGGATGATGCGACCAGGTGTAGCTGAACACGCGGCCGCTGCCGGCGACCGGATCCCACGACCACGCCAGCGACTGGCAGCGATAGCAGGCGGCCGTCGGCGTGTGGCGGTGCGCACCGCATTCGTCGCAGCGCTGGATCACGAGGCGGCCTGCGGCGGCGGCCTTCCAGAAGCCGGCCGTGAGAGCGGTCGGCGTGGGCGCGGGCAGCAGCGCGCGGCGGCGCGCCATGGGTTACCTCCGGAGCAACAGGGCGCTGGTCGGCGTCGGGCCCGCGCCCGCCACCACGAGCGCGAGGTCGGCGTCTGGCACCTGGTTGCTGGCGTCGCCGCGCAGCTGGCGCACCGCCTCGTTCACGTGCGTCATGCCGTGCGCGTAGACCTCGGCGAGGTTGCCGCCGTGCGGGTTCACGGGCAGCGCGCCGCCGAGCCGGATGCGGCCGCCTTCCACGAAGGGGCCGCCCTCGCCCTTCCGGCAGAAACCGAAGTCCTCGAGGCCGAAGATCACCATCGGCGTGAAGTGGTCGTAGACCAACGCCACGTCGACGTCGGCGGGCGAGAGGCCCGAGACGCGCCACAGGTCCTCGGCGACCGTGCGCTGGCCCGCCGAGGTGAAGTCGTCGTCGGACGCGCTCCCCGCGCCCATCCAGCCCTGGCCCCAGCGATACGGGCTGCCCATCGAGGCGCCGGCCAGCAACACCGCTGGGTGTCGGAGGTCGCGTGCGCGCTCCGGCGAGGTGATCAGTACCGCTGCGCCCACGTCGGACTCCATGCAGCAGTCGAGCAGGCGCAGCGGGTCGGCGATCAGCCGGCTCTCGAGATGATCGAAGACAGAGATCGGCTCGCGAAAGCGCGCGAGCGGATTCGCCCGCGCCATCAGCCGCGCGTTGATCGCGATCTCCGCGAAGTGCTCGAGCTTCGTTCCGAAGCGGTGTATGTGGCGGCGGGCCGCAAGCGCGAACATGTGCGCCGCCGAGAGCTGGCCGAAGGGCGCGGTGAAGGACAGCTCCGGCAGCGACGCGGGCAGGCGTTCGCTCGCGAGCGCCTGGCCGAAGCGGCCGCCATCGGCCTGGCAGATGGCGCGCGTCACCACGACGACCTCGGCGGTGCCGCTCGCGATCGCGAGCGCGGCGTTCAGGAACGCACCGCCCATGCCGGCGCCACCGCCGCCCCAGACCATGCCGGCATAGCGCACGCGCTCGCAGCCGAAGGCGGAGGCCAGCGCGGCCGGCGAGGCCGAGTCGTCGGAGTAGGACGAGAAGCCGTCGATCTCGCGCGGCGACAGGCCCGCGTCCTCGCAGGCGTTCACGACCGCCTCGCAGGCGAGCGCGAAGGTGCCGCGCGCCGCGAACTCGCCGCGCTTGCCGTAGGCGGTGTGGCCGATGCCGACCAGCGCAGCCTTGCGGTCCAGCCAGCGCGCGCTCACGCCAGCACCACGCGCGCCAGCGCCTCCATCCGCTTGGCGAGCTTCACGTCGCTCGCGGTGAGGCCGCCCGCGTCGTGCGTGACCAGGTCCACGACCACGCGGTTCCAGACGTTCGTCCACTCGGGATGGTGATTCATGCGCTCGGCCTCGAGCGCCACGCGCGTCATGAAGCCGAAGGCCGCGCTGAAGTCGCCGAAGCGCCACTCGCGGTGGAGCTTGCCGTTCGCGACCTGCCAGCCGGGCAGCTCGGCGAGCGCATCCGCCAGCTCGAGCTCGCTGAGCCGCGCCCGTGCCATCAGCTCGGCGCGTGGATCGCCTTCACGAAGGCGTCGAAGAGGGCGCGCCGGATGGTCTCGCGCAGGGCGTTGCCGTGCGCCTTGCGGAAGGCCGTGAGCGGGATGATGCCCTTCGCCATCGAGCGATGGCCGCCGCCGAGGCCCATGCCTTCCACCACGGCCCGCACCACATCGCCCGCCGCACGCACCCAGCCGACGTTGCGCACCGAGAACACCAGGTCGGATCCGACGATGCCGGCCGCGATGGCCCACTCCGCGCCCTCGGCCTGGAGCCCGAGGTCCGCCACCTGCGGGATCACGTCCTCGCGCACGCGGCCGAGCACGAGCAGGTGGATGCCCTCCTCGACGCGCGCGCTTGCGAGCGCGCGTCCGAGCGCGCGCAGCCCTTCGTGCGGCAGCGCGGGCCGCTCGATGCGTCGGAGTAGCGACGGGCTGTGGTAGGTGTGCACGAAGGCGAAGGCGCCGATGTCGTGGCTGCTGGTGTCACGACCGAGCAGCTGCGTGTCGCTCTTGATGCCGTAGAGCAACGCGGTCGCGAGCTTCGGGCGCATCTCGAGGCCCGAGGCGCGCAAGTACTCGGTGAGGATGGTGGAGGTCGCGCCGTAGCTCGGGCGCAGATCCTTCAGCACCGCGTCGTAGCCGCCGCGCTCGGGGTGATGGTCGATCACGACGTCGGGCGTGGTCACGCGCGTGGGCGGCGGGTCGCCGAACACGCTCGGCTGCACGTCCACCAGCGCGAGCCCGTCGAACTCGTCGAGGTCCTCGGGCGTGATCGTGCGCACTTCGATGCCGAGGGCCTTCACCATGGCCTGGTTCTCGGGGCGTCGGACGGCTCCGAACGAGACCAGCGGCGCGGTCGGCGAGCGGCGGCCGAGCAGGGCGCGCAGCGCGAGCCCGGAGGCGATGCCGTCCGGGTCCGGGTCGGGCTGGAGCAGGATGCCGAACTTCTCGCGCGGGCCGAGCAGCTCCTGGAGCCGTACCAGGCGGTGCAGGTTGCCGAGGTGCGCGAACTCGTGATCCACGTCGTCGCGGATCTGGGTGCGGAGGCCCGTGCGACGTAGGCACGGGTGCGCGGGCAGCTCGTCGCTCTGGAGCCGGTCGGACATCACCAGGATCGGTGCGCTCGGTGCGGCCTCGGACACCGCTTCGACGGCGGCGCGTACGAAGGCGGCCTCGTCGGAGATCAGCGCGAACTCGTCGCCTTCCTTGGGGTCGAGCTTCGCGAGCGCCTCCGCGCTGAGCCCGCCTTGGAGCACACGGAAGCCCGGAGGCCTGGCGCGGGACTCGTCGTCCCGCGGCACCCAGGTGAGCTCTTCGCTCTCCGAAGCGCCGATGCGCGCCCAGAGGCGCGCGAGTTCGGCTCCGTCACAGACGATGACGCGTCGGCCCACTCGGGGCAGGAGTCTAGCCGAGCCGGGCTCGGGTCTGTGCCACTGCGCCCCTCACAGCGGAAAAATGCCCCCGCGGGGGCTAGGCCCGCCGGGCGAGGTGCCCTATCCAATCCGCCGTGCAGCGCATCTTCGTGGGCGACGTGCAGGGCTGCGCCGACGAGCTGGAAGAGATCCTGACGCGCGCGCGCCGCGAGCACGGCAGCGCCTTCGAGCTCTGGTGCGTGGGCGACGTCGTGAACCGCGGCCCCAAGAGTCACCGGGCGCTCGCCCTGGTGCGCGAGCTCGTCGAGGCGGGGCGCGGCGAGCTCGTGCTCGGCAACCACGAGATCGCACTGCTCGCGCGCTGGCTCGGGATCCGCGCGCGCGATCCCCTGGACACGCTCGAGGACCTGCTCGAGCGCCCGGATCTCGACGAGTGGTGCGAGTGGCTGCGACGCCGGCCGCTCGCGCTCGCGAGCCAGCTCGGCCGGCGAGACTACGTGATGGTGCACGCTTCGGTGCACCCGGCCTGGACGCTCGACGAGGTCCTCGGGTTCGCCAAGGGCGCGGGGACGCGCCTCGCCAGCGCCGACCGCGAGGCGCTGAAGACGTACCTGGCGCGCAAGGACGAGAGCTTCGGGCGACTCGTCTCGTGTCGCAGCGTGCTTTCGAACGGCGGTTGGTCCTCGCGGCCGCCGGAGCAGCTCGAGAGCGCAGAGCCCTGGCACGCGGCGTGGGCGCGCGCCCGTCACCCCTACGGCGTC